>Ga0157380_10001888_pt1 | contig 13900 bp, 13 predicted proteins | sample S35metaG_FD_119757 | JGI IMG/M metagenome (GOLD analysis project Ga0157380, IMG submission 119757) | Switchgrass rhizosphere microbial communities from Kellogg Biological Station, Michigan, USA - S3-5 metaG | ecosystem: Host-associated > Plants > Roots > Rhizosphere > Soil | place: USA...
AACGCGCCCGATGAGCGTGCACGGCAACAGGCCACCGATGACAATGGGCTTGCCGTAGCTGTCCGCATCCATCCAACGACGCATGGCCGGATCCAGCGAGCAATCCAGTACCCGCACCAGCAGGCTTCCCGCGTTCGGTATCGGAATGGGGCGCTGGATCAGTTCGAAGTCCGAAGCTCGCGGTGCACCGAGTGGCCGCGAACGCATAACGATGCAGCGGTTGACGTTCATTTGTTCGTGGGAGGCGCGGCGGCCTCAAGTCCTGCGCGCCGCCGCTTCGAGGCCGCGGAACATCAGGGCCCAGGTCTTGAGCACAGCTCGTTGCACCTTTTCTTCCAGACCGGGTGCGGTACTGATGAGGGCACGGCTATCCATCCGGCACTGGCCATCGCCGAGGTCGATCACATGGCCTTCGGCAACGTATGCGGTGATGCCAAGCGGGCGCGTGCCGACGATCGATAACACGAGCGTGCGTGAAGCCGGTTCAATGAAGTCGAGACGTTCGCTCACTGCGTGTTCGGCGCCGCGATTGTGGATGTGGCGAATCATCCCGACGCCTTCGCCCTCGAGTGTGACCCGCTCGATCGGTGCGGATACATCGGTTGGCCACCAGTGCTGGATGGCGCCGAAGTCCTCGAGCAATCTCCACACCGCGTCCGCGGATGCTGCGAGCACTTTGTTGGCGGTGACTTCGGGCATGTGGGTCGACCCTGCTGGAGCAAATCAGATGGTTGATATCGAGAGACCGCCGTCCACTGCGATGATGGACCCCGTCATGTACGCCGACGCATTCGAAGCGAGCAGGAGGAGGGCGCCGCCGAGTTCCGTCGGTTCGCCCAAACGACGCATCGGCATGCGTTCCACCATGGCCTTGCCGCGCGCCGAGGCGACATACTCGCCACTCATCTCGGTGCGGAAGTAACCGGGTGCGAGCGCGTTGACGCGCACACCGTAGCGCGCCCATTCGACAGCCATGGTGCGGGTGAGGTGCAGGAGTGCAGCTTTCGACGCAGGGTAATTCACCGTGCCCTTCTGCACGACGGATCCGAGGACGGAGGCGATATTGATGATCGACCCGCCGCCTTGGCCACGAGCAATCATCTGTTGCACCGCGGCCCGAGCCACGTGCCATGCGCCCTTGACGTTGACATCCATCAGCCGATCCCAGATATCGTCCGTTGTATCGAGCAGCGAACCGGCGAAGCCGGAGCCTGCATTGTTCACGACCACATCGAGTGCGCCGATGGCAGCGATCGTTTCGAATGCCGACCGCACCGAAGCCGCATCGGCGACATCGAGCGCGATGCAATGGGCGGTGCCTCCGAGATCCCGTATCGCGGCCGCGGTTTGCTCTAGCGGTTCCACGCGGCGCCCCGCGATGATCACCGTCGCCCTCGCCTGCGCGAGCGTGAGCGCGAACTGTCGACCGAGGCCGGTACCTCCGCCGGTCACCAATGCAAGCTTGCCACTCATGTCGAACGTCTGTGCGGAGGTCATGGTCGCTCCAGGGCTGGTGCCGCGTTGATCCTGCCTGCGACGTAGTGCTATTGTAGTTAAGACCGACCGAACGGTCGATAATTATTTTACGGGAATCCGCCATGACCGTGCAATCGAACGAGCCTGATACGGCAGCCCAGGGAACGGCGCCCAAGAAATATCTCGGCGATCTCGGCGAGGTGCGCTCTGGGCTCGGCTTGGAGGAACACCGGCTCGCCGCATATCTCGAAGGCTGCATCAAAGGATTCCGCGGGCCAGTGAAGATCGAGCAATTCGACGGCGGCCAGTCGAATCCTACCTATCGACTGACTACGTCTGGCGGTATGTACGTCCTGAGGCGCAAGCCGCCCGGCGTACTGCTTGCTTCGGCTCACGCCGTGCATCGCGAATTCGAAGCGATGTCGGCGCTTTTTCACGCGGGCTTTCCGGTTCCCGAACCGCTGGCCATGTGTTTCGACGAGTCGGTCATCGGTTCGCAGTTCTACGTGATGCGGTACGTGCCGGGCCGCGTGTTCTTCGATATGTCGATGCCCGACCTGTCGCGCGATGAGCGGGCCGCCGTCTACGACTCCGTGAACGCGGCGCTTGCCCAGCTTCACTCGTTCGTTCCCGAAAAGATCGGACTCGCGGCGTTCGGCAAACCAGGCAATTATTTTGCCCGGCAAGTGTCGCGATGGAGCCGCCAGTACGAGGCCACGCGGCTCGAAGACATTCCGGAGATGGACAAACTGATCGAATGGCTGCCGGGCGCCGTGCCGGCCGATGACGGACGCCAGTCCATCGTCCACGGCGACTTCTCGTTCCACAATGTTCTGATCAGTCCGACCGGGCCGCGAGTCGTCGCAGTCATCGACTGGGAACTGTCCACCCTGGGTCATCCGCTCGGCGATCTCAGCTATCACCTCATGGATTGGTACCGCCCGGAAGGCATCGACCTGCGCGGCACGTTGCGCAGCAGGGATCTCAAAGCACTCGGTATCCCGAGCATGGATGAGAATGTGGCGAAATATGCCGAGCGCGCCGGCCTCGGCACAGTCACCGTTCTACCGTTTCACCGCGCCTTCAACTTGTTCCGCGTGGCAGCGATTCTGCAAGGCGTCGCGCAGCGGGCCGACAGCGGCAACGCGGCGTCCAGCAATGCACGGGCTGTGGCAGCGCTTGTGCGTCCGCTCGCAATTGCAGCGTGGCACGAAGCCAAGGAGGGCGGTGCACGCTGAACCTTGCGGAGCCTCAGCGAGCGCCGAGTCCGCGAAGGAGAATCTGCCAGCACTGCTCCGCGACAATCTCCGGCGCAGGATCCTTGCCGGGGCGATACCACTGATACGGCCAGTTGCTGACGGCGAACAGGCAGTTCGCGGTCAGGCGCGGATCGGCCTTGTTGATGAGGCGTTTTGCCATCGCCTTCTCGAGGATGCCTACGATGAGGGCGATGTACTCGTCGCGCCTGGCGGCGATCACCATGCGTTGCTCACGGCTGAGTTCCCGGGTGTGTTCGAAGAACGCACGCATATACCCAGGATAGTCGTGCATCAACCGTAACGTATCGACGATCACCCCTCGCAGGATTTCGAGTTCGTCGGCACCCTGGTCGATGCGTGCGTCCGTGTTCTTGCGCAACGTGCCGATGAACAGCTCGTGCAGCATGAACAGGATCTCGTCTTTGCTCTTGATGTAGTGATAGAGCGTAGGCTTCTTCACGCCCGCGGCCTCGGCGATCATCGACATGTTCACGCCGTGATATCCGACGTGGTCGAACAGACGTGCAGCTCCTTGCACGATCTCTCGCTTGCGCCGCAGTGTCTGCTCGACATCGACTTTCGGTCCACGCTTGCGGGTCACCTTCACTGGCGGCTGCGGCTTGGTCGCCTCGATGACTTTCTTGCGGGTGCCGGGAGCCGCCTTCAGTGGCTTGTGTTTCGCCGCAACGCTGGTCGCCTTACTCACTTAGGTGTCTTCCTTCTACGCTTGTGGCCATCGTCTACCGTCCGAACGGACGGGCATTCTAACCCATGTTGCCGTTTCGTTAGGGGCTGTTGCGTAGCGGCTTCGCCAAGGATAGCGCCGCGGCGCAGGTTGACAATGACCGGGTACGATCGTCTAATAGGCGAACGACCGGTCGGCAGAAAGAAGCGGTGCGCATTCGAGCCGCCGAACGCGCCTCCCAAATGTACCGCTGCACAGGTGCAACGATGAACTTCGAATATTCCGCGCGTACCCGGCAGCTGAGCGAGCAGCTGGTCGCCTTCATGGACCGGCATATCTACCCGAACCTCGCTCGCTACGAGGACGAGACCGCTGAAGGCTGGCCGCTCCCGCAGTTCGTCGAGGACCTCAAGGCGAAGGCCTGGGAGGAGGGACTGTGGAACCTGTTCATGCCGCCGTGGCACGGGGCCGAGCACGTCGATGAGAGCTTCAAATTCGACTCTCCCGGGCTGACGAATCTCGAATATGCGCCGTTGGCCGAAATCATGGGCCGGGTGGTCTGGGCGCCCGAGGTCTTCAATTGCTCGGCTCCGGATACCGGCAACATGGAAGTGCTGCAGCGATACGGCACGCGCGAGCAAAAGGATCGCTGGCTGAGGCCTCTGATGCACGGCGAGATCCGCTCGGCCTATTCGATGACCGAACCCGCTGTCGCTTCTTCCGACGCCACGAATATCGAGACGGAGATCCGTCTCAGCGGCGAGGAGTACATCATCAACGGTCGCAAGTGGTGGTCGTCCGGCGCGTTTCATCCGCGGTGCGAATTGCTGATCGTGATGGGCAAGAGCGATCCAGCCGCGCATCGATTTCGACAGCAATCCATGATCCTGATTCCTCGTGCGACGCCTGGCGTGAAGCTCATCCGTCCCACCTCGGTGTTCGGCTACCTGCATCGCGGTCACGGCGGTCACGCAGAAATCGTGTTCGACAACGTTCGCGTGCCGGCCACGAACATGTTGAAAGGCGCAGGCTGCGGCTTCGAAATTGCGCAGGGCCGGCTCGGACCCGGACGCATTCATCACGCCATGCGCGTCATCGGCCAGGCGGAGGTCGCGCTCGAAGCGATGTGCAAGCGGTTGCTGAAGCGGGTCGCGTTCGGCAAGCCGATTGCGGAGCATTCAGTATGGGACGAGCGTATCGCTCGCGCGCGGACGGAAATCGAAATGGCCCGACTGCTCGTGCTCAAAGCGGCATACATGATGGACACCGTGGGCAACAAGGCGGCGCAGGCGGAGATCGCGATGATCAAAGTCGCAGCGCCTCGCATGGCCATCAAGATCATCGACGATGCGATTCAGGCACATGGCGGCGCAGGCGTCAGCGGCGACTTCAGCCTCGCCGAATCGTGGGCAAACACGCGCATGCTGCGTCTGGCCGACGGGCCCGACGAAGTTCACAATCGTGCGATCAGCCGCATCGAGCTGAAGAAGTATACGTAAGGCGGCCGCACTCATGGCTGGTTACGAACGCGGATTTTTTTCGGGGCTGTTCAAGATGGACGGTCGCGTGGCGCTCATGACCGGCGGCCACGGCGAACTCGCCCATGCGATGGCGGCGACTCTTGCCGACCTGGGCTGCGATCTCGTGCTCGCTTCGCGCAAGCAGGATAAATGCGAAGAGCTCGCCGCTGAGCTTCGGTCCACGTTCGGCCGGCAGGTGACGGCACTGCGTTGCGACGTCGCCAAGGAAGAGGAGGTCGTGACGACCGTTGCCGAGACAATGCGCCTACACGGCCGGATCGACGTGCTCATCAACAACGCCGGCACGTCGTATTGGGGACTTCCGGAGGAGATCCCGCTCAAGGGCTGGCAGAAAGTGATGGATGTCAACCTGACGGGTACGTTCGTGAGCTGCCGCGAAGTCGCAAAGGTCATGATGGCGCGTGGCAGCGGCAGCATCGTCAATGTCGCTTCGGTCGGCGCCTATCTTTCGTACCGCCCGCGCGATGGACAAATCGTACCCTACACCACATCGAAGGCGGCGATCGTGCACCTGACACAAGATCTCGCGGCGCAATGGGCCGCGAAGGGCATTCGTGTCAACGCGATCGCACCGGGCCAGGTCGAATCCGGCATGACCTACTCGCTGGACGAAACGACCCGCAGGGGCGTCGTGGATGCCATTCTCATGAATCGCATCGGACATCCGCGCGAAGTCGCTGCCGTGCTGGCCACGCTCGCCTCCGACGCCGGGAGCTTCATCACCGGCCAGACATACGTGGTCGACGGCGGCCAGATGCTCGGCTGAGCACCGCCCATGATCGACGAACAATTCCTGCTGCCTCATTCGCTGCGCGAGCAGTACTACCGCAAGGGGTACTGGCGTGCGGAAGATCTCTGGACATCCTTTACCGCGATTGCAGCGTCTCGCGCCGCGGCGACTGCGCTCGTTGATGGCGACCGGTGCATCACGTTTGCCGATCTGCGGCGGGACGCGGAGCGGTTTGGGCAAGCTCTGCGCAGCAGCGGTGTCGGTTCGGGGGATGTCGTCGTCGTCCATGGGCGGCACTGCATCGAATCGTCGATCGCGATTCTCGGCTGCGCTCACGCGGGCGCTGTCATCGCTCTGTTGCCGCACATGTTTTCGACGGAGCAGATTCGCGCGATTCTAGACAACAGCAGGGCGCGCATACTCGTCGCATTGGGCGAGCCCGCTGAAGTATTGCGGGCTTTGGAAGGGGGGCGCAACTTGCCCCTGGCGGCATTCGTCGTAGCCGATTCCGCCGCAACGAACGACGCGTTGGAGAAGACATGGTCCCGCTTTCTCGCGCTCGGCGATTCGCTCACCTCGCCGCACCAGCCCATCGGCCCAGACGATCTTGCACTGCTGACGTTCTCGTCGGGAACGACTGGCGAACCCAAGGGCGTGATGCATTCGGCGAACACCATTCGGTTTGCCGTCGAAACGTACGCGCGCTATCAGTCGATCGAGCCATCCGATATCAGTCTCGTCGTGACAGCCTTCGGGTTCATCGGCAGCTCGGTGCTTGGAACCTACCTGACGTATCTGCGTGGCTGTTGCACGATCCTGCAACGGTCATGGAATGCGGACGCAACGCTCGCTCTCATCGAGAAGCACCGCATCAGCCATTTTCTGCTCATGCCCACTCACGCAGCCGATCTTCTTGCGTGCCCGCGCCTTGAGCAGACGAATTGTTCGAGCGTATCCCGCGGCGTTGTAGCTGGAATCAATGAAGCACAGAGACTCGCGTCCCGTGCTCGCTTGTGCGCACGACCCTACCCAATGTATGGAATGTCCGAGTCGCCGGCACATGTCACGGGCGGCACTGCGGACGATCTCGACCATCTCCGCACGACGGAGGGCAAGCCGCTGCCGGGCACCGAACTGCTCATCTGCGACGACGAGGATCGGCCTTTGCCGCCAGGTACTCACGGCAACATCCTGGTGCGCGGGCCTAACCGGTTCCTGGGCTACTACCGTAGCAACGCGCTCAATCGCGCCTCGCTGACCGCGGACGGGTTCTTCCGCACCGGCGACGTGGGATTTGTCGACGCGAATGGATTCATGACTTTCGTCACGCGCAGCAAGGACATCATTCGTCGCGGCGGCGTGACCATTTCGCCGGCGGACATCGAGGCTGCGCTGACTCAGCACTCGCGGGTCTCGGACGTGGCCGTCATCGGATTGCCGGATTCGCGGCTCGGCGAGCGAGCGTGTGCCTGCGTGATTACGCGCGACGGTCAGGACATCTCGCTGCAAGACTTGACGAACTTTCTGGAGAAGAAAGCGTTCCCGCGGTACCTGTGGCCGGAGTCCGTCGTGACGTGCGAAACGTTTCCCAGGACGCCTTCGCTGAAGGTTCAGAAGAATGAGTTGCGCAAGCAAGTGCTCGCGCGCGGGCAGACCGCGAGCTGATCGAGACGGACTTGAATTCGATCTTGTGCCCGGAGTTGCTCGCTCCAGGCCAGTTGCCCCGTCCACGACGCTGTTCTTTGGAGTCGACCGCAAATGAATTCCCCCGCTTTTGAAACTCGTCGTTACGCTGGGTCGGGAGGGCTGTTCCTGACGGCCGATGTAGGTGGCGATCCGCGCGCACAAGCCGTGCTCCTCATGCATGGAGGAGGACAGACTCGGCATTCCTGGCGTGGCGCCACGCAGCAGCTCGTGGCTGAGGGTTACCACGTCGTCAGTCTCGACACGCGCGGGCATGGCGACAGCGACTGGTCTGCAGCAGGTGAGTATGGGCTCGATGTCCTCGCTGCCGACCTGCTTGCAGTCATAGCAACGTTAAGAACGCGCCCAGTACTCGTGGGCGCATCGCTCGGAGGATCGACCGGGCTGTACGCGGTCGGCAACTCAGCGACGCCGATTGCACGCGCGCTCGCGATGGTCGACGTCATTCCGCGTGTCGATCCCGTCGGTGCAGAAAAAATAGTGAGTTTCATGCGCTCCCACTCCAGTGGGTTCGCAAACGTGGAGGAGGCCATCGACGCTGTCGCCGCCTATAACCCGCATCGACCGCGGCCCAAGGATCCGGCGGGCTTGATGAAGAATCTACGGCGTCGAGACGACGGACGGCTGTACTGGCATTGGGACCCGCAGATCGTCAAGACATCGAGTCGTCTTGAACCCCCCGACCTGGTGGAGCCGCTGCTCGCTGCAGCCAGCCGCGTTCGCATTCCCACACTGCTCGTGCGCGGCTTGTTGAGCGATGTCGTTACCGATTCAGGTATCGAGGAGCTGCGCGGAGCCCTGCCGAGTCTCGAGGTCTATGGTGTTCCCAACGCCGGGCACATGGTCGCCGGCGATAGAAACGATGTTTTCAGTACAGCCATCGGCAGTTTCCTGAGCCGGCACGCGCCGGTGTCGCGCCACCTTCTGACCGGTACCGTCCAGAGTCGCCATATGTGAAAGATCTCGACTGCGTGACCACGGAATCTAATGCCGTCTCTCGGAGTGGAGCAGCATACTTGACGATACTGTAAGCAGCTTTCACGCAGAGGTCTTTGTTGCACGTCTCGATCGTCGGCGCGCGAGATGCGAAGCGGGCAGCACTCCAAGCAGCCGAGCCGAAGGCATGGTTGAAGCCGCTCGAGCCTGGCGCTCGGACGACAAACAAGTGTCTTGGGATCCTTGTATCAATCTTCGGCTATGCACTCGACCATAAGCTTGTCGGATCAAACATTGCATCGCGCGTCGAGAAGCTTCCGGAAGGGGAGGACGACGAGTCGCGCGTCATCGAGGAAAACGTTCTCACGCCCGACGAGTGCATCGTGCGGGCATTCGACAAGTTCGCTTCCATGACTTGCGTCACTCGTTCGCGAGCAATCTGCTCGAGGCAGGCGTCGATATCGTCACAGTGTCGAAGGCGCTCGGACACGCGAACGTTCACATCACACTGACGACCTACGCCGATGCAGTGCCGAAGGCCCGTCACGGCGCAAGCGATCGCATGGCGGCGCTGCTGGATCAGAGTGGGAAACAAAATGGAAACAGAAGTGGAAGAAGTCGCTACGCCGCTCGGGGTCGGGGGCGGCGTAACCTATTGATAGTGGCGGAGAGGCAGGGATTCGAACCCTGGAACACCCGTGAAGATGTTACTGGAATTCCAGTCCAGCGCCTTCGACCGCTCGGCCACCTCTCCGTAAAACTAACTATTCAGCAATCGATCCGTGTCCAACCGCTCCCAGTTCAACATCGTTATCGAAGCAAATCGACTGCCCCAACCGGTGTGAGTCGAACCGGAACATCCGCGGATCAAAACATGCGCTGGCTGAACATTCGTCGCGATGCGAAGAATGTCAGCCAGCGCGTGACCCACGTACGTCCTGTACCTCAGTGCGTATCACTGTCGCTGTCTGCGTCAGTGTCCGGGCTCCATCCTTGAAGCCTGGTCGGCAATTGCCGCTTCCGCGATCCTCTTCAACGGCAGTACAGGTTATGTCCGCCGAGACTCCAGGTCGTGCCTGAAGCCGTTTTTGTGACGACTACCCCCAATCGGTCGGAAGAGTACACGGCGGTCTGCAGTCAAGCAAACGCGATGCCGGCCCGCTGCAATGCTTCCAGGACCTGGCCATGATAAGAGCGGGCCAATGGCGTCAGCGGGAGGCGTAGTCCGTCGGCGATCAAGCCCATGCGGGCCAGCGCCCATTTGACTGGAATGGGATTGGACTCGACGAACATCGCCTTGTGCAGGGGCTGCAAAGCAGCGTCCAGGCGTCGGGCTTCTTCGCGACGGCCGGCGAGCGCCGCATCGATGACGGCGCGGATCTGCCGCGGGGCGATGTTGGCGGTCACCGAAATGACGCCCTGGTAGCCCATCAGCACGCTCTCGCAAGCCAGGTCGTCGTCGCCGCTGAACAGGTCGAACCGGCCGCCGACCCGGGCCAGGAGCTCGCGATTGCGCTCAATCGACGGGGCTTCCTTGATTCCGATGATGTTGGGGATGGCAGACAGCCGTTCCACGGTTTCCGGCTTGATATCGCAACCGGTGCGGCCGGGAACGTTATAGAGCATGAGCGGGATCGCGACCGACTCGGCGATCTTCTTATAGTGCTGGTACAGGCCTTCCTGGGTCGGCTTGTTGTAGTAGGGTGTCACGGACAAGCAGGCGTCCGCGCCGGCTTCCTTGGCCAGTTGGGTCTGCTCGATGGCCTCGTCGGTTGAATTCGAGCCGGTGCCGGCGATGACGGGAATCCGCTTGCGCGACTGTTCGACGATGCGTCGGACGACTCCGATGTGTTCCTCGACGCTCAGCGTCGGGGACTCTCCCGTGGTCCCCACCGCGACGATGGCGTTGGTGCCGTGCTCGATGTGGAATTCGACCAGGCGATCCAGCGCGCCGTTGTCTACTCCGCCGTCGGCCTGCATGGGAGTGACGATCGCTACGATACTTCCGCTGAACATGGAACCGCCTGGACATTCGAAGGGCGCTGATCGTACTGGCCGCGAGCGGGCCGGGCAAGCGAAAGGGACGGATTAAGCCGGCCGGGTCTGACCCTCGTCAGCGTTTCCCCCGGCAGCCTCAGCCTGTAAACTACCCGCCCGTTCCAGGCCGCATTACAAGATGCAATTCATCGTCATTTCCGCGCTCGGCAGCGACCGCACCGGACTGGTCTACGATCTCACCCGCGTCGTCCTCGACTGCACGGGCAACATCGTCGACAGCCGTATGAGCGCCTTCGGCAACGAATTCGCCATGCTCCTGCTGGTGTCGGGCAACTGGCACACGCTGGCCAAGCTGGAAACCGAGCTGAAAAAGCTCAGCGACAGCAGTGGAATCACTGTGAGCCTCCGGCGTACCGAGCCGCGCGCCCAGCGTAAGGATGTGGTGACCTATTCCGTGGACGTGGTCTGCCTGGACCAGCCCGGAATTGTCCACAACCTGGCCGGCTTCTTCAGCGCCCGGGGTATCGATATCGCCGAGCTCAATACGCGCTCATACGCGGCAGCCCATACGGGCGCGCCCATGTTTTCGGTCCAGATGGTCGTGCATGTGCCGGCCAAGGTGCATATCGCAGCGTTGCGCGAGGAATTCATGGACCTGTGCGACCAGCTGAATCTCGACGCCATTCTCGAGCCGGTGAAGGTCTGATGGCCACCAAGGCTGCCGCCGGCAAGACCGTCGCTCTCGACAAGAAGGTGCCGGCCTTCTCGCTGCTCCAAACCAGCGATACGCCCGGCGGAAAGACCTGGAAGCTCGGCGACGCCGCCGGGAAGCACCTGGTCCTCTATTTCTATCCGAAAGACAACACGGCAGGCTGTACCACCGAAGGCGCGGCGTTCCGCGACCTGTATGCGCAGTTCGGCAAGGCGAAGACCCAGATCCTGGGCATCTCGCCCGATTCCATCGCCTCGCATGAAAAGTTCAAGGCCAAGATGGAGTTCCCGTTCGAGCTGCTCAGCGATCCCGACCATGCCGTCGCGACGCTGTTTGCCGTGTACAAGGAAAAGAGCATGTACGGGCGCAAGTACATGGGCATCGAACGCAGTACTTTCCTGATCGACGCTGCCGGCGTCTTGCGCCAGGAATGGCGCAAGGTCAAGGTGCCGGGCCACGTCGAAGCGGTCCTGGCTGCCGCCAAGGCCTTTTAGAGTTACGCGCCGCCGCGCGGCGGCGTTGTCGATACGAATTGCAAAGGCTCAATAGCGCCGGCGCATCCCTCACCGTCCAGTATTGAATTCTCGACCCAATGCCCAAAGGCGAAATTGCAGAGATCAAGCGGCCGCGCACGGCGGTCAAGCGTGCCGGCCAGCGCCGGATTTTCGTGCTCGACACCAACGTGCTGATGCACGATCCGACGGCGATTTTCCGCTTCGACGAGCACGACATTTTCATTCCCATGATCGTGCTGGAAGAGCTCGACGCGGGTAAGAAAGGCCTGTCCGAAGCGGCCCGCAACGTGCGCCAGGTGAGTCGGTTCCTCGACGAACTCATGGTCAGCGTCACCAAGGCGCAGATCGACCAGGGCATCGAGCTGCCGACGGCGAAATATGTCAATGGCGGGCGCAAGCCGTCGACCGGACGGTTGTTCTTTCAGACCAAGGTGTTGAGCAGCGGCCTGCCGGAAACCCTGCCGGGCCACGGCGCCGACAATGCCATCCTCGGCCAGACGCTCTCGCTGCAGCGTGAATTTCCGGATGCTCGCGTCACGCTGGTATCGAAAGACATCAACCTGCGCATCAAGGCCGCGATCATCGGTGTACACACCGAGGACTATTACAGCGACAAGACCATCGAGGACGCGGATCTCCTGTATACCGGCGCGCAGGAGCTGCCGGAGAATTTCTGGGATAAGCATGCGAAGAACATGCAGTCCTGGCAGGAGCACAGCCGCACGTTCTATCGCGTGCAGGGGCCGATGGCGCGCGAATGGAATATCAACCAGTTCCTGTACCAGAAGGACGCCGAGGGCCTCGAAGCCATCGTGCGTCGCGTGGAAGAGCAGGGCACCGTCATCGAGCTGCTGCGAGATTTCCGTAACGAACGCCACAATGTCTGGGGTATCGGCTCACGCAATCGCGAACAGAATTTTGCGCTGAACCTGCTGCTGGATCCGGACATCGACTTCGTGACGATTCTCAGGCCGGCGGGCACCGGCAAGACTTTGCTGACCTTGGCTGCGGGCCTGGCGCAAACGCTGGAGAACAATCGCTACAGCGAAATCATCATGACGCGCGTGACCATTCCGCTCGGCGAGGATATCGGCTTCCTGCCCGGCACCGAGGAAGAAAAAATGGAGCCCTGGATGGGCGCGCTCATGGACAACCTCGAGGTGCTTACGCAGAGCCAGGAAGGCGGTAACTGGGGGCGCGCGGCGACCAACGACCTGCTGCGCAATCGCATCAAGATCCGCTCGCTGAATTTCATGCGCGGCCGCACGTTCCTGAATCGCTTCCTGATCCTGGACGAAGCGCAGAACCTGACGCCGAAGCAGATGAAAGCGCTGGTCACGCGAGCGGGCCCTGGCACCAAGATCGTCTGCCTGGGCAACATCGCGCAGATCGATACTCCTTACCTCACGGAAACGACGTCGGGACTGACGTACGTGGTCAACCGCTTTCGTGGCTGGGCGCATTCGGGCCACATCACGCTGCTGCGAGGCGAGCGCTCGCGGCTGGCGGATCACGCTTCGGAAATTCTCTAGTCGACGGAAGCTCCGATGCATCGACTTCCCCGGACATCGGCAAGGGTGCAACCGGTTGAAATGCGTCGTCGATCGAGGCGATGAGAGTGCAGAATGGCAATTGAGCGGAGAATTCCCAAGTCGAAGGGCGCAGCGCCGGAGGTGACCCAACTCGGCAAGCAGGTTGCACTGCCGGCGTCGCCGGAGAAGGCGACGCTCGATCGCGTGCCGAATCCGCATCCGGACAAGTTGTACCTGGCGCGGTTCGCGGCGCCGGAGTTCACGTCGCTGTGTCCCATCACCGGCCAGCCCGATTTCGCTCACATCGTGATCGACTATGCGCCGCGCCAGTGGCTCATCGAGAGCAAGTCCCTGAAGCTGTACCTCGGCTCGTTTCGTAATCACGGTGCGTTCCATGAGGACTGCACCGTGGCCATCGCGGATCGGCTGGTGCAGTTCCTCAAACCTCGCTGGCTGCGCATTGGCGGATATTGGTATCCGCGCGGCGGTATTCCCATCGATGTGTTCTGGCAGACCGGCAAGCCGCCCGCGGACCTGTGGATACCGGATCAGGGCGTGCCGGCGTATCGGGGGAGATGAGGGGAACTGCTAGGAACGGCTTCGCCCAGGGCCTGGGCATGAAGTGGGAGAGAATCTGTCTCGGGTTCTTCATGCCTAGGCAAAGCCGTTCTTACCCAAGCCCCAGCGCAAAGCCGTTCTTACCGACTGCGCGTCCTCGCGGGTTCTTGCCAGTCTCCTCTTCGCTCCTGCTATCATCCGCGGCCCGCCCGAACCCCCCAGTTCGAAGGTCCAGTTCCATGGCGGCTCGCGTC
>Ga0157380_10001889_pt1 | contig 13899 bp, 10 predicted proteins | sample S35metaG_FD_119757 | JGI IMG/M metagenome (GOLD analysis project Ga0157380, IMG submission 119757) | Switchgrass rhizosphere microbial communities from Kellogg Biological Station, Michigan, USA - S3-5 metaG | ecosystem: Host-associated > Plants > Roots > Rhizosphere > Soil | place: USA...
CAACGGCGCGGGCAAGTCCAGCCTGCTCAGGCTGCTGGCCGGCACAGCGCAGCCCGATGACGGGCGCATCTAGAGGCAACCGGGCTTGCGAGTCGGTTTCGTGGCCCAGGAACCCGAACTCGACATGGACCAAACCGTTTTCGAAGCCACCGTCGCCGGCCTGGGCGAACTTTCCCGCATCCTGGCCGATTATCATGCGGCCGCGCACGACCTGGAGCGGGTTCCCGCGGACGATCGCGCCATGGACCGAATGCAAACCGCTCAGGAATTGCTCGAGCGCCATGATGGCTGGCGCGTCGAGCACCGCGTGGAATCCGTGTTGTCGCGTCTTGATCTTGCGCAGGATGCCCGCGTCGGCACGTTGTCGGGCGGCATGCGCAAGCGCGTCGCCCTGGCACGCGCTCTGGCGGGCGATCCGCAATTGCTGGTGCTCGACGAGCCCACCAATCATCTCGACGTCGATTCGATCGTCTGGCTGGAGAACATGATGGTCGAGTTCCCCGGCGCTGTGCTGGTGGTGACCCACGACCGTGCATTTCTCGATCGCGTCGTCACCGGTATCGCCGAGCTCGATCGCGGCAGGGTCGGCCTCTATCCCGGCACCTTTGCGGCCTACGAGCAGCGCAAGGCGGAACAGCTCGAGGTGGAGGCGGTAAACAACCAGAAATTCGACAAGCTGCTGGCGCAGGAAGAAGTCTGGATCCGCAAGGGCATCGAGGCGCGGCGCACGCGCAACGAGGGCCGTGTGCGCCGGCTCGAGCGCCTGCGTCTCGAACGCTCGGCGCGTCGCGAACGGCTCGGCCAGGTTGCCATTTCGGTTTCGCAAGGCGAGCGCTCGGGGCAACTGGTGGCAGAACTCGAACATGTGGACAAGCGCCTGGGCGAGCGGCAGATCGTGCAGGATTTCTCCTGCCGCATCCTGCGCGGCGACAAGATCGGCCTGATCGGGCGCAACGGCGCGGGCAAATCCACGTTGATCAGGCTCATACTCGGCGAACTGCAGCCGGATGCGGGCACTGTGCGTCTCGGCACGAAGCTGGCGGTAGCCTATTACGATCAGTTCCGCACACAACTCGATGAAGAGAGCACGGTCGCGCAAACCATTGCCCCAGGCTCCGACTATGTCGAGATCGATGGTTCGCGCAAACACATCATGAGCTACCTCGCCGATTTTTTGTTTCCCCCCGAGCGCGCGCGCGCTCCGGTGAAGGCGTTGTCGGGAGGCGAGCGCAACCGGTTGTTGCTCGCAAGATTGTTCAGCCAACCGGCCAATCTGCTGGTACTCGATGAGCCGACCAACGATCTCGACATCGACACGCTCGAATTGCTGGAAAGCCTGCTGCAGGATTATGCAGGCACGGTGCTGCTGGTCAGCCACGACCGGGCGTTTCTCGATAACGTCGTCACGGACACGATCGCCCCGGAAGGCGACGGCCGCTGGACGCGCAATCCGGGCGGCTACACCGACTGGAAACGGCTGATCGATGAACGCTCCGCCCTTGCCTCGCAGCAAGCGGATGTTGCAAAGGCGGAGCTTGTGCGCGATCGTCCTGCGCCGGCACGGTCGCGCAAGCTCGGTTTCAATCAGACAAGGGAACTGGAAGCGATGCCGGCGCGCATAGAGTCGCTCGAATCCGAACAAAAGCAGTTGGGCGCGCGGCTCGCCGATCCTGCGCTCTACAGCAAGCCGGCGGATGAACAAAGACAGCTGCAGCAGCGTTATGCCGCCATCGACGAAGAATTGACCGCCTGCCTGCGCCGCTGGGAAGAACTCGAGGCTATGCGCGACAGGGCGGGGGCATGAGCTTCTGCAATTCGAACTCTGCACCGTCTCGCGTTTGCAGGAAAGTTTCGGGTGCTTCTCCTCGAGGGCCGCGCGCTGGCGCTGCCTCGATTGACGCTGGCTGCGTGCTATGGCTTGATGCGCGCATATAAAACGGACTCGCATCATGCAGATAAGATCGAACCGCGTCGACAGGATACTTGGCATCGGAACGCTTGGCGCGCTCGTGCTGGGCTGCCTGGTGATCCTGTTGCCTTTCGTGACTGCATTGCTCTTGGCAGTGATCCTCACTTACTCGACCTGGCCTTTGTATGTACGCCTGAGAAACGCCGTCGGCGGCCGCGGCAATCTGGCGGCGGCATTGATGATGCTTGGCGCGTGTCTGATCCTGGTCGCGCCTTTCGTGTTTGTCGCTGTCAGTCTCGCCGACAGCGCGGCAGAACTCGTGGAGGCATCGCGCAAGTCTTTCGAGAACGGGCCGCCCGCGCTGCCGGCCTGGATCACCGGCCTGCCGCTGGTGGGCGAAACACTTGGCAACTATTGGCAGACTCTTTCGCACGACGGCGGCCTCTTGCTGGAAGAACTGAAAGGATTGATTGCGCCGGCCAAGTCGATTCTGGTTGCCGGTGGCGGCATCCTGTTTGCGGGTCTGTTGCAACTTGGATTGGCGGTACTGATTGCTTTTTTCCTGTACCGCGATGGCGAGGCGGCGGCGGTCACGATCCAGCGCATGGCGAGCCGCATCGGCGGAGCGCGCGGCCGCCATCTGCTGCATGTCGCCGGCAACACAGTCATCAGCGTGGTGTACGGCGTCCTGGGCACAGCGCTAGCGCAGGGACTGGTGGCCGGCATAGGTTTCCTGATAGCAGGTGTACCGGGGGCGGCCTTGCTGGGATTCGCGACATTTTTTCTGTCGGTGGTGCCGGTCGGGCCGCCGATGATCTGGATTCCCGCCGCTCTCTGGCTGTTTGCGTACGGTTCGACCGGCTGGGCGATATTTCTCGGCTTGTGGGGTTTGCTCGTCGTCAGCATGGTCGACAACGTGCTGAAGCCAATGATCATCAGCCGGGGCAGCCATCTGCCGTTCATGCTCGTCTTGCTGGGCGTGCTGGGCGGCGTGGCGGCATTCGGGTTTGTCGGCCTTTTCATTGGACCAACGCTGCTCGCGGTCGGCTATCGAATGGTGAACGAGTGGGTCGCCAGCGAAACGAAGGAGGAAATAGTGACCCCTTAGGCGGGTCTGCTTGCCGGTTGCGGTATGCGGTGAGAACGATCGGGTGCGGGAGGTGTCGAAAACGATGCGCTGGCGAGGTTGCTGCTCGACCCGAATATGTCCGCAAATCTCTTTCGGATTCGCTAGTTATGCTGTAGCATGCGCGCTCAATTCAGGTGCGAATCCACCGCATCAATCCGTATCGAATCCAACGGCGCGGCTCTCGTGGCGGCGCAGGAGTTAAAACTTAATGTCGTTTTCCGATCTGGGGCTCGCCCCGGAGTTGTTGCAAGCCATTGCTGACCAGGGTTATACCGAGCCGACGCCTGTCCAGGCCAAGGCGATCCCCGCCATTCTTCAAGGCCAGGATGTAATGGCCGCCGCGCAGACCGGCACCGGCAAAACGGCCGGTTTCACGCTCCCGATGTTGCAGCGGCTGATGGAATTCGCCAGCACCAGCGTTTCACCCGCGCGTCATCCTGTGCGTGCGTTGATCCTGACACCGACGCGTGAACTCGCTGCGCAGGTGCAGGACAGCGTGAAGACCTACGGCAAACATATCGCGCTGCGCTCCGCGGTCGTCTACGGCGGCGTGCATATCGATCCGCAAATTGCCGAATTGCGCGCCGGCGTCGAGATTCTCGTCGCCACGCCGGGACGCCTGCTCGATCACCTCGGACAGAAAACCGTCAACCTCTCGCAGGTGCAGTTTCTCGTACTGGACGAAGCCGATCGCATGCTCGACATGGGCTTCTTGCCCGATATCAAGCGCATCCTTTCCATGCTCCCGGCGAAGCGCCAGAGCCTGATGTTCTCCGCCACCTATTCCGATGACATTCGCGGGCTGGCCAAGCAACTGCTGACCAATCCGGTCAGCATCGAAGTCGCGCGCCGCAATTCGGCAACTGAAACGGTCACGCATCTGGTATACAAAGTCGAAGCTGCCGCCAAGCGGGACTTGCTCACGCACCTGATCAAGTCGCGTGACATGCGCCAGGTGCTGGTGTTTTGCAATACCAAGATCGGCGCGAATCGGCTGGCTTACAAACTGGACAAGGACGGCATCGGGACCGCGGCAATCCACAGCGATCGTACCCAGGGTGAGCGCATGCAGGCGCTGGCGGAGTTCAAGGAAGGCAAGACCAAAGTGCTGGTTGCCACCGACATAGCGGCGCGCGGACTCGACATCGAACAACTTCCCTTCGTCGTCAACTTCGATCTCCCGGGCTCGCCCGAGGACTATGTCCACCGTATTGGCCGGACCGGCCGCGCGGGCATGACGGGCGAGGCGATTTCCCTGGTGTCCGATGAAGAGAAGGATGACCTTGCTGCCATAGAGAAGTTGCTGAAGATCAAGCTGCCGATACAGCAGCCCGGTCAATTCGAACGCGAGCGCGCGTCCGCACCGCGCTCCGGGGGACGTCGTCCAGAGGGCCGTCCGGAACCGCGTCGCGACGAACATCGTCGCCCCGAGCATCGCGCGTCATCGCCACGTTCGACCCCGGCTTCAGCCGATCCACTGTTCTCCAGGCCTTACACCCCATCCTCCGACGCAACTCCAACTGTAGTCCCGCCCAGCACGCCGGGGCGCGGCCCGAAAAAGCAGGTCGCTGCGCTGTTCCTGCCTAAAGCCCCTGCGGAAAAGCAGGACGCCTGAGGAGTCGGCTTTGGCTGCAACGCAAAGCCGCCTCGCGGAAACGATGTCGCAGCGATTGCGCCAGATCGTGTCCGGACCGGATGAAACCATCAGCCTCGCCGAAGCCGCGCTGCTGATAGCGGGCCACGAGTATCCCGATCTGCCTGTTTCCAGTTATTTGTCGCGCATGGAAGAACTCGCGCACATGCTCAGCATGCGTATAGGGGAGGGCGCCAGCGCGCTCGAGCGCATTGCAGAGTTGAACCAGTTCCTGTTCGGCGATCTTGGCTTCGGCCCCAATTCCGACGACTACTACGACCCGCGCAACAGTTTCCTGAACGAGGTGCTGGAGCGCCGCACTGGCATTCCGATCACCTTGTCGGTGATCTACATTGAACTGGGCCGCAAGATCGGCCTGCCACTGCATGGCGTGAGTTTCCCCGGCCATTTTCTTGTGAAGTGCGCGGTCCCCGACGGTGCCGTGGTGCTCGATCCGTATTCCGGCGGCATCTCGCTGGGGCTGCAGGATTTGCAGAAACGCCTGCGCGAAGTGCGCGGCGGAGAAGTTTCGCGCGCTGTCGTCGCTGAATTGCTGGTGTCGGCCAGCAACAAGGAAATCATCGTGCGTCTGCTGCGCAACTTGAAGGCGATCTATTTGCGAGAACGCGATCTGGACAAGGCGCTGCCAATCATGGACTGGATCGTCGCGATGGTGCCGGAGCAGGCCCCGGAATTGCGCGATCGCGGCATGATTTACCAGGAACTCGAATGTCCGCGTGCCGCGCTTGCCGATTTCGAAGCGTACCTGGAGCGTTCGCCGGAATGGGAAGACGCCGGCGAGATCCGCGACCGCATCGTGGAGTTGCGCAAGGAAGTGGCCAGATTGAACTAGGACTCAGGGCTCGGGACTCAGGGATAGGGCTCAGGGCTCGCGGCGATCCTCAACCACGCGCGGATTTTGAAGTGGCTGAGTTCTCAGCCCTCAGTCGCAAGCCCTGAGTCCCGAATCCTTTCATTAGCCATGCAACAAAAAGAATACTTCCGCTGGTTAACTAACCCGTCCCCCTATCTATTGCTGACTCTGACTTCCCTGTTCTGGGCTGCGAACTGGGTAGTCGGGCGCGCGATGCGCAACGAGATACCGCCGATCGCGATGGGCTTCTGGCGCTGGACGATCGCACTGGCGATCCTGTTGCCCTTCGCCGCTCCGGAACTCCGGCGCAAATGGCATGTGGTGCGAGCCAACTGGCTGACTCTGACACTGCTTGGTTGTCTGGGCGCAGTCGCATTCAATACGCTGGTGTACGTCGGCCTGCAGTACACGGCTGCGACGAACGGGGTCCTGTTCAATTCGGTTTCGCCGGTCCTGATCATCCTGTTGTCGTGGGCGGTTGCCCGCGAGCGCATCTCGAAACTGCAGGGCTGCGGGGTTTTGTTGTCGCTGGCTGGCGTTGTGGCGATCGTGGCACGCGGCGACGCCGCTTCCCTGGCGGCATTTCAATTCAATCTCGGCGACCTGTGGTTGATCACGGCCATGTTGCTATGGGCGATCTACACCATCGTGCTGCGCCGGCGGCCGCTCGAACTCTCGGCCACCGGCTTTCTCGCGGCGATGCTGCTGCTCAGCCTGCCGTTTCTTCTGCCGTTTTACCTCGGGGAATTCTTCAGCCGCGGCGGTTTCGCACTCACACAGGCGACCGTGGCGGCACTCGCGTACTACAGTACCTTTCCGTCGATCGTGGCTTACCTGTTCTGGAATCGCGGCGTCGCACAGGTCGGTCCCAACAAGGCGGGTCTGTTCGTGCATTTGATGCCGCTGTTCGGTGCAGTGCTGGCGGTGATTTTTCTGGACGAGAATCTATACGCGTATCACTACGCGGGAGCGATATTGATATTCAGCGGAATCTGGCTGACAACGCGGCGTGGAACGCCCGCGGCGCATGGCACTGCGACAACGTGACGATCGTAGCGCGCGCGGAGCGCTAGAATTTGATCGACAGCCCTATCGAATGTACCGACGCATCCAGGCCGACGCTTGAACTCGGGTTGAACAGGTTGTTATTGGTCAATTCGGAATAGCGTTCGGATTCGGCGTGAACCGTGATTGACTTGGTCAATCCATAGCTCAGGCCAATGCCATAGACCCTTCCGAAGCTGCCCGGCTCATCCGCGCTGCGATGCAAACCGGATTCGTCCGGCAAGCCCTTCTGCCAATATTGGAGGCCCAGCCGGCCATGAAGCGACAATCCGGACTGAAAGGGTAAAGTCGCCACACCGGCAAGGCTCCAGGTAGAGCCGGAGCAATTGTCGCCGGCGCCCGCGTCGCCATTGCATCCGGAGATATTGGGACGGAATTGGGTTTGGGAACCTTCGATCGCGAAGGCATTGGAAATGCGATAACCGCCGTACTGGCGCAGCGCGTTCAGACTTTCGGAGTTGCTGCCGGGCGGGTTGAAATTGCCCGGGATCGACTGGCGGACGCCGACCGAATCGCTCAATCCCCAAAATCCCGTATTGTGGCCGCCGTACCAGGAATCCGCGCTTTGCGGGCGATCGCCGTTCTGGGCAAACACTGCGCCCCCCGCTGCCAATAGCGCGAAAAAGGCAAATGCTTTAAACGACGAATAGTGCAGCGGCATGATGCGACTTGATGACTGCGTTGCTGTGATTCTAGTCATTTTTTCCTCACTCTCAGGCGCTTTTTTTAATGGATTCGCAGCAAAACAACACTATCCACGCCCCAGATGACGGACAGATGGTCCGTCAGGCGGAAATGTTCTCCAACCGGATTACGAAAAACGTCAGGCATCTGCGCAAATGGGCGAGGAAGCACGGCATTGAATGCTTCCGCATCTACGACCGCGACATTCCGGAATTGCCATTTGCGCTGGATCTGTATTTGGAACGCGCCCATCTGCAGGCATACAGCAAACCACTGATGGACGCACCTGCGCAACGACGCTGGCTTGCAACCATGCACCAGGCAGCAGCACGAGGTCTTGGCCAGCCATTGACAACCGTCATACTCAAGCAGCGCTCCGGACAGCGCCCCGCAGACCAATATCGCAAGTTAGCGGCCAGCGCGGACGATTTCGTGGTGAGCGAAGGAGGGCATCGCTTCATCGTCAATCTCCTCGATCATCTCGATACCGGTTTGTTCCTGGATCATCGAGAAACACGGGCATTGGTCGGCCGGCTTGCCCCCGGAAGGCACGTCCTGAACCTGTTCAGCTACACGGGCAGTTTCAGCGTTTACGCAGCGCGAAGCGGGGCCGCTTCCACGACCAGCATCGATCTGTCGAAAACCTATCTGGACTGGGCAAGGCGCAACTTCGAACTCAATGGACTCGAACCCGGGAGCAATCGTCTGGTGCGGGCTGATGTCCTGCGTTTTCTTCAGGAGGAGCGCGCATCGAGGGACCGATACGGCCTGATCGTGCTCGATCCGCCAAGCTTTTCCAATTCCAAGCGCATGCAAGGCGTGCTCGACGTGCAGCGCGATCACGTTGCGCTCGTGCGCGGTTGCCTTGCTTTGCTGGCATCCGGCGGCGAGATGTTGTTTTCGACCAACCTGCACAGTTTCAAACTCGATGCCGACGCGCTCGCCGCCGTGAAGATGAGAGAAATATCCGCACAAACCGTGCCGCCGGACTTTCGCAACCGCAGGATCCATCGTTGCTGGCGCATCACGGCGGCAACGGCAGGGGAGAGGGACGAGGGAAAAATCAAGAGCTCGGGGTCTCACAAGCTCTAGGCCTTTCCCCTCACCCCTCGTCCCTCGCCCCTCGTCCCTTTCCATTCGTGTGATACCTTCCCATCACCTGGGTCTCCCACCGTACACATGAACGCCGAACTCGCCTCCACAGCCGTCCGCGAACAGGTCGTCGCTTTCCTGGATCGTGGAATCGGTTCCGACCACGATGCGTATGAACTCGCCGCGTGTTTCGCGGCCATCGCGCATGCGGGCAGTCTTGCACACCGTCTCGATTCGCTGCTTTCACTGATCGAATGGACGCAGGAGGGACCGGGCGATGGCGACGGCAAACCGGACCGTTCGCGGCTCGTCAAGGCGATCGAGGTCCTTGAGGCCCTGCCCGGCGTGCGACGTGGCCTGCAGGACACGTTCGCCGAGATCTTGTCGGAAACCGAAGGTGTCAATCTGTTCGGTGAAACCGGAATCCCGGGCGATCGCGGATTCCTGGCTGAACTTGGCGACCGCGTGATGGGCCGTGTCCTCCCCGAACCCAGCGACGACCACGATCTTGCGCGCCTCGTATCGCGTCTATATACGAAAGGCGTCAAGGCCGAAAGCTTCCCAATGCTGGTGCCCGAGTTGTTCCACAGGATCGTTAGCGCGCTTGCACCCGATGATCGGCCGGAAATCTGGGCGCCGCTGAGTACGGCGTTCGCCGATGGCTTCCGGTTGCTGTCGATCCGGGTCCAGGCGCAGGGGCTGTCGTCGAAGCTGCGCGCCCGCAGCCATCCGGGGTCCGTCGCGCAATCACCGTTTTATGTTCTCGCGATCGCCAGCGACGACCTGATCAATGCAATGCGCGCCGGGGAAGACGTAAAAGCGCTGGTGCGCTCGTGGCGGGAACGTTGCGCCGACTGCCGTTCCGAGATCGCGGAAATCTCGCGCCGGCTGGAGAGCGAAGGCGTCAGCGTGGACATCGTCTATGGATTGGAAGTCGTGGAGTGCAGCCTCTCGCGCATGGAAACCATGCTCGACCTTGCCGAAAGCACGCCTGGCATTCCGCGCAGCGAAGCCATTCGTCGCCTGCTTGCCGGGCTTATCGATGCCGCCCACGGAGACCGCAGCATTCTGCATCTGATCGGCGGCAATCTGCGCATGCTCCAGCGCAAAATCGTCGATCGCCAGGGACGAACCGGCGAGCATTACGTCGCGCGCAGCCGTCGCGAGTATGGCTTCATCTGGCTGGCCGCGGCTGGGGGTGGGCTGCTAACGGTTGCAACGGTGGCCATCAAGCTCAAGGTCACGCATATCGGACTGCCTTTGTTCGTGGAGGGGTTGTTGTCGGGTCTCAACTACGCGGTCAGCTTCCTGCTCTTGCAGCACTTCCATCTGATCCTTGCCACCAAACAACCGGCCATGACGGCAGCTACGCTTGCCCGCATGATTCGCAGTCGCGATCGCAGCGAGCGACTGGATCGCATGGTCGAATTTACGGTGCACATCTGCCGCTCCCAGTTTGCCGCCGTGATGGCCAATGTTTCGGTCGTTTTCATCGGCGCTTTCCTGTTCAACTTCTTCTGGCGGCTTGCCCTGGGCCACAGCTTTCTCGCCGAAAAAGAAGCGCAGCACGTGTTCGAGACACTCAGTCCGGTCAACAGTGGCACGGTGTTCTACGCCGCACTGACGGGGGCGATCCTCTGGATGGCCGCCATGGTCGGCGGCTGGATGGACAACTGGACCGTGTATCACCGGCTGCCGCAGGCCATTGCCGAACATCGTCTGGGGGAGCGTTTCGGTCGCCGGCGCATGGTACGCGCGGCCGGTATCGTTGCACGCAACGTGTCGGGTTGGGCAACGAGCATTTCGCTCGGGTTTCTGCTGGGGCTTGCGCCTGTCATCGGCCGCTTCCTCGGTTTGCCGATCGACGTGCGTCATGTCACCCTTTCCTCGGGAAGTCTGGCGTTCGCCGGCTCTGCCCTGCAGGGATGGTTCACTACTGCCTGGTTTTTCTGGGCCCTCGCCGGTGTCGCAACGATGTTCGTCCTGAACCTGGGAGTGAGTTTTTTCCTTTCGCTGTACACTGCCACGCGCGCTTACGATCTGCCTCGCAGAGAATTGCGCGTGCTCGGAGCAAGATTGTTCAGGAGACTGCTGAGGCACCCGCTCGATTTTGTCCTGCCGGGAAAATTCGAAGAGGAGCAAAAAGAAAAAGAATAGAGCGTTCGCGCGCTCCGGAGTGAGGCCCCGGTGCTTTTAAGGCTTGTGCACCCTGGGCGCTGCGCGCAGCGGCACCGGGTCATCGCTCAAATCTTCTTCCTCGAGTTCCTTCAGGGTCTTTGGCTGATTGCTGGTGTTCGTCGGCGGGTTGCCGTCGTAGATCAGATATTCACGGCGCTGCAGGTACGAATCGCGCAGGAAGCTGTAGCGGTCGACGGCCGCGGTATCGAGAAATTTTTCCGCTCCCAGAAGATTGGCCCGGGTATCGACCACATCGAGTCCGAACATTCCCCATCGCACGGTCGGCTCCGGATTCCAGTAGAAGAAGGGACTGGAAACGAAATCCACCAACAACCCAGGGGCATCGCGTGCATCGCTGGGACCGAAGAAGGGCAGCACCACGTAAGGCCCGCTGCCCACCCCCCAATACCCGAGTGTCTGACCGAAGTCCTCGTTGCGATATTCGATCTTCAGTTCCGTGGCTACGTCGATCAGCCCGCCAAGTCCGAAAATCATGTTGGTCGTGAAGCGCGCGAAGTCCACGGGAACCTTGGTGCCCTTGAGCTGCAAGGCGTCGTTCAGCGTGGTGATGATCACGCCCAGGTTGTTGAAGAAATTGGTCACACCCCGGCGAGCCAGTTGCGGTACCACGGCAACATATCCCTTGGCCACGGGCTTCAACACGGCCTTGTCCACGCCTTCATTGAATGCGAAGACCTTGCGATTGAAGGGCTCCATCGGATCCCGCGGATTGGGGCCGGCTGCGCATCCGCACAGCGCACACGCGGCGAGAACAAGGGAACAGAGAAATCGTGCGGCCATGGGGTCCTATAGTTATTTGGCAGCGATTATATCGCGGGCAGGGTGTTCGATATCCTTTCGTGTCCGGCGGTTTGCAAAAGCTGCCCGCATGCTTCACGATTCGCTTTCGCGGCGCTCTCCTGCAGCCGCCATTCGATCTCGCACAGGGAAGCTATCCATGGATCTCGGCTTGAAGGGCAAGACCGCGCTGGTTTGCGCAGCGAGCAAGGGGCTCGGCAAGGGCTGCGCGTTTTCACTGGCACGCGAAGGGGTTAACGTGACAATTCTGGCGCGCGGGCGAGAGGCGCTGGAAGCGACCGCAGAGGAGATACGCAAGGCCACCGGCGTAAAGGTGACTGTCGTGGCGACGGATATTACGACAGAAGCCGGGCGCAAGGACGCGCTCGCTGCGTGCCCCAACCCCGACATCCTGATCAACAATGCCGGTGGTCCCCCTCCAGGCGATTTCCGCGAGTTCACGCACGCAATGTGGATCGCGGCCCTCGAAGCCAACATGCTCACCCCGATCGAACTCATCAAGTCCACGGTCGATGGCATGATCTCCCGGAAGTTCGGCCGCATCGTCAACATCACGTCCAGCGCGGTCAAGGCGCCGATCGACATCCTCGGTTTGTCCAACGGTGCGCGCACCGGCCTTACCGGCTTCGTCGCCGGCATTGCCCGCAAAACCGTCGCCCACAATGTCACCATCAACAACCTGCTGCCTGGAATGTTCGATACGGACCGGCTGAAGAGCAGCAGCGTCGCCGCCGCCAAGATGCAGGGCAAACCCGTCGAGGAAGTCCACGCGGCGCGCATGAAAACCGTTCCCGCCGGCCGCTTCGGCAACCCCGATGAGTTCGGCGATGCCTGCGCCTACCTGTGCAGCAAGCAGGCTGGCTACATAACAGGGATGAACTTTCTGATTGATGGAGGGGCGTATCCCGGCACCTTCTGACGACGGTGTCGGGAGAGTGGTTAGTGTCTGGTGGTTAGTGGCGAGTGAAAAGAGATGCCAATTACACTCTTGGAATCAGGAATAATTTCGACAGTCTGGAACTCAATCAGGCAATGCCCATATCCAATCACTAGCCACTAGCCACATCGGAGATACCATGAACGCTCCCACAGACGCAAAACTTCCTCCGCAACTCAAAGACGCCAAACTCTTTCGCCAGCAGGGCTACATCAATGGTGCGTGGCTCGACGCGGATTCGAAAGCGACGATCAACGTCACCAATCCTGCCAATGGAACGGTGATCGGCACCATTCCGAAAATGGGGGTTGCGGAAACGCGCCGCGCGATAGAGGCGGCAAGTACGGCCCTGCCGGCCTGGCGCGCGAAGTTGCCGAAAGAGCGCGCAAACATTCTGCGCAAATGGTTCGAGTTGATGATCGCGAACACCGATGATCTCGGGTTGCTGATGACGACGGAGCAGGGCAAGCCTCTTGCAGAAGCCAAGGGTGAGATTGCCTACGCGGCATCGTTCATCGAGTGGTTCGCCGAGGAAGCGAAACGCATCTACGGGGACGTGATTCCGCAGCATCAGGCAGACAAGCGCCTGGTGGTGATCAAGCAGCCCATCGGCGTGTGTGGACTGATCACGCCATGGAATTTTCCTGCGGCCATGATCACCCGCAAGGCGGCACCCGCGTTGGCTTCCGGTTGCACGGTGGTGATCAAGCCGGCGACTCAGACCCCGTACTCCGCTTTTGCGCTGGCGGAGCTGGCCGAACGCGCCGGCGTGCCCAAGGGGGTCATCAATATCGTCAGCGGCAGCGCCAAGGATATCGGCGGCGAACTGACATCGAATACGTCGGTGCGCAAGATCAGTTTCACCGGTTCAACCGAAGTCGGCGCCGTGCTGATGAAACAAAGCGCACAAACCATCAAGAAAATTTCGCTGGAGCTCGGCGGCAATGCGCCCTTCCTCGTATTCGACGATGCCGACCTCGATGCGGCCGTCGAAGGCGCAATGATTTCCAAGTATCGCAACAACGGCCAAACCTGCGTCTGTGCGAACCGCATCCTGGTGCAGGATAGCGTTTACGATCAATTCGCCGCCAAGCTCGCCGAAAAGGTGAGGGCTCTCAAAGTGGGCCCCGGGACCGAAGCCGGCATCAATGCCGGACCTCTGATCGACGAGAACGCGTTGAAAAAAGTCGAAGAGCATGTCGAGGATGCTCTGGCCAAGGGCGCGAAGGTCTTGGTCGGAGGCAAGCGCCACAAGCTGGGCGGACTGTTTTTCGAACCGACCGTGCTGACCGGCGTGAACACATCGATGAAGGTGACCAGGGAGGAAACCTTCGGTCCCGTCGCGCCGCTGTTCCGATTCAAGACCGAGGAAGAAGCGATCGCGATGGCCAACGACAGCGCGTACGGGCTGCAGGCGAGCGTGTGGAGCAGCAACATCAACCGCGCGCACCGCGTGGCCCGCGCGCTGCGCGCCGGCACGGTGCACGTCAACCAGTATGACGAGGACGACATCACGGTGCCGTTCGGCGGCTTCAAGCAGAGCGGCAACGGGCGCGACAAGTCGCTGCATGCGTTCGAC
>Ga0157380_10001891_pt1 | contig 13892 bp, 11 predicted proteins | sample S35metaG_FD_119757 | JGI IMG/M metagenome (GOLD analysis project Ga0157380, IMG submission 119757) | Switchgrass rhizosphere microbial communities from Kellogg Biological Station, Michigan, USA - S3-5 metaG | ecosystem: Host-associated > Plants > Roots > Rhizosphere > Soil | place: USA...
ACGCCTCCGCGAGGGCTCCTTGCCCCATCTCCTCACGATCCTGGAGTATCGTGTTTACTGGCCTAAATAGCGTTCGATTCAAAACCACTACCATCAACAAGATCAGAAACATATGAAACAGTAGAGTCCCGTCGGGAACCAACTGAATCGAACTGCCGGCCATACCTAGAATTACGTAAGTCATATCATTTCAGTATATGTCAGGCCTGCGCTCAACCTAGCACGCTCAAAAGTTCGCGAGCCTAACATGACCGTAAATACTCGTCAAGGATAGTCGCGTCATCATTTCGCTGTACATGTAGGCCCCAATTTAGGCGCGCCGAATTACCATCACTCCGCTATCGAAGGCCGAACCTAAGGAATCTTATTCGACCCCACAATGCGCGAGCCGTCGCAAATTACTGGCACATCTAATCGCGCGGTATTAAGTACCACGCGCAACTTCTGCCGACAGAAGTTCATAAATGCGATTTAGGTCGCTAAGCCCATAGAACTCGATCTCTATCTGACCTTTATCTGTCCCGGATGATTTCACGACCCTTACATTCGTTCCGAATCGCCTCCTCAGTTTGGTTTCGAAGGCTCGCAAGTTAGGATCAGCTTCGGCATTCGCTTTCTTTGGCACTCTCGCAGCATGCCCGACCGCATTACGGACGAGCTTTTCAGTCTCCCTTACGGAGAGGCCTCGTTCAATGATCTTGCGCGCAAGGTGACGCTGCAGTTCAGGATCCATTGCTCCAAGAAGCGTCCGGGCATGCCCTGTCGATATCCTCTCGTCCTGAAGCAGAAGCTGGATGTCGCTCGGAAGCTTCAGCAGTCGGAGGTAGTTTGTTATGTAGGATCTGTCCCGCCCAACGCGTTGCGCCAGAAGTTCCTGCGTTAGCCCGATATTCTCGAGCAGGCTCTTGTAGGCTTGGGCCTCCTCGATTGGATTCAGATTTTCTCTTTGTATATTTTCGATCAGCGCGATCTCTAGAACCTTTTCATCCGCAATCTCTCGAACGACAACGGGGACCCTTTTGAGTCCTGCCAGTTTCGCGGCTCGCCACCGTCGCTCTCCAGCTATGAGCTCGTAGCGATCCCCTCTTCGCCTAACAAGCAGCGGCTGCACAACCCCATTGGAACGTATCGACTGAGCCAACTCCTGAAGCTTGTTTTGATCGAATCGGACTCGGGGTTGCATCGCACCTGGGTCGATCAGGTCCGCATCCAGTTCGAACGATTCGTCAGACAGCTGCGGTTGTTCAGCCGCCAGCAACGCTCCCAATCCCCGGCCAAGCGGACTGCGTGTCATAGGAATGGATCTCCTTTGATAGCTCGATATAGGCTTCCGACCCTTTCGAGTGAGGATCGTAGAGTATTATGGGCTTACCGTAACTGGGGGCCTCAGCGAGTCGAACATTCCGAGGAATAACCGTCCTGAATACCTGCTGACCATAGAAATCTCGCAGGTCGGCGGCGACCGCCGTTGAGAGCTTGGTTCGCTCATCGAACATAGTCAGCAACAGCCCTTCAATCGAAAGCCCCGGGTTGTGGAGCCTGCGAACGCGCGCCAGTGTGTCGAAGAGCTCCGTAACACCTTCTAGGGCATAGTATTCAGCTTGGATCGGGACCAAGAGCGATTTCGCCGCTGAAAGAGCATTCAGTGTTAACAGACTCAGCGAGGGGGGGCAGTCTATGATGATGAGATCATAGTCGGCCTCAACTCCTGATAATGCTTCGCGCAACCTTGACTCACGCCTTTCCATGTCCACCAGCTCCACTTCTGCGCCAGCCAGATCCTTGTTTGCGGGAACCAACCTCAGATTTGGGATGTCAGTCGACAAAATGACACTTTCAAGAGGGTCTCCAAGAACGATTACGTGGTAGAGACTACGGCGGAAACTGCCTCGCTGAATTCCTAAGCCGGAGGTCGCGTTTGCTTGAGGATCGGCATCAACCAGGAGAACACGAAGGTTGCTAATTGCCAGAACGGCCGCAAGATTGACCGCAGTCGTTGTCTTACCGACTCCTCCTTTCTGATTGGCAACGGCAATGATTTTAGCCATTAGGTTCTTGATTCGGGGTCGTCAATAGGGCGAGATTACTCGCAGCTAAACTATCACACCAGGCCAGAAAGGCAACTTTTGCAGCTTCCTGGGGATGTTTCACGTGTCCCATAGAAGTCTGCAGTCACGCCGCTTTGTCCTTGAGGTTCAAATTAACCAGGAGAGAGCTCAAACCGGCGCTTGTCAGCCCTCTTACCTTACGAGCGTCTCCAAAGGTTTGGGGCTCAGCACGTTCTAAGCGCTCAATCATTTCCACCGAAAGTCCGCTAACCTGACGGTAATCGAAACCCGAAGGAATCACGAGCGAGTCATGGCTTTTCAATCGATTTGTGTTGCTCTGTTGGTGGCAAATGTAGCCCTCATAAACCGAGTCCGCCATAACCGTCTCAATTTCGGCGTTTGACGCTTGAAAGCCGCACGTTCCCGAGACCATTGGGCGGATGAGGTCCGGTGTTGCGCCGCTCCGTTGTCCCAACTGTTCCAGCGTTATGGAATCACCTAGGTCAGCTCCTAACGCAATTCCCGCCGCCACGTAAGCTGGGTCGGAACGACGTAGACGGGTCTCCTTCATCACCTTGGCGAGTCTCGTTAGGCGCTCTCGTCGACGATTGAACCGCTCCCAATCACCGTCGCCAACCAATCCCAATTCCCGGCCGTAGGGCTCGAGTCTTTCGTCAGCGTTGTCATAACGAAGTGCAAGGCGGTTCTCCGCTCGTGAGGTGAACACTCGATACGGCTCGTCTACGCCCTGAGTTATCAAGTCATCAACTAGCACTCCGATGTACGACTCATCCCGTCTCAGCCTGAACGACTTTCGCTTTTGACAAAAGAACGCGGCGTTCATTCCTGCAATCAACCCCTGGCATGCGGCCTCTTCATAACCCGTTGTCCCGTTTATCTGGCCGGCATGAAACAGTCCAGCAATTCGCGCGGTCTGGAGATCGGGCCTTAGTTCTCGCGGGTCAACAAAGTCGTACTCAATGGCATAACCCGGTCGGATTATCTTTGCTTCTTCAAGACCTGGTATCAACCGCACCAATTCCTGTTGCAATTCCGCGGGGAGCGACGTCGAGAAGCCATTGAGATAGACCTCGTTCGTCTCGTGCCCCTCGGGCTCAAGGAACAATTGGTGACGCTCTTTGCCTGAAAACTTGACAACCTTGTCCTCGATCGAAGGACAGTACCGCGGTCCAACGCCCTTTATCTTCCCGGAGTACAACGGTGATTCACCTAGATTTGACCGAATTTTGTCGTGCACATCGCTCGAGGTGTAACCAATATAGCAGTCCAGTTGTGGCTGATAGATTCGATCTGTCGCGAAGGAGAAGGGAATTGCTTCCTCATCCGCGTGCTGCGGTTCAAACGCGGACCAATCAATAGTCCGTCCGTCCAATCTTGGGGGCGTACCGGTCTTCAACCGACCAACAGGAAAACCGAGGCGTCTGAGGGCTTCAGCAAGTTCAATCGACGCGGGTTCCCCAGCGCGTCCTGCGCTATAGCTCCGACGACCAGTGTGGACCAATCCGTTCAGGAAAGTCCCTGTCGCCACCACGACAGCGCCCCCGCCTAGTTTTCGCCCATCCTGTAGTTCAACGCCACAAACTGTGCCAGATCTGATGGTCAGGTCGACAACCATCCCCTGGCGCAGATGTAGGTTGGACGTTGCTTCCAGAGTCAACCGCATTTCTTTGCGGTATAAAGCGCGGTCTGCTTGAGCCCGCGGTGACTGAACCGCGCGGCCTCTCGACCGATTCAACAAGCGAAAATGTATTCCAGTTCGATCGGCAACTCGAGCCATGATGCCACCGAGCGCATCGATCTCACGCACGAGATGTCCCTTGGCAATTCCCCCAATCGCTGGGTTACAAGACATCTGTCCAATCAAGTCCAGATTCATGGTAACCAAAGCAGTCTGAGACCCCAGGCGGGCAGCCGCTGATGCCGCTTCACAGCCTGCGTGTCCGCCGCCGATTACAATCACATCGAACTTCTCGTCAAAACTCATCTTACTTGCCGATACAGAATGTAGCGAAGATTTCCCCCAAGATCTGATCAGAGGTGGTCTCGCCAGTAATCTCTCCAACAAATCGCAAAGCGTTATGCAGACCCACCAAGATCAATTCCTCACTTGCGCCCTGATTCAACAACTCCTGAGATGATTGAACTTCAGCGGCTGCGCGTTCAAGAAGATCATGTTGACGAGCGTCCGTAACGAGAAGCGCTGCGTCCGTAGCCTCATGTAGACCGATTGCGGAGATTATAGCAGCTCGGAGCTCATCGAGCCCTGTGTTCGATAAGGCCGACACGTCAACTGTTGTGAGGGAAGAATTGAATCCGTTTCCATTTCGAAACGAGGGAAGGTCGCTCTTGTTTCGGACGACAGTCTGGGAGCAGCCTCGCGTCTCTGAAATGACAGCGAGGTCGGCTGCGCCAAGCTCGACCGAACCATCAACTACAACCAACACGAGATCTGCATCAGCCATAGCTTCGCGGCTTCGCTCCACTCCAATCTTCTCGATTCGATCTGTTGACTCACGAACGCCTGCCGTGTCGGTTAGAAAGAGGGGCACCCCTTGAAGAGTGAGTGACTCGGTTAAACTGTCGCGAGTGGTTCCTGGTATTTCGGTTACAATGGCTCTTTCTCTCGCCACTAACCTATTGAACAGACTGGACTTACCTACATTCGGTCTGCCGACAATAACCACCCGCAAGCCGTCTCGCAACATGCGACCAACATCGAAGGTCGCCGCCAGACCACTCAGTGATTTCCTGACTCGCGACAGTTCCTCTAACAAGCTAACCCTCTCAATCCTGGGCAAGTCGTCTTCTACGAACTCCAACGCTGACTCCAGTTTCACGATCGAGTGAATTAGCTTTTCTTTCGTTGGTTGAAGACTTCGCGATAGCTCGCCCTGGAGTTGGCGAATGGCCTGCTTCGCCGCGGCATCGGTTCGTGCACTGATGAGGTCTCGAACGGCGATCGCCTGGGTAAGATTCAGCTTCCCATTGCTCAATGCCCGGAGCGTAAACTCACCGGGCTCCGCCAGACGACTTCCAAACTTGAGAATGCTGTCGATCACCTGCCGGAGAATCACGGGCGAACCATGGCAACTCACCTCAAGAACATCTTCTCCAGTGTATGAGTTGGGTGCTTGAAAAAAGGTTAGGAGTGCCTGGTCCAGAATCTCAGACTGGCCGACCGGCCGAATGCTCTGAAGACTAACAACACCCGGAGCCAACGTGAAGTCGTTATCACCGACCAGATACTTTGCAATAGCAACTGAGTCTTGTCCGCTAACACGAATCACACCGATCGCGCTGCGACCAGGTGCTGTTGAGAGTGCGACGATCGTATCCATCATGGATCCGAGCAGTAGGCGGAAAGATATCGGCTGAGGAACTACCTATTTGGGAGGAGTCTTCAGGCTAACTCTGAGCCGTCGGTCTCTCGACTCACCTATCGACTCAGTTTGAAGATCTTCGCTATCCGCCAGTGAGGTGAAGGATGCGGCGTTCATTGGCGTTCATTGCTCCAAACGTAAACGCCAGCCCGCTGTTCCTAACCTGGCCCGCCGCATGAAGGGCCATTGCGCGCAACTCAGCTTCACGCGTAGCACGGAAGCCAAGAACATCGCAGATAATGCGATCCCCTCCGGAGAGATTCCTACCGAACGCCTGGTTCAAAATATGCTGCATCGCTTCGAGAACTTCGGCCCCATCAGCCTGGACCAGTTCGGCATCGCGGCCATCCAAATTGATGGTACATCTGCCTTCAGACTCCTTGAGTTCAACCTCGAGGTCGAGGCCCGATTTCTCGAATACCGTCTCGAGAAACTTAGCTGCTTGTTCGTAGGTCTCGTTCATCCTGATTTCTACCACAGGCTCCTATGAGGATCCCTTTTTTCGCGTCGCCGACGCTGCTGACGCTTCGGCAAGATCACCATCGTTCTTAGTCAGGTAGTTGATAATAAACTGTTGACTGAATCCTACTATATTTCCGACCAACCAGTAGACCAGCAAGCCAGCGGGCGCACCCCAAAGCACGTAGAGCATGAACAGGGGCATCCCGATCGCCATCATCTTGCGTTGCATCGGATCGGCAGAAGGCGCCGGCGTGATCAATTGAAGCACGATCATCGTGCCAGCCATTAGGAATTCAAGAATGTGAAGTGGATCTCCGGCCGATAGATCTGGTAACCACAAAAAACTCGCCTGACGAAAATCCAATGAGATCGTTATCGCGCGATACAGGGCAAACAAGAACGGCATCTGAATCAGCAACGGCAGACAACCTCCCAGAGGGTTGCCTTCTTTCATCAGCCGGAGTTGCTCCATCTGCAACTCCTTCAGCTTGGGATCAGTCTGCTTCATCCCCTTGATCTTCTCCTGAAGATCTTTCATGCGCGGAGCCAGCTTCTGGGCCTTCTTCATTGCCTTCGACGAGCGCCACTTGAGTGGGAAGAAGAGGGAGTAGATCACAATTGTGAAGAGAATGATCGCGACGCCGTAGCTATTAGTGATGCGATGGAGCCACCTGATAGCTTTCAAGATCGGTATGGCTATCGGCCGCGACAGCCAAGTGAACCAGCCATAATCGATAAGGCCTTCCAGATCGATCGGACGACCTACGGCACCGCTGATTTGCTGACTCCCCTCCGTAAGGATGAAGTGATCTTTTGGACCAACATAGACCACGGTCCGAGAACCATCGGTAGGAATAGGAACCAGAGCCTCGATCAGATATCTTTTTTCAGGTTTACCGTTGGCCTGATAATCGTATTGAACCGTCTTGAATTCGAGCCCTTCAAGTCGTTTTGAAGGTATAGCCACCATGGCGAAATAGGTGTCGCCAATTCCGGCCCAATCGATGGCACCTGGCAATGCGAGGTGATCCGGCGTTGACTTGTGCTCATTGATTGACGCCGCTGTGTGGCGTTCCGCCTTATCCCCAAAGGATGCTATGCCCTCGGGCGCAACAGAATAAAACGTATAGTGTTTGACGCCCTGGTCACCAATACTCGGCCCAATTTTCAGTCTTGCTGGGACGCCCTGGTCACCACGCTTGATCGACATCTCCAGTTCAACGGTATAACTCGTGGCGTCAAGCGTTAGCTTTTTCGAAACAGCCAACCCAGTGCCACCGTCGCGAAGGACAAACGTAATGGTCTTCTTTTCCCCGCCGGCGAGGTTCAGTTCAACGTCTCCGGTTGGTGAGTCGAGGCCTTCTATAGCGTAGTCACTGCCAGTAAGAGTTCCATCCAGCGCGCTGTCTCCGGTAATGACTTGCAGCGGCACTTCGCGACCCCGTTTCAGTCCTTCCGAAGAAACGAGCTCTAAGGGAACGGGATTATTCTTCGCGCTGGCAACCGAATGAATCTCGCGGCCACTGTCTTTGTTCTTCTTAATTATCCAGCTGACTACCTCAGCTCCATGGCTGTCGAACTTTGCTTCGTATAAAGGAGTCCTAACAGTCAGCGTTCGACGCGGCTCCTGTTGCTGATTCACCGCCGAAGCGGTGGCTTGGGCTGGGCTCGCTGACGGACTAACAGTTGTGGCAGGAGCGATCGGACTTGCTGCGGGCGCGGCGGAGGACGTCGCGTCCTTCACCGGAACCTGTGGAGGCGGTTTGACGAAGAAGTAACTCCAGGAAAAGAGAATTACAATGGAGATTAATAGGGCGAGTAGTAAACGCTTCTGTTGCATTTGGGAACTAGGATCGTCGAACGAAGGTTGTATGTTTCAGAATTTTACTTTACGGGATCGTAGCCACCAGGATTAAACGGATGGCAACGCAATAGTCGCCCTAGCGCGAGCAAGCTACCACGCAATGCTCCTCGACGGGCGATCGCCTCCATAGCAAACTCTGAACAGGTTGGAACGAATCGACAGGAAGGCGGAAGCAGAGGTGAAACGACTAACTTATAAAACCTAAGTATTGAAATTAAGATCGTCTTCACGCCAGTTCTTGCTTGTTCAGGGAAGAGACACGTTCATCAGCCGCCACGGCACCGATTACTTTTTCTAATTCCTTCTGAGGCTCATTGATTGACGAAGAGAGTAGTGCCCGCCTGCCATTCAGCACCCAATCGTATTTGTTCTGCAGGCCTTCAAGGAAAATGGTTGACGAGCGAAAGGTTTCGCGCAACAGACGTTTCGCTCGGTTGCGCTCGACCGCGTTGCCTAGGGCCTTTTTGGAGGCGGTGATTCCCAAACGGTGAAAACCGCAATCATTGGCTTTCACAAAAGCAGTTAGGAAAGAGCCCTCGTACCGTCTTCCCGTTTTGTAGACTTTTTGAAACTCGCGGCTGTCACGCAGATGCGTTTTCATGAGCCGACGAATTAGTAATGTGCCGGCGTGAGTCGCTTCCGCCCTTTCGCTCGACGGCGTTTCAATACCAATCTGCCATTCTTGGTAGCCATTCGCGCGCGAAAGCCGTGCGTCTTGGCCCTGCGTCTATTGTTCGGTTGAAATGTAGGCTTCGCCATAAGTAATGAATCTCCTGCTAAACGAAAACGGTAAGACTAACTGGCAGTGCCGCTTGTGTCAAGAAACCAACGCTCTATCGCCGTTGATTCGGCCTGTCGGAGCTTCCTTCCCAATCGACTAAGCGTGACTTAGGCCTCATTGCATCTCTCCGCCTGTCATCGCGGTTTGGACTTGAGGATGATAAAGATCCCGGCCCGGTCAGCCTTACGAGGTGTCTTACAACCATACTGTGTCCAACCCGAACCAATCTCCTTCGATGCCTGTTGGATGGTCAATCCCACGTCTCGGTGTTTTATGTCAGATGGCCGCTTGATAAGGGTGATTCGGTATGTTAGTCTCCGCCCATCTCAACAGGCAGCATCGCTAACCTATTGATGGCCATAATCTTAAAGCATTACATTAAGCTAGGGAGCCTTTTCCACAGACCTGTGAAAATTCTTGTGGAAAAGGATTCTCCCTCCCATATTTCCCGCAGCGCGGGCCGCCAGTTATTCACAGGGGAGCGACTGGCTTTTCGGTCGCATGTTGCAAACGTATGATTCTGAAACAATTTATTTGGTAGGGGCAGGTATTAGGTGATCGTCGAAAACGATATTTGGGACGGTATTCTTGAGTCGATCAAGAACAAACTCAACAATGAGACTTTTGAGACTTGGTTCAGCCTGATTGAGTTTCGAGGTGTTGACTACGAACGCTCATCAATTCAGCTGCGGGCTCCGAATGAAGTTGTCCGAGCCTGGGTCACTACGAACTTCACGTCGCTGCTTGGCCAATCTCTCAGCGAACTGAACCTGGCCGGGTACTCTGTACAATGGATACTTGAACCGAATGGGTCGACGGTTGAGCCGGATCAGCCAGGAGAGTCTCCGTTGCCGAGAAAACTCGGCCTCCCTGTTTCACTAAGTGCTACCAAAACAGAAGAGCGCCCCTTACCGGGATTCTTTGGCAGCCCACGTTCAGCCGATTCTCAGAGTCTAGATCCATCTCTCAACTCAAAATACAGCTACGACGGTTTTGTAGTCGGGTCATGTAATCAATTCGCGCATGCGGCGTCTCTCGCAGTCGCTGAGGCTCCGGGAAAGACTTACAATCCTCTATACATTTATGGTGGCGTGGGACTGGGCAAGACTCACCTAATGCATGCCTGCGGACATGCCATCAAACAACGCAACCCGCATTTGAGACTCTGCTACCTCTCTTCGGAGAAGTTTATGAACGAGTTGATCAATGCGATCCGCTATGACAAGACTCCGGCCTTTCGTGAGAGATATCGCTCAGTTGACGTTCTTCTGATCGACGATGTTCAGTTCATTGCCGGCAAAGAGCGTACCCAGGAGGAGTTTTTCCACACCTTCAATTCGCTTTACGACCAGCAAAAACAAATTGTGATTAGCTCGGATTGTCCGCCCCGCGAAATTCCTACGCTTGAGGAGCGTCTCCACTCAAGGTTTGAATGGGGACTGATCGCCGACATCGAGCCTCCCGATCTCGAAACCAAGGTCGCGATCCTGAAACGAAAAGCGGAGACAATGGGTGTCAGCATTCCGGATGAGGTTGCACTATTCATCGCCGGAAGAGTTAAGCACAACGTGCGCGAGCTTGAAGGTTCGTTAATCCGACTCGTCGCCATTTCTTCTTTGCGCGGCGAAAAGATCTCCAAGTCCCTGGCGCAAGATGCGATGCGAAACATCGCTGGCGATGAAGAATCAGACGAAATAACTATTCAACAGATCCAAAAGGTAGTCGCCAGTAGTTTCAAAATCAGCGTTGGGGAATTATTATCGAAGAGTAACGCTCAACAAGTTTCTCGTCCGCGTCAGGTTGCAATGTATCTTTGTAAGCAACTGACCAAAAACAGTTATCCGGCGATCGGACGGGCATTCGGGGGGAAGCACCACACAACTGTGATGCATTCCAACGCCAAGGTGGAATCGCTGATACTCAGAGACTCGCAACTGCAGAAGCTTGTTAGGGATCTTTCTGAGAGCTTGCAGAAGTAAACTTTTCCACAGTGCTCGCCATGATTCTGGTTGGTTAAGTTTTTGTTTCCCTCGTTTATTACCCTGAGAACACAAATCCACAGATTCGCTCTCGGATTAGTTGTGAATGCTTTCATGGGCGCAACCAGAACTGTGGCTTTCAACAACTTGCGTAGCGTTTACGGAATTGATTTACAGGCCTCTGTTGAGGCGATCTAGTTAGCCCGAAAGAAGTTGAAGAACTTTTCCACATATCAACAGGCCCTACTGCTACTGCTGGATCTAAAAATTAGAGATTTATAACTAGTAATAGTTAAACAGTCGGTTTGGCAACGAAAGTCACTGAAGGAGAATTTGGGTATGCAGTTCGTGGTAAATAAGCAAAACCTGCAGAAGGAACTGAGTTTCGTGCAGGGAGTGGTAGAAAAGAAAAACACCATTCCGGTCCTTTCGAATATCTTGATTGAATCGCTGGGTGAAAACGCAATCAGAATCACGGGGACGGATCTGGACGTAACTATTCGATGTGACACAGAAGCTGAGATTCAGTCCCCAGGGGCTATCTGCGTGCCTGCCCGTAAGCTTTTTGATATCGCGAGACTACTGCCCGACGCTCCTATCACTTTCAAAAAGGAGGACAACGACTGGGTTACTGTGAAGTGTGATCGTGCCAAATACAAACTTGTGGGAGTGGCCAAAGATGCGTTTCCGGAAGTGCCCTCGTCCAAGTCTGCGCCTACAAAGATTTCCGCCAGCGTATTGAAAACTCTCATCGATCGAACGATCTTTGCGATCACCCAGGAGGAGTCGCGCTACACACTCTCCGGAGCGAAATTTATTTTCGATGAATCAGGGGCGAAGATGGTGACAACTGACGGTCATCGTTTGGCTTACGTGGAGCGAAAAGCTACTACCAAGAACGGCACCAAAGACACCATCGACACTCTGATTCCTCGAAAGACTCTTGCTGAGCTGACAAAACTTACAGCCGACCATGACAGCGAGATTAGTCTTGGGATGGATGAAAATCATCTGTATTTCGAAGTAGGTTCACGTTTGTTGGTTTCGAGAATGCTTTACGGACAATTTCCAAACTACGAAATGGTAATGCCTAAGAACAATGACAAATCGGTTCAATTTGATAGCGCGTTGCTCAACCTGGCTATCAGACGTGTGGCGCTAATGGCGGATGACCGTTCTCATGCGATCCGTTTTCATCTCGAACCAAATCAACTTGTCATCAGTTCTCAGAACGCTGAGGAAGGAGAAGCTCGCGAGGTAGTTCCGTCCGACTACAGCGGAGAAGAGACTGATATCGGTTTCAACGCTCAGTACCTCCAGGATTTTCTAAATGTCATGGGTGAAGGAAAAGTCGCATTCGAATTCAAAGATGGTAACTCGCAGGCCCAGCTGAGTCCGGCTGAAGGCGGCGAATATGACTACAAGTATGTTGTAATGCCGATGCGAATCTGACCAGTAGCTCTAGGTAGACCCAAGTCGTCGACAAAGCGCTCTTTTGATGAGGGCGCTTTTTGTTTTCAAATGACGCGTTCCCTAGGTTCTTGATTCCGAAGGCATCAATGATCCGTATGGTAAAATCGACCTATGATCCTTGAGTCGATTCAGGCACATCAGTTTCGCAATTTGAGCGGAGAAATTCGCCTTGGGCCTCGACTCAACATAATCCTCGGAAGCAACGGCCAAGGTAAAACAAACTGGCTGGAAGGCATCTATCTCCTCTCTCGAACAAGGTCGTTCCGTACTCAGCGTCTAAGAGAATCGATCAGGTTTGGTCACGATACTGCATATGTTCGGGGACAGGTCTCCAGCGGCGCAGACGTGCGGCGAGACCTGCAGATAACGCTCCAAGGCAACACCAAATCAATCTCGGTTAATGGGAAGAGAGAGGTGCTAGCGAGGTATCTCAGCCAACTCCAGGTCTTTGCTTTTACGGCGGATGAACTGGAAGTGGTGAGAGGCGCTCCTGATGCTCGTCGCCGGTTTATCGATCGTGGAGTCGCCTCCCTTCAGCCCGCGTACGTGCAAACTGTCACCGACTACAACCGGGTAATCAAACAGAAAAATCGAATTCTTCAGGATGCCTACGAACGGCAGCTGGGCCTGGCTGAAGTTGAAGATCAGGTTTCTCCATGGAATGAGCAACTGACCCGAATGGCGTCGGAGATTCACTACGCGCGCACGGGTTATATTGTCCGAATTAATGAGGTTCTGGAACGAGGGCTTTTCGAGCAAAGAGACGTGCACATCAATTACGTTTCGTCGCTCGAAGGCAAGGGCGACTTAAGCGACTATGAATCGCTGATTGACCAACGCTTGAAACTCCGTCTGCCGGCAGAGTTGTCTGCCGGCAGGGCACTAATCGGGCCCCATCGCGACGATCTTGAGATACTTTTAGAGGGTCGGGAGATGAGGGTTTTTGGCAGCGCTGGCCAGCAGCGTAGCGCATTGTTATTATTAGACTTAGCAGCGATTTCGTTGTATAATTCCTGGTATGGCGATTACCCGCTTTTTCTCATCGACGATGTCGATGCAGAACTGGATGAAAGAAGAATCAGACAACTCCTGGAATACCTCGAAGGTCGGACTCAAACTTTCATTACAACCTCAAAACGCAGCCATCTAGAGGGGTTTATTTCGCGGGCTAATGTCTACCAAATCGAAGACGGAATGGTCTTGACCGCTGAACAAAAAAAAGACCCTGCGTCAGAGGTTTTGACGACCTTCGAAACGATCTAAGCAACACCCATACTGGAGCGCACCTTTTTCAGTTTTACAGCTTAAGGAGATTGGATTGGCAACAGCAGGCACGACAGACAGAAAATACGATTCATCATCGATCACCGTTCTTGAAGGACGCGATGCAGTACGGAAACGCCCGGCAATGTACATCGGTTCAACGGGTGAAATCGGACTCCATCACCTGGTTTATGAAGTGGTTGATAATTCGATTGACGAAGCCCTCGCCGGCTACTGCGATACCGTCGAGGTGACGATCCATCTGGACAATTCGATTACCGTTATCGACAACGGTCGAGGCATCCCGGTAGATGAAATCAAGAAGGAACGGAAGTCAGCCGCCGAAGTTGTAATGACGAAGTTGCATGCAGGCGGAAAGTTTGACTCAAACGCGTACAAGGTCTCTGGAGGTCTGCACGGTGTGGGCGTTTCTTGCGTCAATTTCCTTTCCGAGACGCTGCGCCTGGAGATCTGGCGCGACGGTAAAACTTACGAACAGGAATACGTGCGCGGAGTTTCTGTTGTACCGCTGAAGCAGACTGGGAAGACAAGAAGGCGCGGAACCAAGATCACGTTTAAACCTGACACGACGATATTCGATCACACCGAGTTCAGTTTCGA
>Ga0157380_10001892_pt1 | contig 13884 bp, 15 predicted proteins | sample S35metaG_FD_119757 | JGI IMG/M metagenome (GOLD analysis project Ga0157380, IMG submission 119757) | Switchgrass rhizosphere microbial communities from Kellogg Biological Station, Michigan, USA - S3-5 metaG | ecosystem: Host-associated > Plants > Roots > Rhizosphere > Soil | place: USA...
CGGATGAAGTCCGCCCCGCTAAGCTCCTTCTCGCCCCGTGCGCGGCGCTGCGAGTTCAAGCTCTCGCGCAGGAACTGAAGGTAGGAGACGCCAGGAATTTCGACCGGGTATTGGAAGCCGAGGAACATTCCCGCAGCGGCGCGCTCGTGCGGCTCCATCGCCAGCAAATCCTGCCCGTCATAGCTCACCGAGCCGCTGGTCACTTCGTAACCCGGCCGCCCGCCGAGCACATAGGCCAGCGTCGACTTGCCCGCGCCATTAGGCCCCATGATCGCATGAATCTCGCCGGCCGGAACGGTCAGCGTCAGCCCGTTCAGGATCGGCTTGCCGGCGACGGTCGCGTGGAGGTTTTCAATCCTGAGCATCTACTTCTTTCCAAGCTCCGCCACGAGCGCCTGCTCCAATTGGGAATCCTGCTTCTCGATGAACATGGCGGTGACTTTGCCGAGGCTGCCGACGGGCAGGTCGGCATGCCGGGTGCGAAGGAAAAGCTTGGTCTTCTCGATGAGGTCGGCCCGCTCGATGCTGCAGGTGTAGGCCGCCGCGTAGACGACGATGATCGGGTCATCTGCCGACAGGTCTGCTTGCCGAAACTCCTTGGCGTTGCGGGTGACACAAGCTTGATAGCGATCGAGCGCCGCCTTTTGCACCACCACGATATCCGTCGCGGCGATGTCGGCTGAAATGAGCAACGCGATCACCCCACGCTCCCTTCAAGACTGATGCCGAGCAGTTTTTGTGCTTCGACCGCGAACTCCATCGGCAGCTGCTTCAGCACCTCGCGGGCAAAGCCGTTGACGATCAGCGCCACTGCGCTTTCGGTGTCGAGCCCGCGCATCTGAGCGTAGAACAGCTGATCCTCGCTAATCTTCGACGTGGTCGCCTCATGCTCGATGGTCGCGGTCGGATTCTTGACCTCGATGTAAGGCACCGTGTGCGCGCCGCACTCGCTGCCCAGCAGCAATGAATCGCACTGGGTGAAGTTGCGGACATTGTCCGCGCCCGGCAGCACCCGCACCAGCCCGCGATAGGTGTTGTTCGATCGCCCAGCACTGATGCCCTTGGAAACGATGGTCGATCGCGATCCCGCGCCGATGTGGATCATCTTGGTGCCGGTATCGGCCTGCTGATAATTGTTGGTCAGCGCGACCGAATAGAATTCGCCGACGCTGTCCTCACCTTTCAAAATGCAGCTCGGATATTTCCAGGTGATCGCGCTTCCGGTTTCGACCTGGGTCCAGCTGACCTTCGACCGCGCGCCCGCGCACAGTGCCCGCTTGGTGACGAAGTTGAAGATGCCGCCCTTGCCCTCGGCGTCGCCCGGATACCAGTTCTGGACGGTCGAGTATTTCACTTCGGCGTCTTCGTGCGCGTAGATTTCGACCACCGCGGCGTGCAGCTGATTTTCGTCGCGCATCGGCGCGGTGCAGCCCTCGAGGTAGCTGACGTAGGCGCCCTTCTCGGCGACGATCAGGGTGCGCTCGAACTGACCGGTATTCTCGGCATTGATGCGGAAATAGGTCGAAAGCTCCATCGGGCAGCGGACGCCTTCGGGAACCAGCACGAAGGTGCCGTCGGAGAACACCGCGCTGTTCAAGCAGGCGAAGTAATTATCGCGCTGCGGCACCACGCTGCCGAGGTATTTTTTGACCAGCTCGGGATATTCGCGGATCGCCTCGCTGATCGACAGGAAGATGACGCCCGCGGCCTTCAATTCCTCGCGGAAGGTGGTGGCGACCGAGACGCTGTCGAACACCGCATCGACCGCGACCTTGCGCGCGCCCTCGACGCCGGCAAGCACCTTCTGCTCCTCGATCGGAATGCCCAGCTTCTCATAGGTGCGGCGGATTTCCGGATCGAGCTCGTCCAGCGAGGCCAGCTTGGGCCGCTGCTTGGGCTCGGCGTAATAATAAGCGTCCTGGTAATCGATTTCGGGGATCGTCAGCTTGGCCCAATCGACCTCCTCCATCTCCAGCCAGGCGCGAAAGCCCTTCAGCCGCCATTCGAGCATCCACTCAGGCTCGCCTTTCTTGGCCGAGATGAAGCGGACCGTGTCTTCGTTGAGACCCTTGGGCGCGAAAGTCTGCTCGACGTCGGAAACGAAGCCCCACTCATAGTCCTTGGCCAGCGCCTCGCGCGCCTCCCGGTTGGTGAGTTGTTCGTTCATGGCCGTTCCCCGGCGTAGGCCGGGGTCCAGGGCGCTGCGCCGGCGGCGCCTGTCAGGCGCTCCTGCGGCTCGGCCTTCGCCGGGGAACCGGTGAGCTGAGCTAGTGTCACGGCCTTAAGCGAGTTGCGGATCGCATCGCCCACGACGCTCATGTGCGGCTTTACGCGGCAGTGCGAGTCCAGAACGCACTCATGATTCACCCCATCCGCACACATGGTGAGCACGATCGGCCCTTCGACCGCCTCGACGATGTCCGCCAGGCTGATCTCATCGACCGGCCGGGCCAGAGCATAGCCGCCGCCTTGGCCACGCTGCCCGACCAGCAGGCCGTGCGCGGCGAGCTTTTGCATCAGTTTCTGCGCGGTCGGCAGGGGCACACCGGTTTCCTCGGACAGGTCAGTTGCCGATAGCCGTGCGCATGCATCCCGGCGCGCGGCGGCGGTCATCATCACGACCGCATAGTCGGCAAGATGGGTGAGTCGCATATCCTAATCGGAGCTTTCTAGTCCGATTTAAGCCGATGCGTCCTAAAATACAACCAACCGTCACCCCGAACTTGTTTCGGGGTCCATTTTCGTGAAGGGCTGCGTCCGTTTCAGCTATGGATGCTGAAACAAGTTCAGCATGACGGCTGCAGGTGGGAATGGCCCTATACAAGCTCCTTCGACCGCTCGCCTTCGCGCTCGACGCCGAAACGGCGCATCGGGCGACCATCGCCGCATTGAAATGGATGCCGACGCGGCGGCCTGCGAGCTTTCCTGCGGCATTGACCACCAGTATCGCCGGCCTCGGCTTTCCGTCGCCTGTTGGGCTGGCAGCAGGATTCGACAAGGACGCGGAAGTCGCCGGCGCGATGCTGGGCCTCGGCTTCGGCTTCGTCGAGGTCGGCACGCTGACGCCGCTGCCGCAGGCCGGCAATGACCGGCCGCGCTTGTTCCGGCTCAAGGAAGACCGGGCGGTCATCAACCGGATGGGCTTCAACAATCGCGGGCAGGCGGATGCGCTGCAACGGCTGGCCAAACGCGACCGTGCCCAAGGGGTCGTCGGGGTCAATATCGGGGCCAACAAGGATAGCCCCGACCGTATCGCCGACTATGTCGCCGGCGTGCGGGCGATGTCACCGGTCGCGGATTATCTGACGATCAATATCAGCTCGCCCAACACGCCGGGCTTGCGCCAGTTGCAGGACGAAGGCGCGCTGCGCGCTTTGCTTGGGGCAGTGCAGGAAGTGCGCACCGCCGGAGGCCCGCCGATCTTCCTTAAGGTCGCCCCTGACCTCGGCGAAGGCGAGCCCGACCAGATTGTCCGCAGCGCAATGCGCCACGGCATCGACGCCATCATCGTCGCCAACACCACCGTCTCGCGGCCGCCGCTGCATTCGAGATATGCGGGCGAAAGTGGCGGTCTGTCCGGAGAGCCGCTCAACATGCTTGCGCTCGAGGCGCTGCGCGGGTTCCGATCGGCCAGCGGCGGCGCCATCCCGCTGATCGCGGCCGGCGGCATCGCCACCGCCGAGGACGCATGGGGCCGGATCCGCGCCGGCGCCTCGCTGGTCCAGCTCTATTCGGCGATGGTCTACGAGGGCCCCAGTCTCGCGCGCCAGATCGCCAAGGGGCTCGCGGAGCGACTAGATCGGGAAGGCATGTCGAACATTGCCGAGGCGGTGGGAAGCAGCTAGCCCTTCGCCAATGCCTGGCCGTCTCTTGCTCCTGCTCGCTGCGCTGGCCCTGGCGGCCTGCACCACCACCCAACCCTCTTCGCTGCCCACGGCAGCTCCGCCCGGCATGGTCAGCGCGGCTGATCCGCGCGCGGCGGAAGCCGGCGCGGAGATTTTGCGCCAAGGCGGCAGCGCGACCGACGCCGCGCTTGCAACCTTGCTGGCGCTGACCGTGGTCGAACCGCAAAGCTCGGGGATCGGCGGGGGCGGCTTCCTGGTCCACAGCGACCCCGCGGGCAGGGTCGAAACTTATGACGGCCGCGAAGAATCGCCGATGGCGGCGACGCCGACCTGGTTCTACCAGGACGGGAAGCCATTATCGTTCGAACTGGCCGTCCCCGGCGGCCGCAGCGTTGGGGTCCCCGGCAATGTGCGGATGATGGCGTTGGCCCACGCGAGCCACGGCAAGCTTCCCTGGAAGGCGCTGTTCGGGCCGGCGATCCGGCTGGCGCGCGATGGATTCATCCTCTCGCCGCGCGGACGGCGAATGCTTGCGGAATCGCCCGAAACCGGCGCGTTGAGCGCCGCGGGTCGCGCGATCTACTATCTTCCCGACGGCACGGCAAAGCCGGTCGGAACACGGATCGAAAATCCGGCGCTGGCCAGCTTCCTCACGCAGCTCGCGGAACATGGGCCCGACAGTTTCTACGTCGGCCCCAATGCGCAGGCGATCGTTGCCGCCGTGACCGGCGCGCCGCACAACGCGGCGCCGATGACCCTTGGCGACCTTGCCGCCTACGAGGCCAAGCAGCGCGCTCCGGTTTGCGGAACCTATCGCAGCTATCGCATTTGCGGGATGGGACCGCCTTCGTCAGGCGCAACGACGGTGTTCGCCATCCTCAAGCAGCTCGAACGTTTCGATATGAAAGCGCTTGGCAAGGATAACCCGGCTTCCTGGCACCTGTTCATCGAATCGATGCGGCTCGCCTATGCCGATCGTGACCGCTACCTCGGCGATGCCGACCTGGTGCAGGTTCCAGTCGCGGGATTGATGGAGCCGCAATATTTGACCGGGCGATCGGCGCTGATCTCGCCTGACCGTACCATGGCATCGGTCAGCGCAGGCAAGCCGGCCGGCGCGCCTCAGATGGCTTCCGCGCTCGAGCAGCCCGAACACGGCACCTCTCACTTCGTCGTCACCGATGCCAAAGGCGATGTTGCCAGCCTCACCTCGACCATCGGGAGCAGCTACGGCTCCGGACTGATGGTCAACGGCTATTTCCTCAACAATGAGCTGACCAACTTCAATTTCGTACCCGACAAGGACGGCGTTCCGAAGGCAAATCGGGTCGAGGCGGGCAAGCGTCCGCGCAGCTCCATGTCGCCGACCATCGTTTTCGGGCCTGACGGACGGGTACGGCTGGCGATCGGTGCGGCAGGCGGGGCCACGATCATTGTCCAGGTCGCCAAGGCGATCATCGGAGTGATCGACTGGGAGCTTAGCGCGCACGATGCCATCGCCTTGCCGCTCGTCTTTGCGCCGGGCGGAAATACGGTATTTGTCGAGCGGGGCGGCGCGCTCGATCCAATCATTCCGGCGCTACGAGCACTCGGCCATGCCGATATCCGGGTAGGTCAATTGTACCTCAAGGCCAACGCCGTGGAATGGAAGGATGGCCGTTGGGTCGGCGCCGCCGATCCGCGCAGCGAAGGTGTGGCCGTCCAGCAATAAGGGGAGAGCGATGGCCGCAAGGTCCCAGACGCAGCTCGAGCATTTTCCAAACCTCGTATCAATGTTCCTGACGCGAGTCCGGGAACGAGGAGACGGTCCATTCCTTTGGAGAAAGCTCGACGGGCAGTGGCAGTCTATCAGCTACCGAGATGCGGCGCGGCAGGTTGCGGCAATGGCCGACAGCCTGAAGAAGCTTGGACTCCAGCCCGGCGACCGGGTGATGCTGGTCAGCGAGAACCGGCCGGAATGGCTGATCGCCGATCTTGGCATCATGGCCGCGGGTTGCGTCACGGTCCCGACCTACACCACCAACACCACCCGCGATCACCAGCATATACTGGCCAATTCGGGGGCCAGCGCGGTGATTGTCTCGACCCAGAAACTGGCCAGGAACCTGCTTCCCGCCGTGCTGTTCGCCTCGGAATGCCGCCACGTCATCTCGATCGACGACATCATCACCGGCCAGTCGCCCGACGTCGCGCATTTCCATCATTGGCAGGATTTGGTTGCAGGCGGGTCGGACGTCGCCGCGCTCGAGCAGCGCATGGCCGACGTCAAGCGCGAGGATCTGGCCTGCATCATCTATACCAGCGGTACCGGCGGCGCGCCGCGCGGGGTCATGCAGCATCACGGCATGATCCTGCACAATGCCGAAGGATGTGTCGATGTCATCGCCAACGACTTCGGCTGGGACGACGAGAAATTCCTCTCCTTCCTTCCTGCCTCCCATGCCTACGAACATACCGGCGGCCAACATTTCCCGATCTCGCTGGGCGCGGAAATCTACTATGCTGAAAGCCTCGAAAAGCTTGCCGCCAACATCGAAGAAGTGCGGCCGACGATCATGGTCGTGGTGCCGCGCCTGTTCGAAATGCTCCGCGCCAAGATCCTGAAGCAGGTCGAAAAGGACGGGGGGCTTCCGGCCTATTTGATGAACCGGGCGATGAACATTGAATCCCGGCGCTATGCCGGCAGGTCGGTGCCTTGGGACCTGCCGATGGACGGGATCCTGTCGCTGACCCTGCGCCGCAAGGTCCGCCGAAAGTTCGGCGGGCGGGTGAAAGCGATGGTCTCCGGCGGCGCGCCGCTCAATCCCGACGTCGGCCTGTTCTTCCAGGCGATGGGGTTGCCGATGTTGCAGGGCTATGGCCAGACCGAGGCCGGTCCGGTGATCAGCTGCAACCGGCCCAAGGCGGGGATCCGGATGGATACCGTCGGCCCGCCGCTCAAGAACACCGAAGTCCGTATCGCAGGCGATGGCGAGATCATGGTCCGGGGCGAGCTGGTGATGGGCGGCTATTGGCATAACGCCGAAGAAAGCGCCCGCGTTCTTCAGGACGGCTGGCTCGGGACGGGGGATGTGGGCCACCTCGACGGCAAGGGCCGGATCGTCATCACCGACCGCAAGAAGGACCTGATCGTCAACGACAAGGGCGACAATGTCTCGCCGCAGCGGGTCGAAGGGATGCTGACGCTGCAGCCCGAAATATTGCAGGCGATGGTGTACGGCGACCGCCAGCCGCACCTGGTCGCGCTGCTGGTTGCAGACCCCGAGGAAATGAAGCGGTTCAAGGACGATCCCGAAGGGATGCAGCGCGCCCTGTCAAAAGCGGTCGACCGGGTCAATGCCGAGCTTAGTGTCATCGAGAAGGTGCGCCGCTTCATCCTCGCCGACGAGGCTTTCTCGGTCGAGAATGAGCAGCTGACGCCGTCGATGAAGATTCGCCGCCACGTTATCGGCGGAGTCTATGGCGAGCGACTGAGCGCGCTCTACAAGCGCTAGCGCGGCCTGGTGTAAGGGACGAACGGCCCGAACACGCAAGCGCCGCCGCTGGTTCGCGACTGCAGGTCGATCATTTCGTTGATGTCGCCATCGCACATCTGGCTGGTTCCGACCTGTCTGGCCACCAGGGTGCGAGCCCCGTTGCTGAGCCCAGGACATCCGCCGCGAGGGTTTTGGACGTAGACCGTGCTTCGCCCACCCTCGGTGTAGAGGATCGTAAAATCGTCGATCACGCGCATTTCGGCGGTGGGGAAGTTGCTGATGCAGTGCTGGGGCGGCCCAGCTACCCGGCCTGCGAGGGCATCCGCCAACCTTTTCGAATCTGCCGGACTTCGGGATTGCTCAGCAGGCGCAGTCGAACAGGACATTAGGATCAGTCCGGGAAGGGCGACGCCCGCCAGCAACGGCAATCTCATCGGCCGACCTCTCGTTCGCTCGCGCGGCTCAGCCGCCCGTTTTGGTATAAGGCACAAAGGCGGTGAACACGCAGGCGCCACCACCAATGCCGGTGTGCAGGTCGACCAGATGATTGATGTCGCCGCTGCACAGCTGGTTGGTTCCGTAGAGGCGGCTCACCAGCGTGTTGCTTCCGCTGGAAATGCCCTGGCATCCGCCCTGCGGGTTCTGGACATAGACGACGCGGCCTTCCCGAAACAGGATGGTCCAGTCGTCAATCACCTGCATGTTGGACGTTCGGAAATTGCGGATGCAGCTTACCGGCTTGCCTGGCGCCCGGCCGGCCAGCGCCTTTTCCAATTCATGTTGTGCCTGGGGGCTTCGCGCTTCTTGGCCTGCGGCCGTCGAACATGCAGCCAGCATACCGGCGCCGGTCATGCCGACCAAAATGCGAGAAAAATGATTCATCATTCTCCCTTTCGCACGCCGCTACTTTGTTCGGCGGTAGGGGACAAAGGGACCGAATGTACAGAAGCCGGCCTGGAAACCCGTGCCGACGTCGACCAGCTGGTTGATGTCTCCGGAGCAAATCTGCCCAGTGCCGAATTTGCGGGTTACCAGGCTGTATTTGCCGTCCTCAATCCCGTGGCACTCGCCGCGCGGCCTTTGCAGATAAACGGTGCTCTGATCGCGGAACACGATCGTCGAATCGTCGATTATCCGCATTTTCGCCTGGCCGCGGATATTGGAAATGCAATTGACCGCGGAGCCGGCGGTTCGGCCTTGCAGCTCCCGGGCAAGTTTCTGCGACGCTTTGGGACTGAGGCTAACTTCGGCCTGGCTGGCGGAGAGGGTGGCGAGCGCGGCCACTGCGCCAATCATAGTGAGCGTTGGGATGCGGAGCTTCATTGCGACTCTCCTCGGTCTAGGCTGTCATATTAACGCATCAGCCTGAATTTAAGCAGAACGAAATTCATCCTTTGCGCGGCGCAAATCTGCGAAATGTTCGACGTCGCGAGCGAGCAGGAAGGGGTTGGTGGCCCGCTCCTCGGCGACTGTCATCGGTATGGTCGGGCGCGCCGCCGACCGCTCGCGCTGGACGTGGCGAAGCCGCTCCGCGATCGCCAAATTGTCCGGAAAGGCGTGCGCTGCAAAACGCGCGTTGGCCAGCGTATATTCGTGCGCGCAGTACAGCTTCATGTCCTCCGGCAAGGCAGCCAGGCGTCCAAGCGAGCGGTGCATCTGTTCGGGCGTTCCTTCGAACAGCCGGCCACAGCCCATCGCAAATAGGGTATCGCCGACAAACGCCACCCGGTCGTCGCTGAAGATATAGGCGATATGGCCGAGGGTATGACCAGGGACTTCCCAGGCTTCGGCCTCATGCCTGCCGAGCGACACCCGATCGCCTTCCTTCAGCGCGACGTCGAGTCCCGGAACCCGGCCGTTCTCGCCTGCCGGCCCGACGATGGTCGCACCGGTCGCTTCCTTGACCGCCAGGTTCCCGCCGGTGTGGTCGGGATGCCAGTGAGTGTTGAAAATGGACGTGATCCGCCAGTCGCGCTTGCCGGCCTCGGCCAGCACCGGCGCCGGATCGCCCGGATCGACCACTGCGGTCTCGCCGCTGTCGGCGTCATGCACCAGCCACAAATAATTGTCGGCAAAGGCCGGCACCGCGACGATTTCGAGCGCTGAAGTCATCACCAGCTCCCCGTATTGGCCATCGAGGCCCAGGGTTCCGCGGGTTCGAGGCGACCCTTTTGTAGCAGCTCGATCGAGATTCCGTCGGGGCTTTTCACGAACGCCATATGCCCGTCACGGGGCGGGCGATTGATGGTGACGCCATGTTCCATCAGCTTGCTGCAGATGGCATAAATATCGTCGACCCGGAAGGCGAGGTGGCCGAAGTTGCGGCCGCCAACATAGCCGGCCTCGTCCCAATTGTAGGTCAGCTCGACCTCACCGCCGTCGTCACCCGGCACCCCCATGAAGATCAGCGTATATTTGCCTTCCGGCACTTCCATCCTTCGCCGCTCCTCCAGGCCGAGCAGTTGAAAGAATGCAACAGTTGCGCCGGGATCGGAGACGCGGAGCATCGAATGCAGGAATTTCACTTTAGTCTTACTCCGTTCATCGCTATATATACACGGTTCGTCGACGTGTCGTGACCGGCAATGGTGTCCGGTGGCCGTCCTTGAGTGACGACGAACCGAGAGAGTCGTTCCATGTTAGAGCGATTTCAAGGCGATCGCGCCGCTTTGCTCGGCGCGGTAGGGATTTTTTCGCTTGCGATGGTTGGCAGCGGTTACCTGCTTGGGGACGGGTTGCGCCGCGCCAAGATGGCCGACCGCGCGGTCAGCGTGCGCGGCGTGTCGGAGCGTGATGTCACCGCCGACCTTGCTACCTGGACGGTAAGCTTCTCCGAAAAGGGCGATACGCTTGCGCCGGTTCAGCAGACGGTCGATCGGCAGGCATCCGCCGTGCGGGACTTCTTCCAGCGCGCGGGCTTCAAGCCAGACGAGATTCGCGACACCGGGATCAGCGTCAACCAAAGCTATGACTATGAGCGCAAGGAGGACAAAGTCACCGTCAGCCGCTCGATCCAGCTCAAGAGCCGCAAGGTGATGGCAGTGCAGGCGGCCAATGCTCGCCAGGCCGATCTCATTCGGGCCGGGGTTCCGATGAACTCCAGCGACGTCAATTACACATTCACCCGGCTGAACAGCATCAAGCCGGCGATGATTGCCGAGGCTAACCAGGCGGCACGGCGCAACGCCGAGCAGTTCGCCAAGGACAGCGGCGCCAGCGTCGGTGCGATCAAGAGCGCAAGCCAAGGCTATTTCTCGGTTGGCCCGCGCGACGGCGACAGCGAGCGCGAAGGCGACTCCGGCGGCTCGGGGTCGCCTTTCCAAAAGGTTCGGGTGGTAACGACGGTCGATTACGACATCGACGCCGGGTAGCGCCTACTCCGGATTTTTGTCCTGGCCCTCACCGTCACCATTGGGACGCGTCGCGACCTGATTGGTGACGGTGAGCGGAACGTCGCTCATTGCCAGCGCTTCCCGGGCTGCCTTGCCGGCAGGACCATTTGGATCGGCATTGATCGCCCGGGTCCAATAGTCGCGGGCCTGCGTATTTTCACCCGCGGCCTCGGCAATGTGCCCGGCCTCGAACAGCACTTCGGCGGAGTCCGGAGCCATCGCCAGGGCTCGGTTTATCGAGGCTTTGGCGGTGGGGATGTCTTCCTCGCGCACCGCAAGCGCCGCAGAGAAGTACCACAAATAAGGATCTTCGCTGATGGTCTTGGCCGCTTCGCCGACCTTGGCACGGGCAGTCTTGAGGTCTCCCTGGGCTTCCGCAGCCCGGGCGCGATCGAGCAGCGCGAGCCCATGCTGCTCCGCCCGCAGGCCGGTCCCCGCGAGCGCCTTGTCGAGCGCCACCGCCGCCTTGCCCGGCTGGCCCGCCGCAATCCACATGTTGCCGGCGGCGGCCAGGGCCCGGTCGCGTGCAGGATCGCCCGCCGGAGTCAGGTCGGCAGCGCTTTCGAAAGCAGCGGCTGCGTCGGCGAAGCGGCCGGCGTTGCTCGCCTCGACCGCTCGGCAAGACTGGGCGGCCTGAGTCAGAACGGTGGGACAAGGCGACGCCGTTGCGGGTGCCGCTTGGGCGAGGGCAGCGGAAATCAGGATGATCATAGGATTCGCTCCACGAGCCCAAGAAGCTCGATCAGGATCGCGTGGATCTCGTGCGGCTCGCTCAGGCGATGCCCGGCCCCTTTGATCACTCGAAGCTGGACATCGGATGAACGCAGGTCGGCCATCAGTTTCAGTGCAACGCCGAGCGAGACCTCCGGGTCCTGCTCGCCGTGGACCAGCCGGATCGGAATGACGAGGTCGATCGTATTGTTGAGCAGGCGATGCTCAGCGCCCGATTCCCAAAATCCTCGCCAAGTGATCGACGGCTCGGGTGCATAGGGATTGGGAAGTTCCAGTCTGCCGTCTCGTTTGAGCACGGCTTTGTGCTCGGGCTCATAGCCCCAGTCGGTGAAGTCGGGCGCCGCGGCAATTCCCAGCAGAGCCTTGACCCGGTCCGGCCGGCGCAGGGCGGCGTGCAGCGCCAGCCAGCCGCCCATCGACGATCCCGCCAGGACCAAATCGCCCTCGGTCAGCAGGTCGATCGCAGCGATCATCTCCTCGAGCCAACGGGTCAGCGTTCCGTCGGCAAAATTGCCGCCGGACGACCCGGTCCCCGAATAGTCGAGGCGAAGGCAGCCAAGCCCACGCGTCGCGCAGAAGGCGTCGATCGCTTCCGCCTTTGCCCCTTCCATGTCGGAGGCGTAGCCGGGAAGAAACATCACGGTAGGGCCGCCTTCCTTGGCCACCCGGTGGCGGTAAGCGATACGGCGGCCGTCGCCGGGATCGAAGTAGGCCAATTCTGGCGGGACGATTTCGGGAGTCTGCATGGCGCGTCCTTGGTCAAAAAGACTCTCAGGAACAAGCCTTGCCTATTTTGCCTGGTTCAGCTCTTCGCGCTCGCGCTCCGTATCGTGCTTGTCCGGGCAGGCCGTCCGCATCGCCTTATAGTCGGCGGCGGAAATCACTGGAGCGTATCCCGACCCGCCGCGAAAGGCGGCGGCGAAGCGCTTGGCCCGGTCGCCGCTGGCCGGATGGCTATTGATGAACTCGACGGCCGCGAACTTCTCGCCTTCATCCTTGTCGAGCTGGTTGAACAGTTCGGCGGTCGGCCTCGGGTCGATCTTGGCGCGCGCCAGCGCGGCGATGGCGTCGCCGTCTGCCTCAAATTCATTGGCGCGCGTGTAGCTGAGCGATACCAGCTGTTCGGCATTGGCACCGACGTCCCCCGCAAATAGCCGGATCAGCGCGCCGATGCCGAGCTCGCGGATGAGCGCTTGGGTAACATGGCGGCGGCGGACATGGGCGATCTCATGGGCCAGCACCCCCGCCATCGCATCGGGGTTCTTGGTTTCGCGCAATGCCCCGTCGAAGATCACCACCTGCCCGCCAGGCAGTGCCGCCGCGTTGAAGATGCCAACGTCGATCAGGGTCATGGTGATCGGCGTCCGGTCGTGGCTTGCCGGCTCGATCCGCCGAGACATTGCGGCCAGCGCCCGGCTCGCTGCCGGATTGCGGCAGGCATTGTCGCCGAAGTCGCCGACCATGGCCGCCCCAAGATTGCGTTCCCAGCTCTCGGGAACCAGCGGCGCCAGGACTGCAGGGGCTGCGTAGCCGATCGCCACGACGATCGCTGCCGAGCCGGCGAGGACGACACTAGCCTTTGCCAATCCCATGCGGTCGATCCAGCTGCCGTAGCGCGACGGTTGCGGCAGCCTGGCGCGAAGTTCGGCATCCACTGGCTGGTCGAAGATCAACCGCCAGCCCGGATGATCCTTGCGTGACAGGACCAGATATTGCTTGTCCTCGTCGGCGACCGACAACTCGGAAAATGCGACGGGATCCGCTCCCGCCACCCGGATCGAGTCTCGTCCGACGTCGACTTCAACCTCATGCCGGTCGGCGGTGACGCCGTCATAGAAGACCGCCTGCATGTAAATCCCGCCTAGAACGCGCCAATGTCGAACGCGTCGGCGAATCCCTCGGCCTCGCCGGGCGCGTGGGTTGTCGATTGCGTCAGGCGGCTGGCGTCCACCTCACCATAAAGATGCGTGTGGCGCACCATGAAAGCCCAGCTGCGATACCCCCAGAAGGCGATTCCGAAGCCGAGCGTGACGATCGCCAGGCCAATGTTGCCGAGGAACAGCTTCAGCCAGTCCCAAGTGGTCGCGTCGAACCCAAATTCGAGTTCGCCCAGAGACAGGGCGTCGGCCGCATTGCGGTAGAATTTGGCATACCAGTGCAGCGTCATCAGCGGGATGGCGAGATAGACCAGAAGGAACAGGGCTGCCACGGCAGCGAAAAGGGTCGGGTTTGGCGGCCCCTCCGCGCCGGACAGGCTAAGCCCAACTATTGCGGCGACGATCATGACCCCCACTAGTGCCGCGATCGGCACCAGATAGACCGCAGCCCATCTGCCCTTCAGTCCTTCAGCGGTAAGCTCGGTGCGAAAATGGAGCGGGCCAAAGCTCATCTGATTCCAGCGGCCGTTCCATAGCCGGGTCGCTGCCCAGGGCCAGATGA
>Ga0157380_10001893_pt1 | contig 13873 bp, 11 predicted proteins | sample S35metaG_FD_119757 | JGI IMG/M metagenome (GOLD analysis project Ga0157380, IMG submission 119757) | Switchgrass rhizosphere microbial communities from Kellogg Biological Station, Michigan, USA - S3-5 metaG | ecosystem: Host-associated > Plants > Roots > Rhizosphere > Soil | place: USA...
ACAGCCTGGAGGCCCAGCCACGGCGGTTCCAGGCCAGCCAGGCGTTGACCAGACTCAGTATCAGCCCACCTACAAAGGCGATCAGAGTGAGCAGCGAAGCCGTGATGATCTGGATATCTATCGTCTCGTCCGCCGTGAAGGTCATGATCGGCCTGATCGTATTCATCCACAGGAACGGGACGACCAAGCCGATAAGCGCAGTAAGCCTTAGGCCCAAATACGCGCGTCGGTCTGCTGCTTCGACCAACGCCGGCTTCCCGCAATAACGGCGCAAGGCCGCATTCGCCGGCCAGGCGGCAATCGTCAGTAGCAGGACAATCCAGGCGCCGTGTGAGAACGGCTTGAGCCAATGAGTCGACCGCCACCATGGCAACTGGTCCCACACCACCAGGGGCGAGTAGGTATCGATGCTGAAACGGACCGGCCGGCCGGTGACAACTTGCGCCGCCAGCCGATCCTTGCCATTCACTTGTCGCCATAGGAAGGGCGCGATTTCCCGCCATTGTTTAGGCGCGCCATCGAACCCGATGAAATCGGGGGTGACCAGGTTTCCTTCGCCGTTAACTTCGATCACGGTCTGATGCTTGAAGCCGTTTATGGCGAGAAAGTTTGAGGCAGAGCGGTCGCTCACTTCATAGTGGCCCGCCATTGTCTGCGCATGCTGGGCAGCTACCTTGCGATCAACCTTGCCATCAAGCTGCTCGGCGGGCAAATACCGGTCCGCAAATTCTGTAAAGAGCGCCGGGCGCAGGACATCCACAGCGCCATCGCCGCCTGTGCTGTTGAACGAAACGAAAATGCCAACGTGGTCATCGACAAACAGGTTGAGCTGGCTGTGGAAGAAGCGGGTGTCACCATCATGGACGATAACCCGGCGCCCGTTGATATCGTGCTGGTAGAACCCAAATCCCATGCCGTGCAAGGGTTCCAGCAGCGGAGACGGGGTTGTATGCATCATGCGCGCCGTCTCGGACTGCAGAATGCGGTTAGCCCCCAAATGGCCGTCATTCAGGTGAGCAATCATGAACTTGGCTATGTCGGGCGCGGTGGATGCCATCGCGCCTGCCGGCCGATACAAAGAATACTCGTAAGGGTAGTGCGGGCCTGAACCGAGCAGATAGCCATTGGAGAGGTTCTGCGCAAGCCTGTCGGGCAGCGGCTGGCGGGTGCTTGACTGCGTCATTCCGAGCGGCTCAAGGATGTGGCGATCGATGTATTCATCGAATGGCTCACCCGAGATGCGCTCCACGATATAACCCGCAAGTGCCGGTGCGTAGTTCGAGTAGGTCGGCGTGGTGCCCGGCGCATAAATCCGGTTCGGCACCCACAGTTTCACGGTGGCTCCGAGGTCTGTGCCATTTGGCCTGAAGCTGAACAAATCGCGCATCACAAGTTCGAAGCCGGCCGTATGTGTCATCAGGTGTCGCATGGTGAGCGACTTGCCCTGAAATGGCGGAATCCTGAAGTCGAGATAGCGGTTGATGTCGGCATCGAGATCAATCTTTCCCTGCTCGACCAGCTGCATGACCGCAGTCCAGGTGAACAGCTTCGTGATCGAAGCGATCCGAAACAGATGGCGGTCGGCAGCGACGGGCACACGCCGCTCTGCATCGGCATAACCATAGCCTTTGGTCAGAACGATTTCGCCATCCCTGACGATCGCCACAGTCGCCCCGGCAATGTCACTTCTGGGTAGGGCCAGCGACATGAATCCGTCCAGCCAAGGCTCGACATCCGCCCGGTCAAGTTTTGGCTGCATGGACGCCGTTGGTCCCCTGGAAGTATTGACCTCGCCAGCAGCAAAGATTGCGTCGTTGAATGCCGATTGCGCATGAGCCAGCCCGCAAGCGCCGAGACAGGCGGACACGAAGACCAGGCTGATCCGGACCATGTGTCTGGAAAAAACAGCTTTCACTTTTAACGCATGGCCCTGGTAATGCTTTTCGAATCCATTCACATCTGAAGTAGCTTTCTATTGGCCACCGGTCCAGCCAGGTCCCCGTACGAAACGCCCCGGTTTGGCGCCGGTGTGCTCGCCGTCCTTCAATACCTGTCGGCCGTTGACGAACACATGCACCATGCCGGTCGCGTACTGGTGTGGTTCAACAAAGGTGGCATGGTCTTGGATCTTGTCCGGGTCAAAAACCACCACGTCGGCGTAGTAACCATTTGCCAGCTGTCCGCGGTTGTCGATCTTCAGGTTCTGGGTCGGCAGCGCCGCCAGTTTGCGGATTGCCTCTTCCAGGGTCAGCACCTTTTCGTCGCGAACATACTTCGCCAGTAGGCGGGCGAAACTTCCGTAGGCACGGGGGTGCGGGTTACTCAATAGGAAAACACCTTCAGGCGCCATCGAGGCCTCATCCGAGTTGAAGCTGACCCACGGCAGGGCGACCGCCTTGCGAACGATGTCTTCGGACTGGCTGAAATACACCGTGCCTATGCGGCTGCCATCCTCGATGATCAGGTCCATGGCGGTCATGCGCGGATCGGTGCCGCGCATTTTGGCGACTTCCCCCAGCGTCTTGCCGGTTAGTGGCTTCAACGCTTCCGACTTGAAACCAACCAGCAGGATGTTATCCGGCGAACCTGCGCCGAGGTACATGTTCTCCCATGTAGCAGATGCCTCGAGCATTTCCTGCGCCAGTCTCTCGCGGATGGCAGGATCCTTCATGCGCTCCACGGACGCTTCGAAACCGCCTTCCTGCACCCAGGGTGGTATCGCTGCATTGAGGCCCGTGCTGCCAGCCGGATAGGTGTATACGTCAGCCGTTATCCGCAGACCCGCGGCCCGGGCTTCCTCGATCTTCGCAACGGCCTCGTCAAAAAGGTGCCAGTTGGGCGTGCCGGACGCTTTGAGATGATAGATCTCGGCACGAATACCCGCTTCGCGGGCGATGGTGAGCAACTCATCGATGGCTTCCAACAGGTTGGCGCCTTCATTGCGCATATGCGAGATGTACGTACCGTCGTACTTCGCGGCAACCCTTGAAAGCTCGATCAGTTCGTCGGTTTTGGCAAAAATGCCAGGCGGGTAGATCAGTGAAGAGGCCAAACCGAGGGCACCCTCTTCCATCGCCTGCTTGACCAGCGCCCGCATCTCGTCGAGTTCCGCTACGGTCGGTTCGCGGTCTTCGTGGCCGAGGACATAATTGCGCGGCGTGGCTGCGCCGATGAATGAGGCCACGTTGGTCGAAATGCCTTTCCGCTCGAGAAATCCCAAATACTCTCCCAGCGTCGTCCATTCAATGTCGTACTTGATGTCGGACTGCGAACTGAGCACTTCCTCCTTCATCCTGTCGTTCAGGGGCCCCATTGACTCCCCCTCGCCCATGATCTCCAGCGTCACCCCCTGCCGGATGTCGCTCTGCGAGCGGCCATCTTCGATCAGCGATTCAGTAGACCAGCTCAAGACGTTGACAAAACCCGGTGCAACCGCCAAGCCCTCCACATCGATCTCGAGCGGCGCACTGGCCTCGGCGATGTCACCAAGTGCCGCGATCCGGTCGCCGCGGATGGCCACGTCGCCGACGTAAGGCTTGTCACCACTGCCGTCGTAAATTGTGCCGCCACGCAGGATGACATCGTAGGTCGCCGGCGATGCGCAAGCCGTCAGCCACGAAAAGGCGACCAGGACGACGCCCAATACACTGGCGCGATTCCCGTGGTTCATGGTCCATATCCTCCAGTGCCGGATCTAGGCAATGGTAGAGGATTCGGTCCGTGATGTAGTTGCAGTTTGCCAACACATATCGCAATACCCAATACATGGACCTCAACACTTTGGGCTAACATTGCGTCTGGTAGTTCAACAGCGCAATTTGCTCATGCGACAAGCAAGCGATATATCCAAGGCGATGGAACTGGACCGCATCGATCGGGCAACGTTGCGATTGCTGCAGGCCGACGGCTCAATCTCCAACGTAGCGTTGGCACGCAAAGTAAGACTCAGCCCTGCCGCCTGCTTGCGCCGGGTTGAGCGACTCAAGAAGTTGGGGTTCATCAAGGGCACCAAAGCCCTGATCAATCCTGATCAGATGAATCTGGGAACCGTTGTAGTTATCGGCGTTGTGCTGGATCGTTCAACCCCAACATCGTTTGCAGATTTCGAGAAAGCTGTGAAGAACATCACGGGTTGCATGGAATGCCATTGCGTGGCCGGTGAGTTCGACTATTTCATGATTCTCCGTACCACCGACAACAACAGTTACAACAAATTGCACGCCGAACAACTGCTGCATCTGCCTGGCGTAAGGCAGATTCGTTCATTTTTCGCATTGAAACAGATTCTTTCGACTACCCAACTTCCGATTTGAAGCGCAACTGACCGTTTAACCGCGGGCCGACGTCGTCTGCCGGCTCGAGGTTGTTTTCCGACCGCCCTTCCGCAAATCGATCCATGCTCCCAAGCCGCTGCCGTTTCGACTGAAGCACTTCCTGCTTTCGGTCACGCTGCCTCCCGACAATACGTTTGCGCAACATCATTGCGCTCATTCCACGTGTTGTTAACGTTTATATATAGGTGATAGTCCGACGGTACATAAACGCTTACATACTAGCCATTATTCGCAACCACGCTTTGTGCCTTTTCCACTAGCATTCCACATCGTAAGGCCAGAAGGGGCTCTCCTTTCCACCGGGCTTTCGGCACACAAGAGTGAATCTGAAGAAATTTCCCCGATATTCCCTGACTTTCGGCCCTTCACCCATTCAGCCGCTAACACGGCTGAGTGCGCATCTGGGAGGAAAGGTACAGCTCTACGCCAAGCGCGAGGATTGCAACAGTGGCCTGGCCTTTGGCGGCAACAAGACCCGCAAGCTGGAGTATGTGATTCCCGAAGCGATCAAGCAGGGCTGCGACACGTTGGTTTCAATCGGCGGGATTCAATCCAACCACACTCGCCAGGTTGCAGCGGTTGCGGCGCACCTGGGTTTGAAGTGCGTGCTGGTTCAGGAGAACTGGGTTAACTACTTGGATGCGGTCTATGACCGCGTCGGCAACATCCAGATGTCCCGAATCCTCGGGGCTGATGTAAGACTGACCAGCGATGGCTTTGACATCGGCTTCCGTGAAAGCTGGCAGCAGGCCATCAATGAAGTGCGTGAGGCTGGCGGCAAGCCCTACGCCATTCCTGCAGGCTGCTCGGATCATCCTTTGGGAGGACTGGGCTATGTAGCTTTTGCCGAAGAAGTTCGGCAGCAGGAAGACGAGCTTGGTTTCACATTCGACTATGTCGTCGTTTGCTCGGTTACCGGCAGTACTCAGGCAGGCATGGTAGTTGGTTTTGCCGCCGACGGCCGGTCTAAACGCGTAATCGGCATCGATGCCTCGGCGAAACCGCAGCACACCCACGAGCAGATTCTCCGTATTGCGCAAAACACCGCACAGCAGGTCGAGCTCGACAGGGACATCACCGCTGACGACGTCGTGCTTGAAACGCGCTATGGCGGCCCGGAGTACGGCTTACCGTCGGAAGGGACTCTGGCCGCGATCAGGTTGTGCGCCCAACTCGAAGGGGTGATGACCGACCCTGTGTACGAAGGCAAATCCATGCACGGCATGATCGATCTCGTTCAGCGTGGTGCATTTCCGCCTGGGTCGAAAGTTCTCTATGCACACCTCGGCGGTGTGCCCGCACTCAATGCTTACAGCTCCCTTTTTCGCGATGGTTGACTTTCAATTCCTCGATGCAACCCTGGCTCAGAATGACGGAGTAGTGACCCCATGAAACGCCACATAACCGTAAGTCGTGACGCGCTTTTGAGCACAGTTGGCGCCTTCGTCATAGCGGCACCGGGCTCCACCGTAGCTCAATCGAACACAGGTAGTAGCGACAGCAGTCGACTCATGGAAGAGGTCGTCGTCACAGCCACCAAGCGCTCTGAGAGCGTCATGGAGGTGCCTATCAGTGTTACCGCCATTACTGCGGAAGACATAGATCAGCGCGGCTTCGTCAGCGCCCAGGATTACTTGCGCGGCATTCCGGGCGTAAATCAAACGGAAGATCCCGTCGGATCTTCGATCATCATTCGTGGTATCGAAACTTCACCTTCGTTCCAGAACTTCTCTTCGGGCACGACTGTCGCTACCTATTTCGGCGAGACACCGACGACAAACTCCGCCGGACTGGCCGCAAATACGAATGTCGACATCAAATTGGTGGATATCGAGCGCGTCGAAGTGCTGCGCGGCCCACAGGGCACTTCCTTTGGCAACTCTTCGTTAGGTGGTGCGGTTCGCACCATTCCGGTGGCGCCAAACCTTGCCGAGTTCGAAGGCAAAGTGAGTGGTGGCCTCTCCGAAACCAGTGGCTATGGCAGTAGCAACTACATGTTGCAGGGCGTGATCAACGTGCCCCTCATGAAGGACAAGCTTGCAATCCGGGCCACTGCGTACCAGTTTGAGGACAGCGGCATTTACTACAACAATGCGAGCACTGATCCGGTGATACAGGCAGCAGCAGATGAATACGGCGCTGAGGCCTACGCGAACGATGAAGATGATGTAGGGCGATCGCAATTCGCGGGGGGTCGCATCTCCGCTTTGTACCAACCGACGGATACTTTCACGATTTCCCTGATGTATTTGTCGCAGAAAACGGAAGTCGACGGAAACGCACTTGCGAATAACGGGACGTTTACCCAGGCCGTTTTCGGCGTTGATCCCCAGCACCGGATTCGCGGACAAACCGGCGCCGCTTCCGATATGGATATAGAACTCTTCAATGTGACGATGGAGTATGACTTTGGATGGGCCAGCCTGCTGGCGACCTACTCGGATCTGGAAAGCGGCGCGCTAAATTCCAGTTCCTTCAGCCAGTCAAACCCGATTTGGCCGCTGTCCTACCTGCAAGACGGCGATCACGATGAAAACAGCTTTGAAATACGCCTGACCTCGCAATTCGACGGTTCCTGGAACTACCTGGTGGGCGTATACGCAGAAGAGTTGGATGACGATTCGTTATTCGACTATCGCTGGCATGGTTCCGATCCAGACACCGCACTATTTCCCCCTGATACCGGTGTTTATGAGGATGATCGCAATCTCGAGCAGAAGGCTGCTTTCGGTGAAGTGTCGTGGAAGTTTCTGGAGAACTTTACGTTCACGGGCGGGGCGCGTTTCTATGACTACACCCGCAAAGTAACGGTTGAAACCAGCGGCGTATTTTTCGGCGATGATCTCAGCAATCTTGAGACCAATGCTTCAGGGGACAGTTTTAAAGCCAACCTCAGCTATACACCCAATGAGGAAACACTGCTCTATGCCACCTGGTCGGAAGGTTTCCGGCTTGGCAAGCCGCAGCCAGGACTGCCCGCAGGCGCCTGTGATACGGACAATGACGGCATTGTCGATGGCAGTAATGTCCCAATTGAATCCACCAGAGCTCTGGAATCCGATGAAGTGGAGAATTATGAGCTCGGCGGCAAATTCACGCTGCTCGAGGACCGCCTGCTCGTGACGGCAGATATCTATCGCATCAATTGGGACGGTGTACCGTTCCGCACCGCTGCCCCTGACGCGCCCGATGGCTGCGGGTTTACGTACAATGCCAATGCTGGTGCCGCCCAATCTGAGGGCATCGAGTTTCAGGCGAATTGGTACGTCACAGATGCGCTGCGTGTGGACTTTGGCGCTTCCACCATCGACGCTCAACTGACTGAGGACGCGCCGCTGCTGGATGGTCGCAAGGGCGACCGGCTGCCAGGTTCGCCGGAATTCAATGCCAACTTTGGCCTTCAGTATTCATGGGCCATAGCAGGCCGTGATACCTTCGTGCGCGCCGACTCGATCTACGTGGGTGAGTTTTTCGGCGACCTGCAGGAATCCGAGGCCACCAGGGCGGGTGACTACATCAAGATAGATCTCAACGGAAGGGTAGCCGTCACTGACTCCCTGGATCTCGATCTTTACGTGACCAATCTGACCGACGAGGATGCCTATACCTTCCGCGGAACGTTCGATTCGGGTCGCCCTGACTTCGGTTTCCGCATGCGTCCACGAACCATCGGCATGCGTTTGAATTACAGCTTCTGAGAAGAGTTGCAGTCTGGCCCTCGTCGCTGACAGAGGGGTGAGTCCGGCCCACACATGCAGATGTTCCGATGCTGAAGGCAGTTTGCGGCTTCGCACCGGTCTTGATGGCGACCGCATTATCGTGGCCACAACATGCGTGCGCCGAAGCAGACAGCGAAGTCGAACGCTGTGTGTCCAACATCAATACATCGGTTTCGACGACCACCGACCGGTATTTTGGAATCAGCGTCGCCGATCCATATCGCTGGCTTGAGGACTGGTCCAATCGAGCCGTTCAAACCTGGAGTGAACAACAATCGAAGTGCGCGCGGCAGCACCTGGATGCCCTCCCTGATGCGCCTAAATTGCGGTCCCGACTTTCACAGCTTCTGACACAGGACCGAGGCACCAGCTATTCGAACGCAAAGTTCCACGGCGGAAGGATGTTCGTATTACGGAGATCTGCTGATGCCCAGCAACCTTCACTCGTATGGTTCGAAGGCGCGGATATCTCGGGCACGTCCCACGTCGTTCTGGATTTGATGCAGTTCGACCCGAGTGGGCACACGTCCCTAGACTGGTACGTGCCCTCGACCGACGGTGAACTAGTAGCGATCAGCGTCTCGTCGGGAGGCTCGGAAAGCGGGTCTCTGCAGGTATTCAACGCTAGCAACGGCAGACCCATCGATGATCCGCCCATCAGGGATGTGAGCAAGGCCACTGCGGGTGGAGATCTTGCGTGGTCCGGCGACAGCAGCGGATTCTTCTACACCCGCTACCCGAAAAAAGGCGAGCGACCGGACAACGAGTTGTTTTTCCACCAGCAGGTTTACTACCACGAACTCGGCACATCCGCCGAAAAAGACACCCTGGAATTGGGCAGCTGGCTGCCAGCAATTGCCGCAATCAGGCTGCAGGCTGACGCCGCTTCAGGGCGAGTTATCGCCCGGGTGCAGAATGGGGACGGTGGTCAGTTTCGTTTCTTCGTGCGCGACGCCAAAGGTAGCTGGCGCCCGTTCGGCGACTTCGGGGACGGTCACCAGGATTTGGTCTTCGGCCCAGACAACGACCTGTTCCTGGTCACACGAGCCGGCGCCCCGCGCGGCAAGGTGGTTCGGTTGGCTGCGACGGATCTGGATTTGACCGATGCTGAAACGGTAGTTCATGAGTCCGACCAGGCATTGACACACAATGCCTACGAAGGCGATGCCCCGACCATCACCGTAACCGCCAATGCCCTTTTCCTGCTCTACCAGCTGGGCGGACCTACCGAGCTGCGTTCGTTTACTCTTTCCGGGGAGCCCCGGCCCGGCCCTGCCACCGCGCCCATGTCCCAGGTTTCATCCGTAACGGCGGTTGGCGGTGACGAAGTGATCCTCACCATCGAATCTTTCGTAACCCCGCCACACTGGGTTCGATACAACGCCGACACGGGACAAACTGCTCAGGTGCAGGCGGAAATTGATGGCTCGCAACCCTGGGACGATGTCACCGTGGAGCGAGACTTTGCCATTTCAGCCGATGGCACCCGCGTACCGGTATCGATACTCCGGAAGCGGGACGTGCCAACCCGCGGCCTGCTGCTGACCGGCTACGGTGGCTTTGGCATCGCTGGTCTTCCATCGTTCAGGCCGCCGGTGCGCGTTTTGCTCGAGCAGGGCATTGCCTATGCGGTAGCCAATCTTCGCGGCGGTTCGGAATTTGGAGCGCTGTGGCACAGGCAGGGAAACCTGGAAAACAAGCAGAATGTTTTCGATGACTTTATTGCAGTCGCTGAGCATCTGCTGGACAAGAACCATGTGCCGCCGGGAAAGCTTGCGATAATGGGTACCAGCAATGGCGGCTTGTTGGTGGGCGCAGTGCTGACTCAAAAGCCGCAGCTCGCCCAGGCAGTGATTGCCAGGGTCGGCATCTTTGATTCATTGCGCCACGAACTGGACCCCAACGGCGCATTCAACGTGCCTGAATACGGTACCGTCAAAAACGAAAGCCAATTCCGTGCGCTATATGCCTATTCCCCCTATCACAACGTAAATGCTAATGACGCCTACCCGCCCGTACTGATGCTCACGGGAGCAAACGACAATCGGGTCAATCCAATGCATTCACGGAAGATGGTTGCCAGGATGCAGGCTGCGAAACACAGCCGGGTGCCGCCGCTGCTGAGAACCACTGGCAACACCGGCCATGGTCTTGGCAAGCCTACTTCCGTCTGGATTGAGGAACTCACTGATGAGTATTCCTTCCTGATGCACTCCCTTGGCATTCCTTATGACATGCCCAATTGCGGCTATGCCAATGGCACAAAGCTGTCGCTCGGAAATTCTCAACGAGTCAGTTCGCCTAACTCGTTGACGTAATTGGCGCGCCCGGAGAGATTGAACTCCCGACTCCTGGTTCGTAGGGCGAATAGACAGGAAAGCATGTTGCGGTGCGTCAACCGCTGCCGATACTCTTGCTTCATGAGACTCGGTTGGCTCGTCGGTATCGCGATTTTGGTTGTCGCCTGCACCTCGGCGCCGGTGCCAAGCTCGCTCGCGAAACCGATTCCGTCGAGCCGGATTCACGCCCCTGAATTTACCCATGCACAAGAAGGCTTCGCGCTCGTCGTGGTGACCCGCGATAAGAGCCTGACTGTAGTGGCATGTACGGCGCATCTCCACGTTGACGGCACCCTTGTCGCCGATTTGCGCCCGAGCGAACAAATCAGGCTCTTTCTCGAGGAAGGCCAACACATTGTCGGCGTCAGCGCGGCTGGCTGCATTGGCGGAGCAGATCAAACCTCGATCAACGTCTCACGGGCGAGGCCGGTCTTACTGCGTATTGCAGCGGTGTATGGCTATGACCTTACGATTGAGCTGAGTGGGTTCTGATAGGGCCTTAGCGACAGGCAAGGGTCGTGTCGGGGCAGCAGCCCGTTAGCTCCGCGGGAACACGCCCGTGAAGGCATAACCGGCTTCGGCAACCTCGACGCCCATGATCAGAGCCTCAGGGGAATGCGTGTCGTCGAGAGTAGCGAGCCCCTCGGCTACCGTGCCATTCAAGACTTCCTGGTGATGACCCTTGCAATTCGAGAACGTGTATTCCACGCGGTACAGGTTCAATGCGGAATCAATGACCGATACCGTCCCGTTGGTGATGCATTGACTCTTAGGGTCCTGAGAAAACAATTCGCCGTCGTTGTTCACGTTGATGACGACGTTCTTCTCGGTGTCCCGGTAATTGCCGGCGACCGATTCTAGTGACGAGTCTCGCTCGTAAATCGAATCGTAAAAAAGTTCGATCGTCGATTGACTCGCGGCCCCGCGGGAGGTCGTGAAATCAATGTCCACAGAAATGCGGCTGCGTTCATCCAGGTTTCCGGACAGGGAGCCGACGCCGGTCGTCGAGCCGTCGTCGAATTTCTCGCCAAAGGGGACGTAGCCGACGAAGTTCGCGGACAACTCGTTGCCGGAAGTCGTCAACCTCCCCACGAATTGCGCGCCATCGCCCTGAATCAAGTGAAACTGGCCGGACTCGCTCACAAGCCCCACGACCGCGAAACCGAGCGACGACGTGCCCTGCCAAATGCCGCCCGGGGACGCCTGCGTGGGGGGCTCGGGAGGCTCGGGAGGCCCGGGGGGCTCGAGTTCCGGGGTTAGCCGCCCGCCGCCACAGCCGGAGACCACGAGTAGAATCGCCGGCATCGGCAAGAACCTTCGTAACATCCCTACCTCTCGTCAGCAATGCTGCAGTCGGTCCCGCAGTCCCGGGTGAGGCTTCCAACACGTTAGTTACGCAGAGGGGCGATTGCTGTAAGACGTTCCCGCAACTTCGTCTTGGCCGGAAGATGCGGGGGGTCACGATGCCCCGAAACGGCACATGAATCGAACTACCGGCATGCGAATTCGTCGGTTGTTATGTCGCATTGACGCTGACGTCCGACTTCGGTTGGGAAGCGCCGCGCCGGGTCAACGTGCTCGTTTGATGGGCGCGTAGAGGCTCAACAACAGCCACTCGGAAAAAGCATGGCGATGCTCGGACGACCCCCGCAGATCGATCATGCCCGAGCGCAGCTCATCTTTCAGCGAGCGAAGCCCCCGCCAGACTTCGGCGAGTATGCGGACGCGTGTGGTAAGTTGAACCGTGATGTCGTAGCCGGGATCCTTCAGACACACGTCCACCGATCCGGCGCGGTGGACGAGCCAGAACCGGCGCTGGTTAGCCGGCGCATCCGTAAACTCGATTTCGATCACCGTCCTGCCCGGCGGCATGCTGGCAGTGTTCAGTCGCCGGTGTATTGCCCACACGAGCCAGCCCGGGTCGAGATCGTCGGGGCCGATGTCCCGCGCCCAGCGTTGCCCCCATTCGCCAATCGACATCACCACAGGCTTCAGCGCTAGGCCCGCCTCGGTGAGACAATAGTCCGAGCCGCGATTGCCGGCTGAAGGGTGGCGTTCGACCACGCCCGCATGTTCCAGCGTGAGAAGCCGCTGCTTCAGCAATGTGCCTGACAACCTTGGCACGCCCCGGCGTATATCGTTGAACCGTCGCGACCCCGCGAGAAGCTCACGCACGACTAGCAGCGTCCATCGCTCCGCCAGCACTTCCGAGGCAAGGGCGACAGGACAGAATTGTCCGTATTCCTGACGCATGGCCGTAGCTTGCTGCTCCCACCTCCCGGTGGCAAGGACTTGCACGGTCCAGATTCATGACTGGAATTGCAGCAGTGGCTGCGCAAGAGTCGGCCAGGGTATTCACGGCGAGGTGTATGTCATGTTTTCACGACGCGACGTGCTGATCGGCGCAGGGCTGGCCATTGCATCCACCAGGCCCCGGGCTGCTTCGACATTCGACGTCGGACGCTTCATCGAGGACTGTCGGAACGCGAGCCACGGACCAGCTGATGCGCAATCCGCCGTGCAGGACGTGCTCGCCAGGGCGATGTCCAATCCGGGCAATGTCCTTGCAGGCGTAGGCGAGCCGCAGAAGGGCGGCATCAAGACCCTTCACCGCTCGACCGACCTCACCATTCTGAACATCGTCTGGTCGCCGCTCATGCAGCTGATGCCCCACGAACACAACATGTGGAGTGTCATCGGCATCTACACTGGCCGCGAAGACAACATTTTCTGGCAGCGACACGAACGTCGCGTTTCAGCAATGAAAGCCACGGCAATCTCGCAAGGAAGCGTCGTCGCTCTGCCCCGCGACGTTATTCACTCAGTCGCGAATCCCATCGAGAAGCTCACCGGCGCCATTCACATCTATGGTGGCGACTTCTTCGCCACGCCTCGCAGTGAGTGGGATCCGGAGACATTAACCGAACGGGAGTGGAGCATTCAGAATGCGGTCCGGCTCTTCGAGGATTCGAACAACAGATTCTTCAACACACGTACACGTGGCGACTGCAAGTAGCAAGTCAGTGTAACGACGTCGCTCGCGAAGGTCGCAGTCAGCTTGTATTCCGCGCGCTTGACGTGATCAAGCGCGAGGCTTCGTGCGACGCTCAGCATCGACGCCGTGGGCTCATCAATTTGGTTGCGAGTGTTGTTCTCGCAAACCCGCACGTAAGTCGCTTGGACTATGTCCTCGATGTCCTGCGGCGGTACGATCCGCGAAACGATACGCGCGAGCTGGGTGCGACAGGCGAGGAAGGCGTCAGCGATTAGACCCTTGGTCATCACGAATGGGTTGCCACTAACAACCCTCCCCCATGAGACACGAGGACGAATCAGGCGGAATTTTCCGCCAGTTGCTGTTCATTGACCAAGAAAAAAGGCTCACGCGTTACGTGAGCCTTTGATGATCCTGGCGCGCCCGGAGAGACTCGAACTCCCGACCCCCCTGGTCCGTAGGGCGACTTGAGGGCGTATAGGCATC
>Ga0157380_10001895_pt1 | contig 13871 bp, 13 predicted proteins | sample S35metaG_FD_119757 | JGI IMG/M metagenome (GOLD analysis project Ga0157380, IMG submission 119757) | Switchgrass rhizosphere microbial communities from Kellogg Biological Station, Michigan, USA - S3-5 metaG | ecosystem: Host-associated > Plants > Roots > Rhizosphere > Soil | place: USA...
CGGAGAGAGCACCAATCGCGGCCACCACCGAGGCGTAAACAGTCGCGAGCGTTCCCGCAACCACGCGTGCTGTAAATGTCGAGGCATTCAATTCGTGGTCAGCGTGAAGGATCAGGCAGACGTCGAAGAGTTTTGCATCTTCAGCCGATGGCCTTTCGCCCTTCAACATGTAGAGGAAATTTGTCGCGATGTTCTCGTCAGACAAGGGCTCAACTGGTTCGAGTCCGCGGCGTAAGCGATCGGCGGCCGCCACCAGAGTCGGAAACTGAGCTGTCAACTTGATCGCGGTTCTCCGGCTCGCCTCCAAAGAAATGTCGCGAGCCTTCGGATCGTAAAACTCAAGAGTTGAAACAGCAGTTCGCAACACATCTGTGGGATCCGCATCGGTCGGCGTATGTCGCAGCACCTCAATTACTTCGTTAGGCACGCGATACGACGCGCCAATCTCGCGTTTCAACTCATCGAGTTCACTCTGTTTGGGTAACCGCTTGTTCCAAAGCAGAAAAGCAACTTCTTCAAAGTTGGAATGCTTAGCCAGGTCGTGGATATCGTAACCCTGGTAGATGAGTTGCCCTTTGTCACCGACAACGTCGGAAACTGTAGATGCGCCGACAACGACTCCTCGAAGTCCAGTTGAGGGAGCAGTGGCGGGAGGATCTTTTACCGTTTCAGCCATAAATTTTGGATTGCTTGGAAGATAACAAAAGCATTGCCGATTGCCAATTGCCGATTGCCGATTGAAAGACCTTCTAATGTCCGGAGCTCATGAATTGTTTTAAGGAATCAAAACTCGAAATAATACCAATCGGCAATCGACAATCGGCAATATTATCGGTGGATCTGCTTAGCGTTCCGAGAGTTCAAGCCTAACCAGATCCCCACGCTTCACTTTCAACTTTTTCGCTGCTGAACGATTCAGCGCGGCGATTTCGAGAAAACCTGCGCTGCCCCACACGGCAAACAGTTTTTCCTTCGTATCCTCCTCCACGAAGAAACTTCTGAATGAAGTGATCGTTTTTTCTTTTACTTTCAACTTGGCGGTCTTCTGTTTTTCAACGGTAAGAAGTTCGCGGGTGATGTTTGTCACGCAGTTGCCAAAGCGATCGATATGAATAATCTGCGCCGCCCACACATGTTCTTTCAATTTCGTTGGCAGCGCGATTGGCAAGCGAACTTCGTCCGTAACGATCGGTCCAAACACAGTTGCATCGAGACCTTTCGACAAATGCGCAGCGACCGGAGCGAATACATCTCGACCATGAAAGGTAGGACTCACGGGATGTCGGAAATACTCTTCATTCGTTATGTTGATCGTTTGGTGAGAACCCGTATCGTAGAGATAACTGAAAAGACCGTTGTCAGGTCCAACAAAAAATTGTCCGTTACGACTGACTATAATGGGCCTGCGCTTCGAACCAACACCGGGATCGACAACAGCGACGAAGATTGTACTCGGAGGGAAAGCGGCGTGGGCTGCGAAGAGAGTGAACGCTCCTGTCTCAATGTCCTGAGCTGGAACTTCGTGAGTGATATCAACAACCGTTGCTTCGGAATTGATGGAGAGGATGACGCCTTTGACTGACCCGACGAAATAGTCGGCCGTTCCAAAGTCTGTCAGAAGGGCGATCATTAGGATCAGGGGCGGGAGCAATAAAGCAGGCAGGAGCAGCAGACAGGAGCAGGAGTTGTGATAGTTAACCCTTTAAGTGCCCCTGACGACTGCTCCTGCTGCCTGAACTGCTGCTCCTGCTCGTGAATTACAGGACGTTCGTTTCAGTCGAAGTACGAATCTTCAACTGTTGACCTTGCTCCAGACGGATGTCTTTGCCGCGCTGGCTCATCACACCGGCGGTACCAACACCACCACCAATGACGGCGCCTATTGCTGCGCCCTTTCCACCACCAGCAATCGCGCCAATAATTGCGCCGATGCCAGTCGCTGCGCCTACTTTCGCGACATCATCCTTCGACGAATCATTGCCACGGACACCACCTTCAGGATCCACCTGTGTATCGTCCTGACGGCCCATCGGGACGACTTCAACCAGTTGGGCGCGGAGCGTAGTCGCACGATTCTCGAAGCGGATCTGATCGAAGGTGAGCTGAAGTTGAGCAACACCCTTCACCTTTCCGGGTCGCTTAACTGAACTCACATGACCATCGACAATCGCCGATGACAAGTTACCAGGCTGAAGAACTCGCGCTTGAAAACGATCTCCCGGTTGAGTGATATCCGTTGAAAGCGCGTTCATAAGTTCCAGAACCAAAACCGTTTCACGCGGAATTGAAACGTTTGCCGACGAATTACCTCCGGCATTAGTCGACGCCGTAGGGTCTACCGTTCCGGAATTAGTTGTCGTGTCAGCCGTTCCAGTGTTAGTTGGCGCTGTCGTGTCTGCGGTGCTGTCAGGAGTCCCGGCAACTGTCGCTGTTACCTTGACTGAACCGCGCTTCTTGAAACCGTTTGGGAGGGTCGAATCGAATGTTCTTTTCTCGTAGCCTGACGCATATCCGGCTTCGAACCCTTGCTGGTAACCATCACGATAATCCTCGAGTGGTCCCCAAACTTGATTGTAAGAACGATCTGCGCGTTGATACTCAACGTTGTTTTGATAGTTACTCGCTCGGTTCTCAGTGACGTCTCGGAAACCTGCGTTATAACCGTCTGAATAACCTGTTCGATAACCGCGTTCCAGCGCCGTTGACTGACCCTGTGATGCCGCAGCCCCACCGGAGATGAAAGGCATTCCGACGGCGGTCAGGGTCAATGCCAACATTAGAGCCAGGGGAAATCTGGAGTATTTCATTTTGTTTAGTCCTTCCAAAAATTTACGACCATTAAATCGCCGTAAGTGTCTTGGGAGAGCCAACCTTAGCAACGACCGAATGCTAACACCTGTATCTTTAATGGGACAATCTAAATATGCTTGACGCTCCCCAACGCACCTTCCTAGACTCGCGTAACCGAGAAGCGCAGGATGAGACCGCTCTTCTGATGCGTCAGGGGGCACTCGAGGTTGGAATCCCCCAGGCAACAAATGCCCACAAAGGCCACAAAATTCAATGCCACAACGCCCTGTTTACATGGATCACAGCGCTACGACACCCGTCGACCAACGGGTCGTAGAGGCAATGCTTCCCTATTTCGGTGAGAACTTCGGAAACGCCTCCAGTGTTCATGGGTATGGTCAACAAGCCCGCGCTGCTGTCGATCGAGCGCGGCGTCAGATCGCCACACTGATAGGCGCCAAGCAGAATGAGATTGTGTTTGTATCTGGGGGGACAGAGGCGAATAACCTCGCGCTGCGCGGCCTCACAGAAATCGCCGGTTCTTCCGGAAAGCACATCATCACGTCAGCAATTGAACACCCATCGGTTCGGGGTGTCTGTGATGTGCTCGAGAAGCATGATTGGCAAGTGACGCGCTTGCCGGTCTATCGGAACGGTATTGTGCGCATCGACGATGTTCGTTCGGCGCTACGCGACGACACAGTGCTAGTCAGTGTGATGATGGCAAATAATGAGATTGGCAGCATTCAACCGATCAGTGAAATTGGCGCCGAAGTTCGTGCTGCACGCGGGCGTGGTCAAAAGATATGGTTCCACACCGACGCGGTCCAGGCCGCAGGCCGTGTGCGAGTGAACGTCGAGGATCTCGGGGTAGATCTGCTGACGTTATCTGGTCACAAGCTGTATGGACCAAAAGGTATCGCTGCGTTGTACATCCGGCGCGGAGTCCGGTTGGCACCGCAAATGGTAGGCGGTCATCAGGAACGTGAACGCCGCGCCGGCACAGAGAACGTTGCCGCGATTGTTGGTTTTGGGACTGCCGCGAAGCTCGCCGCTGAGGAGATGGATTCGAGGAACGCGCACGACCTTGCGTTGCGCGACGCGTTCGAACAAAGGGTTTCGGAATCGATCGATGACATTGATCTGAACGGAGATCGCGAGAGCCGGCTGCCACATCTTTCTAATATTTCGTTCCGCTTTATCGAAGGCGAAGGATTGCTCATCAACCTGGATCTCAAAGGTATCGCCGTCTCAACCGGTTCTGCGTGTTCTTCGGGCACGCTCGAGCCGTCGCCCGTCATCCGCGCGCTGGGTCTTAGTACAGAGGATGCGCGTGGAGCGATTCGTTTCAGTTTTGGTAAAGGCAATACGATTGAAGACGTCGATTACACTGTCGAGGTGTTGATCGATGCGGTTGGAAGATTGCGAGAGTTGTCACCATTGAATAAGAAGGAAGTCAGTACCACCTCGCGGTAGCATGGTTCGTGTTATTTCGTGTGACTTCGTGGATCGTTTTTACTGTCGGAGTGGAGCAAACGATCCACGAATTCACACGAACTCACGCGAACGCCGACTCCGACACAGTCGACGGTTCGAATAGAAAAGTGACCTACTCTGCAACTTTCAAAGACCACCTGGCTCATCCACGCAACGTCGGCGAACTATCCCCAGCAGACGCGTCTGCCGAAGAGACAAACCCGATGTGCGGCGATCGCCTGCGACTTTCGTTGTCAGTGCGGAGCGAAAGAATCGAAGAGGTAAAGTTTCTAGCGTACGGATGTCCACCGACGATTGTTTGTGGCTCCGTGTTGACTGAACTACTCCACGGTCAGGAGATCGCGAAAGCACTCGAACTAACGAAAGCAGATTTACTTAACGCCGTTGGGGGGCTGCCGTCGCGAAAACATCACGCCGCAACCCTGGCGATAGAAACTTTGCACGCAGCGCTTAAAGGCATTGATGATTTTTGATTGTCGATTGGGATGCAATCAGCAATCAACAATCCCAATCGGCAATCTACAATCAAAAATCATCAATCATCAATGCCCTATCTGTGCGGAGTCGCCACCGTTCGAGGTCGTGAAGCTCCGGGATCAACAGTCTTCAGCTTGTGATACTCCGGTCCACAGAATCTCTTCGGCTCAGTTCCCAACACATAGGTTCTGGTCCTTACAACCGGACACGATTCCACTGCGATCAATCCTGTCGTCGGATCAACGTCCAAAGTGATTGTGCCTTCCAAACGCGCACTATCGGGTGTCGGCGACGGTTTCGCTTTCGGTGGTGACGGTGACACCTGCGGTAGTGGCTCGGGAGAAATGGTTTCATCGGGCGACGGTTGCTGTAGCTCGTCCGGACTCGGTTCTGCCGTTTCCGTCGATGCTGTCGTGTTTGGACCAGTGCCGGCTATGAACAGTTCGACTCGTCTGTCCACATCTTCGGGCGTTGCGACTGCACCCGTCTTCGGATTGATCTCAACTTCTTCAACACCTGCGGGTCTTTCCCAGTCGCCGCCCCACTCCGGATGGTCAGCTAAAGCGACACTCATGAAGTCGCTCCAAATCGGCAATGCAGAATTAGCTCCGGTGAGACCTAATTGAGATCCATCATCAAATCCAACCCAAACGGCGCACACGAGGTTAGGCGTGTAACCAGCAAACCATCCATCGCGCGACGTTCCCGTCTTCCCTGCCAGTACGGCTTTCAGCCCGCGCGATCTAACCTTAGCCGCAGTGCCACGGTTCACGACATCTTTCATAAACGATGTCATGACGTAGGCGACTTCGGGCTTAAGTACTTCGTTGCGTTGCGTTGAAGGTGCAGCGAGCGTTACTCCGTCGCCTGTCGTGATGCGATTGACTGCGATCGGCGTAGTGCGTGAACCCAGGTTCGCAAATGCCGTGTAAGCCGAAGCGACTTGCAATGGCGAAGCTTCGCTCGTGCCTAATGCCATGGCGGGATATGAACGCGGCGGCTTCGGGATTCCAGCCTTTGCCGCAAGATTCATCACGCGTCCGATTGTTACCTCCATCGCGACTTCGACCGTGACTACGTTCAGACTATTAACCAAACCATCGCGGAGGGTGACCGGCGCATGTGAGTACGTATCGCCGAAGTTTCCCGGCGAGTATTCCTGATTGTCGAACGTGAACGTTTTCGGCTCGTCCATGTACGTGGTCGCCGGAGTTATTACACGTGGAATGGGATCGTAAGCAGTGTTGAGAGCGGTCGCATAAACAAAAGGCTTAAAGACAGAGCCCGGTTGGCGCATTGCATCGGCAGCACGATTCAACTGGCTCTTCGAATAATCACGTCCACCGACCATCGCGACGATCTCGCCGGTCTTGGCGTTCATCGCCACCAGGGCCGCCTGCAACGTTCCTGGTGCAAACCTCTTTTGCTGCACCTTGTCCAACTCACCGAGTTGTTTCGTCAGCGCTGCATAAGCCGCACGCTGCAGATCCATATCGATCGTTGTATAGACTCGAAGATGCTCAGTGCCTGCACCGGCAATCATGTCTCCTAACTGGTTCTGAACGTAGTCGGCGAAGTAAGGCGCATCCGACATATCGATACGACCGCGCACAGGAGCGACTTTCACCGGGGTTGCTTTGGCAGTGTTCGCTTCATCCTGTGAAATCGCGCCAGTCTCGGCCATCGAATCCAAAACCTGATTGCGGCGCGACGTGGCTGTCTCGATGTTCTTGTACGGGTTGTAACGATTTGGACTTCTAATCAAACCAGCAAGCATCGCCGACTCTGGCAAAGTGAGGTTTGTTACGTCCTTATTGAAGTAGGCGCTCGCTGCTTCACCCATTCCATTGATCGAGAAGCCCGCTTGTTGACCCATGTATGCCTGATTGCAATAGAGCTCGAAGATCTTTTCTTTACTCAGTCGCGTCTCGAGAATGATCGACATGTAGGCTTCTGAGACTTTTCGCTGCGGCGTCTTCTCCGGGGATAACAGCAGATTCTTTACGAGTTGCTGCGTGATGCTCGAGCCGCCCTGGCGGGCGAGTGGAGAATTTGGATCTGTGTCGTAACGACGAACAAACGCCCGAACGATACCCCGAATGTTTACTCCGTAATGATCGAAGAATGAACGGTCTTCGGTGACCGTGATGGCTTTAACCAGATGAGGGGGCAGATCGCTGAACCCAATAACTTTGCGCTTCGCTCGTTCCGTTCCGGTGACAGAACTGATTAGTTCCGGCTCAAGCCACGTTTTCTGTAGCGCACCACCTCCGTCAAGATCCGCCAACGATGTGATCGATTTGCCGTTACGAGAAAACTGGATGCGCACATGATGAAACTGCTTCTGTCCATCGACACTTGAAGCACTGCTCGGCTCAATCTCAACCGTGCCGCCATTTAGAGCAAACCGGCCGCGCGAGTTGTCAGCCTGCTGTCCTTTCTCCACATAGCCAGCCCGTTTCAAATAGTCGATTAACTGCTCGGGCGACGTCGACTCATTTAATCGAAGTTGTTTTGGCGCCGCGTAAATTCCCGCGGAGCGCGTGAACACTTCACCCGCAAGCAGGTTGTCAATGCGACTCGAGAAAACGGTCCAGTAGTAGATCAAAACACCCAACACGATGGCGCTTAGAAAAACAACTGGAATGATGACGGGCGCGCTAAGAAGACGACGAATAATTCTGCGGGTTAAGCTTTGATTGGGTTCGGCGAAGGCAACAAGTCGACCGGTGCGGGGATCACGACTCATTCTCCCTTGGGGTACCTCATTCGGCGGGTAACGTACCGGCATACAACAATCAATCGGGCTCTTCAGCCCTGCTACACAACCTCCTGGTTCCTCGGTATACGTAACATTCTATGAAGGGTTCTGTCGATAACTGTTTGACAGCCCCAACTGCATTAGCTAACGTGGCCGCCAATTGCAGCAACCACTTTGATGCCGCTTTTCCTCTATGAGTCTAACACCTTCAGGCCCCGGGCCTTTCGCTTCGAGACGCTGGAGAATTCGGTTCGTTTTTGTAGCAGTTCTACTGGCCCTCGTCGTCGGTACCCTCATGTTTCGCACGCTCGAGGGCTGGTCTATACTTGATAGCCTTTATGTAACTGTCCAAACCGTTACGACGGTGGGTTATGGGGATCGGACCCCTCAGACGACGGCTGGTCGCGCGTTTGCTACGGTATTCATGTTGTTCGGCGTTGGTCTTGTATTGTATGCGCTGACCTCCGCCGTGCAATCGATTGTTCAATCAGAATTGCTTGCTACCTTTGGGCAACGTCGCCGTTCACGAAAAATGAGTCGACTGCAAAACCATTTTATCATCTGCGGTGCGGGCCGAGTCGGATCGCATCTTGTTAGAAGTCTGATCGGTTCGCACGACACGTTCATCGTGATCGAACGAAACCCGGAGATCGTCGCCGAGCTTACACAGATGGGCGTCACGGTTCTCGTTCGAGACGCAACACTCGAAGAGAGTTTGCGAGAAGCAGGCGTTGAGCACGCACGCGGACTCGCTGCTTGTCTTCCTGACGACGCAGATAATGTGTATGTCGTATTAACGGCGCGTGATCTAAGTCCGAATCTTCACATTGTCGCACGCGCTGTTGAAGAGCAGGCTGAACCAAAACTCATCAGGGCCGGTGCGAATCGAGTGGTCGCGCCGACAATCATTGGCGGCCATCGCATGGCTGTCGCGTTAACGAAACCTGCGGTTGGCGACTTCATTGATTCAGCGACTGCCAATCAGTTGGATCTCGGCTTTGAGCAACTCGAAGTGGACCACGCGTCTCCACTCTGTGGAAGAAAGTTGAGAGACACGACGATTCGTTCAGAGCTGAACATCGTCGTTGTAAGTATCAGGCGTAGTGACGGTCAAGTTATCTTCAATCCAAGTGGCGACTATGAAATTCAAGGCGGCGATCTGCTGGTGGCGATTGGAGACGGTGGGGCGCTTATCAAACTTCACAAACTGACGCGCGCCGATCTTGCGAAAGGAACAATGATTGAGGTCTAGCAATTCTTCGTCAGCTTCTGAACATTGCCCTCCTCTTAAACAATGAAAACACTTGTAACGGGCGGAAGTGGTTACTTAGGCACGCACGTCCGCAGCTTCTTTTCTGCAGACGATTTCTCCCGCAGATCAAATCTGAACATTCTCGATGAATACGATGTGAGGAAAGTTGCCGATTACGACGTCGTGATTCACCTTGCCGCTTTTCTCGATAAGGATCCGACTGCCGCTGAAGAATGTTTTCGCACCAACTCCCAGGGCACAGCCAATCTGATCCGCCAGATGGCACCCGGATCGGTTCTGATCTACGCCTCGACTAAAGATGTCTACGGAATTCACGCGAATAACTACTCTGAGGTGCCGGAAAGTTGTGCGACCGAGTATTGCGGGCAATCGGCGCTCGAGTGGTCGAAGCTGCTGGGAGAAAAATACGTCGAGTATTATGCAGCGCAACAGCAAGTGCGCGCGTGCATCTTCCGCATGTCGGCGGTTTATGCGCGACCGACGTCGGGCAACGAGAATGGTTTTGTCACGCACTACGTTGAATCGATAAAGCATCGGTGGCCGATTCGACTTCCCGCAGGCGTCGATCCTGTAAGAGACATTTTGTTTGTTGATGATTTCTCGCGCGCGTGTGAATCGTTCATCGAGTCGGCTCGCCAGTTTGGCCTTTATAATCTAGGAGGCGGTCGAACAAATGCCGCGTCACTGCGTGAGATAATTCGAATGGTTGGGGAGATGATCCAGGTGGATCCAGTCATCGAAGACGTTCCTGACGCGCCGGCTCCAGTTCCTTTGAACTACGTTTCCGACTTGTCGCATATTCGAAACGAACTGCGCTGGCAACCAGGAACCACCATTGAAGACGGACTTCGTAATCTAATTTAGCTGATTGTGTGACTTTGACCACTGACAGAATTCAGAGAGTAGTTGTTCGCGGCACAAACTGGGTCGGCGATGCGGTAATGACCGTTCCAGCACTTCGCGCCCTCAGACGAATACTGCCCGATGCAGAGATCACACTGGCAATACGTCCGTGGGCACGCGGCATCTTTACTGATCAGAAGTTTGTCGACAACGTCCTCGTCTACGATCGACACAATGCATTCAGCGTGATTACTCAGATTCGCCAATGGAAGAGCCGGGAGTTTGATCTGGCAATACTCTTCCAGAATGCGTTTGAAGCGGCTGTCATCCCGTTCTTCGCCGGTGTTCCGATACGCCTGGGCTATGCGACTGAGTCGCGCCAAAAACTCCTGACGAATCCTGTTCCCTTACCTGATTGGCGCTCTAGTGAACATGAAGTTTTCTACTACCTGTATTTGATTGCGGCCCTCGAACAATTCTTATTCGGATCAAACACAGTCTGCGAGCATGAACCAGACATTGGCCTCGAATTAACTGAAAGCAAAGGCGAAGACGCGCGAAAGTTGTTGTTTCAAAGCGGCTTGACGGACGAAAGCTCGATAATTGCGATCTGTCCGGGTTCAATAAACAGTCGAGCGAAGCGCTGGCCGGCGGAGCGATTTGCAAAGCTCGGCGATGAATTAATCGAGCAGGGCAAGCAGGTTTTGCTTATCGGTTCCAAAGACGAAGAAGATGTAACCGCTGCCGTAACTAGTAGAATGCGCAATTCTCCCGTCGTCCTGACTGGCAAGACCACACTGGATCAACTGATCGGTATTCTTTCAATATCGGATCTCGTAGTTACGAACGACACCGGTCCGGCGCATATCGCTGCTTCACTCGGTCGACCGACACTTGTGATCTTTGGCCCAACGAATCCGTTGACGACGCGTCCATTTTCGTCGCAAGCTCAAATCCTGCGTCATCCTCCAGACTGCGCGCCATGCATGCTTCGCGATTGTCCAATCGATCATCGATGCATGACGGCGATTACGGTCGAGGAAGTACTGGAACACTCATTGGCGCTGTTGAAGCGAGCCAGCTTTGCGAAAACTGTCAGGAGTATTTGCGACTCAGTTGCCTAACATGAAGCGTCCCGCAGTTTTTATCGACCGCGACGGAACGATTTCTGAAGAAGTCGGTTATGTTAATCACCCTTCGCGCTTCCAGATTTACCCCTACTCGTTCGAAGCCATAAAACTTCTAAACGAGAATCATTGGTTGGCGATCGTCGTAACCAATCAAGCGGGAGTAGCTCGGGGATACTTCTCTGAAGATGTAGTGAAGGAAATCCACACTGAACTGAATCGGAAGATGCTTGAGTCGTCCGCAAGGCTTGATGCGATTTATTACTGCGCCCATCATCCAACAGTCGGTGAGCCTCCGTATCGATTAGACTGCAGCTGTCGAAAGCCGAAGGCTGGTCTGATTGAACGCGCGGCAACGGATTTCGAAATCGATCTTTCGTCGAGTTGGATGATTGGCGACCGGTATAGCGACATCGAACTGGCACGCAATGCAGGACTGAATTCAGCATTTGTTCTTAGCGGCTACGGCCGGGGCGAATGGGAGTACCAGCGAACCGGTTGGAAACATCAGCCTGATCTTGTATCGGAGGATCTTCTCGAATGCATAAGATCAATCCTCGACCGAAAATGATGTTGGTAAGGTTTGCCTTAAAAGTGTGTCTGGGAGGGACGGCTTTGCCGCCCGATGTGAGGCGTGGCTTTGCCGCGCCGCGAATAAGTGCAGGAAGATTACGGGCTATGCCCTTGGTGTGGGCTTTGCCCTATTAATTTGATGGGCCAAAGGCCGAACGAGGGGCTGAGCCCAACGGTGAAGAGGCCACTGATACGGCGGGGCAAAGCCACCGCCTCACATCGGGCGGCAAAGCCGCGTTTAGTATTGTTGACGACTTTTAAAGCGGATCCAGATCCCGAAAGATAAGCTTTGAGTAACGAACGAACAATACTTCAGGAACGATTGCTAAGCATCGTCCGTCGATTTCCACAGCGGAAGGTCGTAGTGGTAGGCGACGCCATTGCTGATCGATTCCTCTATGGCTCTATCGCTCGTGTCTCGCGTGAAGCCCCTGTCTTCATACTGCGTCACGAACAAACACAGACTATTCCAGGTGGCGCCGCTAACTGTGCCGTGAACCTTGCCGCACTCGGCGCGCACGTCTCTTTGATCGCAGCTTCTGGCGATGATGAAGCCGGTCGTGAACTGCGCGCGAAACTAGAGAATTCAAACGTCGACTCGAAAGGTTTGATTGAGTCCTCTAAACTCAAGACAACAACAAAGGTGCGGATACTTGCGGGCCAGGTGCATTCAACTCGCCAGCAGGTGATTCGCATCGACTATGAAGACGCTCCTTTATCAGATGGTGACGTGCGACAGCGGCTTAACAATGCGTTGCAGAAAGCGTTGAGCGAGGCTGACGCGGTGATTATTTCTGACTACAACTACGGAGTCGTCGACGAGTCAGTTCTTAATCTCCTGCGTGACGTATCCGCGAAACGAAGAATTCCAGTATTGGTCGACTCCCGCTTCGGTCTTGCGAGTTTTGGTGGATTTACCTCCGCCACACCGAACGAAGATGAGGTCGAAAATCTGTTGGGTGAAAAGATAGAAAGCGCTTCGCAGTTGGAAAAATCGGGAGCAGCGCTCAGGCAGAAACTTGATTACAAAGCATTGCTCGTCACACGCGGAAGTCAGGGAATGATGCTTCTTGAAGATGGAGTCGCGCCTTTGCACATCAAAGCGGTCGGAGCAGAATCACCTGTCGACGTTACAGGTGCTGGCGATACCGTAATCGCAACCTTCGCACTGGCTCTGTCTTGTGACTCTTCGTTTTCCGACGCGGCTCGACTGGCGAATTATGCCGGCGGACTAGTAGTGATGAAACGAGGCACCGCATCGGTAACCTCTGCTGAACTCGAACATTCAATTATCAATTCCGAGACATGAAATCCGACGCTCGAGTTTTGAATCGCCAGGATCTGGCGGTTCGCGTTGAGGCTGAACGCAGAAAAGGCGCGACAATTGTCTTCGCCAACGGGTGCTTCGACGTTCTTCACGTGGGTCACACCAGATACCTCTTTGGTGCTCGCGCGTTGGGCGACTTGCTAGTAGTCGGCGTCAACTCTGACGAGCAAGTCAGAATCCAAAAAGGTCCCGGCCGACCGATTCTTCCGGCCTCAGAACGCGCTGAACTGGTTGCGTCGCTCGAATCGGTAGACTACGTCACCGTCTTTGAGGAACCGACAGTTGAGGAACTACTGCTGGCTCTGAAGCCCGACGTGCACGCCAAAGGTACCGATTACACTGAAGAAACTGTTCCTGAGCGTGAGGTCGTCCGTTCATACGGCGGGCGTGTGGCAATAGTCGGCGATCCCAAAGATCATTCGACCACGTCGCTTTTGACGAGACTGAGGAAATAATTCGTGCGAGAGCCGGTATTATTGTTAATGGATGATTATAGATTGCAGTCGATTCTCAGCTGTCCGGCCGAAAACTCTCAACAAAGCAGCAATCGATCAATCAACAATAATACAGGTCAGGCGCCATCCGGTTTTTTCGGATTTCAGTGCTATTAATTTGAACGCGCGGCGAGTCCGTTGGCTCCCTTCTCCTGGCCTCCAACTAAACAACGGCCGGACCTTTCGCTTTCAGCAGCTGACTGTCAAGCGCGAGAAGTTCACGTTCATAACGACGCAAGTGCGTGGTGTGTCGTATAGTTTTTCGGGCAGGTTCTTGAAAAGTGGTGTCTTTGCGGAGACTGTACTCGACGACCAAAGCCCGGTGCTCGAAGGCGTCTTGACTAAGTTTGTCTCGGGAAAAAAGGTGGCGGAGACAAAGCTTCAGTTCGGCTACTTCGGTGGAGCTTAGACTTTCGATGCGGATCCTGATAGTCAAACTCGGCAGTATTGGAGATATCGTCCACACGCTTCCGGCGTTGGCGGCTATCCGGACAGCCATGCCCCAGGCGGAGATCTCCTGGGTCGTAGAACGTCGATCCTCAGAAATTTTGAAAGACAACCCGATTTTAGATCGCCTCATCGAAGTCGACACGAAGGCGCTGAGGCGCGGGCTGATGTCTGGGGAGACGCTGCGGGCACCGCGCCAGCAGTTACGTCGGTTACGCGCCTCGGCCTTCGATGTAGCACTCGATTTTCAGGGACTTCTTAA
>Ga0157380_10001899_pt1 | contig 13849 bp, 14 predicted proteins | sample S35metaG_FD_119757 | JGI IMG/M metagenome (GOLD analysis project Ga0157380, IMG submission 119757) | Switchgrass rhizosphere microbial communities from Kellogg Biological Station, Michigan, USA - S3-5 metaG | ecosystem: Host-associated > Plants > Roots > Rhizosphere > Soil | place: USA...
AACAATGTCTTCAGCGTAATAATAAAAAGCACCAGGCAAACTAAAAAATACGTAACGGATAATAATGACTTCCACCCCCACTCGCTACCAGATGTAATGTTTGTAACAGAATTAGATTGATTCAATGACTCCGAGCTTATCGTAGTTATAGTTTGATAAAACACTTCTCTAACGGTATTACCAGGATCCGAAAACACCGGTATACTGATAAAAGACATTACAATTGGAATAATCAATGCGGCCAACAGGTAAAAGCGGTTGTAATGGTGGAATTTTTTATTCCTGAGAAATAACCAATAGTATCCAAAGAGAATTCCGGAGGCTATAAATACTTTGGTTATATAAAGCAGGATAATCATGGACGGTTGTTTTTGGCGTTTTTAATTTGTTGTAACAATGCTTCAAGCTCTTCGAGACTTAATTTGTTATCACTTACAAATTGCGAGACCAGTTTTGCAGGGGAACCCTCGAAATATCCTTTCACCAACTGGTTGATTGATTTCTTTCCATAGTCTTCTTTACTTATCCTGGGTTTATACAAATTATTCCGACCCTGAGTCTCGTACTCAACAAATCCTTTTTCAACCAAAATTTTAAGTATGGTGGCTACTGTATTAGAATGAGGACGCGGTTCGGGGCAGTTTTCCAGGATTTCTTTCAAAAATCCCTGACCCTGCTTCCAGAGTACCTGCATTATCTGCTCTTCCGCCTTGGTTAAGGGTTTCATCATTAAACTAAGTTTTTAGTTATTCAACTCGAATGTATAACTAATTTCTTAGTTTCAAAATTATTTTTAATTTTTTTTGAAATATTTATTTCTCAGGCTATCAGAAACTAATAAAAGCTGAAAAGCTTGCTGGGGTTGGGTTACAAATCAACTCCGTAGGGTATTAATAGTGCAGTCATTGTAGCATTTTGGTAAGTTACTAACATGTGTTTATACACAGGGACTATGAACTCTGAGAAATGATGTTTAAATTTGTATTCGGTTCTGGACGGATTTGGCTCATTTAACAGCCTGTTTGCAAAGGCATTGCAACTTCCCCCGAACATAGTGTGTCTTATGATTGTTGATCCTGTACCCTCCATTGGTCACAGTCATTTATATTTTATACTCATATGAGACAGCTTAAAATTGCAACTCAGATTACCAATCGTGATTCGCAGGCAGTAGAAAAGTATCTGCAGGAGATCTCTAAGATTTCCATGATCACTCCCGAAGAGGAGACCGTACTGGCCCAGCGAATTAAGATGGCAGATCAGCGTGCGTTAGACAAATTGGTACAAGCTAACCTTCGTTTCGTTGTATCTGTTGCGAAACAGTATCAACACCAGGGATTGTCCCTGAGCGACCTGATCAACGAGGGAAACCTTGGATTGATTAAAGCTGCTCAGCGTTTTGATGAAACGAAAGGTTTTAAATTCATTTCTTACGCGGTATGGTGGATTCGTCAATCCATTTTACAAGCTTTAGCGGAACAAGGACGTTTAGTGCGTCTGCCTCAAAATAAAATCGGCACCTACAACAAAGCGAACAAAGCCTATATGGCTTTCGAGCAAGAACATGAAAGGGAGCCTTCAACGGAAGAGCTGGCTGAATTATTAGAGATGAGCGAAACGGAGATCAATAATATCTTCCAAAGTAATACCCGTCACACCAGTCTCGATGCACCTGTGCATGAGGCAGAAGATGTGGCAATGGGCGACCTGCTGGAAGGTGCGGATGATACCGATGATGATGTAATGAAGGATTCTCTTCGTAACGAAATTCGTCGCGTATTGAAATCCCTCAGTCCACGTGAAGCGGAAATTGTAAATGCTTATTTTGGATTGGATGGAGAAAATGGTGTTACCATCGAGCAAATTGGTCAGAAATATGATTTGACCAAAGAACGTATCCGCCAGATCAAAGAAAGAGCGATCAAACGCCTGCAAAAAGCACGTTACAGCAATGCGCTGAAAGCGTATTTAGGATAGTATTTTCTGGGTTTAAAGTACCAGCCCCGACGTAAGTCGGGGCTTTTTTAATGTGAAATGTAGAATATAAAATATAAAATGTAAAAGTGCCGCCATTTTACATTTTGAGTTTTACATTTTATATTTTACATTTTCTTGTATTCAGCCTTCGTAACTTTGCCCACTATGCTTAAACGCGTCTCTTACTTTATCCTGATTTGTATTCTTCTATATGGTTGTGAAAAATCCATCTCTTTTACACCCGACAATGCGGATCCACTGGTGGTAGTAGAAGCTACTATTGAAAATGACCTGGCGCCAATCGTTATCTTATCGCATAGTGTCAATTATTTCAGTGAGATTACTCCCGATATTCTTGCAAATTCTTTTATTCATGATGCGAATATTGAGATCAGCAACGGAACACTCACGCACAAACTGAAAGAATATAAGGTGGCCAGAAGTGTTAGTGGTTATGATCTCTATTATTACTCTATTGATTCGGCTAATCTTTCTACTGCATTCCTTGGAGAATTTTCAAAAACATATAGCCTGAAAATAATTACGGGGGGAAAAGAATATACTTCTACCACTACAATACCGGCCCTGGTAAAGAAGATTGATTCACTTTGGTGGGAAAAACCAACAGGTTCTCTTGATACTACCGTTTTTGCGAAACTAATGGCTAAGGTTACGGACCCACCGGGATATGGAAATTATATACGCTATTTTACCAGTCGCAACAAAGAACCATTCTGGCCCGGACTCAACTCTTCTTTTGATGATCAGATTGTAGACGGTACCACCTATAATGTACAAATTGATCAGGGAGTAAACCGGAATGAAGAGTTTGATGACGAAACTTATGCATTGTTCAACAGAGGCGATACAGTAACCGTTAAGCAATGCAATATCGATAAAGCTACCTATGATTTCTTCCGGACACTTGAATATAGCTATGCCAGTATAGGCAATCCTTTTTCATCTCCTACTAAAGTGTTGACGAATATTAAAGGAGGCGGATTGGGTTATTTTGGTGGATACGCTGCTCAGTATATCAGCCTCATCATACCCAAGTAAATCGACAACCAAAAGGTTTTGCACAGTCAATCCAGAGCTTAGTGGCGATGGATGCGGGAACGCTAATTACCGTTAATTTTGCGCAGTTTAATTTTAAGATATGGACAATAAGAATTACGAAAAGGTGCATTGTTTAATAGTTGGTTCTGGACCGGCGGGCTATACAGCCGCACTTTACGCGGCCCGTGCTAATATGAAACCGGTATTGTACCAGGGAATTCAACCTGGAGGTCAGCTCACAATTACAACGGAAGTAGAGAACTATCCGGGTTATCCAGATGGCGTGCAGGGTCCCGAGATGATGGTACACTTCGAAAAGCAAGCGGCCCGCATGGGGGCTGATATTCGATTTGGATTGGCAACTAAAGTTGATTTTTCAAAACTACCATTGAAAGTATGGATTGATGAAGAAAAATTAATTGAAGCAGACGCAGTGATCGTGGCAACAGGTGCTTCTGCCAAATGGCTGGGGTTGGATAGCGAACAAAGATTGAATGGATTTGGTGTAAGCGCCTGCGCGGTTTGTGATGGCTTTTTCTTTCGCGGTAAAGAAGTTGCGATAGTGGGAGCGGGAGATACGGCTGCTGAAGAAGCTTTATATCTTTCCAAATTATGCAGTACAGTGCACATGTTTATTCGCCGTGATGCCATGCGTGCATCGAAGGTGATGCAGGAAAGAGTACAGCAAACACCGAATATCAAAGTTTATTGGAATACAGAAACAGATGAAATTTTAGGAGAAAATAAAGTGGATTCGGTGCGAATCAGGAATATTAAGACCGGTGAAAAACAAACTATACCGGTAAGTGGTTTTTTTGTAGCGATTGGCCATCAACCTAATTCAGAAATATTTAAGGAATGGCTCGATATGGATGAAGCGGGCTATATCAAAACTATTCCAGGTAGTTCTAAAACCAATATTGAAGCGGTATTCGCCGCAGGCGATGTTCAGGATAAAATTTACCGTCAGGCGGTTACAGCAGCCGGAAGTGGTTGTATGGCCGCATTGGATGCTGAACGCTATTTGTCCGCAAAAGGATTGGTTTAGATTTTGACCTTCCTGCATAAAAACTTAATATTGTAATTCAAGGGTTCTGATTACTTTGTCCGACATCAGTTTCATCAATTATGGTTTCAGTTGAATTACAAAATATCCTCGTACATGCGTTTCATGGTATCTACGGTGGGGAAGAAAGAATAGGCAGTAACTACGAGATTGGCCTGAAAGTGAGTTATGAAGAGGGTAAATCGGAATTCAGTGATATTAATGATACCATAAATTATGCGGACCTCTTTACTATAGTAAAGCAACGGATGCAGGTCCCAACTCCTTTGCTTGAAAAAGTAGCTGACGGTATTATCCGGCGCATCAAACACCAATATCCTGCAATCAAAGAAGTAGTGCTCTCCATTTATAAGCTGGAGCCTCCCATTGAAAATTTCCAGGGAAGGGTAGGTGTTACAATGCAGAAACGATTTAATGAATAAAACAATACCGATACCATTCTTTCTGATTTTTTTTTACTTGCTTCCAATAAAGCTGTATTCACAGAATATTGAAGTTCTTTTCGAAGAAGCACATAAACTGGAAGTTGAGTTAAAAGAAAGTGAAGCACTTCAGAAATATATCGAAATACAGAAGCTTCAACCACAAAATACAAAGGCCCTGTGCAGGGCGAGTGAATTGTATAGTCTGGTAGGTAAAAGACAACCCACTACCGAAAAGCAGAAAAGCTATTTTAAATCTGCCCGTAATTACGCACAACTTGCACTCAAACTTAATCCTGCTTTACCCGAAGCAAATTTTGCAATGGCTTTGGCAATGGGCCGTATGGCCATTGTTTCTTCAGGAGAAGAAAAAATAAAAGCGGTAAAGGAAATCAAGTTATACGCTGATAAGTGTCTCCAATCGGATCCGTCAAATTTTAAAGCCTATCATCTTTTAGGTAGATGGCATTACGAAGTAAGCGATCTTAGCGGATTGGAGAAATGGCTTGTCAAAGTTATGTATGGTTCGCTTCCGCCCGCATCGCTGAAAGACGCGATCAGCAACTATGAAAAAAGCAAAGAATTGGATCCGGGTCTTACCATTAATTACCTCGAATTAGCAAAATGCTATCACAGGAAAGACGACGATAAAAAAGCAATCGAGTATCTCAACCAATTATTAAAACTACCCAACAGGATGGTAGATGATCCAATTGTAAAAACGGAAGCCCATCAGTTGATAAAGAAATGGAGCGACTGAGAGGAAGCTGCGAGCGGTGAGCTGCGAGCTGTGTTCTGTTTGGAATATTCTTCCTTCTATTCTATTAAACATCTGTAAAGAAATATCTGGTATAGTATGCATTGAAATCGGCTGTTCTGGCTCGCAGCTCGCAGCTCTTAGCTCACAGCTTCTCACAACACCTTCCCCTTCCACCGTCCACTTCTCATATATAAAAAAGAAGGAATAAAAATACAGGTCCAATAAAGCCATTCGCTCATCCAACCAATAGTTATAGATAAAAAGTATTTATCCAGTACTAACGTAACATAAATACAATAAAAAATTATAGTAGCTGCCTCTATTAATAAAGTAACCCTACTATTTCCTGTACCCGTAACGGCATTTAAAAAGATAACAGAAACTGACATCAGGATCATAGCTACTGAAACTACTCTCACTACTGGCAAAGCAGCCTCTGTAAATGATGCAGACTGACCATAAATAGCCAGGAAAGCACCCGGGAAAAGATTCAGGAGTATAGCAACACAGATCGCGAAGCTCAGGTTAATTTTTACCAATTTGCCAATCAGTTTCCACACTTCATCTTGTTTATTCTGACCAATGATATTACTGACCATTGTGCTGGTGGTAGCAGCGAAAGCCCAGGTAACTGCACCAAACAAGCCAAATACATTGCGCATTGTATTTGACACTGCCAACGCGGTAGCGCCATGTTTATCGATAAGCAGGAAGAAATACTCCCAACTCATAATGCTGATGGCATGCTGGAAAATTAGCGGCGACGACATGTTTAGAATAAGCGAAAGATTGTATCGGTCCCATTTGAAATGTTTAAATAGTTCGAATCGACTGCCAATGCCTTTAAAGTGTATTACCAGGAACACCACAAGCATACCAATGAATTCTGCTGAAATTGAAGCATACGCTGCTCCGTTAAAACCAAGAGCAGGGAATCCCAATTTTCCAAAGATCAATACATAATCCAGAAAGACATTGGCAAGTGTTTCTGCAAGTGTACCCGCAATCAAATACTTGCTTTGGTTGGTTCCTACCAACAATGCATTTCGCATTTGATAGATATACAGAAATGGTAAACCCCAGATACGTATTTTTAAAAAGCCGATAGCCTGGTGCAAGCGTTCTTCATCCTGGATAAAATAACGGAATACCGTAGGAACGAAAAGATAGGTAAGCGTAATGCCAATCGCGGCAATAGTCAATGCAATAAAAACTCCCTGGTTAAATAATTTTCCAATCTCTTCAGGTCTGTTTTCGCCGGCGCGACGCGCAATCAGTGCCTGTAAACCATTATTAAGTCCGAAACCGATAGACGCGAATATTAAATAAAACACACCTGTAATACCAGCAATGGCAAGGGATTTGCCATTATCGGGATAATGTCCCAGGAAAATATTATTAGTTATAAAATTCAGTTGGGGAATAAGAATAGCAAAACTGATCGGCAAAGCGATTTTTAATATTTGCCGGTTGGTGACGACTAATTGAAGACCACTATCAGGACTTGCGCTTGACATAAAAATGTCGCAAACCTACGAAGAAGCTGCGAGTTGTGAGCAGTGAAATGCCGGATGCTTGATACTGGATACTGGATGGGTCAACGAATCGACGTTCTTACATAAATAAATGTAGCTAGCATCCGCCGCGGCGGATAATAGCTAGCAGCTTTTTTCGTAACATTGCAACCAGATGAAACCGGCATTTGATATCAGCACAGAGAACATGGATAGCGCGCTGCTTAAGCCATGTACATTACTACTCGAGTTGAACGAGCGTCAACTCACCTGCGCATGGGTAAATAAAAATAATCACCAGTTGCTTCGCCTGAAACAATACCATTTTGAACTGAGTGATGATGATCCTGCAACTGTTTTGCAGGACCTTGTTGAAAGTGATGATCATTTACAACAGGAGATACGGGAAGCGGTGGTTATCTACAATTATGGAGATACTAATTTATTGCCGGATCCCTATTTTACGATTGAGGTAAGTAAACCACTTGCGGAACTGGTAACTGGTAATGCGCATAAGGGACTAGTGCTAAGTGAAAAGATCTTTGGTCGTGAAATGTACTCCATCTACAGGATTCCCCGCGAAATACATACTTTGTTGCAACGTAAATTTTCGGCCGGTAAATATTGGCATTTTTACTCATTGCTGCTTTATAGTACCGCCGAAAGTAAAACAGTTGATGCCACCTATTTCAGGCTATATTTTTATCCTGATAAATTCGTAGTAGCTGTATTCAATGGCAATGAGCCTCAATTATTACAAAGTTATTATTACCAGGTTCCGGAAGATGTTTCTTATTACCTGCTTAATATCTGTAAACAATTTTCAATCGAACCGGCTACGGTGCAATTGTATTTATCTGGACTGATAGATGCTGATTCCGCACTTTATAGTGAAGTATATCGCTATTTTTTGAACATCGATTGGGATACCAGCGGTACTACGGCATGGAAGAATGATAAGCTTACGGATTATCCCGCACATTATTTTTCACCCTTGCTTCAAATGGCTCTATGCGTATAATTGGAGGAGAAATGGGAGGGAGACGGATAACCCCTCCGGCTAACATGCCCCATACAAGACCCACAACGGATATCGCTAAAGAAGGACTGTTCAATATTCTCGGAAATAATTTGGATATGGAATCATTGAAAACACTTGACCTTTTCGGAGGCACGGGCAGTATTAGTTATGAATTAGCTTCCCGGGGGGCAAAAGACCTTACCATTGTTGAAAAGGATAATGTGATGTATGAATTCATTAAAAAAAATGTGACATTACTGAAACTGGAGAATTTTAAGGTAGTTAAAACAGACGTGTTTCGTTTCATTGATCAATGCACCGACAGATTTGATTTTATCTTTGCCGGCCCACCTTATGCCTTAACAACCATTGACGAATTACCAAAAAAAATTATAGAAAAAAAATTGTTGAACCTCGGGGGTTGGTTTGTATTAGAACATACTCCCCGCAATAATTACGTACTTTATCCGCAGTTTGTAACGGCACGAAATTATGGAACCACTATATTTTCGATTTTTGTTAATAAAGAGTAATATGTTTATAGTTTATCGTTTCTCGTTTTTCGTTGTTCCATGCTCATCACCCTGATAATATTTTATAGTACTGGTGCGGGAGGATAAACGATAGACGATAAACCAAAAACTATGAACTACCAATTACAAACCACAAACTAATTGAACTCCCCAATATTTATCTCCGGCATCGGAACCGGAATTGGCAAAACGGTAGCATCAGCGGTTCTTGCGGAAGCGTTGGAAGCGGATTACTGGAAACCCGTGCAGGCGGGAACAGAACCGACAACAGATAGCCAATGGGTAAAGGATAATTTGAGTAATACCCGTTCTGTTGTTCATCCGGAATCTTATCGCTTAAAACTGGCTGCATCACCGCATTTTTCCGCAAGGCAGGAAGATATTGCCATTTCTGTTCAAAGAATAAGCAATGAAATTCCTATTTATAATCGTAACTTAATAGTGGAAGGCGCAGGAGGGTTGCTTGTTCCATTAAACGACCATGAGTTTATTAAAGATCTTATTATAGCGCTTCGTGCCAAATGTGTTTTGGTGAGCCGCAATTACCTGGGCAGTATCAATCACTCATTGCTTACAGCGGCAGAATGCAAGCGGGATAATATTCCTGTTGCAGGATGGTTCTTTATTGGATATGAATCTGGATATGAAAATGAAATTATGAAATGGAGCGGTTTCCCTCGTATCGCTTCCATACCTATTGTTGAATATCCCGGAAAATCATTTGTTAAGGGGATGGCAGAATCCCTTAAAGAAACTTTAAACGATATGCTATGCTAAAGAAGGCTATCAGGGATATGTATCTGCAAAAACGTTTGAACCTTACTGATGAAGTGTGGAAGGAATATTCCGACTCCCTCATTACTAATTTTTCTTTACTTGAATTAGTACCTGTACATAACTTACTTTCTTATTACCCACTTTCTGAACGAAAAGAATTTGATATCAGCAAATGTGTACCTGTAGTTAAAAGCAAATGGCCCCAGGTTAAAATAGGCTGGCCACGTATTGAACCTGATATGAAATCAATGGAAGTGTACAAGGTGGAAGAAGATGGTCTGTACGCAAAGAATAAATTTAATATACTGGAACCAATCAATGGAGAATGGATGGCTCCCGAATTAATCGATCTTGCTTTTGTTCCGATGGTTGCTTTTGATAGTAAGGGCTTCCGCGTTGGATATGGAAAAGGTTTTTATGATCGCTATCTTCCCCGCTGCAAACCAACTGTAATTAAAGTGGGATTTTCATTTTTTGACCCCGTTGAGCGTATTAAGGACATCAATGATTTTGATGTACCTTTAAATTTTTGTATCACACCATCGCGCATTTATGAATTTTAATGCTCCGTTGCTTAGGCCTATCCGCATTTTATTGTTTCCCCTTTCATTGATTTATGCAGTGGTTATCTGGATACGAAACCGGCTTTATGATAAAAAGATATTTTCTTCTTCCTCCTTTAATCTTCCGGTTATTTGTGTAGGCAACTTGTCAGTCGGCGGTACCGGTAAATCCACGATGGTTGAATTTCTTGTCAGGCTTTTCAAAGACAAGGTTACCCTTGCGATATTGAGCCGGGGTTATAAACGTAAAACAACTGGTTATGCATTGGCAAACGAAAGGACCACCGCCCTTGAGATAGGTGACGAGCCCATGCAGTTTCGTATCAAGTTCCCCGAAATAACGATTGCAGTAGGAGAGGAAAGAATCGTTGCTATTCCGCAATTGTTACATGATCGTCCAGCAACGCGTTTAATTATACTCGATGATGCATTCCAGCATCGCAGTGTTACTGCAGGTTTGAATATCCTGCTTACCGAATACAACAATCTTTTTACCCGTGATTGGTTCCTGCCTACGGGTGATCTGCGCGATGAAAAAGCAAGTTATCAGCGGGCACATCTTTTGGTGGTTACTAAATGCAATCCCGACCTAACAAAAGAAGCAGCAGCATCCGTAGCAGATGAAATTAATGTTTTACCGCATCAGCACTTGTTCTTTACCTCCATTAAATACGGCACACCTTATCATCTTACGCGTCATCACCCGGTGCCGGTTACTTCTTCCATGGAAGTATTACTGGTGAGTGGAATTGCCAATCCCGGCCCCTTAAAAGATTTTTTGCAGGAGAATTCCCGCGCATATTATGAAATGCTTTACAGCGATCATCATATTTTTACTATTGATGACTGGAAAGAAATCGTTAAGCGCTTTGATTCGATTTCCGCTTCGAATAAGCTGATTCTTACAACAGAAAAAGACGCGGTTAGATTGGTGAAATTCGCGAACGAAGTAAAAAGTCTTCCTTTATTTGTAATGCCGATTGAAATGCAGGTGCTTTTCAACGAAGAAAAACGGTTTACAGATATAATCACTACATTCATAAACAGATATAATTTGAAATAACAAAACTTATTAATGAGCAGAAAGAATTCAAAAAAGAAAGAAAAAAGTAAGCACAAATCCCATTCTTCGAACGGGTATAAAGGAGTATTGGATATTACCCGGTCGGGCATGGGCTATGTAACGGTAGCAAACCTGGAGAATGATATATTGGTGCGGCCCTCCGATTTTAATACGGCACTTCATGGAGATACGGTGAAGGTTCAGGTAGAAAATGAACATAAGAAAAGCGGGCGCTTGCAGGGAAAGATTATTGAAGTAGTACAACGCAAACAAATAGAATTTCTGGGTCGTATAGAAATGGGTAGCAGTTTTGCTTTTTTTGTAGCAGATTCCAATAAGCCGATGCCGGATATTTTTATCCCCTTTTCTAATCTCAATGGCGCTAAAAATAACGATCGCGCGATTGTTAGGATTAAAGAATGGGAAAAGAATAAAAAACCGATGGGTGAAGTGGTACAGGTGATGGACGCGGGAGATACCAATGATATGGCTATGAAGGAGATTCTGATGGAAAACGGTTTTCCTCTTTTCTTTCCTGAAAATGTATTAGAAGAATCCGAACGGATACCGGATACCATTTCAGCCGCGGAAATCGCATTGAGAAAAGATTGCCGTGAGATTCTTACCGTCACTATCGATCCGGTGGATGCAAAAGATTTTGACGATGCCATTTCTTTTCGGGTGTTGAAAAATGGCAATTATGAAATTGGTGTACATATTGCCGACGTGAGTCATTTTGTAGAATTTGATACCGAATTGGATAAAGAGGCATACGATCGTGCTACGTCGGTATACCTTCCCGATAGAGTTTCTCCTATGTTGCCGGAGCGTATATCCAATGAACTTTGTTCGTTACGACCCAAGGAAGATAAGCTAACCTTCTCCGCTATCTTCCAGATTACTCCCAAAGGGGAAGTAAAACAACACTGGCTCGGTAAAACTATCATACATTCCAATCATCGCTTCACCTACGAAGAAGTACAGGAAATAATTGAGAAAGAAGATGGGATATACCGGGATGAGATTCTTATCCTGAATAACCTGGCACAACGTTTCCGCAAGCAACGCTTTAAAAAAGGGGCCATTAATTTTTCCTCGACGGAAGTGCGGTTTAAATTAGATGAGAAAGGTAAGCCCATTGGCATAATGGTAAAGGAAAGTAAAGAGGCGCATCAGTTAGTCGAGGAATTTATGCTGCTGGCAAATCGTACGGTGGCAGAAAGTGTGGGCAAAATAAAGTTTGAAAAAAAAGAAATTCCATTTCCCTACCGCGTGCACGATACACCCGATGAATTGAAATTACTACCATTTGTTGAGTTCGCTAAAAAATATGGGCATGGTTTCGATACCAAATCACCAGAGGGGATTGCCAGTTCCTTTAACCAAATGCTGCAGGATGTAAAGGGAAAACCTGAGCAACATGTATTGGAACAATTGGGCATCCGTACCATGGCCAAAGCCGTTTATACTACAGAAAATATCGGGCATTATGGATTAGGATTTAAGCATTATTGTCATTTTACTTCTCCCATCCGCCGTTATCCTGATGTGTTGGTACATCGTATTCTTTTTGATATCCTGAACGAAAAGTTAGAGATCGATAAAAAGCTGGAACAGAAATGTAAGCACTGCAGTGAAAAAGAAAGATCCGCGATGGAAGCTGAGCGGGCCGCTAATAAATATAAGCAAGTTGAGTACATGCAGGATTATCTTGGCGAAGAATTTGATGGAGTCATCAGCGGAGTGGCTGCTTTCGGATTTTGGGTAGAAACAATAGAACATAAATGCGAAGGACTGGTTAGTATCAACAGTCTTTTTGAATACGATGATTTCAGGTTGATCGAAGGAGATTATTCATTGGTAGGTATGCGTAGTGGTCGCAGGTTCCGGATGGGAGATAAAGTGACGATTAAAATTATCTCCGCTAATTTGGCAAAGCGCCAATTGGATTATGAATGGGTGATAGCTTCCGGTTTATCTGAAGAAGAAACAGAACGGAAGAAAACTAAGGATAAGGGGAAGAAAAAGAAGTAGGGAGTCGGGAGTTAGGAGTCGGGAGTGGAGAACCGCGAAGACAATGCTAACTCTGCTTTAGTCAAAGGTATATCATTTACAAGAGCAGCGAGCAGCGAAAGGCGAATAGCGAATTGCGTTTTTGGAGACTCTCCCAGAAAATAAATAATGTCTAAGACACCATGCACAGTTTCGAAGAATTATCTAAACAATTTACAGAGCGATTCAATACGAATCATTTTCCCGGAGAGCCGGCTACTTTATATCAACCCAATAATTATTTTTTATCGTTGGGTGGTAAGAGAATAAGGCCTGTGCTTTGCCTGATGGGTAATGAGTTGTTCGATGAAATCAGTGCGGATGCGTGGAAATGTGCAAACGCCATCGAACTATTTCACAACTTTACACTTATTCACGACGATATAATGGATAAAGCTCCCTTGCGGAGAGGTATGCAAACCGTGCATGAGAAATTCGGCGACTCAACTGCATTGCTTGCAGGGGACGTGATGCTGGTTGCGGCCTATGAATATCTCACAAAAATAGAGACTGGCTTTCTTAGACAGATTCTTCAACTCTTCAATAAAACAGCAAGAGAAGTATGCGAGGGACAACAACTGGATATGGATTTTGAAAAAATGGAGAGCGTAAATCTGGATGATTATATCCGAATGATTGAATTAAAAACATCTGTATTATTAGCCGCCAGTTTGAGAATGGGCGCGATTCTCGGTGGTGCTGGTGAAGGCAATCAAAAACATTTGTATGAATTTGGCCGTAATCTTGGAATCGCCTTCCAGGTACAGGACGATTACCTGGATGCCTTTGGAGATCCCGGGAAATTTGGTAAGCAGTTGGGGGGAGATATCGTATCGAATAAAAAAACTTTTTTATTGCTTCATGCGCTCGAAGTGGCTACTGAAAAACAAAGGAAAGAATTGATTCAATTATTAAAAAGCAATGCTTCTGATAAAGTAGAAAAAGTGCTGGCCATTTTCCGCGAATGCGCCATCGATACCTGGGCATTTGATCTTAAGGAAAAATATATCAATACTGCTTTTAAACATCTTGAAGATACTGC
>Ga0157380_10001901_pt1 | contig 13847 bp, 13 predicted proteins | sample S35metaG_FD_119757 | JGI IMG/M metagenome (GOLD analysis project Ga0157380, IMG submission 119757) | Switchgrass rhizosphere microbial communities from Kellogg Biological Station, Michigan, USA - S3-5 metaG | ecosystem: Host-associated > Plants > Roots > Rhizosphere > Soil | place: USA...
CCGCCGGCCCGCGTCCGAACTCGAGCTTGCGGCCGGAGCGCCGCAGGCCAAGGACCGTGTCCTGGCCGAAGCCCGCGATCAGGCGGAAGCGCTCGTCGGGCGGCGGCAGGGCGGCGATCGACTGGTGCGCCACCTTGAGAAGCTCGGGCTCTGGCTTCGGGCCCTCCGGCCATTGGCTCGCGTCGAAGGGGTCGAAATCCTTGCAAAGCTGGGCCGCGGGGAGCATGCCGCAGAGGCCGGGCAGCGTCGTCAGCATCTGGCGCGCGAGCTCGTCGGCACTGTGTTTGAGGTCGAGCATGGCGACGCGGCGTATGAGCGGGTAGGTGCCGCGCAGCGCCTGCACCGCGACGAACACGCCCTTGTTCGGCGTGCCGAGCTGGATCACCCGGCCGATGCGCTCGCCGCCCTTGTGCGCAAGCGCCGCGCGCGCAACGAGCCCACCGGCGCTATGGGCGACCAGGACGACGTCCTGGCGCTTCTCGCGCAGCAGGCGGTCGGCGAGCTCGCGGCCGTTCCAGGCGATGTCGCGGCGCCAGTCGTAGGGGTGAAACACGGCGTCGAAGCCGGCGATGCGCAGCACCAGCCGCAGGCGCTCGTAGGCGAACTTGAGGACGCCGACCGCCCAGAAGCGGCTGCCGGCCGGCATGGCGAGCTTGACGAGCTGGCCCTGCGCGATCTCGACCGGGTCGAACCAGGTGACGTCGACGCCGCCGTTCTTGCGCAGGAGGCCGATGCTCGACCCCATGATCCCCGGAAGGATCAGGAGCCGCGGGCCGCCGCGCATCCCCGCTGCCCGCCGCGCCAGGCGCGACAACTCCTGTTCCGTCTCCAGATACGCCGGCATCGCGCGATTTTAAATGGTGCCGGTGCAGACATTCGAACATTTGAGTCATAGCGTCGACGCCGTCCCGTAAATGTTCGAATGTCTGCACCGGCACCATTAATATGCCGCCGTGGACACGTTTGCGAAGGACCGGCTGCCGCCCCGGGACCAGTGGCCGCGGCTGCACTTCGACCTGCCGGAGCTGCAGTATCCGGCCCGCCTCAACTGCGCGACGGTGCTGCTCGACGACGCCGTCGCCGAGGGCCACGGCGACCGGGCGGCGATCCTGACCGACGCCGGCTGCATCACCTATCGCGAGCTCCTGGCGCGCGCCAACCGGATCGCCCAGGCGCTCGTCGCCGCCGGCGTCGTGCCGGGCAACCGGGTCCTGCTGCGCGGCTACAACGGGCCGGAACTCTATGCCGCCTGGCTGGCGGTCATGAAGGCGGGCGCGATCGCCGTCACCACGATGCCGATGCTGCGCACGCCGGAACTGGCCGCGATCATCGACACGGCGAAGCCGGTACTTGCGCTGTCGGACCACCGCCTGCTCGCCGAACTCGAGGCGGTGGCCCGGGTGGGCGGCGTCCGCACGGTCATCGCCTGGGGGAACGGCGACCTCGAGTCCCGCATGGCGGCGGCGCCCGACCGATTCGACAATGCCGATACCGCGGCGGACGACGTGTGCCTGCTTGCCTTCACCTCCGGCACGACCGGCCAGCCCAAGGCCTGCATGCACTTCCACCGCGACGTGCTCGCGATGGCGGACGTGGTCGGCCGGCACCTGCTCGCGACGTCGCCCGACGACGTCTATGCCGGAAGCCCGCCGCTTGGATTCACGTTCGGGCTCGGCGCGCTGCTCGTGTTCCCGCTGCGCTTCCGCGCCGCGACCGTGCCGATCGAGGCGCCGGCGCCCGCGGCGGTGCTGGGCGCCGTCGAGAAGCACGGCGTGACCTGCCTCTTCACGGCGCCGATCGCCTACCGGGCGCTCGCGGGCGAGCTCGCCGGGCGCAACCTGTCGTCGCTGAAACGCTGCGTATCCGCGGGCGAGTACCTGCCGAAAGCGGTCTCGGACCTCTGGTTCGAGAAGACGGGCCTGCGGCTCATCGACGGCATCGGCGCGACCGAGATGATCCACATCTTCATCTCGGCGAGCGGGGACGGGATCCGGCCGGGCTCGACGGGGAAACCGCTGCCGGGCTATCGCGCCTGCGTGCTGGACGAGGAGGGGCGCGAGCTGCCGCGCGGCAGCACCGGGCGGCTCGCCGTCACCGGGCCGACGGGCTGCCGCTACCTCGACGACGCGCGCCAGCTCGACTACGTGAAGGGCGGCTGGAACGTCACGGGAGACGTGTACCGCGTGGACGAGGACGGCTACTTCTGGTTCGTCTCGCGCGCGGACGACATGATCGTCTCGGCGGGCTACAACATCGCCGGGCCGGAGGTCGAGTGGGCGCTGCTGGCGCACCCGGCGGTGCGCGAATGCGCGGTGATCGGCGCGGCGGATCCCGGGCGCGGCACGGTCGTGAAGGCCTGCGTCGTCCTCGCGCCCGGGCGGGCGGGGGACGAGGCGCTCGCCAAGGAGCTGCAGGACTTCGTCAAGAACCGCATCGCCCCCTACAAGTACCCCCGCATCGTCGAGTTCCTCGAGGCCCTGCCCAAGACCGCCACCGGCAAGCTCTCCCGGAAGGCGCTCCGCCAGGCGTAAGACGCCCGTCACGGCCCTACCGGGATATAGTTGACATCTAAACTATTCAGGCCTGTAATACCGGCGTGAAGCGCATCGTCTGCATGGGCGGCGGGCCGGCGGGCCTGTACGCGGCGCTGCTGTTCCGCAAGGCGCTGCCGCGGACCCGAGTGGAGGTCTACGAGCGCAACCGGCCCGACGACACCTTCGGCTGGGGCGTCGTGTTCTCCGACCGCACGATGGAGAATTTCCGTGCCGCCGACGCGCCGTCGCACGCGGCGATCACCGGCAGCTTCCACCACTGGGACGACATCGACGTCCACTACCGCGGCACGACCACGACCACCGGCGGCCACGGCTTCTGCGGCATCGAGCGCAAGCGCCTGCTCGCCCTGCTCCAGGAGCGGGGGCGGGAGCTCGGGGTCGTGCATCATTTCCGGCACGAGGTCGAGGACGACGCGGTTTTTGCCGACGCCGACCTCGTGGTCGCCGCCGACGGAGTCAACAGCCGCACGCGCAAGCGCCACGAGCAGGCGTTCCAGCCCGACATCGACACCCGCGAGTGCCGCTACATCTGGCTCGGCACGACCCGGCCCTTTCCCGCCTTCACCTTCGCGTTCGAGGAGACGGAGCACGGCTGGTTCCAGGTCCACGCCTACCAGTTCAGCCCGACGCTCTCGACGGTCATCGTCGAGACCCGCGAGGAAACCTGGCGCGCGCACGGACTCGACCGGGCGGACCACGAGCAGTCGATCGCCTTCGCCGAAAAGCTGTTCGCGAAGTATCTCGATGGCCACAGGCTGATGAGCAACGCCGCGCACCTGCGCGGCTCCGCCTGGCTCAATTTCCAGCGCGTGCTGTGCAGGCGCTGGCACCACGGCAACCGCGTGCTGATCGGCGACGCCGCCCACACCGCGCACTTCTCGATCGGCTCCGGCACCAAGCTCGCGATGGAGGACGCCATCGCGCTCGTGGCGAAGACGGCCGGCGGCGCCGACGTCGAGGCGGCGCTCGCCGCGTACCAGGAGGAGCGGGAGACCGAGGCGCTGAAGCTGCAGAGCGCCGCCCGCAACCGCATGCGCTGGTTCGAGAGCGTCGCGCGCTACACGAAGATGGAACCCTGGCAGTTCACCTACAGCCTCCTGACCGGCAGCCAGCGCATCGGCCACGCGAACCTGAAGCTGCGTGACCCGAAGTTCGTCGCCGACGTCGAGGCCCGGCTCGCCGCGCGCCACCACGCCGCGCCGCCGCGCCCGCCGATGTTCCTGCCGCTCGAGCTGCGCGGCGTCGCCCTCGAGAACCGCATCGTCGTCTCGCCTATGGCGCAGTACTCGGCCGTGGACGGCCTGCCGAACGACTGGCACCTCGTGCACCTCGGCGCGCGGGCGACGGGTGGCGCCGGGCTCGTGTTCACCGAGATGACCTGCGTCTCGCCCGAAGGGCGCATCTCGCCCGGCTGCACCGGGCTCTGGAACACCGGGCAGCGCGACGCCTGGCGGCGGATCGTCGACTTCGCGCACGCCCACGGGAGCGCGAAGCTCTGCCTGCAGCTCGGCCACTCCGGCCGCAAGGGCTCGACCCAGCTCGGCTGGGAGGAGGAGGACCGCCCGCTCGCGGCCGGCAACTGGCCGACGCTCGCGCCTTCGGCGCTGCCTTACCTCGACGGCATCAGCGCGCCGCCGCAGGAGATGACGCGCGCCGACATGGACGCGGTGCTCGCGCAGTTCGTGAGAAGCGCACGGTACGGCCGCGAGGCCGGCTTCGACCTGCTCGAGCTGCACATGGCGCACGGCTACCTGCTCGCGAGCTTCCTGTCGCCGCTCACGAACCGGCGCGGCGATGCCTACGGCGGCGCGATCGGCAACCGCATGCGCTACCCGCTCGAGGTCCTCGCCGCCGTGCGTGCCGAATGGCCGGACAGGCCGCTCTCCGTGCGGCTTTCCTCGAGCGACTGGGCGCCCGGCGGCCTCTCCGAAGACGAGCTGATCGAAGTCGCCCGCGCGATGAAGGCGGAGGGTGCCGACCTGCTGGACCTGTCCAGTGGACAGACAGTGCCCTGGCAGAAGCCGGTGTACGGGCGCATGTGGCAGACGCCGTTCTCGGACCTGGTCCGCAACGTCGTCGGCATCCCGACCATTGCGGTCGGCAACATCTTCGAGGCCGACCACGCCAACACGATCGTCGCCTCGGGCCGCGCGGATCTCTGCGCGCTCGCGCGCCCGCACCTCGCGGATCCCGCCTGGACGCTGCGGGCCGCGGCGGAGCAGCACTACGAAGGGCAGTGGTGGCCGCCGCAGTACCGCTCGGCGAAACGCCAGCTCGAGCGCAACCTCGAACGCGCCGCCCAGATGACAGGAGCCGTCTGAATGACCGCACGCGCGCAGCCCCTGGCCGGCCGCCACGCCCTAGTCACCGGCGGCGGGCGCGGCATCGGCGCCGCGATTGCGGCGATGCTTGCGGGCGCCGGCGCGCGCGTCACGCTCCTCGGCCGCACCGGGGCGGAGCTGAAGGCGACCGCGAAGGGCCTGCCCGGCGGCGCGCTCGCGGTGACCGCGGACGTGACGGACGCGGCTGCCGTCGAGCGCGCCTTCGCCGAGGCGCGCGCCGCGGCCGGCGAAATCGCTATCCTCGTCAACAATGCCGGGCTGGCGAAGAGCCGGCCGCTCGCGAAGACGGACGAGGCCTTCTGGCGCGCCATGCTCGAGGTGAACCTGACCGGCGCCTATCACTGCACGCGCGCGGCGCTGCCGGCGATGCTGTCCGCGAACTGGGGCCGCATCGTCAACGTCGCGAGCACGGCGGGGCTGCGCGGCTATGCCTATTGCACGGCCTACTGCGCCGCGAAGCACGGCCTCGTGGGATTGACCCGCGCGCTCGCGCTCGAAGTCGCGAAAACCGGCATCACCGTCAATGCCGTCTGTCCCGGCTACACGGACACCGGCGTCGTGCGCGACGCGATCCGCAACATCAGCGAGAAGACGGCGCGCAGCGAAGCCGAGGCGCGCGAGTCGCTGGTCACCTTCAATCCCCAGCAGCGCCTTGTGCAGCCAGCGGAGGTCGCGAGCGCCGTGCTCTGGCTCTGCAGCCCGGGCAGCGAGAGCATGAACGGGCAGAGCCTCGCGATCGCGGGCGGGGAGGTCACGTGAGGGCGCGGCGCGCGATGGACGCCGAAACGCGCGCGGTGCGCGACGACCACGGCGCCATCCGACTGTGGCTGCGCATGCTCGCCACGAACCGCCTCGTCGAAACGCGCACGCGCCGCCTCCTGCAGGACCGCTACGCGACGACGCTGCCGCGCTTCGACCTCATGGCGCAGCTCGAGCGCGCGCCGGGGGGCCTCAAGATGGGCGAGCTGTCGAGGCGCATGATGGTGACGGGCGGCAACGTCACCGGGATCACCGACCTGCTGGAAAGGGAGGGCCTCGTGGAGCGCGTGCCGGACCCGGACGACCGCCGCGCGATCCTGGTGCGGCTCACGGCGGCCGGCCGGCGCAGCTTCGCGGCCATGGCCGCCGAGCACGAGCGCTGGATCGTCGAGTCCTTCGGCGAGCTGTCGCAGCGCGAGATGGCGACGATGGCGTCCCTGCTCGCGCGGCTCAAGACGCATGTCCGTTCACTCGAGGAGCGGGACGCATGAAAACCGAGATCCCCGACCTGGCGAACTACCGGGCGGAGCATTTCCTGTGGCGCGTGGAGAACCGCGTCGCGACCCTGACGCTCAACCGCCCGGAAAGGAAGAATCCGCTGACCTTCGAGTCCTACGCGGAGCTGCGAGACCTTTTCCGCCTGCTGCACGATGGCGCCGGCGTGCGTGCGGTCGTGGTGACGGGCGCGGGCGGCAACTTCTGCTCGGGCGGCGACGTGCACGAGATCATCGGGCCGCTCACGAAGATGGACGAGAAGGGCCTCCTCGAGTTCACGCGCATGACCGGCGACCTGGTGCGCGCCATGCGCGCGTGCCCGCAGCCGGTCATCGCCGCGATCGACGGCGTGTGTGCCGGGGCCGGGGCGATGATCGCGCTCGCCTCGGACTTCCGGCTGGCGACGCCCGCGGCGAAGACCGCCTTCCTGTTCGTGCGCGTCGGGCTCGCGGGCTGCGACATGGGCGCCTGCGCCCTGCTGCCGCGACTGATCGGGCAGGGTCGCGCCGCGGAACTCCTGTTCACCGGCCGCGCGTTCGACGCCGTCGAGGGCGAGCGGATCGGGTTCCACAACCGCATCGTGCCGGCGGCGGAGCTCGGCGCCGCGGCCGCCGGGCTCGCGGCGGAGCTCGCCGGCGGCCCGACGCTCGCGCACGCGCTGACGAAGAAAATGCTGCACCTCGAGTGGAACATGGGCGTCAACGAGGCGATCGACGCCGAGGCGCGGGCGCAGGCGGGCCTCATGAAAAGCAGGGATTTTCGCCGCGCCTACGAGGCCTTCGCGGCGAAGCAAAAGCCGGTCTTCGAGGGGGATTGATGGACAGCCACGCGGAACGACTGCATTGGCCGTTTTTCGGCGAGGAGCACCGGCACCTCGCGGCGGAGGTCGAGGACTGGGCACGCGCGAACCTCGCGGACCGCCCGCACCCGGACGGGCGCGCGGCGGTGGACATGCGCTGCCGCGAGCTGGTCGCTGCGCTCGGCAAGGCGGGCATCCTGAAGCACTGCCTGCGCGCAGCCGACGGCGGCGCCGCCCCGGAGTTCGATGCGCGCTCGATCTGCCTCGTGCGCGAGACGCTCGCGCGCCACGACGGGCTCGCCGATTTCGCCTTCGCGATGCAGGGGCTCGGCAGCGCGCCGCTCTCGCTCGCCGGCAGCGAGCAGATGCGCTCGCTGTGGCTGCCGCGCGTCGGGTCGGGCCAGTCGATCGCCGCGTTCGCGCTGTCGGAGCCGAAGGCGGGCTCGGACGTCGCGGCGATGGAGACGAGCGCGAAGCTCGACGGGCCGCAGTACGTGCTGAACGGCCAGAAGACCTGGATCTCGAACGGCGGCATCGCGGACTTTTACGTGGTGTTCGCGCGCACGGCGCCCGGCAGCCGGCGGCCCGACGGCAGCGTGTCCGCGGAGGGCATCAGCGCCTTCCTCGTGAAGCCCGGTGACGCGGGGTTCGCAGTCGCGGAGCGGATCGACACGATGGCGCCGCACCCGCTCGGGCGGCTCGCTTTCGAGGATTGCCGCATCCCGGTCGCGCGGCTGATCGGCGCGGAGGGCGAGGGGTTCAAGATCGCCATGCGCACGCTCGACGTGTTCCGCACGTCGGTGGCGGCCGCGGCCTGCGGGTTCGCGCGGCGGGCCCTCGACGAGGCGCGGGACCATGCCCGCGAGCGCGGGATGTTCGGCAAGGCGCTGGCGGACTTCCAGCTGACGCAGGCGGCGCTCGCCGAGATGGCGACCGCCCTCGATGCGGCGCTCCTGCTGACCTATCGCGCCGCCTGGCAGCGTGACACCGGCCGCGCGTTCACCGCGACGGCCGCCATGGCGAAACTGGCCGCGACCGAGAGCGCCCAGCAGATCATAGACCGCGCGCTGCAGATGTTCGGCGGCCGCGGCGTGGTGCAGGGCGAGGCCGTCGAACGGCTGTACCGTGAGATCCGGGCTCTGCGCATCTACGAGGGCGCGAGCGAAGTGCAGAAGCTCATCATCGCGCGCGAGGTCCTGAAATGAGCCGCGAGATCCTGCAGCCGGCAGGCTGGGCGCGGCCGCGCGGCTACGCGAACGGCATCGCGGCACAGGGACGGCAGGTATTCGTCGCCGGCCAGATCGGCTGGGATGCGGAGCAGCGCTTCGTGAGCGACGATTTCGCCGCGCAGGTCCGCCAGGCGCTCGCCAATGTCGTCGCCGTGCTGGGCTGTGCCGGCGCGCGCCCGGAACACCTCGTGCGCATGACCTGGTACGTCACGAGCCGCGACGAATACAACGCCTCGCTGGCCGAGATCGGCGCGGCCTGGCGCGAGCTCATCGGCCGCACCTATCCCGCGATGTCCGTGGTCGTCGTCGCCGGCCTCCTCGAGCCCCGCGCCAAGGTCGAGATCGAGGCCACCGCGGTGGTCTAGGCCCGCCAGCCGTCGCTCTTGTATTCCATGTAGGCGGCCGTCGCCGCGGCGGCCTCGACGCCGTGGTAGCGCGCGACGATGTGCAGCGCGAGGTCGATGCCGGACGTCAGGCCGCCCGAGGAGGCAATGCGGCCGTTGTCCACGAACCGCTGGCCGCGCCGCAGTTCAACGTCCGGAAACTCCTTGTGGAAGGCGTCGAAGTACTCGTGGTGCGTCGTCGCCGGCAGCCCGTCGAACAGCCCGACGCGCGCGAGCTGGAAGGCGCCGGTGCAGACCGACATCGTCATGTCGGTCCCGGCGGCAGCGGACTTGAGCCAGTCGCGCGTCTCCCGCGTCGTCTTCTGCGCCGGCACGACGATCACGTTCGGCTGCGGGGCATTCGCAATGCCGTAGTTCGGCTTCACCTGGAGCCCTCCGGTCATCCTGAGGACGTCCTCGCTCGGCCCGACCGTGTACAGCTCGAACGCGTCGCGGTGCTGCCCGTCGACCATCATGACGGTGTCCTGGAACACCTCCCAGGGGCCGGCGGTATCGATGACGTTCGCCCCTTCGCCAAGCATGAAGGCGACCTTGATCCTGTCGCGCTTCGGCAGCGGCGCGGGCGCCCCGGCTCCCGCGGCCTGCGCGCGCGAGCCCCCGAACAGGGCCACCGAGGCCGCGAGCGTCGTGCCCATGAAATGACGGCGATCCATGGCTTTCCTCCGGCGCGGACTCCCGCGCATGACCGGCCGATCATCGCCGTGCCGAGCGTGGCAGTCCGGACATGCAAGCATCAATTCCTGCCATACTCGCCTGCATCCGCCCCCGTCCCGCTATCGTCGCCCCATGAAACCGGACCGCCGCCCGAACGCCCGTGCGCAGCCGCACCGCGTCGTGATGCTCGGCTTCCCGCAGGCGCAGGTGCTCGACATCACCGGCCCCCTCGAGGTCTTTGCGCGCACGGCGCGCTGGCTCACCGAGCACCGTGGCGCGTCCCGGCCGGCCTACGTGACCGAGCTAGTCGCCGCACGGGCCGGCCCGCTGACCATGTCGAGCGGCCTTGGCCTCGTCGCCGCGCGGCGCTACCCGGACGTGCACGACGCCGACACGCTGCTCGTCGCCGGCGGCATCGGCTGGGAGGGCGCGGCGAAGGACCGCAGGCTCCTCGCCTGGCTCGTGGCGCAGTCGCGCCGCGTGCAGCGCCTCGGGTCGATCTGCAACGGCGCCATGCTGCTGGCGGCGGCGGGGCTCCTCGACGGCAAGCCGGCGACGACGCACTGGGCTTACCTCGACCGCCTCGCGACGCTTGCGCCCAGGGCGCGCGTCGACCGCGACGCGCTCTACGTGCGCGCCGGCAACATCTATACGTCCGCCGGCGTCACCGCCGGCATGGACCTCGCGCTCGCGCTCGTCGAGCAGGACCACGGCAAGGCAGTCGCGCTCGCGGTCGCCCAGGAGCTGGTGCTGTTCCTCAAGCGCCCCGGCGGCCAGTCGCAGTTCAGCCGCCATTTGCAGGCGCAGCAGCGGGACGATCTCTTCGGCGAGCTGGAGCTGTGGATGCTCGAGAATCCGCGCGCGGACCTGTCGATCGAGGGGCTCGCACGGCGCATGAGCATGAGCCCGCGGCACTTCGCGCGCGTGTTCCGCGCGCGCCTCGGCGAGAGCCCGGGCGCCTACGTGCGCCGGCTGCGCGTGGAGCGCGCGCGGCGCCGGATCGAGGAGGGCGCGGCGCGGCTCAAGCAGGTCGCGCGCGAAAGCGGCTTCGCCGACGAGCAGTCGCTGCGCCGCTCGTTCCAGCACCAGCTCGGCATCACGCCCGCCGAGTACCGCGCGCGCTTCTGAAGGGGCGCGTCCCTCTTCGTTTCTACTCCGTGATCGGCCCGCCCGGGGAGTAGATCACGTAGATCTTGGTGTAGCCCTCGGTGTCCCAGACGCCGGTCCATTCAGCCGGAATGACGACCGAGTCGCCCGCGCGCACCTCCGTGACGGTGCCGTCGCTCGAGGTCAGCGTCACGCCGCCCTCGAGGAAGTGCATGTACTCGTTGACGCCGTACGGCGTCTTGATCTCGGCGCGTACTTTTCCGGAGCGGTACATGCCCGCGTCGAACTGCTTGTCCTTCGACAGGAAGACCTCGACGTCGTGGGTCGTGTTGCCGCCCTCCGTCTTCACGACCGGCTTGTAGTCCTCGAAGATCGCGCCCGCGACCTGGGCCTGGCTGACCTTGACCGGGTGTACGGCGTCCGCGGACGCGGCCGTGGCGAGCGTGCAGAGCAGACCGCCGGCGATCGCGAGTTTCATCGAGTCACGAGACATGCGTGTTTCCTCATGCAGGGTCAGGGTCGAACGGAGTTTATGGCCAATTGGGCGGCGAATGCCCGCTGGTAGGCAGGACGCGCTTCGCCGCGGGCCACGTAGGCAGCGAGCCTGGGAAACTCGTCCAGGATGCCCGACGGTCGCAGCCTGAGCAGTACCGACACCATCATCAGGTCGCCCGCGCTGAACGCTCCATCGAGCCAGTCGGCATCGCCCAGGCGGGCGGCAAGCTGGACGAGGCGGTTGCGGACGCGATCCGCGACCAGGGGCAGGCGTTCACCGGCCCAGGGCTTGTCGCCCTCCAGGAGCCTGGCGTTTGCAAACTCGAGGATCGGCGGCTCCACCGTGCTGAGCGCAGCGAACATCCAGGTGATCGCGCGCGCCCGTGCATGGGCATCCTCCGGCAGCAGGCCCGCGTGATGCTGCGCGACATGGAAGACGATCGCGCCGGTCTCGAACAGGGCGAGATCGCCTTCCTCGTATGTCGGAATCTGGCCGAAAGGATGCAGCGCCAGGTGCGCGGCTTCCTTCATCGCCCGGAACGACACCAGGCGAACCTCGTAGGGCTGCCCCACTTCCTCGAGCGCCCCGCGCACGCGCGTATCGCGCGCCAGTCCCTTGCCGCCGTCCGGCGATCGCTCAAAGGCGGTAATGACGATCGTCAAAGCGAAGCTCCTTCTTAACGGTGCCGGTGCATACATTCGAACCTTTGCGCGACGCGGGCCAGAGCCTTGCTCCGCGCAAAGGTTCGAATGTATGCACCGGCACCGTCAGGACGTGCCGAGGGCGATGAGCATACGGTGCACGGCGGAAATCTGCGCTCCGCTTCGGGCCGCGTAGTCGGCGCCGCTGTAGCCCCACCAGTCCCAGCAGCCGCGCGGGTTGAGAGGCCAGAAGAGGCTTTTCTCCGCCTGCGGGTACAGCACGACGATGCGATTGGCGTCGGCCCAGCGGTTGTAACCGGCCCGGCGCGCGAAGCTGCGCCCGATGAAGCCGATGCCCTGGCGGCAGCCGTGGAACGCGACGTGCACGCGGCAGCGCGCGCCCGCCGCGCAGTCCTTCGGCACGTAGACGAATCCGCTGTCCGCCATCGATGCGAGCTTGCCGCGCTCGACGTAACGGGATTGCGTGAACTCGCTCAGCTCGCCGCCGGGCGAACCCGCCGGCTCGACGAGATCGCCGTAGAGATAGCGCAGCATTTCCCCTGCGGCGTCGTACCCGCAGGCGAGGATCCAGGGTGCCGCTTCGACGGCGCAAGCGCCACCCTCCGACAGCGTCGGAAACCCGTGCGCCGCCGGCACCTGGGTCTCGAACCGGATCCTCTCGAGCGGCACAAAGGCCTTGTAGAACCGCAGCAGCGAGTCGGCGACCGCGCGGCCGATCCGCGTGTCCTTCGCGCCGTGGAAGATCCAGATGCGGTCGGGCGCGAGCCAGGACGGATCGTCGACGGCGCCCGCCGCGAAACTCGCGCGCAGCGCCGCGACCAGCGGCTGTTCGTTCGGGCCGCCCGCCGAGCCGGCGAGGCAGTCTTCCATCGCCCGGGTGATCACGCCCTGCGCGCAAAGCCAGGGCCCGGCACCGACGATGCCGGCGCCGATCACGTCCTTCGAGAACGCCACCTGGTACTGCGTCGCCATGTAGCCGCCGGACGAGACGCCCGACACCGTGAGGCTCCCGGGCAGGATGCTGAGGCGCGGCAGGGGCCCGGCTGCCCCGGCGCTCGCGGTCACCAGCAGCAACAGCAGGGCGCCGGGCATGCGCATCCGGTGGACGATAGCACCGCGGCCAGGCGGGGCGGGGTCGCTGGCGCTGCGCGACGATCGAGATTCAGGCGGCGTCCGCGATCAGCCGGCAAACCTGCGCGATCGCCTCGCCGCGCGAAGTGGATCGCCGCCAGGCCGCGCCGATCACGCGGTGCGGCGAGGGCGGCGCGAAGGGCCGCACGGCGAGCCCGCGCCCCGACGCGAACGGCCCGTCTGCGGCAAGTTCCGGCAGCAGCGTGATTCCGAGCCCCGAGGCGACCATCTGCCGCAGCGTCTCGAGGCTGGTCGCTCGGAACGCCTGCTCCTCGGTGCCGGTGTGCGCGCAAACCTCGAGCGCCTGGTCGCGCAGGCAATGGCCTTCCTCCAGCAGCAGGAGCTTTTCGTCCTCGAGATCGGCGGCGCGGACCTGCTTCTTCGCGGCCAGCCGGTGCTTCGCGGGCATGGCGACGAGAAACGGCTCGTCGAACAGCGGCCGCGTGAGGAGGCCCTTGGTTTCCGCCGGCAGCGCGAGGATCGCGAGGTCGAGCTCGCCCGCCAGGGTGCGCTCGATGAGCGGCGCGGTCTGGTATTCGTGCAGGAGCAGCGAGAGCTTCGGCAACGCCTTTGCGATCCTCGGCGCGACGCGCGGCAGCAGGTAAGGCCCGACCGTCGGGATCAGCCCGACCTTGAGGGGCCCCGCGAGCGGATCCTGGCTCGCGCGGGCGAGGCTGCGGATGTCGTCGGCGTCACGCAGCATCCGCCGTGCGCGCTCGACCACCGCCTCGCCCGCGGCGGTCAGCGCGAGGCGCCGCGGGCGCCGCTCGACGAGGGCTACGCCCAGGAACGCCTCGAGCTTCCTGAGCTGGGCGGAGAGGGTCGGCTGGGACACGTGGCAGCGTTCAGCCGCGCGGCCGAAATGCCGCGTCTCTGCGAGCGCGACGAGGTACTCGAGGTCCCGGAGATTCATAGTCAAAGTCTATCAAAACTATCGTTACAATCGATTACACAAATGCCCTGCGGAAGCGCATCCTGTGCGCCTCCGCGCCCCTGCGCGACGGTTTCATCGAAGAGGGGATATGCCATGGACCAAGCAGTCAAGTGCCCGGTGATGCACAGCGCCGGCGTCGGTTCAAACAGCCATTGGTGGCCGACCGCGCTCAACATCGACGTGCTGCACCGCAATTCCGCGCTGTCGAATCCGATGGACAGGGATTTCGACTACGCGAAGGAATTCAAGAGCCTCGACCTCAAGGCGCTGATGAAGGACC
>Ga0157380_10001902_pt1 | contig 13842 bp, 18 predicted proteins | sample S35metaG_FD_119757 | JGI IMG/M metagenome (GOLD analysis project Ga0157380, IMG submission 119757) | Switchgrass rhizosphere microbial communities from Kellogg Biological Station, Michigan, USA - S3-5 metaG | ecosystem: Host-associated > Plants > Roots > Rhizosphere > Soil | place: USA...
ATCCGGGCGGAACACCAGCGGATCGATGAAGGCATCGTCGATGCGGCGGTAGATCACGTCGACCTTCACCGGCCCGTCGATCGTCCGCATCCAGACGATATTGTCGACCACCTCGAGATCGGCCGCCTCGACCAGCTCGATGCCGATATTGTCGGCCAGGAAGCTGTGCTCATAAAATGCGGAATTGAAATGGCCCGGCGTCAGCACCACGCACACCGGCTTGCGGCCTGATCCATTCGGCGCGACCGATCGCATCGTCTCGTGTAGCAGGTCAGGATAGCTGTCCACCGGTGCCACGTCGAACATCTCGAACAGTTCGGGGCACAGCCGCAGCATCGCCTCCCGGTTTTCGAGCATGTAGGAGACGCCGGAGGGCGTGCGGGCATTGTCTTCCAACACCCAGAATTCGTCCGGCCCGGTGCGGACCATGTCGATTCCGCAAATGTGCGCCCAGACGTCGTGGGGCGGTCTCGCGCCCACCATCTGCGGCAGAAACTGCGGGTTGCGCAGCACGAGTTCCGAGGGAACCACGCCGTCGCGCAGGATCTTGCGGTCGCCGTAGATGTCCTGAAGGAAAGCGTTGATCGAGCGGACCCTCTGTTCCAGCCCGACGATGAGTCTCGCCCATTCGCTTGCCGAAAAGACGCGGGGGATGATGTCGAAAGGGATGATGCGCTCGGCGGCCTCGTCATCGCCATAAACGGCAAAAGTGATGCCAAGCTGGCGGAAGGCGGTTTCGGCGGCCTGCTGGCGGCGGTTCAGCTCAGGGAGGGGCGTACTGTTGATCCACTCGGCCAACAGCTCGAATTCAGGCCGGGCCTGCTTGCCCCGGCTTTTGCCCCAGATTTCGTCGAATGCCGGCGGAGTTGCCATGCGCTCCTGATTTGTTTTTCCCTGTTCGATTCAGAGACTGCCCTGCTTTGTTGCAATGCACAAGATGCTATTTGGCAGAGCGGGATTTTATAGCGACTCAGGGTAACCGTGGCCAACAGACGCTGTAACGCTTACTATCCGCTTGAAACGAGACGATCTGTTCGTCATGAGAAGGCCCATGCACCACAGCAAGATATTTCTGGAAGCCATTGCCCGTCGTCAGTGCGTCGCGGCGCAATATAATCGCGGTCAGGTCAAACTGGCGCCTCACATCCTCTATACCAGGCACGACGAGATGTTCGTCGATGCGGTGACGATCGAGCGCGATGGCTGCCCCCCGCGCGAGATCAAATTGGGTTCGTTTAAACTGGCCGGTCTATCCGACGTGCAACTGGGCGGCCAGTCGTTCGAGCCTTCGGAGGTCTTCGATCCCAAATCGCCGAAATATGAAGGTGTCGCGCTGTTCGCAGTGGAGCCCTGAAAAGTAAAGGGCCGGATCTTTTCGATCCGGCCCCTCTTCCTTGCCCCGTTGCGCTCTGGCGCTTCGTAGATCGCCTTCAGGCGACCTGTGTCTCAAAGGCTTCATCCGGATCGCGCAGCACATAGCCGCGGCCCCAGACGGTCTCGATATAATTGTCGCCGCCGCACGCAAGGCTGAGCTTCTTGCGCAGCTTGCAGATGAAGACGTCGATGATCTTGAGTTCCGGCTCGTCCATCCCGCCGTAGAGGTGGTTGAGGAACATTTCCTTGGTGAGCGTGGTGCCCTTACGGAGCGAGAGCAGCTCCAGCATCGCATATTCCTTGCCGGTCAGGTGGACGCGGGCGCCATCGACCTCGACGGTCTTGGCATCAAGGTTCACCGCCAGCTTGCCAGTGCGGATGACCGACTGGCTGTGGCCCTTCGAACGACGAACGACCGCGTGGATGCGGGCGATCAGCTCCTCGCGGTGGAACGGCTTGGTGACGTAATCGTCAGCGCCGAAGCCGAGCGCGCGGACCTTCGAGTCCATTTCGCTGATGCCGGAAAGAATGAGGACCGGGGTCTGCACCTTGGAAACGCGGAGTTTCTTGAGCACGTCATAGCCGTGCATGTCCGGCAGGTTGAGGTCGAGACAGATGATGTCGTAATCGTAGAGCTTGCCGAGATCGAGGCCTTCTTCGCCAAGATCGGTGGTGTAAACATTGAAGCCTTCAGCATTCAGCATCAGTTCGATGCTCTTTGCGGTTGTCGGCTCGTCTTCGATCAGCAGTACGCGCATATCCTGAACACCCCTGTTGTTCTCTGCCCCTCAGGATGAACCATCCCGCGTTGGCTGATAGCATTAACCATCTAAGTTATGAAGCTAAAAGGTTAAGACCGGGTAAACAGGGTAACGGCTATCTTCATGTTATCGCAAAAAAGATTGCTGATGCGTTACGATCTGGGCGCCCCGATGGAATTTTAACGACCGCGATTGGCCAGACTTAAGCGAGGCTCGAAAGGGTTCTCGAAAAAAAGTCAATAACGGCGGAAACCCGCGCCGGTCGTGGGCCTGACGAGGGCGTCACTAGATGCAATCCGATTGGCGGCCCCGCCCATTCCGGCAGGATATGCGCCAGTCGTCCCGCCTCCAGATCCCTGCGAAGGATGAATTCGGGCAGCAGTGCGATGCCATGTCCGGCGACCAGCGCGGGAAGCATTGCTTCACCATTATTGGTAATCAGTGGCCCGCGTGGCTTGACGGTGGCTTCACGTCCATCCCGGGTAACCAGCCGCAGGCGATCGGGTCTCGCGGTGTTGCTGTAAGCGAAGCAGCTATGGTCCGACAGATCTTCGGGCAGGCGCGGTTCGCCGTGCGCCGCGAGATAGGCGGGCGCCGCGACCAGCAATGTGGGGATATCGGCGAGTCGGCGAGCCTTGAGCGCGGAGTCGGCGAGCGCGCCGATCCTGAGCGCGATGTCGAACCCGCCCTCGATGAGGTCGATGGTGGTATCGCTCAAGTGCAGATCGATCGTCAGACCGGGGCATTGCGCGATCAGATCGGGCAGGGCGGGAGCGACATGGGCGATCCCGAAGCTCATCGGCGCGGCGATCCGGACCAGTCCGCGCGGGCCGGTTGCCTCGGCTCGCGCGCATTCCTCGGCTTCCTCTGCGTCGCTCAGCAGGGCGGCGGCGCGCCCCGCCAGTGATTGTCCGCTCGCCGTCAGCGACAAGGTGCGGGTGGTCCGATGGAACAGGGTGAGGCCGAGCCGGTTCTCCAGCCGTGTCACCGCCTTGGATACGGTTGCATTGGACATGCCCAGCGCTTCGGCAGCGGCGCTGAACGATCGCAACTCCGCCACGCGGGCGAAGACGGCCCATGCTTCCAGATCCGGCATTGTGCTCATAATAGAAACAATCTTTTTCGATATTTTCTATTCATCATCATGTTGCCGCGCCTATCTTGTCAACAAGGAAGCAGCCCAGCGGCTGCAAGGAGACTGACAATGATCGAGAAACGGCCTTTCAACACCATCGGCCATGCCAATCATGGGTGGCTCGATGCCCACCACCATTTCAGCTTTGCCGATTATCATGATCCCGATCGTACCCACTGGGGCAACCTGCGCGTCTGGAACGATGATGCGATCGCACCGGGCGCCGGCTTTCCGCCGCATCCGCACCGCGACATGGAAATCATCACCTATGTTCGCGAAGGCGCGATCACGCATCGCGATAGCCTCGGCAATGTCGGTCGCACCGAGGCCGGCGACGTCCAGGTGATGAGCGCCGGCACCGGCGTTACCCACAGCGAATATAATCTCGAGCCCAACGAGACCCGGCTGTTCCAGATCTGGATCATTCCGGAGGAGCGGGGCGGGGCACCCGGCTGGGGGGCGAAGCCTTTCCCGAAATCCGATCGCTCCGGCCACTTCGTGACGCTGGCCAGCGGATTTGGCGAGGATGAGGATGCACTTCCGATCCGCACCAGGGCGCGCGTGCTGGGCGCCACGGTGAAAGCCGGGGAGCGGATCAGCTATCCGCTTGGCGCCGACAGGCACGCCTATCTTGTGCCCGCGACCGGCGCTGTCGAAATTGATGGCATTCGGATCGATGCCCGCGATGGCGTGGCGATAACCGACGTGGACACACTTGAATTGACGGCCATCGAGGACAGCGAACTCGTCATGGTCGATGCGGTCTGAGCCTGAAGGAGATTGAATGATGGCAAAGGTGCTGGTGCTTTATTACTCCGCCTACGGTCATATCGAAGCGATGGCGCAGGCGGTCGCGGAGGGCGCGCGGGGTGCGGGCGCGACGGTCGATATCAAGCGGGTGCCTGAACTGGTGCCTGCTGACGTAGCCGAGAAAAGCCATTACAAGCTCGATCAGGCTGCGCCGATCGCGAAGATCGACGATCTCGCCGAATATGACGCGATCGTCGTCGGCACTGGCACCCGCTTCGGCCGGATCTCGTCGCAGATGGCCAATTTTCTTGATCAGGCGGGCGGCCTGTGGGCGCGGGGCGCGCTGGTCGGCAAGATCGGCGCCGCCTTCACCTCGACCGCGACCCAGCATGGCGGGCAGGAAACCACGCTGTTCTCGATCATCACCAACCTGCTGCATTTCGGCATGACCGTGGTCGGCCTCGATTACGGCCATCACCAGCAGATGACTCTCGAAGAGATCGTCGGCGGCGCACCCTATGGCGCGACTACGATCGCCGGCGGTGACGGCAGCCGCCAGCCATCCGAAAAGGAACTGGAAGGCGCGCGTTATCTCGGCAGGCGCGTGGCCGCGACGGCTGCGAAGCTCAGCTGAGGTCCCGAAAATGGCCGCTCATCTTGAGCCCTCCAATGATGAAGCGGATCACGAAAAGTGTCGCATATGCGTAGAGCCAGGGTAGATAATGCACGGGAATGGCTCCCGGATCGAAGTCGAACCAGGCCAGATGGTAAAGCACCACCGCTGTCGCGAGCAGAAACAGTTTGTTCTGCTCGCGCCACAGCATTCGGCGCCACCAGAACGGATATTTGGGCTTCACCCAGCCTTTGAGGCGGGGCATCAGCCCCGGAACCGCCGCCGCCCAGCGGGTATGCGCTTCACCGAATTTCGAGCGGAGAAATTCCTCCTCATAGACTGAGATGCGCTCATAGATGAGGATCGCGAGCAGAAAGACGATAATGCCGTAGACCCAGCTTCCGGTCATCATCGCAATCCCCGTGAAATTGAGGATGCGACCGAGATAGAGGGGGTTGCGGACCAGCGAATAGGGGCCGGTGACGTTAAGCTCCGCGGCCTCCGCCGCCGCCTTGGCTCGGCCGGAGGTGCCCAGTGCGGCAAAACCGCTCGTTACAACCCTAATAGTTGCGCCGAGCATGGCGACGGCAAGCGCCAGCCAGAACCAGATGCGGTTGGCGGCAGCGTCCTCGAAGGGGCCATGACTATCGCCATGCCAGACGATGACCGTGCCGATCGCAATGACCGTGTATATGTAAGTGCCGCGAATAAAAAACAGGCGCCGGCCGCTGTTGGCCATTTCGTCTTGATACATGGCGCCTCTCCCCTGATTTCACGGATTAATCGGCGTTGATCCATAACCGTGTCAAGTGTCGGCTAAACGGAGCTTGTCAGGCGGAACGCCGCGTGGAAGAGACGATGCATGCTCGCCGATCGCATCCTGTTCATCGACGCCGAGGCGATCATACTCGACAAGCCTGCGGGCCTGCCGGTCGATCGGCCACGCGATGGCTCGCTCAGCCTTGAAAACCATCTTCAAAGCCTGACCTTCGGTTTCCAGCGCTGGCCCTTGCCGGTTCATCGCCTCGATCGCGATACCTCCGGCTGCCTCCTGCTCGCGCGCAATCCGAAGGCGCATAAGCGCTTCCAGCAGGCATTCGAGCAGGGGCAGGTGGGCAAATCCTATCTTGCCGTCCTGGACGGCGTGCCGGAGACCGAGGGCGGAGCCATCGATCTTTCGCTGATCAAGATATCGTCGGCCGAACGCGGCTGGCGGATGACGGGCGATTCCGGGGGCAAGCCGGCCCGGACTCGCTGGCGGGTGCTCAATCGCGACGACCGGCGCGCGTTGGTGCTGTTTGAGCCGGAGACCGGACGGACCCATCAGATCCGCGTCCACGCGGCCGAAGGCATGGGCATTCCGATTGTCGGCGATCCAGTCTATGGGCGCGTCGGAGAGCCCATGCTGCTCCATGCCTGGAAGCTCGTCGTGCCTCGGCTTTCAAAGCCGCCTATCGCCGCCGAGGCGCCGTTGCCCGATCGCTTCGTGGCGGCCGGTTTCACGATCGCCGATGATGTCCCTGTCTGAGCCGCCACCGCTACCGGAGGACGCGCTTGAGGAGAAATTTCTCGCCGCGAGCGGGCCGGGCGGCCAGAACGTCAACAAGGTGGCGACCGCCGTACAGCTTCGTGTCGATGTCTATGCGCTTCGACTGCCTCCCGCGGCGTTCGCGCGGCTGAAGGCGCTGGCGGGCAATCGCTGGAACTCCGACGGGTCGATTCTGATCACCGCGCGGCGCTTCCGGACCCAGGAGGCCAATCGCGCCGACGCGAGGGCGCGTGCGGCCGAACTCTTTGCCGCCGCGTTCATCGCGCCGGAGAAGCGCATAAAGACCCGGCCGAGCAAGGCGGCCAAGGCCAAGCGGACTGATGCGAAGACTGCCCGCAGCGCGATCAAGCGCGGCCGGGGAAAGGTGGTGCTGGAGTGAGCTGGACCTTCAACATCGAGGCCGAAAGCAAGCCAGCGCTTTATGAAGAGCTGTGCAAGGGGCTGGATGCGCTGACCGCCGCCGAGTCTGACCCGATCGCCAATATGGCAAATGCGGCGGCTTTGATCTGGCAATATCTGCCTGACCTCAACTGGGCGGGTTTCTATCGGGTCGTTGGCGATGAGCTTGTGCTCGGCCCGTTTCAGGGCAAGCCCGCCTGTATCCGCATCCGCTTCGGCGCGGGCGTGTGTGGCACCGCCGCCGTGACGCGCGAGGCGCAGTGCGTCGCCGATGTCCATGCCTTTCCCGGCCATATCGCCTGCGACGCTGCCTCGATATCCGAACTGGTGGTGCCTGTGATCGACCGCGACCGGCTGATCGCCGTGTTCGATCTCGACAGCCCGAAGTCGGGCCGCTTCGACGAGGATGATGTTAGGGGCTGCACGCGGCTGATGGCATTGCTGGCACCCCGGATCGGCTGAACAGGATCGAATTGATACAGCCGTTAACCCTCGCCAGACGTGGCGCGTGGCCGTGACGAATGTTAATTTCGCATTAGCCATATGAGTCTTCGGGGAGTTGATGGGATGCGACACGGTCTGCTGCTTGCGGGGATCGCGGCATGTGTTTCGAGCTCGGGTATTGCGTTGGCGCAGCCGCCCGCCGCTCACCATTCGATTACGGCCGGCTCGGGCATGCGCGGGCATTTCGTCATGCGCCCGCGCGGCTGGGTCTGGGGTGGCCCGGGCTGGTGGGGCGGTTCCTATCAACGGCCGGTCTCTGGCTATATCATGCCCAGCTTCTGGCTCGGTCCGGATTATGCTGTGCCGGATTGGGCGGGTTACGGATTTGCCGAGCCGGGCCAAGGCCGCCGCTGGGTCCGTTATTATGACGATGCCGTTCTCGTCGACGGGCGCGGCATGATCTACGACAGCGTGCGCGATGTGCCGTGGGGCCGCTACAGTCACGGGCCGGTGCCCGCCTATGTGGGTAATGCTCCGGACTCCGCTCCTCCTCCTTACGGTCCCGCATATGGCGATGTTTACGCCAATGACGATGAGGTCACCTGGCAGGGCGGCAGCGCGGGGGGTCGCGAACGTCAGGTATGGGCCTGGCCGAACCAGACGACGTCCGCGCAGGGCAATGCGGTCGTGATGGTGCCGCCCGGCACCACGACGACGATCATGGTCCAGCCGCAGATGGTCACCACCACGACGATCAGTTATGAGGACGTGCCGGCACCCGCATGGAAGGCAAGGCCACGTGCAAAGGTGAAATACCGCTCAAGCGCGCCGCCGCGTGTGATCGGCCGGGTGCCGATCAAGAAGGGCTGACCTAGCTCAGCCGATCGAGCGCCTCGTCGCTGAGCGAGCCGGGGATGATCATCACCGGGCAGGGCAGGCTGCCCGCCTCGACCCCGGCGAAGTGAGAGACCAGCGGGCCGGGCGCGCCGGTGGCCGCGGCGCCGAGCACGAGCGCGGCTACGTCGTCGCGCTCGTGAAGCACCTTGCGGACCGCCGCGACCGGTTCGCCCTGCTGGACCACGATGGAAGGACGCAGCCCGGTCTCCTCCATCAGCTCCCCGGCGACCTGGGCGATCAGCGCCTCGGCCCGCAGCCGGGCCTCTTCCTCCATCGCGGCCTGGACGGCGCCCCACTGGACGAATTCGGGCGGCGGGATCAGCACTACGATCTCCACCGTACCGCCGGTCTTGCTGGCCCGCCGCGCGGCGAAGCGAAGCGCGATGCGGGCTTCATCCGTCTCGTCGACGACCGCCAGATATTTCCGCATCGCCCTGTCCCTCCTGCCCGTGCGGAAAACGGTTGCTCCAATCAGTGCTCGTGCGCAAGCATCGATGATCCCATAACCCTATTGACCCGTTCGACAGCTTGCCCGAGAGCAAGGTATCAACGCATATCCGCCCGAAATGACGAGGACGCCATGCCGATCGAACTGAAGATGCCCGCTCTGTCGCCGACGATGGAGGAAGGTACCGTCGCCAAATGGCTCGTGAAGGAAGGCGATACCGTCGCCGCCGGAGACGTGCTGGCCGAGATCGAGACCGACAAGGCGACCATGGAGTTCGAGGCCGTCGATGAAGGCAGGATCGCCAAGATCGTGGTCGGCGACGGCACCGGAGGCGTGAAGGTCGGCACGGTGATCGCGCTGATCGCCGGAGACGGCGAGGAAGCATTGCCACCGCCTGCGAAGAAGAGCGTGCCTAAAGCCAAGGCCCCGGAGCCAGCGCCAGCGCCTGCCGCGGCGCCACGTTCCGATCCGGTCCCGCAAAGCATGGTCGAGAGCGACCGGATCAAGGCGAGTCCGCTGGCGCGGCGGATCGCCGAGCAAAGCGGGACCGATCTGAGCGGTATCAAGGGTTCCGGGCCGGACGGGCGGATCGTGAAGGCGGATCTGGAAGGAGCAAGCCAGAGCAAGGCTGCGGCGCCGGCTGCGCCACAACCCGCCGTCGTATCGGTGCCCGCTTCGGCAGTGGCGCCGCCGAGCGATATCCCGCACGAGGCGATCAAGCTTTCGAACATGCGCAAGACGATCGCGCGACGGCTCACCGAGTCCAAGCAGACCGTTCCGCATTTCTATCTGACGATCGACTGCAATCTCGATGCGCTACTCAAGCTCCGAAGCGAACTAAACGCGGGGCTGGAGGGGCGTGGCGTCAAGCTCTCTGTCAATGACCTGCTGATCAAGGCGCTCGGCGCGGCGCTGGTCGAGGTGCCGGACGCGAATGTACAATTCGCCGGCGATACGCTGCTCAAGTTCAGCCGCGTCGATATCTCGATGGCGGTGGCCATTCCCGGTGGGCTGATCACGCCGGTGATCACCGATGTCGCCAATCGCAGCCTCTCGGCGATCGCCACCCAGGCGAAATCACTGGCCGAACGTGCCCGCGAGGGCAAGCTGCAGCCGGAGGAGTATCGGGGCGGCACAGCCTCTATCTCCAATCTCGGAATGTACGGGATCAAGCAGTTCGATGCGGTGATCAACCCGCCGCAGGGCATGATCCTGGCGGTCGGGGCCGGGGAAAAGCGGCCCTATGTGGTCAATGACGCGCTGTCTGTCGCGACCGTGATCACGGCGACCGGGAGCTTCGATCATCGCGCGATCGACGGCGCGGTCGGCGCGGAATTGATGGCGGCATTCAAGCGGCTGGTGGAAAAGCCGCTGGGCATGCTCGCCTGAGCGATAGAGAGGCACTGTAGCGGCGGGGCGAACAACAGGAGGATAGGGACAACAAAAGCCGCTTTAGGAGAGAAAAATGGGTCTGCTAAAAGCGATCTTGATTGGGCTGATCGCCGCGATAGCTGTGGCAAGCGTCGCCCAGAATCTTGAGGGTAACCTTGGCGAATGGTTGCGTTTGTACAACCTGCATTTCGAAGTAAGCGGGGTGCATCTCTTTATCTCGATCCCCATATTCATCGGGGTGGGATTGTTCTCTTGGATTTTTCTTTTCTGGTCGCGGGATTAGCGTCCTCGAACACAAACAAGGGCAGATGAATGGCTGAGAATTATGACCTGATCGTTCTGGGCTCGGGACCGGGGGGTTATGTGGCCGCGATCCGCGCGGCGCAACTCGGCCTCAACACCGCGATCGTGGAGCGCGAGATGCTCGGCGGCATCTGCCTCAACTGGGGCTGCATCCCAACCAAGGCGCTGCTGCGCTCGGCCGAAATCTTCCATTATATGCAGCACGCCAAGGATTACGGCCTGATCGCGGAGAAGATCGGCGCTGATCTCGAAGCGGTGGTCAAGCGTTCGCGTGGCGTCGCCAAGCAGCTCAATCAGGGCGTCACGCATCTGATGAAGAAGAACAAGGTCGCGGTGCACATGGGCACTGGCGTGCTCGCCGGCAAAGGCAAGCTGGCCGTTACCGCCGAGGACGGCAAGAAGACCGAGCTGACAGCGAAGAATATCATCGTCGCGACCGGCGCCCGCGCCCGCGATCTTCCCTTCGCCAAGACCGACGGCAAGCGGATCTGGACCTATCGCACAGCGATGACCCCGCCGGAGCTGCCGACCAAATTGCTCGTCATCGGCTCGGGCGCGATCGGCGTCGAGTTCGCCAGCTTCTATAATGACATGGGCGCGAAGGTGACCATCGTTGAAATGCTCGATCGCCTCGTTCCGGTCGAGGATGCCGATGTGTCGGCCCATCTCGAAAAGGCGTTCAAGAAGCAGGGCATGGTTATTCACACCGCGACCGGCGTCGAGAAGCTCGACGTGACGGCGAGCGGTGTCAAGGCGTCGATCAAGGGCAAGGACGGCAAGGTCACGACCGAGGAGTTCAGCCACGTCATCGTCGCAGTCGGTATTGTCCCCAACACCGAGAATATCGGCCTGGAGGCGCTGGGCGTTAAGACCGACCGGGGTCATATCGTCACCGACGCCACCTGCAGGACAAATGTCGAGGGCCTGTACGCGATCGGCGATGTGACCGCGCCGCCCTGGCTCGCGCATAAGGCCAGCCATGAGGGCGTGATCGCGGTCGAGGCCATTGCCGGCAAGCACCCGCACGCGATGGATCCGAAAAACATTCCCGGCTGCACCTATTGCCATCCGCAGATCGCGAGTGTCGGCTTGACCGAGGCCAAGGCGAAGGAAGCCGGTTATGAGGTAAAGGTCGGCAACTTCCCGTTCATCGGCAATGGCAAGGCGATCGCGCTCGGGGAGGCCGAGGGCTTCGTCAAGACCGTGTTCGATGCCAAGACCGGCGAGCTGCTGGGCGCCCATATGATCGGAGCCGAGGTCACGGAGATGATCCAGGGTTACACCATCGGCAAGACCGGCGAGTTAACCGAGGCGGAGCTGATGGAGACGGTTTTCCCACATCCGACCATCAGTGAGGCGATGCACGAGAGCGTGCTCGGCGCCTATGCGCGGGCATTGCACATCTGATGCAGTTCGCTGGCATTCTGCTGCCGACCTTCGCGCTGGTCGCGCTGATCTTTGTGGTGTGGCTGACGCTGTTCTTCCAGCGGTTCGGCCACATCCGCCGCAATCCTCCGCGCGGCGAGGATTTCGCGACCGGGGCCGCGGCAATGCGCTATTTCGAGCCGGTCGAGATGCCGGCGAACAATCTGCGCAACCTGTTCGAGATGCCGGTGCTCTATTTCGCGCTGGTGCCGCTGCTGATGATCACACATCACGCCAATCATTCGCAGGTGCTGCTGGCGTGGATTTATGTGGCGCTGCGGGTGCTGCACAGCTTCATCCATATCGTGGTCAAGAAAGTGCAGCCGCGCTTCATGATCTATCTCGCCTCCTGCGTTGTCCTGTCGGTTATGTGGATCGGCTTCGCGATCGATATCCTGACCGCGCCGGGATACTGATTACATGTCTGAACTTGCAGCGGCGGGCCGCAAATATCCTTGGGCGCCGATCGTGGGTTTTGTCTTGTTCGCGCTCCTTGCCTTCTGGGTGCTGAACGGCTTCAGCCAGTCGCTTGATCACCTGTTATTCCTGGATCTCGCTGGATCGGCACGGGCTAATCCGGCGCTGCTGGACTTGCTCAAATTCATGAGCGCGGTCGCCGAGCCAGAACTTCGCGTTACCGGTGCCGTGTTGCTGGTCCTGGCACTCCTGCTTGCGAGACGATGGAGAGTGGCTCTGTTCGTATTCGTCGCGACGGCGGTTGGCGCCGCGATGTGCTCGCTGGTCAAGGCGCTGGCGGGACGGGCGCGGCCGGACCTGCTTACCCATCTCGACAGCTTCGGCTCCTACAGCTTTCCCAGCGGCCATGCCTGGAACGGGACGATCTTCTACGGCGAAGTGGCGCTGGTGGCGGCGCTGTTCCTGCCGAAGCACTGGCGCATCCCCGCCGTTATGCTGGGTGTTCTGGCCGCCTTTCTGACGGGATGGGCGCGGATCGCGCTGGGTGTGCATTGGCCGAGCGACGTGCTGGCCGGCTGGATTGGCGGGGGAGCGTGGCTGCTGCTTTGCTATAGCGTGCTGCTGGGGAACGAAGCGAAGCGCCACGCGGCCAAATCCACCGTTGACCCCTGAAGCATCCGGCACTATAGCGCCGCCCTGCCTGCGGGCTGGTGGTGGGAAAGCATCCCAGACGCTGTCCTGTTAGCAGGCGGAAATATACGCTTGAACATTGCTGATGCGTGTTGGGCTCGGGCGGGCCGTCAGGTCGCCGGGGCTTTTGTGTTTTCCGGGCTTTCGGTCCGGATGCACGATATGCAGCGGTAAAGTAACTCTAGAGGTGAAGGGCTTCATGCCAACGATTAACCAGCTGATCCGCAAGGGTCGCGAACCGCAGAAGGAACGTTCAAAGGTTCCGGCCATGGAAGCGAACCCGCAGAAGCGCGGCGTATGCACCCGCGTCTATACGACGACCCCGAAAAAGCCGAACTCGGCGCTGCGCAAGGTGGCCAAGGTCCGCCTGACCAACCAGCGCGAGGTGATCAGCTACATCCCCGGTGAAGGCCATAACCTTCAGGAGCACAGCGTTGTGCTGATCCGTGGCGGCCGCGTTCGCGACCTTCCCGGTGTGCGCTACCATGTGCTTCGCGGCGTGCTCGACACGCAGGGTGTCAAGGATCGCAAGCAGAGCCGTTCGAAATACGGCGCCAAGCGGCCCAAGTAAGGATCATCAGATATGGCTCGTCGTCGCCGCCCCGAAAAGCGCGAAATCCTTCCCGATCCGAAGTTCGGGGATATCGTGCTCTCCAAGTTCATGAACAGCGTCATGCTCGATGGCAAGAAGTCCGTCGCGGAAGGCATCGTCTATTCAGCGCTCGACACCGTCGAGACCCGCGCCAAGAAGGACCCGATCCAGGTGTTCCATGACGCGCTCAACAACATCAAGCCGGGCATCGAGGTCCGCAGCCGCCGCGTCGGCGGCGCGACCTATCAGGTTCCGGTCGAGGTCCGTCCTGAGCGTGCCCAGGCGCTCGCGATCCGCTGGCTGATCTCGGCGGCGCGCGCGCGTTCGGAGCACACCATGTCGGGCCGCCTTTCCGGCGAACTGATGGATGCGTCGAACAATCGCGGCAACGCCGTGAAGAAGCGTGAGGACACGCACCGCATGGCGGAAGCCAACCGCGCCTTCTCGCACTACCGCTGGTAAATCACTATATCGTCGGGACAGGCTTCGGCCTTCCCGACATTGGAGTATTAGATCATGGCCCGCAGCCATCCGCTCGAACGCTATCGTAACATCGGCATCATGGCGCATATCGACGCCGGCAAGACGACGACGACCGAGCGCATCCTCTATTACACCGGCAAGTCCTACAAGATCGGCGAAGTGCACGAAGG
>Ga0157380_10001906_pt1 | contig 13837 bp, 9 predicted proteins | sample S35metaG_FD_119757 | JGI IMG/M metagenome (GOLD analysis project Ga0157380, IMG submission 119757) | Switchgrass rhizosphere microbial communities from Kellogg Biological Station, Michigan, USA - S3-5 metaG | ecosystem: Host-associated > Plants > Roots > Rhizosphere > Soil | place: USA: Michigan...
AGGAACAAACCTGCTACTGTTTACAAAATACACGGGAGCTGACCCTGAGACGAGAATTGAAAGAGGGCAGGATCAAAATATCCAAGGATATGATTTCGCATCACCACCCACGCCAAGGACGGTCCAATTTGGTCTTAACATATCATTATAAAATTTCTTCCGGCTTTTAAATTCACTTCCATGCAAAATAACAATCAAATAAAAATACAAATACGAAACGCAATAAAAGATTCCTCGAGGGGATGGCTTAGCATCATGACAATACTCCTGCTTAGCGCTTGCCATGATTATTTGGACATCGAACCATTGGAAAGCGTTTCAGATGAATTGGCAATCGTAGATGAAGGTTCGTTGAATACTGCGTTACGGGGTGCCTACAGGTCGTTGGGTAGCGGAGGGTACTATGGTGGAAATTATGTGTTGCTGGGATTTGTGCCAAGCGGCAATGTTGAATATCAGGTCTTTAACAACATTCAGGATTTGAATTTCTTGCCTGAGGACGGCACTTTCCAAAGCGCATGGTCAGCAATATATCAAACGATCAATATCACTAACCACATCATCACAAAGGCTCCCGAGATAAAGGATGTAAACCTGACTCCATTGGAGCAAAACGTCATTCTCGGCGAAGCCCATTTTATACGAGCGCTTGCCTATTTTGATTTGGCGAGAGGATTTGGTGGAGTTCCTATCAAACTCACGCCAACGACAGATCTACGTGAGGAATCTTATATTCAAAGGAGTACACTTGCCGAAACTTACGCCCAGGTGTTAACCGATTTGGAAAATGCCGAGAACTTGCTGCCCGGTGTTGCGAACCGGATACGGGCCAATAAAAATTCGGTGCGTGCATTACGAGCCAGGTATCATCTGTACAATGGACAATGGGAGGACGCGTTAAAATATTCCAACGACGTTATCACGTTGTCTTCGAATTATAAACTGGTAACTCCCTTTGGTTTTTGGTTCAGAGGTGGTGTAACGCAAACGGAAGAATCTATTTTTGAAATTGCATTTTCACCGCAGAATACAAATGGTCTGCGAACACCAATGAGCCTTCAGAACAAAGGCGGTGAGTATAGGTTCAGGCCTACCGATGGCGTCGTGAAAACATTAAAAAACCGATCTAAAGGAGGTAACCGATTAGCTTTGCTCGATAGCGCTATTCAAAGTGGCGTGACCCGTTACGCTGGTGCACTTTATTACCGGAGCCCTGCCACTGACCCCTCGTATATTTTGCGAATAGCAGAACAGTACTTAATACGTGCGGAAGCTAAAGCCCATTTAGATGATCTTTCGGGAGCGATCGAAGATTTGAATCTTATTCGAAATCGCAGCAATCTTCCAAATACCACTGCAGGAACAAAGGAAGAAATTCTGGATGCTATTCTGGAAGAAAGGCGCTTTGAATTTTTATGGGAAACACACCGGTATTTTGATCTCACGCGAACAAACAAGCTCGAAGAAGAAATCGAAACGCTCAAACCTAATTTAACGATCACACCGAAGTTAAACTTATTTCCTATACCAAGTAACGAAGTGATTTTAGGAGGATTGGAACAAAATCCCGGATACTAACACAATCCGGTTTTACAACGTACGACCCTCAAGAATTTCAATAGGATTCAAAAAAACCATCAACATCATGTACACCTACGACTTCAAGGATGATAAAAAAGAGCAGGTCATTTTACCTGGTGCGACAAAACATTTTTCTTTTGATCAGGCTGATCGAATTAAAAATTTGAAGGAATGGTCTTCCATTGAGTTAACTGGATTCCGTGTATTATTTGTTTTCTTCCTGATACAAATCGTGCCTTGGCATCCTGCGTTCTATCAACATCTTTTTTCAATCAACTGGTTAAATCCACACTTCAAAAGCCTGTTAGACCTGGTTACTTTTTTGCCGGAGTTAATCCCGACGCCAAAGTGGGGAGTGTGGAGCTTTTCAAATTGGTTTATTTACCTTTCTATTTCGGTTTTGGTGGCCACAGTATGGGGACAGTTAGATAAATTAAGCAAGCAATATTATTTTCTTCATTACCTGTTACGATCGGCGGTTCGGTACAAACTGGCGTTCGGTTTGATCGCCTACGGATTTTATTTATTGTTTCAACAACACATGCCGTATCCGTCGCTGAGTAACTTGCACACGAACTATGGTGATTTGTTCGCGTGGAAATTGTATTCTCAGACAACTGCGATAAATCCAGCTTATGAATCCTTTTTAGGTTTTGTTGAGATCTTTGCAGGCATTCTTATATTATATCCAAAAACAGTAACGTTCGGCACTGGACTCGTTCTTGGATTTCTCGGAAACGTTGCGATGGTCAATCTGTTTTATGATGTTGGCGATCACGTATATGTTAATTTCTTATTGTTATCCTCTGCATTTTTGTTTTCGTATGATATTCCAAGGTTGTATGCATTGCTGGTAAAAGGAACAAAAGCAGTGGGAGAAAAATATTACCCATTGTGGGCGGGCAGGCTCAAAAACGTCCGACGTTTTGTTCGTTATTTTTCGTTTATTATCCTGGCGTTTATTGGATTCAGGGCCTATGCGTTGCTGGATGTTCCCTATAAAATGCCGCAAGCCCCTGGTATTGAAGGTTCATACGGATACTACATTCCTACAGAATTCAAACTGAATGACAACGTTATCCCTTACTCTACTACCGATCCCAACCGGTGGCAGGATGTGATTTTTGAAAAATGGTCGACCATCAGCATTAAGATAAACAGACCAATCCTGTTGGATATTACCAATGGCGATGGGGTTGAAGCAAGTGATCGCGACCGGAACTACGAGGTCGCCGGAGCTGGAGGGAGACATTACTTCAATTACACGAAAGACCCTTCACAGAATATCATACACTTGCAAAACAAGAATATCAATCATCAAACAGAGAAGTGGAACCTACAGTATGCCTTTCCCACTGATTCAACAATGGTTTTGGAAGGGACGAACGAAAGCCACGACAAGTTGTATGTCGAGCTCCTGCGCATCGATAAAAAATATTTCATGTATGAAGGAAGAAGAGGACGTATAAAACTATAATCACTTACAATTCAAATCGCATTATAATGTCACGGATAGCAAACCTCAAGAGTTTTTTTTCTACCAAACTGGTATCTCCGATAAAAGGAGACGTTGTCAGGCCCTGGCAAAATTACCAGAAAATTGCTTTCAGGATCGCGTTCATATACATCGCGATCATGTGTACTCCGATGTATTGGAATTTTTACAATCATATTTTTTCTCTAAACCTTTCTCAAGTAACCTATCATGATGCACAGTCCATTGTGGCATTTTGGCCTCCGCAATTTCTGCTGATAGAGACCGAAGAAGGTGTTTTCGGTTTTCTTAACTACATCAATTTTATTGTCGTCTTGATCGTTGCGATACTGGGTGGAATTCTATGGACAGCGCTGGATAAGGAACGAAAATCTTACAACACACTCTATTATTGGATAAGAGTTGTCGCCCGGTATCGCCTGGCCTATGGTATGATCGGATGGGGATTGAAGAAAATTTTTATGATGCAAATGGTACTTCCGACAGTCGGTATGCTTAACACTAATTTTGCTGACATGGCGGAGAAGAAATTGTATTGGGGCCACGTAGGTGTTCAATTAGGTTATGAAGTTTTTCTCGGTTTTGGCGAATTCCTGCCAGGTGTTCTGCTGCTGCATCGTAAAACCGCGGCCCTTGGAGCCGCGTTGGCTGCTGTCGTGTGTTTCAATATTACCCTGGCCAATCATTTTTACGACGCCGGAGTGGCGGTGCCCTCGGCGTACTTTACCATTATTGGTATTTTTATAGTTTGGTATGATCTGCCTCGCATTTGGGGGCTTTTGGTAAAAGAACAAACTGTAATACCCATCAATCATTATCCGCCGTTTGCCATCGCATGGCAGCGGCATACCCGGACAGGATTGAAGCTGATAGGCAATGGGTTGTTTCTGGTATTAGCAACCTTGTTGTGGGGCTATGGTTGGTACAACGAACACAATAATTACAACATCCCTAATACACCCGGCATCGCGGGCACGCAAGGATACTACAATGTTACCGAGTATCGTGTGAATGGCAAAGTTATTCCCTATAGCCCATTTGATACACTACGCTGGCACGATGCAACATTTGAAAGGTGGTCTTCACTAAGCTATAAAACCAACCGATCAGCAGAGGTTGACCGGATGATTGGTTACAGTCCATTGCGGGTAAGGGGCAACACCACGAACCGGGAACTCAACCAAGCTTCCACGCAGGATTCAAACCTGCTTTCCCGTCAGAAGCGTAAAAGAGATTTAGGTGTAACACGTTGGGAAGTTGGAGGAATGTCAGGTGACAGAAGGTATTTTTACTATGACGCAGACACTGTCAATCATATATTGTACCTGCAAAATAAGAACAGGGCGCACAAAGATGAAAAACAGGTTTTGCATTATAGCCGGCCAAGCGAAAATAGAATCATTCTATCGGGTACCAACGAATTCAATGATTCAATTTATGTTGTGTTGGATAAGTGGGAAAAGAAATATCCATTGCACGAGGGACGCAGAACACTTGCGGCCTTTTGACTTGTTCACGAGTGGAGTATGAATGTAAAAAAAATTATTATCGCAGGTGGAACGGGACATATTGGTTCGTCGTTAGCGAATCGTTTGATACAGGAAGGTCATAGCGTTCGGTTGTTGACACGGAAAATTTCTAGAACGCATCCTCGAATTTTATACAGCAGCTGGGACGGGGAGACTCCAGGGCCATGGCTTAAAGACCTTGATGGCACCGATGTACTGATCAACCTTTGCGGAAAATCCGTCGATTGCAGGTATACTGAAGCCAATAAACTAAAACTGATCGAATCAAGGGTAAAGAGTACTACGCTGTTAGGCCAGGCCATTAGTGAGTGCAAGAAACCACCGTCGCTCTGGATCAATTCCAGCTCTGCTGCTTACTACGGTTTTTCAGAAAAAATTGTAAATGAATATAGCCAACCGGGCGATGATTTTCCTGCGACTATTTGTGTAAAATGGGAGCAAGCGTTCTTCTCAACGAAGGCGCTTCATACCAGAAAGGTTGCGTGGAGATTGGGCGTCGTGTTGCAATCCGGAAAAGGGTTGATAGAACCTTTTGTTCGCTTGGCAAAGTCAGGGATGGGGGGCAGGCTGGGAACTGGAAAACAATACTTCACGTGGATCCACGAACAGGACTTTTTAAACGCTGCTTTGTGGACAATAAATCATCCACGGGTAGAAGGCGTCTTCAATTTGACGAGTCCGGAACCTGTAACCAACGCTGTTTTTATGAACGCGCTTCGAAACGCTATTGGTATCCCGCTTGGAATTTCGTTACCACCATGGCTTATTTACTTAGGCGGAAAGATAATAGGCACCGAACCTTACCTTGTGCTTGATGGCCGACGTGTTGTTCCCGATCGATTACTTGATTCCGGATTCAAATTTTTGTATCCGGGAATCAACCATTGTATGAGCAATTTATTTAAAGCGGGTCGTGTTTGAGTGCTATATTTACCTGGAATGAGCAAAACTGATTACGATGTAGTTGTGGTGGGATCAGGTCCCAACGGTATGGCTGCTGCTATTGCAATTCAGCAAGAGGGGCTTTCAGTTTTGCTGCTCGAGGCGAAGGCGACCATCGGCGGCGGGCTGCGTTCGGCGGCGCTTACATTGCCGGGGTTTACCCATGATGTGTGTTCGGCGGTTCATCCCCTGGCTGTGGGCTCTCCCTTTCTTAATTCTCTTCCGTTGTCGGAACATGGTTTGGAATTTATTTATCCACCGCTGTCGGCGGCCCATCCCTTTGACGATGGCACTGCAGCATTACTGAGCAAATCCCCTGTGGAAACGGCCGACACCTTGGGCAGCGACGCTAACAAATATCTGTCGCTGATGGCACCGATGCTGAAAGACTGGCCCATAATAGCTCCTGAAGTGCTTGGCCCCATTGGATTTCCTTCACACCCAATTTCATTTAGCCGTTTTGGTCTAAAGGCAATTCAATCGGCGTCGGCGGTAGCGAAATATTTCTCGACAAAACAAGCCAAAGGACTATGGGCAGGGGTGGCAGGGCACGCTTTACAACCTTTGACAAATGTTGCGTCGGCTGCCATTGGTTTTGTGCTCCTTGCTCAGGCTCATCTCAAGGGTTGGCCAATTGCGAAAGGTGGATCACAATCAATAGCCGCCGCGTTGTCAGCCTATTTTGTTTCTATTGGCGGAACCATTGAGACGAATGCTTATATCCGATCACTCGACCAACTACCAAAACACCGCGCAGTTTTGTTTGATGTAACACCCAGGCAACTCGTAGAAATCGCCGGACATAAGTTTTCGTCGTTCTACAAATGGCAACTCAGCAACTACCGGTATGGTATGGGTGTATTTAAAATTGATTGGGCATTGCATGAGCCCATTCCTTTTGAAGCACGCGCGTGCAGACACGCCGGCACAGTACATTTAGGCAATACGTTTGAGGAAATTGCAAAAGGTGAACAATTTACCTGGCAGGGCAAGCATGTTGATCGCCCGTTTGTGCTATTAGCTCAACAAAGTAATTTTGATTCTTCCCGGTCTCCGGCGGGGCGACATACCGCGTGGGGGTATTGCCATGTTCCAAATGGTTCGACAAAGGATATGACGGGCGCAATTGAAGATCAGGTAGAGCGTTTTGCGCCGGGATTTAAAGAAACTATACTTGCCCGGCACACGATGAATACACAACAAATGCAGACTTACAATCCCAATTATATTGGCGGCGATATCAACGGTGGCGTTATAGACATTCGTCAACTTTTTACGCGGCCTGCTTTGCGCTCCTCGCCCTATCGGACTTCGGCAAAAGGTATTTATATTTGCTCATCCTCAACGCCTCCAGGAGGAGGAGTTCATGGAATGTGTGGCTATTATGCTGCGAAACGGGCGCTGGATGACATTTTTAAAATAAAAATAAGGCCCCTTACCCCATCGGTAATCGAAAATTTTAAAACAGAGCATGGCTGATTCAATTCAAGTTTCAACTTCTAAACGAATTTCCCTTCACGAAGACTGGACAGTAGTGGTCTTGGGATTTTTAATTATCATTCTGTCAATTGCGGGATTCGTCATTCCTGTTCCCACCTTCTCGTGGAAAAATTCTGAAGAATTGTTTATTAAGGTATTGTCTGGGGAGAATTTAGAAAAAGCGGCACTGCAATTTAGTTTTGTGTTTGCGATAGCCCTGTTGGCGGTCTACCTTATCAACAAGTCAGTTAAAAATGCGCTGAAAACCTTTCCACTGTTATTCGCGCTTACATTTATCGCGTTGGTCTTATCGGGAAACAGCGAAGTAAAAGCTTTAAACCTTGAGTCCGTAATTTTCAGCCTTTCCCTTGGGCTTATTGTCAGCAATGTTTTCAAACTTCCAACCTGGATGCGCGAATCATTGTCAGCTGAGTTATTTGTAAAAATAGGACTTGTCCTGTTGGGTACTGGCGTGATTTTTTCGGACATCTTAAAGGCGGGAGGATTGGGATTAATCCAGGCCTTGGTGGTCGTCTTAAGTGTGTGGTATTTTGCTTTTTGGGTCTGTAAAAAACTGAAGATTGATGAAGAGCTTACCATGATGATCAGCAGCGCGGTTTCTATTTGTGGCGTGTCAGCTGCGATAGCGACAGCCGGGGCGATCAAAGGTGACACTAAAAAATTGTCGTATGTAATTTCCCTTGTCTTGATTACGGCGATACCGATGATGATTTTCATGCCGTACATCGCGAAATATTTCCACTTTCCCGAAGCCGTAACAGGCGCGTGGTTGGGTGGGAGTATCGATACAACGGGCGCGGTAGTAGCCTCTGGAACGTTGGTAGGGGAGACCGCTTTGAAGATCAGTACAATCGTAAAGTTTTCGCAAAACGTTCTTTTGGGACTTGCTGCTTTTGCAATCAGTATTTATTGGACATATTCCACTCGCCCGAACGGAGACAAAGGCAACGTCGCCAAGCCTACATTGGGACTCATATGGGAACGTTTCCCGAAATTCGTTCTCGGATTTGTGGCGGCCTCATTACTTTTTTCTTTTGTGGTGAACACAGAAACGGTCAGCGTAGTGAAAGATAGTCTGAAGAATGTTCAGACCTTATGGTTTGTTCTCGCGTTCACAAGTATTGGGTTGGAAACAAAATTTTCTGATTTATTTAATGAGAACAGTAAAAAGCCATTGTACGGATTTCTTATCGCGCAAGCTTTTAATATTGTCGTTACATTAGTTATCGCATATTTTTTGTTTGGATAGCATGTCGATTGAGATGCGCGGCAAGAATTTCTTTAGTTTCGATCAATGCTCCATGTCATTTGCGATCGCAAAACGCATTCGATTTACATTGCGTCCCTGCGGGCAATGTCATTAAGTTAGGAGGGCGAAACTAAGTATTGATAGCCAATATTTTAGAATGGCACACCGCGACGAGAAGCTACCTTGTACTGTACCTATCCTACAATGAACGCCACTCGGTCACCGCACGCACGTCTCCCCTTAACGGTAGCTAGAGGGGTGTCAGACCTGTAGCTTCTCTTGCACTTTGATTTTCTAAGGTCCCCTTAACCCAATCCAGATGGGACGCTCCAAACGGCCGCAACGTGATATACATTTTGGGATGACCAGAAACCATATGCCTACGTCCCGGAAACGAAGAACTTTAATGTTGGTAGAAGGGTACAACAAAGACATCAAGTTCCGTAAGGATGAAATATTTTGATTGAATGAAATTGATCTCTCGTTCAATTGTCGGAAAAAAAAATATTGGTATTAACGCGAACGCGATTCTCACCAGCGCCTTTGTAGAATATTTAAATGCTCCGTGATCATTTCTTGGAAATATCTTTTTTACATATTTCTGAAAACAGGTTTACATATTCCTGAAAACAGGTATAGGAAATGTCATCTCATCATGTCTAATTTCGTTTTATGGAGCCCATGTAATCTGCCCTCCAATTTAGAGGGCAAGAATACTGGGCTTTCTCTATTCGCTCAAGTGGAATTAATCTGCATAGATAAGATACTTGCTGGCCATTTCAATAGGTAAAGTATCCTTCCAATTTATACAGCATTAGTTAAGCATTCTTATTAAGTCCGATCTCATTTTTGTTAGGCGTACTCTCCGTGGGGTTTCTGCAATGACTGCTCAGCTTTGCATACAGGTATTTTCGAAGATTTCGGGGAATAGCGAAGAGCTTAATTTTTTTGAGGCCGAGCAGTGGACTCCGGAGACTGAAAAACAACTATTAGTAAAGATTCAGGATTTGCTCAGTATTGTAAGACATTGTGGAGAATCTTTCGAAGTAAAGATTAACATGGAGGTCGTGGATCTGCAGGAGGCAGTTTTCCTAATCAAGAAGAAAATCAATAACCAATGTGAAATCAACCACCAAAAATTAAGTCTTCGCGAAATTGAGGTGCTGGCACTGATAATGCAGGGATACACGAATAACGAAATTGCTGAGAAACTCTTCGTTAGTTATGAAACGGTGAAATCACATCGCAAGCATATTCTGCTGAAGACCGGTGCAAAAAATACCGCTGCACTTATTAACCACTATCATCAGACATTCTTCGAAAAATAATTGCCGCTCGGTGTCTAGACATCGAGTGTTTCAGTTGAATTTTTTCCAGATCGCAAATTCTTGAATGAGCATCAACATAAACAGGTATTGAATTTCCCCCTTTAGGGTGATAGCCCTGGGGTGCCTGACTGCGGTACATTCGTATCATCAATCATAACACCACATCATATGAACAGTTATGCAGGAAATAGCATGAGTGCTGAACTTGAAATATTTGAAACTCCGTTTGCAGACATTTCCCCATTGAAGGAAGCTTTCAAACCCAAGGACGCTGACGCAGCTTATAATAACTTCCTACAGGAGTTGGACAGCCCATTTTCGAGAACCTATGAAGTGAACGGTAGCAATGCCGTTGTGAGTCAAATGTCTGAAGAGTTTGTTGATTTTATAGGCGGCCTTCATGACAGTGAATTTTCAGATGCAGTATATGAGATCGCAGCTGAAATGGAGGACCGGTGGTTTCATAAAATATCAAATGAAGCAGCGATGGGTAATCAGTTCGGCCCTTTTGCAACACAACAGGCCCGGGAATACATTACTCCGTTCCTTTCAGAAACGGAAGCCATGATTGACAGAGTTGCACAGCATTATTCTGGAAATAATCTTGCAGACCACACCGCCAGCGAAATTGAGTCATTTTTTAGTGAACTGGAATTCAATCATGGAAATTTTTCGCCGGCACAAGAGCAATTCTTTGGGAAGATCTTTAATAAAGTAAAGAACGTAGTTAAAAAAGGAGTGGAGCTAGCCAAGAAAGGAGCGAGCATCGTGGGCAAGTTCCTTCCTGTTAATATTATTCTTAATAAGTTGAAAGGACTGATTAGGCCGTTGCTAGATAAAGTTCTGAAGTTTGCCATCGGCAAGCTTCCCAAAAACCTCCAGCCACATGCCCAGACACTCGCAAAAAAATTCCTTAAACTCGAAGCGTCTGAGGAAACAGAATCAACAGATCTTTTCGCCGCGGGAGAAGTGGAGGGGATCCAGACCGAATTTGATGAGCGTGTTGCAGAGTTGTTATTTGCGCCTGATGAGAGCGAGAGTGACACCATTGTGAGTGAGTATGAGTCCTCGGATGAAACTATTGAAAGAGCGTTTACATATGAAACTGGTGGACTATCCATTCCATCGCTTGACGCTGCAAGGCAGCAATTTATTGACGAGCTAAAAAATCTTTCCCCTGGTGAGAGCCCCGCTCCGGCCATAGAACGTTTTCTGCCTGCCGCCATACTGGCGTTGCAACCTATTATTAAAATGGGGATCTCAATCATTGGCAGGCAAAGAGTGATCAACTTTCTGGCAGGTTTGCTTGCCAAGCTGGTTGGAAGGTATGTGCCGGAGAATGTAGCGCGACCATTGGCGGCAAGTATCATAGACGTAGGAATGAGCGCTATTGGCTTCGAGGTCAATGAGACCAATAAAAGCGATGTAGCGTACGAGGCGATTGTTGATACGGTACAGGAAACCATTCAAAACATGGGAACGATGGATGAGGCAACAATTGATGACCAGGAGGCACTTACGCTCGAATTGCTGGACGCATTTGAATCGGCAGCAGCAAATAATTTTCCCCCGCAGTATATTAAAGAAGAATTGCGCCCTTCAGTTCAGCCCGGCGTCTGGGTATTGAAGCCACGCAAAGGTCCCAAACATCTTTATAAAAAATTCACCAGGGTTTTCAACATCACCATCGATCCACAAAGTGCGCAGTCTGTTACTACTTTCAGGGGGCTGCCGCTTGCTAACTTTCTAAAGGACAAACTTTCGCTGGATCCCACCAAGCCCATTCAGGCAAAAGTTCACTTATACGAAGCCATTCAAGGCACCAAACTCAGCAGGATCGGGAAGTCTGAAAATCTTCCTGGATTCAGCGCATCGCAACCCTATGCCTGGATACAATTGCATCCGTTAACCAAACAAGCTGCGTCGACTCTCCTAAAGGAACCCGCGCTTGGTAAGGATGTCGATCCTAAATTTACAGCGAAACGTCATCGCACTTCGGTGGGTCAGCGATTCTATTTTCTGGAGATTAGTGGCGCCCGCCTCAGAATACCCCAAGTGAACCGGGCCAATTATAAAAATCGTGCTTCGGGTAAAACCGGACCTGCACGGCCAAGTCAGTCCGGGGATATTCAGGGTGTTATCAATTTTATCAAGTCAGAGATTAGTTTTAATTACTATTTCAGTGAAGAGGATGCGAGATCTGTAGCAGAAAAATTAAATAAAAATGATTTTCTCGGCGCCGCAATCAGCATCCGTCATGCGGTTAAAAATGTACTTAATGGAATGCTATTGAAGAATGTGAGCAATAAGGTGAAAATAATTCATGAGGCGGTGCCCGAAAAATATCTTGAATACATTAATGACGGAGAAGGAGAATCATCACTGGCATCAATCGCGAAAAGCATTGGAGGCATTGCGCTCGGAGGCGGTAAACAAATCCTTACTGGAATTATTGAGAAGCTTGTGGAACAGCTTTCCGAACGTGCATACAAGGCACTGGCTAATTTCTTCAAAGCACGGGCGGCAGAATTCAAACAAGCACAGGCTCAGCCTCAGGATGGTGTAACGGTGAAAATTATCTGGACTAACATACAAGGGATGTCAACGATCAGGACCGTGATCAATGCTATCCGTGGGAAACTTTCTCTGGGTAATATCGCTGATCTGGCTTTACCCAATATATCTGCTCCCGAAATCAAGATTCTTGCGGATAAAAAATTCGATTGAAGAACAAAAGTTATGGAGGTCGTTGTTTCCCATCATACGTCATTGTTGCGACAGGTCAATCACTGGCTGCAGGCGGCTTCGAGGCTTTCATCACTCGACCACCTGGCTTCGGGTTACGCCTGGCATGGTATTGATCATAAAATAGGAGTGTTGCTTAAAAAGGCAATGCAGGAAAGTGTGGCCGAGGTAGTAGTATTGGGAAATAGTTTAAAACAGCAGCTGGGAAATTCATCGGAACCTGAATTGTTACGGTCTGTTAAAAGAGGATTGATCCGTTTGCGGGAAAGATATTTAAAGACGGAAGAAACAATTCATTTTTATACGGTTGCCATTAATTCCCGTACAACGCCTGGTATAGCTGCAATGTTGCGGGCATGCGATATCCTTTGTATGAGAAGTATGCAGGAGTTGTTAAAGCCGCTCGGCAAAGAGACACCGCCCGTACTTACCTATGTAGACAAAGGAGTTGGGGCTTCCATATTGAAAGCGGGGCTTCGTTTATGGGACGGGAGAATGAGCCCTGTTGCTGCGATAAAAATAACGCAGCATAATTTGTTCAGACCAACAGCGATTATTCATGAAACCGGTCACCAGGTAGCACATATTATCAATTGGAATGAAGAACTAGCGGTTGCATTGAGTACGAAGCTAGCTGCGCATTCAAAAATTGTCGGCGCTGCTTTCTCTGGATGGGCAAGTGAAATTGCGGCGGATGCTTTTGCGTTTGTTCATGCTGGTTATGCTTCCGTTGCCGCGCTGCACGATGTAGTGAGCGGAACGCCTCAAGCCGTTTTTGCCTATCACCAGCATGATCCACACCCGATATCTTATATACGTGTACTGCTGAATATTGAAATGTGCCGTCAGTTTTATGGAAGCGGACCTTGGGATGATCTTGAAACGGCTTTTAAAAATGACTATGATATCAACCTGATAAACTTTCCTTCTGTTGGGTTGGTTAGAATTTGTGAAGGTGCACTTCCGGATGCTGTGAAATTGATCTTAAAGTCGCCCTATTATTCATTTGGAAATAAATCGTTGTCACAAATTATTCCACCGGAAAGGGTAGACCCCCGGTCATTGGAGAAGCTGGAACAATCTGCAGGACCGGCATTGTACACTTCACATGCGTGGATATGGAAGGAGTGTATTCGCCTGTTAGCATTGAACGGATATAAGATAGGAGTGGGCAAAGGAGATCTTACAGATCTATATAAACAACAGGAAGAGTGGATGATGAAGTTGGGGTTTGCTGTTGAATTGAATTAAAATCCTTGAACTTAATTTAAAATCACTTCAATATGATATTTAGACTTCCAAAGGACAAAAAAGCTTTAACGAAAGATATAACTGAAAAAATATCTAAGCTAAATGCAGTGCAACAGAAAGAATGGTATGTAAAATTTGACGATTGCGTACCCGACAAAGATTTGTATGAGAATCTTTTGCAAGACATTCAGAAGGGGAACATACAACCTACTACTAT
>Ga0157380_10001907_pt1 | contig 13836 bp, 8 predicted proteins | sample S35metaG_FD_119757 | JGI IMG/M metagenome (GOLD analysis project Ga0157380, IMG submission 119757) | Switchgrass rhizosphere microbial communities from Kellogg Biological Station, Michigan, USA - S3-5 metaG | ecosystem: Host-associated > Plants > Roots > Rhizosphere > Soil | place: USA: Michigan...
AGCGGTACGAGATCGTCTCCGTGGGTCAGCACCCAGCCGGATGGATTCGGCGTCAAAAACAGGTCGTCGCGCACCGGCCCCTCCGGATATTCCCAGGGGGATTTGCTGAGCTGAATCAGCGCGACACCGCCAGGCCGCAGGACGCGGCAGACTTCTTCGATGAACTCCGCCTTGCGGACGATCCGTCCTGCCGCCTTGCAGGAATAGATCAGGTCGATGCAGTTGCCCTCCAGGCGCCGCAGGTTCACGCCGTCGACGTACTCGCGCTCGGGCCGGTAGCCGATGACGCAGAACTTCACCGGCACGTGACGGAACGCCAGCGCCAGCTCCGTGAGCGCGCTGCCGCCCGCGCGGCCGATCTCGAGCACCGTCAGGGGCCGGCGATGCTCGAGCAGTTCTTCAATGGTGAGCTCCAGCGACGACGAGCCCCTGAAGAGCTTTTTGTTGGTTGATGCCAGTCCTCCGCTCTTAGCCATCAGTCGAGCACGTCCCAGATCGCATCGATCGACGCCCGAGGGTGCAGCTCCTCACATGCCGTGAGCGCCCGCTCGGCCAGCCGAAGGACGCGGTCGATCTTCTCGGCGCGGTCGTCGTGCAGGTGCATCACGTACTTCCGGGCCTGTTTGTGAACCAGCAGCGCGGCAAAGAACCAGAGCACGCCAGCGGGCTTCAGCTTCCAGGGCGCGCGTTCCGAGTACCCTTCGATGAATTGCCGTGTCGCGGTACGGCGTGCCTCGACGTCGAAGTGTCCCTGCATCTCCAGGTAGAAGAGCGCCGACATGAAATGCCCGATGTCGTAGGCCGGATGCCCCATGCGAATCCCGTCCAGGTCGATGAGCGCCAGGCGGCCGTTCGTCACCCAGACGTGCTTGGGCCTGTAGGCGCCGTGCAGAAGCACCGTGGGGACATCGTCGGTCCACTCCGCCGTCAGGCATCGCGAGAGACAGGTCGACAGCCGCGGGATCGCATCCGGGAAGAACTTCTCGATGCGCTTGGCGGAATGCCGCACCTCCTCGAGCTCTTTCCGCACCGACACAGTTTCTGACACACGCCGCGGCACCTGGTGCAGGCCTGCCAGCAGCGCGCCCGCGGATCGCATCGCTTCCGCCAGATCGAGGTCGGGCAGCGAGTGCTTCATGTCGATGCCCGGCAGCTCTTCCATCACCACAAGACCGGTGTCTTCATCGAACGCGATGGGTCGAGGCAGCTTGACGGTCGTGGACTTGGCGAGATTGCGGTCGAGCGCCACGAGGTTCTGGTATAGCGCCTTGGCGGCCTTCGACTTTCTGAACTGCTTGACGATGTAGCCGAAGGGCCGCTCGCATCCACCGCCGGTCACGAAGACGCCCCGGCACCGCATCGTGAGTCGATTCCCTGGGGCGTAGCGCAGGACCTCGCACACCGACTCCTTGAGCTGCCAGCGAGGTCCGCGCCCGCCCTGATTGGCGAGCGATGTCGCGCGCATGTTCAACCAGTTCTTGAGCGCCGCATCGGTCACCAGGCGCATGTTCCGGTCGTTTGGAAACGCGACCAGCAGCATGTTGGCCTCGGGCACGACGGTGACCGCCCGGCCGAGCGTCGGAATGATGGTGGCCTCGGCCGAGAGGATCTGCGCTTCCGACTTCAGCGTGTCTGGCGACACTTGATGCAGCAGGTACAGCTGCTCGATCGGTTCTTCATCCGAGCGGCTGAGGCCTACCGCGCACAACGCGGTCGTGCCGTTCCGGGACTGGCGTTTCTGCCGAATCCGTACGTCGACGACACGGCCCGCGACCTCGTCATCGCGCCAGATGGAGTGTGCCAACCGATCCCGGAGCCACGCCGAATCCGGCGCGTCTCCCGAGGGCCACTCCATTGCGGTTCTAACTGCGCTCTCTGCCATTTTCTCCTCACCGGACGACGTCTTGTCGCGACGCGTCAGAAGCTGTACGAGAATCCCAATTGGAGCTGACGGCCCTTTTCCGCCAGTGACGGCAGACCAAATCGGGAGGAGCTCGTCACACCCACGATGTCGGTGTAGTTAATCGTGTTCAAGACGTTGAACACGTCGAGGAACAGCTCGAACTCGGCCGGATCTTCCGCCGGGTCCAGCGGGCGCTTCATCTCCCACATCTTCGCCAGCCGCATGTCGAGCTGGAAGAACTTCGGGCTCTTGCCGGCGTTGCGCGGAAGCCCGGCGGGACGGTCGTTCGCGACGCCGTCGCCGTTGTTGTCGAACCCGGTCGTAATGTTGTATGGCAGGCCCGACATGGCATCGAGAATGAACCCGACTTGAAACTCTCTCGGCAGTTCGTATACGCCTGCTGCGCTGAAACGATGCGTCAGGTCGAAGTCGGCCCGGCCGTAGTCCAATGACGGATTGAAGTTATTGGACGGCAACGACATCGACAACATACCCGCCTTGCTGACACCGGGCGTATCGTCGAAAGAACGCGAGTAGGTATAGAGAAGGTGTCCTTCGAACTGGCCGAGCTCCCCGTTGAACGTCGCGTTGAACGAGTTGCTCCTCATCTTGGCGGTTCCCTCGACCTGGAGGATCCGGTCGTATGCCGGATTCGGTCGCAAGCCCGTTCCCGGGATGAGCGCGTTCGCGTCGCGCACTCTCAGCAGCTCGTCGCCTTCCAGGTGAAGGAACTCGAAGCTGATCGAGCTCTCGAGCGTCAACTGGCGGTCGAGGCCGACGCTGACCTGACTCAGATACGGCGTCCTCAGCCCTGGTGCAAGCTGGTACCTGGTCGGGGGAGGGGCAACGCCAGCCGCTCCAAGCCTGTAGTCGGGATACGTGGGATTGTTGAAGACATACGATCGAATCTTGTCGCCGTTATACAAGTTCACGCGTTCCCACGGGGTCTCGCCGAGGCGCTCGTAGAACAACCCGGCGCCGCCGCGAATCGCCGTCCTCTTGCTGCCAGGCGCGAACGAGAACGCGACTCTGGGGGCGACGTTGTTCCCGTCCTCCATGATCGATTCCCAGTCGTAGCGCAGACCGAACATGAGCGTGAAGTCCGGCCTGACCTTGAACTCGTCCTGGAAGTGCGCATCGGCTGTGGTCAAGTTGTACTTGATGCGCGGATCGCCGTCGTTCACCGTGAAGACGTACGGTTTCCCGGCTTCGAACAGATCGAGGCTCGCAAACTCGTAGCGGCCGCCGAAATCGTTCCTGTCGGAAATGTCGACCCACGTGGGTGTGTAGCGCCCGCCGAATCGCAGGACATGGCGACCCTTGCGATACGTCGCCACGTCCAGGATATCGGCCTGGAAGCTGTCCCGCCTCTTGTAGCGCTGGAGCTCGCCACCTTCGAACGCGCCCTGGACAAGCACCATCGGCCCGGTAGGCGGTTGCTCACGCCCTTCCCTGCCCAAGTCGTAGGTGAGGTGAATCGACGGCACGTGGATGAAGCCCGCGGAGAGGATGTGTGACGCCGTGATGTACACGTCGTGCTTGTCCGAGGAGCTGTCTCTGGCCAGCTCCGGAAGGATGATCCCTCCGACGCCCCCGTTCCTCTCGGTTTCCGACTCGTACTCGTAACGCATCGTGAAGTCCACGCGATCGGTGGGCTCCAGATCGATTCGGCCCGTATAGAACCGCTCACCCTGACGCTCCGGGACGAACTTCACGTAGGGTCCCTGCAGCGTGACCGCATTTACGGTCGCCGTCGCGCGATCGCCGCCCAGTTCGGCCGCGAACAGGTACGAACCTTTCACGTTGCGAATCGGTCCGCTGAAGCCGAACTCGCCCACCATCTCTTCGATTGACGGCTTCTGATCCGCGAAGGGGTTTTTGGCGGCCAGGGACGAGTTGTTGAAGATGACCGACGCATCGCCATGATGATGGGATTCGGAGCCATCCTGCGAGACCACCTCGATACGTGCGCGGCCCGGCCGGCGGTACTCAGCCGAGTACGGGTTCTTGTTCACGACCAGCTCGTCGATGGCTCGCGGCGGAAGATTCAGTCGAGTCACCTCGTGGCCGTCGATGACAATCGATGGGACTCCCGCGGCGGAGTTCATGAAACGCGACAGGAACTCGACGATGCGGTCGCCGCGGATCGCCATCGGGATGCCCACCAGCACGTCGTCGTTGACGTTCACCTGATCGGCGTTCTGATCGATCTTCTCCCGATCAGGAAGCGGACGCCGGCGCTCTTCGACGTCGACGACCTCGGTCACCTCGACGATCATCTGCAGCTTCAGGGGGGCCGGCGACTCTCTGCCGATCGTGACCTGGCGCTCGATCGTTCGGAACCCCGGCGCAATGGCAGAGAGCTTGTATTCCCCCGGCTCCAGTCCGTTGAAGACCGCCACGCCTTCGCGTGTCGTCGCCACCTCGTGCGGCTGGCCGCCTTTCACGTTCACCAGCGTGACCCGCACGGCGACGAGCATCCCGCCACCCTCGTCCTCGATGCTCAAACGAAGCGTCGCGCGGTCCTGGGCCGCCAGCGGCAATCCGGCAAGAGCGATGACAGCCAACGTAACGAACAATCTCAAACAGGCCTTCATTGGACACCTCGTGATGATGAGTGGGATTCAACGGGCGGAAGGACGAGCTCCCACACGTCATGGAGCTTCGGCGCGTTGTCCATGTCGAGCATTGCGTCGCCGCCATACAACAGCAGGCCGTGCAGCCCCGCGTCGTAGATGGCCTGATGGTCGATCCGTGGAGCAGGAGCCGGACCGGGCGTCACGACCTTCATCCATACGTCTTTGGTGAGATCGAACGCCCACATGTCGTTCAGCGGCACGTTCTTGTTGCTGCCCAGTCCTCCGAAGAGGAGGAACAGATTGCGGTCGGGATCGTAGACACCGACCGCATGCCGGCGCGGCGGAGGTCCGGCCGTACCTACGTCAATCCGCTCCCACCGGCCGGTACCGCCTGGCGTGTCGGCGAAGTAGAACGCCCATGTGTCGCCGAACAGTCCCTGGCGGACCTTCGTCCAGCCGCCGAAGAACACCATTCGGTTCTTGACCGGGTCGTACACCGCCGCATGGTCGATGCGCCCGGCCGGCTGGCCCTCGGCGACGGTCAGGTTCTGCCATTTCTCGAACGTCGGCGATGCCGGATCGAGATCCATCGCCCAGATCTCGCGGAGATCAGGCACCAGGCGGTCGATGCCGCCGAAGATCACCATCCGCTTGCCGCGCGAATCGTAGACGGCCGTATGCGACTCGCGCCGCGGCACCTGCGGATTGGTCATTTCCTTCCAGACGTTCGTCTTGAGATCGAGCGCCCACAGCTTGTTGGTCGTCGGGCCGTTTTCACCGCCGAAGACGATCATTCGGTGGCTGTTCGGATCGTAGATGGTCGTGTGATCCTCGCTGGCGGGCGGGGTTTTGCCTGGCGTGGCAATCTTTTCCCACGTCCGCGCGGACGAATCGAACGCCCACGTTTCCTTGGTGCTCAAATCGGCGTCGTCTTTGCCGCCGTTGAGCAGCACGCGGCCTCGGACCGGATCGAAAATGAGGGAGCCATCCTCGGAGCCCGCGGGCTGATTCACGCCCGTCTTGGCACCGGCAGGCGTCCTGTTGACCCATGTCGCCGACAACGTGGCCGGCGCGCTCGCCGGAGCGCCCTGCTCCTGAGCGTGGGGGGCTGTCCAGGATCCGATCAGCACGCTGCCGATCAGAACAAGACAGACAGCCACCGCGCGTGGAAGTCCGGGGCAGGTCGAAGGTGTGTCCGTTCGTTTGTACATGTCGTCCGCTTCCTTTCGTGAAAACTCAGAACGCTCAAATCCCCGGGTGAGCCGCCACCCGGCCCCGTGCCGCCGCGGCCTTGCGTTCGGCCATCGACTTGAACGCGGGCACCGGCTCGTCGAGCCAGTTCAACAGCATGTTCTTGACGGTGCTGATGCCGTGCAGGGTGGGCATGCCGGCCCACGACGGCGGTGTGCGGCTGTTCATCGACTGGACGATCTCGGCCGCCATGCGCGCCGGCGAGAGCTCGAGCGGATCGATCATGGTGACGAGCCCGCGATCCTGGAAGATCGACGCGCGCATCCGCTGCTCGGCGCTCGGCCCGTGACGCGGCACGATGATCGCGCGCTTCCTGAAGCGGAGAATTTCGCTCATCGTGTTGTAGCCGGCCATGCTGACGACCAGGTCGGCGGCGTTCAGATGGCTCAGCGAGTCGCCAACCGATGTGCGGATCTGGACGCCGCGCTCGCGCGCCAGATCTCTCAGCGCCTTGCGCTGCTCTTCGGCCATGAACGGTCCGGTCACCATGACGGTGTTCGCGCGCAGGTTGCCGTTGACGAGCGGCAGCGCATCGAGATAGGTCTGCATCAACCGGAACGCGTCCGCACCGCCGCCCGCCATCACGACGATGATCGGATCGTCGCCGTTGATGTCGAGCTTCGCGCGGATCACGTCGGGCGGCCTGACGGGATCCATGTTGCAGACGTATCCGCAGTAGCGCACGCCGACCGGGCCCACTGAGTCGATCTTGTAAGCCTCGGCGGTCGGGAAAATCTCGGGCGAGCCGTAGATCATCACCGAGTCGTAGTAGCGCCGGAGCGTGTCGTAGAAGCCCTCGCGCTTCCAGACCTCGCAGGTCACCGACGGGTTGTCGATGATGTCGCGAACGCCCAGCACCACTCTGGTCGGGTGGTTGAGCCCGCGAATGAGCTTGAGCGCCGGAACGAGATCCCGGTTCGCGCCGCCCGGCATGTGATCGACGAGCACCAAGTCGGGCTGGAATCCCGTCAGCACTTCACGGATGACCGTCGATCGCATGGCCTTGACGAGGCCATAGCTCAGCAACAGCCGGCCCGGGCGGAACACACCGGCTGCGACCTTGACCACGGTCGGCAGCTTGACGAAGTCGATGTGGTCCTGCAGGTCGAAGAACGGCGCGACCGGCGAATCGACGACGAGCAGCACCGACAGATCGGGACGCTCGGCGACCAGCGTGTTGGCCAGCGTCGTGACCCGGCGCAAATGGCCGAGCCCGTAACTGTCCTGCGAGTACATTAAGATGCGCGTAGGCTTGGACATCCCTCACCCTTTCAAGACAGCCAGTGGACGCACCCGCACAACCGGCTTGATTAAATCGAACGCTTCCATAGCCTCGACCACGCCGCGCACGTTCTTGAACGACGCCGGGGCCTGACCCGCAATGTTGTCGGTCCCGTAGCGATAGAGCCGGACGCCTACTGTCCCGAGATCGCGCTCGACTTGCTCTGGATCGAACTGTTCTGCGGCGTGGACTTTCTCCATCACGCGGCCCGCGCCGTGGGCGACGGAATGGAACGTCGAAGCCACGCCCGGACGGGTGACGCCGATGTACGACGCCGAGCCCATGTTGCCGGGAATCGGAACCGGCTGACCGATGTCGGCCAGGAGCGGGTCGTGCGCGAGCGCGGTCGCGGGCCTCGCGTGGCTCGCGCCGTGACGGTGGACCCACAGCTTCTTCCCGCCGTGCTCTTCCTGCTGAATCGACTCGTGGCCGCAGTCGTAGATGAGCGGCAGCGGCAGCGAGGAATCGCCGAGGACGTCGCGAACGGCGTGCCGGAGAATCATGGTCAGCGCCGAGCGATTGAAGAACCCGCAGTGCGTTGCGGCCGCAAGCGCCGCCATGTATTTGCGGCCGATCTCGGAGTCCGCCGGAATCGTCCAGAGGCTGTCCGGTTCGGGCACGTGGCCGTTGGCCGCCGCGCCGAGCGCCTCTTCGAAGATCGGTTTCAGGGCACGCTTGCCCATGCGGCGGCTGTCGGTGTGCATCATGAACACGACGTCGCCGGCCTTGAGTCCCAGCCGGTACGCGGTCAACTGATCGAGCACCTCGACGATTTCCTGAAGCTCGAGAAAGTGATTGCCGGCGCCCAGTGTCGCGAGCCAGCCGTTGCCCTTTCGAATGGCGGAGGGCAGGATGAGCGATCGGATGAGATCGGGGTCGACCGCCGGCGTCAGATGCCCGCCGTTTTCGATGCGGTTCAGTTCGCCAGGCGCCAGCTCGAGCGTGTCGGCAACCGGGGACAGCCCTTCGGCCAGCATGCGCGCGCAGCGTTCGGGGCTCAGGAGCGGCGTTTCTCTGGCTTCGATCGGGATGTCGGCAATCAGACGGGTGAACAGCTGATCGAGGCGCGCGGTCGTGAATTCGCGCGCCGGCACCGACGTCGACACCATCCGCATTCCGCAGTTGATCCCGGGATCGACGGCGCGCGGCACCAGCGTGTTTGCGCTCACAACCACTGTGCCCGTCGGCGACGGGTTGCGGTGCTTGTAGTGGACGTCCGGCAATACGGACACGTACTCGTTGAGCCCGGGCAGCACGCTCAGCTCCGCCAGCTGACGCCGGGCGGCTTCGTCGGGCAGCAACTGCGCGCCCGTGAAGCAGCGGATCGGTAACGCGCCTTCGCCTGTCATCAGGTCGAAGGGTTCACACATAGCCCTCATAAAGTTGTCCCCACTGCGGGCTGCGCCCAGCCCACGCAATCGACAATCCGATCCACGACCGCACTCACACCTGCCGAGCGATCAATTCCGAGCGCGTAACACGATGTGCCTTCGGTGAGCCGTCGAATCACGTCGACCTGCCGCGCGGCATGCCCTGGATCGGGCCACAACAGGTCGAGCGCTGCCGTGTACCAGTCGTAGTCGTTCAATTCGAGCGTCAGGCGATTGCTGGCGTTCACCAGCTCAGCAGCGACGCCCGCGGACATCGGCTTCACGAATCCCTCGTCGGTAAACTTCGGAATGAAGACCGCGACCGGCCTCACCGATATTCCGTCGGCATCATGAGGAAGGTGATAGAGCGTCTTGTGCTTCGAGCCCCCGGCCACGCCGAGCGGCACGAGCGCGCTCAGCTGACGCTCGTCGAGCAGTGCCTGGGTGTCTTCGGTCAGGCGAATCGGCTCGAACAACGGGTAAACGTACTCACCATCCGTGAAGAGCAGGTTCTCTGTCACCAGGCGAACGCCCGGTCGTCCCATCAGACCCACGCAGGTCGTCGTCTTGCCCGCGCCGCCCGGGCCGGCCACCAGAATGGCTTCACTGCCTGCAGCGACGGCGGAGGCATGAATGAGCACCCAGCCCCGGGTCCGGCCAAGATGCCAGGCAATCGGGAAATGCACGAGCTGCCGCGTCAGCGTGAAGAACTTCCGGTAGAGGTAATCCGGGACGCGCGCCAGCTTCTTTTCCGTCGGGTGATACCAGTAATCGACGTCGAACAACCTGGTAGCCCCGCGCTTCCGGAACCGCAGCTGCAGGTCCTTGTCACGATGCGTGTCGAACCACACAAGCTCGTCCTGCGACAGCCGCATCCGTTTGCCGAAACCATCTTCGGCACCTTCATCCTGAAACGGGCTGCTGGCCTGATCTGATGGCGCTCCCGTGCGCCAGGTCCCTGTGACCTCGAGGTCGGGAGAGTCCCAGACCGGACGCAGATCCGGCTCCAGCAAATGACGCAGGTAGTCGGTAAGCTGATCGAAATTGCACGAGAGATTCAACCTCACGCCGTGGATTTCGATTCCTAATCGCTGCACGTCAACACCTCGACTACATGAGCCGGCTGGTTTGCGGCACGCGCTCGCGCGCGCCGATTTGATTGGCCGCGGGAACCGCGCGCCTGGACGCCATCACCGCGCACAGTTCCTGGCCGATTGCGACCGCATTGCGGCGTACGTCGAACGCTTTCACGACCCGAGCGCGCGCGTTCACGCGCAGCTTCTCCCTGAGAACGACCGATCGGAGAAGCTCGTCGAGGGCGTTGGCCAGCTCGTCTGGCTCGTGCGGTGGAACCAGCAGTCCAGACACGCCCTCTTCGATCAGCTCCGGAATGCCGCTGACCGGTGTGCTGACAAGCGGCACGCCGCAGGCGGCCGCTTCGATGAGCACGTTCGGAATGCCGTCTCGATCGCCGTCGACCGTCACGACGCACGGCAGCGCGAACACAGTGGCGCGGCGATACCAGGTCAGCACTTCGCTCTGATCCAGCGAGCCTTCGAGGGTGATGACGCGACTCAGCTTGTATTTCCGAATCATGTCGGAGAGCGGCTTCCTGAGCGGTCCGTCGCCGATGATGTGACAGCGGAAGTCGCGGCCGCGGTCGCGCAGGCGCGCGCACGCGCGCACGAGCGTGTCGAGCCCCTTCTTCTCCACCAGTCGCGCCACCGCCAGCACCACCGGCGGCTTGCTTTGCGCGTACGGGCCGAACTGGAACCGGCTGAGATCGGTGCCGTGATACGCGTGCCGCACGTGTATCGGCTCCCCCTCGGCGAGCCGCTTGAGGTGCGTGATGTTGTAGCGCGTGCACGTGAAGACGACGCGCGCGGCGCTGAGCTTCTTCCGCAGTAGCGCCGGAGGCGAGTGATACAGATCTTTCGCGTGGCTCGCCAGGCTGAACGGCAGACCGGTCATCGCCGACGCCAGCCACGCCACCGATCCGGGCGAATGGACGAACCCCGCGTGCAGGTGAGTGACGCCGTCCTCCTCGAGCCGGCGTGCGAGACACCCCGCCTGCGTGAACCGCTCGATCATCTCGGAGTCGCGGGTGCCGAACGCCCGGCCCACGGCCGAGAAGTACGCCCGGGGCGCGCGCCACATCTGCTGGATGTGATCGCCGAGCACGCGATGGCCGTTTCGCCAGAGCGGGTTCGGCAGATAGGTAATCTTCGAACGGACCTGCTGAAACACCTTGTGCTGGAGACGATCGGGCGGATCGATCATCGAGTAGATGCGCAAATCGAATCCCTGCCGTTCCAGCTCGAGAATCTCGTTCAGGATGAACGTCTCGGAAACGCGCGGAAACGCCTTGACCAGGTAGCCCAGGCGGCCGGCATTCCTCGCCGAATAGATCACGGCGGTCTCGTGCGAGCCCATTACCGTTTCCTCCTCGCCCGCGTGGCGTAATCGAGGCGTTCCCATGCCGAATCGATTTGCCCGGTCGCCCACTTGAGCCATCGGGCCTGGTGGCTCTGCTTGCGGAAATTCCTCAGGACGTAGGCCGACAGATCGAGCGCTTCGTACAGAGCCAGGCGTTGCGGCGATACCTCCGGCGCCATTTCGAGGTACGCGGTCCTGAAGTGATCGCAGAGCGGCTGCATGTGAGCCGCACGGCGTGGATGTCTGAGGGTGAACGACGTGAGGTGCGTCAGGAAGTAGGCGACGTCGTAGGTCGGCTCGGCCTGGCCCATCCGATCGAAATCGATGATGCCGACGTCGTTGCCGTTGAGCATGACGTTGCCGTGCGCGAAGTCGCCGTGCGCGAGCACGAGATCGCAGGCCGGCGTCGCCGCCGCAACCCGTTCGATCTCGGTGCGCAGCCGCTCGAGCTCGCGAGCCGTGGTTTCGTGCACCGTATGGAGGTAGTCGAGGTTCCGCCGCTGTGCGGCGAGCAGCGCCGCCACATCGAGGCGAGGGCCGCTTGCGAGGGGCGCCTGCTGCATCGAATGGATGGCCCGCGCCACCGCCTCGAGGTGGCGGCTAATCTGGCGAAGCTGCTCGGGGCGCGCGTTGTCGGGCGTCAGGTCGGAGAGCACCGTCCGGAAACGCTCGCCTGGCACCGCGCTCTGCACGACGAAGCGCCACGGGCCGACGGCCGCAATCGGCCGCGCCGCCTGCCACGCACCGCCGCTGGCCACCGACGCCTTCCACGTGGTGTCGAGCGTCTCGAACGACTGTCGCCATCGGTCGTCGCGGTAGGCCTTGCCGAAGAGGTACAGCCGCTGCGACTCGCCCCGCTCGAAATGGTCGAGCGTGACGCCATACCGGAGGGTGCACAGCCGGCCCGGCTTGTAGTGAACGGGCTCGACCTCGAGGTCGCGCATCCGCCACCCCTCATCGCGGCACTCCGGCATGTTCTCGCTCAGGAGCGCCGTCATGCGGGTCACGTCGGTGGCAGGGACCAGGCTCGTCAGAATCGAATCGGCTGGAAACAAGCGGAGAACGGTAGCCAGTTCCGGTACGAGAAAGGCCGACGGGCGCGGCCGGCCGATGCGGCCGGGCTCGGCGGCGTGGCTCGACGCCAGCTCTTCGCGCAGGTGCGTGCGCGCATCGTCGATCGTCGCCCACATGGTGCCGGAGACCAGCTGGCGGCATGGAGTGCCTGGCCCGTGCTGCGAGTCCACCGAGAGCGCGAGCGACACGTCGCGCCAGGGCTTGACCTTGCAGTAGGTGATCTCGAAATCCTGGACCTGGACGGGCCGAGGAGAGAGATCGTCCAGCGCGCGTTGCAGGACGACCTTCATGCGATCGTGATCGCGGAGCTGCTCCAGCCGGCTGGTCAGAATCTCGGCTGCGTCCGGCGTCACGTCGCCCGGCATTCCGCTTTCGTTCAGCGGGCCACGGATTGACATACGTCTCCTTTGGGATCGACTGTCGGTTTGGCGACCACTGGACGGGGCCCATCGATCACGGTTCCGTTCGCCGACCACTCGCACAAGCGCGCGTAGAGTCCTCCGCTTGCGCGAAGCGCGGCCGGCGAGCCCGACTCGACAATCTGTCCCCCGTCCACCACGAGCACCCGATCGACACGATCGATCAGGTTCAGGCGGTGGCTGATGAGCAGCGTCGTCTTGCCGCGCATGAGCATCTCGAGGGCTTCCACCACGAGCTGCTCGTTTTCGGCGTCGAGACCGGTTGTCGGCTCGTCGAGGAGGAGAATCGGTGCGTTACGGATCATCGCGCGCGCGATCGCGACGCGCTGCCGCTCGCCACCGGACAGGGTCGCGCCGCGCGCACCGATCACGGTGTTGTAGCCGTCGGGCAACCGCTTGACGAACTGCTCCAGCCTGGCCGCGTGCGCAGCGGTGATGACCTCTTCCTTGGTGGCGTCTGGCCGTCCGTATTGGATGTTCTTGATAAGGGTGGTCTGGAAGAGCACCGACTCCTGGAGCACGACGCTGATTTGATCGCGCAGGGAATTCAATTCAAAGTCGCGGATGTCTTCGCCGTCGATCATCACCCGGCCCGTTCCGGGCTCGTACAGACGGGGAATGAGACTCATAATCGAGCTTTTCCCGGCGCCCGTGTAGCCGACCAGCGCGACCACTTCGCCGGGCTCGACCTTGAACGACACGTTGCGCAGCACTTCACGATCGGCCTTGTAGCTGAACGAGACCTTGTCGAACTCGATCGCGCCTCTCAGGCGAGGCGCGGGGCGGGCCGTCGGGCTCTCGGGAGTGCCGGCATCGGTCTGCACGATGTCCAGCACGCGTTCGAGTCCGACACGCGCGCGCGCCATGCGTACGCTCTGCTTGGCGATTTCCCGCAGCGGGCCGTTCAGGCTGCGCACGTAGTGCACGAACAGATAGAGGTCGCCCGCCGTAAGCTGGTGGGCCAGCACCCTCTTGACGCCGAACCAGATAATTCCGCAGGTGGCGACCGCCGTGATGATGTCGACGGTCCGCACGTAGCGGGCTTCGAGCCACGCCGCCTTGACGCCCGCCCTGAGGCTGCCTGCGCTTTCGCGATCGAACTGCTCTTGCTGAACGTCTTCGCGGCCGAACGCCTTGACGACGCGCAGCGAGCCGATGGTTTCCTGGGTCACCGACGAGACTTCGACTTCGCGATCGCGCTTCTCCTTCGACGCTTCCTTGATTTGCCAGCGCATCCGCCACTGAATCGGACTGAGCATGGCGAGCGTCACAAAACCAACGAGGGCGAGCTGCCAGTCGACGAAGAACATGACCCCGAGGGTGCCGATGATGGTGAGCCCGGCGACCGTCCACTGCAGCCACGTCTTCCCGAACAGCTCGCGCAAAGAGTCCGCATCGCGCGTGATGCGCACCAGCATGTCGCCGATGCGTTTCTCGTCGTGATAGGTCAGCGACAATTTCTGAAGCCGGCTGAACAAAGCGACGCGCAGCTCGAAGACGACCTCTTCGGCAAGGCGGTCGG
>Ga0157380_10001908_pt1 | contig 13836 bp, 9 predicted proteins | sample S35metaG_FD_119757 | JGI IMG/M metagenome (GOLD analysis project Ga0157380, IMG submission 119757) | Switchgrass rhizosphere microbial communities from Kellogg Biological Station, Michigan, USA - S3-5 metaG | ecosystem: Host-associated > Plants > Roots > Rhizosphere > Soil | place: USA: Michigan...
CCAATCATCGAGTGTCAGATCATACTGTTTGACTACCGCACAACTAACCACACACACCACAGTCACAAAACCAGCTACCACTTTTGGCCTCTGCACGGAAGCGTATCGCAACATTTGGGCAAAGGCCAAGGCTCCCAAAATGAAACCCGTGAACGAAAGCAACGCCACCGTCAAGAAGACAAAACAAGCAGCGAATATTACAAATATTCGTCGTCCGGTAACTTTCGCGGTTTCCAGGTTCAACCAAAAGAACAGATATAGAAAGAAACCCGCAAGCGAGTGAGTGCCAAAAGAAAGGACTGGCTTTCTCAATGTCGTCATCAACTCCAGTAACTCTGGGTAGAACGCCGAATAATGCGTTATAACAAAGTTGTTAACGCTTTCGGATCCGAGAAGCATGCTTACACCCCAGATGATGTTCACTGCGCTCGCGATCGCAAATACAGTCTGGAAGCGGGCGCCTCCGTCCAACTTCTGGACATCTACTGTGAGCAGCAACGCCAGAACCAGATACGGGAGAAGGCCTCCCCACCGGTAATCGGGAAAGGGTGAGAGGATCGTGGACCCGATCAGAGAGGCAACAATCACTAATGAATTTACACATGTCCACTCATTGGCGATTCCATGGGGCCGCAGTAGCATTGCCGTAAATAACATAGCTGCAACTATGAGATAGATAATCCACAGGGCCTCAGAGTACACTCCATCCATTGAACTTGGAGCATACACACCCATCAGAAACAGAGCGCTAATCAGAATTGGGGTACGTTCAGGCACTTTTGGCACGCTCTCTTCCCGTGGCCGAGGCGAGCCAACTAGTGCCATAACCACAAGGACAGCCAATGAGAGTGGCTAGCATGGGAGTAAATGAGCTAATTGCTGCGTTTTACCATGAAGATGGACGAACCGCCCATTTGAGTGAGCGCCAAGCCACGTAGCCAGGGACTGTAACGAACTCGATTCAGAAGAAACCGACGAAGACGACTGTTGGCGACCAGCGGATTCTCTGGTTTGACCACGTCCATTAACGAATAGAAAGAACCGAAGCCTGCGCTGCGACCAAGTCGACAGAGTTCCGAATACGAAAACCAATGGAAGGCCGGACGGGCGTTGTACTGAGCGAGAGCCGGTTCATAGTGCAGGTGTTGAAACACGTAAGACTCTTTCACTGAGTCAGGAAACCAGTTAAAGAAGGGCACCTGATATTCTCCGTTGTACCCAGACAGACGGATTTTCCAACGGTTCGTAGTGTAGATAAAGAGCACTCCACCGGGTGACAGGACTCGCATACACTCCGATAGAGCCTTCTGTGGAGAATCGACATGTTCCAAGACCGATTCCATTAGGATCACGCGTTGTGAACCGTCATCAACAGGAATTTGCTCGGCGCCACCTTGAACTACCATGCTCAAGTCGCCGAGAAACCCTCGCGCCGATTCAACGCTACTGCCGACCGGCTCAACACCACGAGCGTTGTATCCGTGCTGGGTTAGCCACCTCACTGCGTAAGGGCGCGGTCCACAGCCCATAACCAACACAGACTTTTCACCACTTCGCAAATCGATAAGGCTCTCGACGCACTGCATAAATGCGGGCGTGTAAAGGAGCTCTTCTTGCGAGCCCTGCGATGATGCTTGGAACTCGACCCCCAGACGTTCGAGATCTGGGTATCCATCCGAGAGCTTCCTGTCCTGGTACAGTTCTTCTAATACTGCACGTTTACTCATGGCTGCCCCCGATCCAGGCGTTCTGACTCGACAATGAGACTCTGCCGACCGGGCTCTTCTGCGCCACCAGAAAACGGTCCCGACGGTACATTAGATAACCCACCGGCAAAACGCTCATGGTCAATAGCTTTTTGAAACCTTTTTCAAACAAAGTAGTCGTGGCCGTTCCAGCGTGAAAGGAGAAACGGATGTAATTAGCGAGCGCCTTCACTTTAATTAAGAAGGGCACAGGAAAACGACTCAGCTCGAAGTAGTACAAGCTTGCGCCCTTAGGGCTTTCTAGTCGAACCCTACTCAGCGAGGACATCACACTGCCGGGCGTTTGGTGGTAGATTCTGAGCTTCTCGTTCACAAAGCGAGCCTTGTATCGAAGCGCGATCCGATTCCAAATGAGCGCTTCGGGAACAAAATGCTCGCTCTCAATTTCAGGAAATGGATACTTTCGAAGGACGTCCGTACGATTCACGCCCCAGCGTTCTGACCTTCGGAGACGGTATTGCTCACTAAAGGAACTTGCGTCTCTCACATCCTCGGGATACTCGTCACCGATCAAATGCCCCTGTTCGTTCATACACAGCGCAGAAACCGTAGAGTAATTTTCTTTGTCAGCAATTGAGTCCCAGTGAGATTTGAAGCGTTCGAGTGCATTCGGAGCGCAGCTATCGTCCGAATCAAAGGACAAAAGCAGCTCTCCCTGGGCTTCGACAACGCTCCTGTTAAACCCGATATGCTTGCCTCGATTGGGCTGGTAGAAATAGCGGATAGGAAAGTCTGCAGCAGCTTGCCACGCTTTTACTAATTCCCCAGTTCCGTCCGTCGAACCGTCATCGACGATAAGCCATTCAAAACCGCGGAACGTTTGGGCCTTCAAACTTTCGTACACACGTGGCAGACGATCTCTACGATTGTATGTCTGGGTCGACACGGTAAAAACGACTTCGCTCATTCCTTAAGCTCTCCCTCACTGATTCGTGGCCAGGGAAGATTTACGTAACACGAACGATCGGGGCATACAAACGGCGGCACGCTCCTCCGGTGCCAATACGAATCGCCAAGCGGCAATGACAAACATCCCAAGTGCGCCCACGAGAAACAATAGTTTGAAGGCAAGGGTAGGTAGGTATGCTGTTGACAAAAGCAATGCGCCCGCTCCCACCAGCACAAAGCCACCATTCGTGATCGTTTTGCGCGTTTCCGGGAGGAAAGAAGCGCATGCGATTCCGAGTAGTATCGCGTCCAACGCGATTCGGAGTGACCACGCTAACGCAGCTCCGTTGATGCCCTGAGTTCGGATGAGCCACCAAACGATAACGAGGTAAAACGGAAGTTCTGCAATATGAAACAGCGCCGTGACGTGAGGGCGACCTGTCCCTTGAATTAAGAGTGAGACAATCAGCGAGAGAGAGTTTACTAATACCCCAATTGCCAGCAGCCTCAGCACCGAAGAAGATTGCAAAGCGAAATCTGCGCCCAGCCATAGGCGCAGACCGTCTGGGGCCAAGGTCGAGATTGTCAGAACAAGCGGAAAGACTGCAATGAATACGTATTTGAGCCCTCGCCGTAAGAGCAGCACCATGTGACTACGATCATTGTTGTGGCTTATTGCGAATGCCGGGAACAATACCGAACCTAGAGCTCCCACCAGCAAAAAGATCTTGGTCACCATGTCGAAGGGTGCAGAATAGTAGGAAACAGCGCTAATCGACAAAAGTGCGCCAATCAAAAAGCGATCCATATTTGCCATGATTGGACTCACAATGTTGGTCACCGTGATCCAACCTCCAAAATGAAGCACGGGTTGTGTTGCGGAATAGCTCAAGTGCAATTCGCGTTGAAGCGCTGGCATCACCCGACAAGTTGCGAAGAGATGTATCGCCAAGCCAAGAACTCGGGCAACGACCAACGATAAGAGAATTGGAACCAGGCTGTGAGAAAAGGGCAGCACTAAAAGCGGTGCCAGAAATGTCGATGCTCCCATCGGAATTCGAATGATGCTGAGAACATCAAACCGCTGCATAGCTTCCAGCACTCCACGCACACCTGAGGTAACGATGGTGATCGGCATACCTACTGCCAGAAGATAGAAGGCGTAGACACTTTCCCGCTGCAAGTCGAGAGGAATCTTGAGAATTCTTTCTACGATCCACGGCGACAACGCCGCCAACGCTGCGCCTGACAAGAGACCTAACGCCAGCAAGATCGCCAAAGACGTCCAAACCAAAGTTGGGATCTCGTTGTGTTCGCCGGACCCGAGACGATCCGCTACTATTTTCGTAAGACCCTGATCGATTCCAAAATCAAAAAGGCTGAAATAGCCAATCAGCATCCACGCAACACTCAGGACCCCGAAGCGATCGACCCCGATTTGCTTGATCAGTATGGGAATCGTGATGAAGGCGACCAACAAGGGCGCGGTTTGGCCGACCAAGTTCCAAATTGTATTGCGGGCCAAGAGCCGTCCGCTAACAAGTTCAGTTGAGGAATTCATATGAAAATGGATCTACAGATTGGAATCGCCGTTGTCGCTCCGTTTATTCTCTTTTTCCTCGTTTTCAAGATTCCACGCGGTTCCGTGACCATTGCGAAATATCGCCGGCACTCGAGAGCGGGAAAAGTCTATTGCCCTTCGTACGCCTGCGTGGCCTCTTCGCCATGCCTGATGTTTGCTTAAAGTTTGGCCGACATCGGTAAACAGTGCCTTGTAAGGATCGCCGTCAGCGCGCTTGCGCCAACGATCGTTGCCAGTAACCCACGCACACCCCACGAGCAACCCAAAGACGCCTCCTAACAAACTCAAGAGGATCCTGTGCGGACCGGATTTGCCTTCCGGCACATTGGCTGGATCGAGTACTCGGACGGTTGGAATTTCTTTGGCTTCTTGAACCTTCGCGGTTTCGTACTGTTGAGTCAAAACCTGGAACACTGTTTCTTGAATTCGAGCCTGCCGATACAGGTCTGCGTAAGTCACGGTCAGAAGCGGCAACTGCCGGATGCTGGGAAATCCGAATTCGGAGTTAGTCCCGTTGTCGGATCCTTCTGGCGCGCCCGCAACGCCACCACCGCTCACGTTGGCCAATTGCTTTTTCAATTCTGAGATGCGTGCTCGCAACGTACGCACTCGCACGTTGCTATCTGTATATATAGCTTCCAGTCCTCGAAGTTGTGACTGTGCAGCAATCAGTTCGCCTTGCAAAGACGTGGCCGCCTGGACCATTGCCTTCCCCTGTTCCTTAGGGTCGAGCGTGGTGTGCTGGCTTGAATATTGACTTAACTGACGGTCGGCCTCGTTCAGGTCTTTTTTTACTTTCGCAAGTTCGTCTTCCAAAAACTTACGCTCACGGCCAGCTGAGGACGTACTTAAACGCGCCAGCATGCCATCCAGCTGATCGATGTATGCTTGCGCCAAAGCGGCGGCCCGCTTGGGGTCGTGATCTGTGACCTTGACGGTGATGATTCCACTCTTGCGATCTTCCGCGATCTCCGTATTTCGATCCAGTTCTTTGCGTGCGCTCTCGCGTCCTATCTTCCACCGGAGCCATGGATGTCCGTAGACCGACTGCAAATCAAATTGATCTACGACTCTTTCTTGAGCGGTGTGACTGCGAAGAACGCCAACAAAGAGTGCTCCACTACTCTGCATGCCGAGCAAATCTCCGGCCATTGATCCCAGATCACTGCTTCCACCTGCTTTCATGCCCAGGGCCATCGTCGCAATAGCCGCCATGCCAGAGGAACTCTTATCGGGAGGCATCAAGCGGGTCGAAGATTCATATGTATTTCTAAGGAAGAGGGCAATCACAAGGGTGACCAATGCCGACGTCACGGCAAACCGAAAAACTTGTCGCCGCTCTTCCCATATCAGCCGCGACATGCCGAGAACGCGGTCTTCCTGCTCGCGATCGTCGCGGCGGATGAATTCATGAACATCGAGAACGGTCGATGAAGTCAATTCTTCCCTGCGCGAGTCGCGTGAAAAGGTCGCTTTACGTTTTTCCATATCCACTTTCGTTGGAGTGAGAAGGTGTGCGCTACTTTGACAATGGATTACGAGTGGGCCAGTACGTGATTCCAACGGATACGGCGACGTTCGATTTCGTGGTTGGAGCTAACAGAGGGAAATTCCACCGCTCATATTGCGCTGATCCCGAGAATTCGAGTCCGGAACGAAACCGGAAGTTTGCACTGACAGCAACATCATCCAATTGGCCGCCCTCTAAAAAATCTCGGTTTACACCCTGATGGCGATAAGAGGCCCGAATCTTGCTCTGGGGGGACAGCCAATACGTAGACCACAATTGAATTCCCCGGCCTTCCCGCCCGATGGCATTTCCTAAAATGTTGCCGTTATTCGTGTAGCCGTCGCGATAAATAATGTTGGAGTAGCTGACGCCATGGCTTGAGCCAAACCCCGAAACATCTGTCGTCACCCCTTCTGCACGGAAGTCAAGCTTGGACAGATGAGGGATTTGAGGAACATAAATACCAGGGTTCCAGCCGCATCGCTGAGGGGCCGCCAAGGGAGAAACGTCATCATCACAAAACGAATCGGTGTAAATGGTAAGCCACTTCCTTAGGTGAGGAACGCGATAGCTCACATTAAATCCACTGCGACGATCGCCCACATCATTGTGTGCATCCACGGCGCCTGTACTGCTATCCCCGAGGCTGGTGAAACTTGTGAAGAAGTTGCCAAAGGTCAGTGGATGTCCCTCACCGGCGAACACGACCGTTCTCGAGAAACCAAACTCTAGGTTCGGGCTCGGCTTAAAGCTAAACTTCTGACCGTAGACGAAGGGTTGAGTCTTTAAGTCAGGGCCGACTAGTCCGTTGCTGGTAAGAATAAAGTTTTGGCCGTTCAGTTGGCCAAAGACTGATTCCACTCGCATGGGTCCCAAAAAGTGAAAGAAGGACGGCAACGTGAACGGACGGGTATTCGTGATGCGAAGCATCGGGATTGCTTCTGCATTCGTGCTCCACATCATCGGGCCCGACTCGCTTGCGCCCCACCATAAGGCCTGCTTGCCGAATGAAAACTGAAGATCTTTTATCGTAAATGATACGTAGCCTTCGATCAGGCGAAAGCGGTTGAGTTCTGCAACCGGAGAGTACGGCATGGCGGGCACCCCAAGCTGTGACGCGACCGCGTTGCGAACCTCTTCTGATTCGCCTGCCGCAGATGGTGAATGCTGATACTCGCCGCGCACGTAGAAAGCAAGCGGCCACGCAACTCCATATGCAGCCACCCCCGAGACGCTGTTGAAGCCCTCTTGAAAAGGTCGCCCGAAATCATTAACAAGAGTTTGGCCGAAGTTGTACCCATCCGTCAGCGGGGGACCGGAGATCGCGGTTACGCGCGAATAGACGGACTCTACTTGCACGCCGAGATTGCGACCTCCCTGTTCCCTACGTTGCTCTGTCTCAAACTCTCGTTCGAGCGCACGGTAGACACGAACAGTTTCATCTGACAACGAACGATCGATCGGCATTTGCTCACGGGCTTCTTCCAGCAGGTGCGCACATTCCATTCGCGTCCATGGCCGTAAGCCGAGCATTGCTGTCTGCACATAGCCCCGTGCGATCAAGCGATCGAATGCGGGATAGACCCAACTATCGAGCGGTACCGAGGGGGATCCCATGTCTTTTGGATTGCGAGGTTCATCAACGGGGTCTGGTTCGGTCGAGCCCCATGATGCACCACCCAGACTACGATCGTGGCGCGCGCGATAAATCTGCCGTCCCATATACCAGCCAATCGCGCTGCCGATCAGCACGTCCGAAGAAAAATGCTCTTTGCCTGTCACGCGACTCACAGTGATTCCGGTCGCCGCGCCGTAAGCCAGCAATTTCGGAAGCCAACCTGGGTATTCATGGGCTACGACGCTGGCGACGGACCAAGCCATGGCTGCATGTTCAGATGGAAACGATCCTCCCCCGCTGAAAAATGCACCTGACGCACCCTGATACGGTCTCTCGCGCCCCGCGACATTTTTAAGAGCGTAAACCACGCCGGTGCTGCCAATGGCAGCCTCCGCTGCCAGCAAGCCCGTCTCGCGTTTGTGATCGTCGTTCGTAAAATGCCCCCACAGATACGTCGCGGCGGTCCCACCGACCAGCGAGTAGAGCGCGTAGTTTGAGAATGTTTGGCTGTGATTAATGAAACTTGGGGAATCAGGTAATTGCTTTGAAATCCAACTGTCACCAACCATCAAAGCTCCCGTGAAACCTACAAACGGAAGGATGGTCTTTGCATCACGAGCGCGCCAGTGTAGCGGAGTGGTCCAAAACGTCTTCTGGTCTTCAGCCAAATGCCGCACAAACGGTACGACAAGTCGATTTTGTGGATCGACGCCTTCCGGCAAGAGACCGTAGTAATCGCGGGGCATTATTGGATGAAGGTTGAGGTGATCGATATCGGGCAGAACACCTGTGGTTCTAGCTGTTGTCGAATCGCCCACAGCAGGGCCTGAGTTCTGTGCATGACAGGTCGCCAGGGCAAGCGAAGCGATGGTTGCCACGATTGCATATTTCAGATACGAAGCACGAATCATAGGGTCCGATCTCGCGATCAGAATCCCCGCGCCACCTGGACTGCAATTCCAACCGACGAGACCAACTGGGACGCCTGCAGGATGTTCCGCCATGCATTACTTCCACCGAGTGCCTTCTCGGGCACCACAATCATGTCGCCCGGGCGCAACTCGGTGCTTAGGACACTTCCACTCCACATTCCTCCGGAATTACCCACCACCGATCCATTCGCGCGAATGACAAAGATCGCTTTCTTGTTTGCTACCGTGGTCGGGCCGCCTGCTTGGCTCAGATACCATCCAGCACTCTTTCCCGACCGAAACGTGATCGCAGTTGGGTTATAGACAGCCCCATTGATCATTACGAAGTTCGGTTGTTTCGGAATGATCAACACATCGCCAGCACGGAGTTCCACATCGGCTGGAGTATTTTTCCAACGATTGATGTCATTGGAAATGTGCACAACCAGTCGGCCAGTGGGCGGGGTATTTTGCAGCTGACGCAGCGTCGCTTGCCACTGTGCGGCAGCCGCCGCTTTAGAAGGATCACCTCCCGATTGCAGACTCGCTCCCTCCGCCTGCACGTTGCTGATGAGTTGCGCTCTAGTACCTTCTTCCAGTTGACGGACCTGTACCCTCTGCAGGATTGCACCATAAGCGTAGGCACTGGGCCGCAGACCACCGACGCGTTCCAGCATTGAACTGAGACGCTCTCCCTCGTGGATTCCGTAAGTTCCGGGATGTACCACTTCGCCCTGCAACGTCACGGAGGCGCCCACGTCGTTCCAGCCCGCCATCTGACGGATACTCAGTACATCGCCATCGCGGAGCCGAACATCCGTATCGGGCGTCCCACTCATGGCCTTGGCAATGTCGATGTAGTGGTGATCAGCTTCCAATTTTCTTCCTTCTTCTTCCATGTAGCTGGTGAGGTCGGCGACCTTCAGGTCTGCACTTCGTTTAAAACCACCAGCAACACGAACGAGATCCGCGGCGCTCATGCCTTCGCCGAGTGGATAACGTCCGGGCCTTTCAACCTCGCCTTGGATGGTGACGCGCGGAGGATCAGACTTTGCTTGCGACCGATGAATAAAGATGCGGTCACTGGGGTTAAGTAGAATGTTGTCGCGATCTTCACCTGCCAGTGCCTTCGCGAGACTTACGTTTATCACCTGCAGTTTGCCATTCTCGGTTTTGCGGAACACCTGGGCGTCGGTCAGTTCGGCATCTGCAGCAACACCGCCAGCGAGGAACACAGCGTCGCGAAGATGCGTCACTCCATTCGTCAAGTGATCGCCTGGATCGCGCACCTCTCCCGTAACAGTGACGACTGGAGCTCCTTCAAAATCATATCGACCGAAGATACGGATCGTGTCGAACGGCTTCAGCGCGACATTTTGTTCTTTGCCTGCAAGAGCATCGCTCAGACTGAACGTCAAAACCGTTGGTTTATAGTCAGGCGCCTCCAGGCGAATAATCTCGGCATGGCGCGACGATGGCTCCGGCAGTAAATCCGCATAGGAATGAATGATGTCAGTGACCTTCATACCTTCTCGATATGCATACTTACCGGGACGAAATACGTGTCCATCGAGAAATACAGTCTTGTCACTGTACGGGACGATGGGCGAAATACGGATCTGATCTCCGTCTTCAATCTGGAAACCATCGAGAGCCTGAGTTACAGACTGCTGGTCATTGGTTTCGGGGACATCGAGGCGCAGCATCGTACGGTTCTGATGAGCTACGATGCGTTCGACGTCCACATGACGTAGCGTGCCAGATGAAAGCACTCCCCCTGCGAGTTCCAATACCGCGGAAAGATTCTTCTCGCCGTTGAGTTCGTACACCGCGGGTCGGCGAACCATTCCATCTATTTTTACTTGTGGACCCAGCGGTGGAACCCGAATGGTGTCTCCCGCTTGAAGGCGCTGCAAATCAGAGCGAACGCCGTGCAGAAGCAAGTCGTAGACATCAATCTGCTGAACCATCTGCGTGCCGCGAAAATGTTGGAGGGTGCGCAGAGACCCTGCTGGCGTCGGTCCACCAGCGCTGTAAAGAGCATTCAGCGGCGTAGAGAGAGAGCTGATATCGTACGCGCCTGGTCGTTGAACATCGCCGACGACATAAACCCGCACCGTGCGAATTCGAGCGAGAGAGATGTCAGCCTGAATGTCGCGGAATTGGGTTCTAAGAATGGACTGTACGAGCCGTTGTGCGTCTCCGATCGTTCGACCTGCAACCATCACTGTGCCGACTTCTGGCAGCGCAATCCGACCTTCCCGATCCACGGTTCTTTTAAGGCGTTCGGCAACACTGCCCCACAGTTCGACGGTTATCCCATCACCAGGACCCAGGACGTAGTCAGGACCAGCGGGCAAATCCATCGGCAACCTTTCCAGATTGCCGGTACCGTTTATGAAAATGCTCTCACCAAAGCGGTCAACTGCCTGCGAGCGTCCAGCTACCTGTTCGTATAAATCGAAGAGTGAGGGAACATTCGCGTAAGGGTTTGGGCGGCGACGAAATGTTGGAACCTCAGGCTGCTGCCGCCGATATGTGTTCGTCCTCCGATAAGGCTCCAAATTGGACTGCTGGAGTACGGGCTGAGATTCGCCTGTTCCGTTCGCAACATTGCCGGAGGGAACATTTTGCGACGATCCAAATCCACCCGGATAGCTGGGCTGGCCGGACGACGACATTTGCGGCCTGCGTTCCTGTCCATCCTGCATTCCTTGGCCGTTAAAGAAAGACGGATTTGAAGCGGCGCTTGCGCTCAATAATGCCGGCATTTCGTCCGGACGAATGGGCGCCATTCGACTTGTATCGAGGGTCAAGCTGTCATAGACGTCATAGTCCTGTGGTTCCTGGCTCGAAGCTCGCATAACTTGCCGCGATGAATTGACCGGCGGCATGGCATCAGGTGGGGTCCCAGATGGTGGGTTCGCCCCGGGCGAACCATTGGTTCCGCCAGAATTCTTTTGCATTTCTTGTTCGCGTTGGGACCAGTACGAATCCTCTTGGCTCTGGCCAGTTTGGGCAGCCTGGGCTTTCGCCTGGTCCTTGGCAACTTGCTGGTTCCAAGCAGCCTGACGAGCCAATTCGTCTCGTGTAGGTTTCGCCTGAATGTATGAGCGCTCTTCAATCTGTCGGGTCGCGAGAATGCGTACGTTTTCATCCTCGCGCAACAATGTGAACAATGCTTCATCACTCAGGTCTGACGGCTCGAGGATTCGCCCCTGCTCGTACGCCTTGCGCACAAGTGCCTTCTTTACTTCAAGCAAGAGGCCGGGTTCCTTGTTCAGCAGTTCGATGATTTTGTCAGCGGACAACGAAACGAGGCGCTCCGCCTCGCGATCGGCGCGCGTTTTATCTGTCGCGGGAGCGAGAGCTGAGTTGTAATCGGTAGATTGCGCCGGCGAGGTTTGAGCCGCTCCGTAAGTCGCCAACACTAAGAGCGCGAATGCAACCTGAGGAATAAGTTTTAAGTATTTCTGCATAGAACCTCGTCTACCGCTTAGCGACGCCGTTGTGAACGTGAGTAGACAACTACAGGAGGGGCTGAACGTCAGAGGCGTCAACTTCTACTGAAACAGCACGCGTGATAAGAGCCAGAGAAATCACCACTCTGAATTTGTCTTTTCTACGGATCAGGATACCGTGAGTGCCGAGAAACGGACCGCGGATCACCTGCACTCTGCGACCGGCCGTTAAGTAGGGGTGAGGTTCAGCGTAAATGTTTTCTTTCAGCCCCGCACGAAGCGTCTCGACCTCGCGGTCAGGCAGCGATGCGGGCTGCCCGCCGAAACTAACGAATCGCACAACGCCGAGCAGTTGCAGAACCCGCAACCGATCTTGCAGTGCAATGCAGTGCAATGTAGATGAAAACGTATCCGGGGAAGAGAACAAGCTCAATCTCCTTGCGGCGATCTTTCCATCTACGTACGCTGCGATACAAGGGGAGAAACCAATGCAGTCCACGCTCCTGCATCTGCCTTGCGACGCTTTTTTCCCGGCGAGGATGAAGATACGCCGCGTACCAATGGGGCTGGTTGACTGAGATGGCTTCGACCATGAGTTTTCGCGACGGGGTGTAGCTTCGCCCCCTCACTTACAGGGCATCAGTGAGCTAACCCATTTTTTATCTGCCATTTGCGGAAACTGTTATCAGTTGGTCCGGGAGCTTCGACTCGACTCCGTTATCGGGACCCACAGAATTCGTCCGCGCAACGCGTTAAGAATTCCTTCTTCCGAGGTCTCAACGCGCTGGGAGCAAATATCGAGATTCGCTCGGTAGCACACGCTCAGGTTCTGGTCTGCCGCGACAGCCAAAATTTTGAGACGGGGAAAGCGATCAAGTAACCGATCGCAAACCTGAGGACGTTCCTCTGCTTCGCCTTGAGCGATGATCAGAAAATCTGGACGAGATTGTTCGACTTCCGCGACCAAACTTTCGGGATCTTCGACCACACCGATGACCTCGATGTCAGGTTGCTCGGAGATCGTCTCAAGGACGAGCTCACGCATCAGACGCGGCCGATTTGCGACCAAGACTCGAATCTTCGACACTCCTTTGCTCCTCGGCAAGTATCTGCCGATAAGCAAAAAAGAAAAGGTTCAAATCGTAGCCAAGAGTAGCTTGGTCACAATCTGATTCCGGTACTGTAGGTTTAACGTTGGATGTGTGGCGGTCGGGTACTCGCTACTTTGAAACGAAGTACTCAAAGAGTACTAAGGTGAGATTGTGTCGCATCTCCGACTTATTACGTATTGACAATCCGAATGAAGTAGTATGGGCCCGTAGCGATCAGGCCACCAAGCCTTGCGTTCGGCACAAATCGACAACCGCCAAACGGTCGCTAACTCCAACCTTGCGCAACATTCGGTGGACGTGGTTTTTAATGGTTTGTTCGGCAACATTCAACTGCTGAGCGATCTCCTTGTTGGTGAGGCCACGCCCTATCATTTCGACTAGCTGTTGCTCTCGGCGAGTGAGCCCGAGTTGTTGCTTCGCTCGAAAAGTTGGCAATACGCGGCTTTGTTGGCTGACATAATCGAACAAACCCATGCACAACGAGGGCGGGCAAACCGCTTCGCCCTCGAACACCGCTCGAACTGCCATCGCTACTTCGACTGCAGACGCGTCTTTAAGAACATAGCCAACAGCGCCCTCGCGCACTGCGCGGAGAAACAAATCTCGATCGCCCTCCATGCCGATCATGACGACGCGGATGTGCGGCAAGGACTTGCGGAGTTCCGAAATTAAGCCTGGATCACAAGACGTGAATGGCATGCAATCGAACAAAAGCACATCGGGCGACACCGCAACGATCTCGTCAAACACCCCAAGGCTAAACGGCGAAGATCCAGTGACGCAAATATCAGGCTTCTTGCTAAGAATGCGAGCCAGGGCTTCCCGCAAAAGCCGGTTTTCGGCTAACAGGTAGACGCAGATCTTGTCAGCCGAAGCAGAACTGACTGGGGCGGAGGACATATTTCGACAAACCTCTTCATTGACGAAGCCCCGGGCGCGAAACCGTCTTCCCTAAGACTACAACACAATGTGAAAAGGATGCACTGCA
>Ga0157380_10001909_pt1 | contig 13834 bp, 16 predicted proteins | sample S35metaG_FD_119757 | JGI IMG/M metagenome (GOLD analysis project Ga0157380, IMG submission 119757) | Switchgrass rhizosphere microbial communities from Kellogg Biological Station, Michigan, USA - S3-5 metaG | ecosystem: Host-associated > Plants > Roots > Rhizosphere > Soil | place: USA...
TCACACCTCTCACGCTTCTCACGATCTCACGTTCTCACGGTCTGTCTCTACCAGCGAAACTATCTTTTCCTGTTAGGAAAAGTATAGCCCTTGCTACATTCTTATCAATGGAAGCTTCTGTTTTGAGATGACTGATGTACCGGACGACTTCATTTTGCCGGGAAGGAGATAACTTATCAAAAGTTGCTTTTGCAGTTTTGTTATCCTTCAATGCAGCTTTGAGCTTCGGATGCATTGAGATGGATCTATCCTTTGGATCAAATTCAATGGTAAGGCTTGTGCGATCGCCTACTTTTTTATCAGATGCTTTGAGCATTGGGCCATTGATGTATAGACGCCATGCACCGCTGTATTTCACCAGGGTTTGTTTGTAAGGATGCCCATCGATGGTACCATGCACAGGAATTGGTCCCTTTTCCTTACCGGACTGCGTGAAAAGGCTTTTCAACACGCGGTCCGGCAGGAAGACAAATGGATTGATACCGATGATATCGATTTTAGCTTTGAAGGTGTTCATCAGCGCTAAAGTACGGCATCCGTCTATAGAGAAGTTAGTTGCGGTTGTAGATGAGCAACCAGTGGTTGCCATACCGATCAGTCAGATCACCAAATAGCGCACCCCAAAAGGAAACTTCAATCGGGTGATCAGCCGTGCCATTCTTTACCAGGTTCTCATAAGTAGCATAGAGTTCTTCCTCGCTATTACAAGTCAAAGACATTGAAACGGAATTACCTGTAATCAACCCGGACTGCGGCACCATGTCCGAGCCCATCAGCACTGCAGATCCCTTTGTCAAGGTGGCATGAAGAATGCTTTCTTGCATCTGCGGTGGCATATGTTCGGCAAGTGGTGATTCACCTACAGTTTGTAAAACTAGTTCACCACCCAGGCATTCCTTATAGAAGTTCATCGCTTCGCGGCAGTTGCCGCTAAACGTCAGGTAAGATTGGATAACCATAATGCTTTAGGCGTTTAATAAGGTTTGAATATCAAACTTTTTCATCTTCAAAAAAGCTTGCACGACACGCTGTCCTTTTTCGGGATCACTCACAAGTTTTCCGAGTATGCTTGGAACAATCTGCCAAGAAAGTCCATACTTGTCTTTCAACCAACCGCACATGCTTTCCTCTCCTCCTTCGGTGAGTTTGTTCCAGTAATAATCTATTTCTTCTTGTGTATCGCAATTGACAACAAATGAAGAGGCTTCATTGAATGTAAAATGAGGTCCACCGTTTAATGCCATAAAGGTTGAATCATTTAACTCAAACATCACAACCATTGGATTCTCAGCAGTGATGCGTGATTTTTTAAAAATACTGCAGTAATAATCAGCAGCTTCTTTCGCTTGCCCATCGAACCAAAGGCATGGATAAATTGGATGTGTCATTTCAAATGAAATTTGATGTGGTTAAAGATGAATTAGTTTTTTGGAACGTATTTGTTAACTACTATGCCGCAGCCATATCGTGTTGAATTGTCAAGTTCAAGTGGAGTCTTTCCGGAGAAAATTGTTAAGCCTTCACCGATGGCTGTAGGATTGATGAAAAGATTCAATTCATCTATCAGCCCTTGTTCGATTAATGAAGTGACAAAACCTGCGCCACCATAGACGACGATATCTTTTCCTGGTTGTTTTTTTAATTCTTTGATCTTTTCAGCAAGAGGTTGTGTAACCATATGAGCGTTGATACCAGAAACAGATTGGTTAGTCCTGGTGAAAATGTACTTTGGATAATTCACCATAAGTTCTGCAAATGGTTTGGAAGGATCTTCCGGGTTCTGTGTCGCGGCTTCCCAATGACGCATAAATCCATCGGCCATCTTTCGGCCCATTACAATAGTATCACAACTGTCTGTAAACTCTCGTACAAAGTCCATTAACCGAACATCCCATGTCCAGGTCAGCCAGTCCAGTTGGCCCTCGGGACCGCCTACAAATCCGTCGATGGACATCTGCATTTGCAATTTCAGTTTTCTCATGATTGTTTTATTAAATGTGGTTGATTTCAATTGACGATACAAAAATGGGGCATTCTACCCCTCCGGCGTGAGTGGCATAAACGACAACCTAAGGGGTTGATTGTGACAGGAGAACAAGTTAGCTTTGTGGTATGAAAAATATCTCCATTCTGATACCTGAGACCGCTATCATGGAATCCATCGCCAATCCCCGGTATGTCTTTACGGCGGCCAATGATATGCTGGTCGCTGCCGGTAAAAAACCGCTTTTTGAAGTCCAACTGGTCGGCCTGAAAAAGCAGGTTAAACTGATGAATGACCTGGTCACGGTACATTCGGACAAAACCATTGATGAGGTGAGCAAAACAGACCTGATCATCATTCCAGCAATCAGTGGGGATATCTCTGTTGCTCTCTTGAAGAACGAAAAATTTGGGCCATGGATTATCGAGCAGCATCTCAAAGGAGCGGAAGTGGCGTCGTTATGCATCGGCTCATTCCTATTAGCTTCCACCGGTTTGATCAATGGAAAGAAATGTTCTTCACATTGGATCTCTGCGGACATATTCAGGGAAATGTTTCCTGAAGTAGATCTTGTAGATGGCAGTATTCTTTCTGAAGAAAATGGAATTTACTCAAGTGGAGGTGCGAATTCATATTGGACCTTGTTGTTGTACCTTCTTGAAAAATATACTTCACGTGAAACGGCCATTCTCGCTTCCAAATTTTTTGCTGTGGATATTGATCGTGATAGCCAGCAAAAATTCATGATGTTCAAAGGACAACGCAATCATGCGGACGAAGCGATCAAAGCAGCACAAGACTATATCGAGAAAAACATCGAAGAGAAAATTACGATTGATGAGTTAGCCGATAAAGTTGCACTAGGAAGAAGAAGTTTTGAAAGAAGATTTAAACTCGCTACCAACAATTCTGTCCTGGAATATATACAACGTGTAAAAATTGAAGCTGCAAAACGCAGTCTCGAGACCAGCCGGAAAAATATCAATGAAGTGATGTTTGATGTCGGATACTCAGATACAAAAGCATTCCGTGATCTTTTCAAAAAGATCACCGGCCTCACGCCGATTGAGTACCGGAATAAGTATAATAAGATGATTTTGCAACCAACAGAAAGACTTGTGTAATTCTGATTCATTGAGCATGAAAGGCTATCGCCTTTCTATCCGCATCTGTCCTGGCAACACTTAAAGCTCTTTCAAAATTCTCTTTCGATTTTTTCGGATCAATGTCCTTATAGAGCACCCCGAGTAAAGTATGGTAATAAGGATTGTCATTTAACTGCAGCTTCTCCGCTTCGCGGATGGCTGCTTCTTTTCCATTTGCTTTTGAGAGAGCATATGTTCTGTTAAGTGCAGCTATGGGAGAATATTCGACTTGCAGGAGCTTGTTGTAGAGTTGAAGGATGTTTTCCCATTTCTCGTGTGTGTCTTCCTTGATGGTATGCCAATAAGCGATGCTTGCTTCAAGATGATACTTTGATAGCTTATTTCCTTGCGATGCCTGGTGTAAATGAAAAGCTCCTCGCGCGATCAATTCCTGGTTCCATAATGTTTCATCCTGATCTTCATAAAGGATCAAAGTTGCATTTGAATCTTTCCTTGCAGGAAAACGTGAGGCATGGAAACACATCAAAGCCAATAATGCATTTGCCTCAGGCACATTTGTACTTGCATTGTCTATCAACATCTTCATAAGCCGCATGGCTTCGAGACATAGATCATCCCGAAGAACTGATTCATGACTTTCTGAATAATACCCTTCATTAAAAAGAAGATACAGCGTCGTTAGCACAGCCTCTAATCTTTTTGGTATTTCTGCGGGTGAAGGAAAAACAAATTCCACTTTCTCTTCCCTTAGTTTTTCTTTTGCTCTGAAAAGCCTTTTGTTAATGGTCTCTTTATTAGAAAGGAAAGCATTGGCTATTTCTTCGATGCCAAAACCGCAGAGGATACGTAAGGCTAACCCAATCTGCGATTCAAAGGGAAGTGATGGATGACAGATGGCAAATAACATCTGCAATTGGCTATCAGATATATGTTCACCGGACCAATCGAAATCTGGTTCTACATAATCCTCCATAGTTCGTTTCACCTCATCAACTACTTTCTGTGAAAAAGTTTGCTCACGGTGCAGGTAATTTTTCGCTTTGTTTTTGGCTACGGTATAAAGCCATGCGACGGGAAGTTCCGGTACGCCTTTGTAAGGCCATGTCTCGAGTGCAGTAAGAAAAGTTTCACTGGCAATGTCTTCAGCAACCTGAAGGTGCTCAATGCCCAGGTACTTTGTAAGTACTGCAATGATCTTGCCGGACTCCGATTTGAAAAGACCGGGTATGAGTGCTGTTTCTTTCATAAAAGAAAAATGCCCCTGCAAAAATACAAGGGCATTTAACATGTTTAGTCATTTCCATCATGCTTGGTAATCCTCCTCACTTCTATACTATTGCCTTCGCCTTGTAGTATTGGGGAGCCTTTAGCAAATTCTACTGCTTCATCTACCGAATCAGCCTTTACAATAACAAATCCACCAAGTGTTTCTTTTATATCTCCAAAAGGACCGTTGACCACAACATTCTTGTTCTGTTGATTGACCACCACCTTTGCATCTTTAAAGAGCAGGCCGGTGCCGGATACAAACTTGTTTTGAGCTGCGATGCCGCCGACCCAGTCCATGGTTTGTTTCATCCACTGCTGAATTTGCTCAGGGGAGGCTACTTTCTCTCCGTCCTGGTGCCTGAAGGCCAAAATGTATTCATCCATGATTTTTTGTTTTAAAGGTTAAGGATTGTTGTTACGTCCTTATAACAAATGTAAGGTGTGGGATTGGACAATCTTTGCAATTTTATTTGCAAAAAGGGAGCAAAGGAGTAAGGGATGAAAGGAGCAAGGGAAGCAAGTCGTAGCGCAGCGGAGATCCCGCTATGCAGCGAAGCCATTTGGCGGGAGAGCAAAGGGTGGTAATCAGTAATCGGTGATCGGTGATCGGAAAGCTGGAGAATCAAATTCGCGTGAATTCGCGTGAATTCGCGGCAAACAAATGAAGAATGTAAATCTAATTTGCGTAATTAAATTTAAAATCCATCTGCGTCATCCTTGTGGTGAGCGTAGTCGAACTATGCGATCCCAGGTTCAGAATTGTGTTACACTTTTTTTCTTGAGCGTTATTTCAAGCGGGGTGCCCAAAGGTACCGGAAGACCGAGATATCCTTTTTCGGTCTCACCTGGCGCCAATACCCGGTTCTCTAAATAATTCTCCTGCATATCTGTTGCAAACACAGCCATTGAAGCCACTTTGGATGCTATATTGACCACTTTACCAGTATTCCATAACCAGCCTCCGTCACTCAAATCAATTACCTCTGATTCTGAATCTTCATCTGTTAGTACTTTAATAGGTTTCACCAACGACTCCATAGATGTCTCAAGCGAAAGTGGGATAATCGTATCGCCTTTATTGGTTTTAAAGACAAGATCTTCGTACAGGTACCATTCTTGATCTCCGGAATTTTGAATCGTTAAAAAGACAAGGCTAACCTTGTGCTTCTTTTCCATTTTAGCATATTTATGCGAACCATACCGGTCAAGGAGATCATACTCCATGGCAATCTCAACTTCTCCATTGACCGAATTCCAATAGTCATCAACAGGAATATAATCAAGATCGCGTGGCTTATAAATGGATACACATCCATGCCCAAGGCCGCTTAATAAGCAGACGATGAGGAGAGTCCGGAGGAGAGGTTGTGCGCGCAAGAGGAGAGAAAATGAAGAATGAAAAAAGTAAAATGAAAAATGTATTGTATTATAACTTACGAAAATTCGTGACGCAAAACTAATAATAGAAAATATAATTTATGTAATTTTTTTAAATGAATCTGCGATATAAAGTAAAATAAAAGTGGAGCGCAGATTACGCAGAAATATTAAAATAATATATTTCGCAAATTAGATGGCACTATGGATTAAGATTTAAAATCTGTCATCAGGTGAAGGCTAATTAGCGAAATTTATTTTTAAAATTCATCTGCGACATCTGCGATTAAAAAGCATAGGGCATAGGGCATAGGGCTACTGAATATAGAAAATCTAATTAGCGAAATTTATTTTTAAAATCTATCTGCGTCATCTGCGATCCAAATAAGCTAAGTGAGTCATTTTAATCTTTCCAGGACACCTTTCCGTTTAACAATATTTTTATAATCCCACTGGATATCCCTGGACTTTTTAAGCCATCGTTTCAAATCCTTAACGTTGATTTGGTCAACAGAAGTATAGCGGGCACCGGCTGTTTTAAAGCCGCCTTCCTTTTGCAATCCTGCTTCTTCAAATGACTCGCCGCTCCAGAATAATAGCCGGACATCATTTTTTAACCGGCTGTATCCTACAATAGGATTACCGTCAAGGAACCAGACGGGATGCGCATGCCAGATTTTATTCTCTGCCTCAGGTAGGTGAGTTGAAATTTCCTGGGATAATAAATCACAAATCTCTTTGTCGTCCGCAGTTTTGGATTTATTGTATGCGAGGATATCTTTATGGATTGGTTGTGGGTTAACTTGTTTTGTCATAATGTGAAAATATGACAAAATAAAATGGATAGTAATAGGCTATATATAATTCCCCTTACTCCCTTGATCCTTTGATCCCTTTATCCCTCCCCTAATCGCTCTTCATCTGCTGTCCTGGGTGTTTCACTGGAGTTTGGCTTCCCTTTGCCTGTGGTGATCAGGTCTCTTAAACTATCTTGGATATACCCGGTCCAGGCATTCTCACAGATTTCATAACATTCATATTCGGGTACTAATCCTTGGTGGGTAAACCGCAATTGTGTTTTGTCATCTTTCCGCCTGATGTCAAATATGATATGCGTCCCAATCCATTCACTTTTGTCCTTTGTAAAGGAGAAATAGTTTTCGAGCACCAGCCACACGACTTTTTGGTTAGGGATGACTTCTGTCAACCTCATTTTACATATATGCACATCCCTATAATGGTAGTCAAACTCATCATTGAGCTTTTCTGTACCACCTACGACTTCTTCTGACCACCATCCGCGTACATTATTAATGGCTTTAAAAACTTTTTCAGGGGATGCGTCCACCAGTATTGTGGTTGTAAAATCGGTAGTTGTCATGCTATTAGAAGTTTAGGATTTGAATTAATGAGTTTAAATCTACCCTGCAAATGTAGGGTCAGCCAGGGTGCCTGTGGGGTGCAAAATGGACATTCTAACGGGTTGATTTGGACATCCTGATAGGCTATCTTTGCCAAAAAAGAGCTGATGAAGCATCTGACCATTCTCGTTCCTGACGGACAAAACAACCTGAGCAGCATTGTAGGTGCCTATAAGATATTTACCAGGGCTAATGATTTCCGGAAAGCAAGCGGGAAAAAGGAATTGTTCAAAATCGAACTTGCCGGTATTTCCAAAAAGGTAGACTTCCATGATGGATTGTTTTCTGTAAAACCGCACACCCATATATCGGCCATCGCCAAAACAAACCTTATCATTATTCCTTCGCTGAACCACAACTACCAGCAAGCAGTGAAAGGAAATAAAGAGATGTTGGATTGGATAGCAAACCAATACAAACAAGGAGCTGAGGTTGCAAGCATTTGCACAGGAGCTTTTATGTTGGCCTCTTCTGGTTTGCTGGATGGAAAAAGATGCTCAACACATTGGGCAGTGGCGGATCAGTTCAGGCAAATGTTCCCCTACGTGAAATTGCAACCAGATCTTTTGATTACGGATGAAAATGGCATCTACACCAATGGAGGTGCATTCTCATTCCTGAATCTGATCTTATATCTCATAGAGAAATATTATGACCGACCCACTGCCATCCTCTGTTCCAAAGTTTTTCAAATTGAAATGGATCGAAATACGCAATCCACCTTTGCCATATTCACCGGGCAGAAGTTGCATGGAGATGAAGTTGTAATAAAAGCACAGGCGTATATTGAAAGTAATCTTCAAGAAAAAATTTCATTTGAAGATTTGTCTGCAAAATTTGCAGTTGGTCGTCGCAACTTTGACAGGCGGTTTATTAAAGCCACCGGAAATACACCGCTTGAATATGCGCAACGCGTAAAAATGGAATCTGCTAAAAAGGCTTTTGAAACCAGCCGCAAGACCATCCATGAAGTCATGTATGATGTTGGCTACTCCGACATGAAAGCATTTCGTGAAGTCTTCCGGAAAATCACAGGCATGTCTCCTTTAGCATATAGGGAGCGATATAATAAAGAGGCGTTGGTATAAAAGGAAAAAAAGAGAACGGGTAGGACGTGTCCTGCCTGTTCTCTTTTTTCCTCTTGTGCCAATCCTTTGATCTACCTGCAGAATGGATCAAAATCTTTATCGTATCCTTTCCATTGCGCTATTTTAGATAAAGCATCTATCAGTGGCTCCTGGATCAAACCGGGAACACCTTGCAGATACGAATCACTATAACCAAGGATCAAAAACAAATGCCATGGGTTTTTAGGCATTCCTTCCGCGGTAGATTGACCGGTATTCATCAACCCATAAGCAGAGCGAAGCGTTTTTTCAAAACTTCTTGCCGGGTCAATCTTTACTAAAAAAGTTACGGGCTCAGTAGAAGCGTTGTAGAACTTATGCATCACTCCTTTTGGCACCTCATAATCATTTCCAGTAACGATCTTCACTGGCTTGCCTTCCACACCAACTGTTAATTCACCTTGCACGACATGAAATTTTTCAACGAAAGCAGTATGGTAATGCCATTCATTGCCACCACCTGGCAATAATTCTACCTGTACTTCTTCGTAAGCGCCATTTGTTTCCTTGTTGGTTTTTAAAAAAGTGACCGTGTAATCATCTGTTGAGTTAACGATAGTCCTGTCAGGACGCTCTCCAATAGTTCGATCCAGTTCTGGTAAGAATGCTGCAAACAGCACTAAGCCGATGAATGCATAAACCAATAAGAACAAGGGCAATCCCAGTATAGTATACATCCAACTGACCCATCGTGGGTGAAAGTCTTTCTTCCATACGCGATACACGCCTGTAGGATAAAAAAGAAAAGAGAGCACGTTTACAATCATGTTTGAGTTTTTCTGTGTTGTGTTCATTTTGAAGTTTTTTAAATAATGACACAGCAAACATAGACCTCAGGGATTGTGTTGAAAATAGAAAAATGTATGTATTGGAAAAAAGGAAGGATGAATTGCAGAATGGGATGAATTACCTGTTGGCCTCAGATATCCAGTGAAACTGATTTTCGCTCAATTGAAAACGACGATCAGCTCTCACCAATTCAAAATATAAATAATCATCTCTGACTTTACCCCAGAGGCTGATCGTGCTATCATTCGGAATAATATAACGCATCTCAAACAAGCTGGTGCCATACATGGGTTTCCGGAATACAATGACTTGATTGAGCGTATCCGGTTTGTAATCAAAATATCCTCTGCGGTACCGTTGCCTGAATAAGGTATCCTGCGTCAGGATGCTTCCCGAACCATTTTTCTCAAAAATAAAATCCTTCCATTGCATCTCATCATTCATCTTGATGGGTATGGTATTATTATTCTTAGTAAAAGTCTTAATGGTATAAATACCTGATGTGATTGGTGCCATGTCAGTTATAGTGGATTGGTTTTTGTGTCTTGACCATGCTTGCTTTAGCGGAAGGATCACCACCAATAAAATAAATACGGCTTTAAAAACATACCTGCCGATGCGCAGCCATTTCTTTGTCAATGGCATATCCAGGTAGGTGGCAGGACCGACGGTATTGTTGCGGAAGAAAAAATTCCAAACTCTATTCCAATCGCATGCAGCCAGGAAAAGACAACTGATTACCGTCTGCATGGCCAGTAGTTTTACAGGGATATCGTAACTCATGTTTAGCAAAAACACGTGTGTAAATACAGCGGTCCCCATCAATGCGCCCAGTGTTACGGTCTTCCTGTTTAATAACAATAAACCAACCATTACTTCCATGACGCCTGAAAATACCTGGTAGGGTGTTGAATACCCAAGGAAGAGCCAGGAGAACCGCATGGGAAGTAGATCTCCTAGGGGTGTAGCCATCATGTGCAAATTGGGATAGATCATTTGCAAGGCAAACAACTTAATGATGCCATAATTTAAAGCGATCATGGCTATATTATACCGGACGATATTTATGAGGATGTAATTGAGTATATCATACTTTACCCGTTTCCGGTCCAGCAGTGTCCACACCAAGCATCCAAGCAAGGATAAAATCAGGTATGAATAAAACTGGGCCCATGCAAAGGAAGTATCTCCACTACCCATGCCATTAGTATTCAATTTATCCTTCACATGAAGAAGGTGGCGGTTGACCATATCCACAAACCAAAAGTCTCCGGATACATAGATTTCATTGAGAAAGGATATTCCTGGAATCTGGTAAAACCAAAACCATGGAGTGATGTTCAGCAAAAAGTAGATGAATAAAAACCGGAAAGCAACGAGCCGCATAGGAGGAGCTTTAAAGGAGACTGACTGCCTTTCAAGATACAAATACTTTTAAACAAGAAAAAAATTACGGGTACATATACGGCTCCTGGTTATAAGCCAACATTCTAATATTCTCAAGGACTTGTTTCATATACATCCGCCAAAAGGTTTTTGTAAAAAGCCAGTTTATTGGATAGAGCAAGGGAATATCTGATTGAAGGGTATAAGTATACTCCACTAATATTTTGTTTGGCTCGAGCTCAGTTGTTTTCCATTCACCGGTAAATTTTGAAAATCCCAACATCCAGGATTTGAAATCACTTACCTCTATTTTCCAGTAAGCATTTTCGATCCGTTCTATTACAGTATCGGTAGAACCCTCTCCACCTTCGTAGGTCATGGACTTTGCAACAAATACTTTTTTACTAGATCCTGGTTTCCCCCAATTTTCATCTTCTGTACAATGAGTGACTTTGGGCATCAAGCCATATCCGGTATGCACCTTTGACACGTCGCAGAGCATTGGGGTTTTAAAAGCTCTTTCTAAAGAGCAATTATAAATTGTCTTTACAGTAATTCTTGAGTTCATTTTATCTAGTTGTGTTCTGGGTTGGAAGAACTCTTCCCCACCATCGCATTATGATAATCGCCATCCAGACGTCAGATGCCAGATGCCAGACTGCAAAAGTTCATATGCGAGCGCATGCCCATCACTCACTCCCACACATAACCATTTAACCAATTAAACATTTAACCAGAATAGATGCCAGACGTCAGATGCCAGACGTCAGATGCCAGATTGCAGATGAACATGTACATGTGTATGAATATGCTCGATAATCACTCTCACACATTACCATTTAACATTTACCGATTACCGTTTACCGTTTACCGTTTACCGATTACCGTTTACCGTTTACCGATTACCAGAGATTACCAGAGATTACCCCTTTTTCATCGACCTATGCAATTCCCCATAAGTAGGAATTTGCTGCATGATAGCGGCCCGGATTTGAGTGAGCATATAAACTTCAGCCTGGTAAAATTCAAAAGCGACTAAGGCATTAGTAGCCGTTTTGATTTTCTTATAATAAGTTTCCAGCGTTTTTTCCTGATCCTGTCGGTTAGCAAAGTATTTAACCGCTAATGAATCGGCTTTTGCAGGTGTCATATTGTTGTAAGCCATGGCTGTACTTTCATACAGGGTTATCCTTTCTTTTGCATTGGCTTTATTTAACTGTTGGAATTCATCATAAAGCTTCCAGAAGGCAACAGAGTCTTGCCCGGAGACCACCACTAACTGGCTGATGGCTTCTTTTTTTTGAACGCCCAATAAATTGACAATAGCATCTGCTTCTGCATCTGATGTTTGTGCCTGGATTCCGGAAAAGGTCCCTATGAACAGGGTAGCGAGAATCATAATTTTCTTATTCATGACTAATTTTTTTTGGTAGATGCAATTAAAGCAATTTTCTTGAAGAAAGGAAATAATCTATAAAACTTGATTACTCTAGCATTTGCCGTTTACCATTTACCAATTTACTTTCCTGCTTCCTCTTTTTTATTTGAGCTCTTCATTTCTTTCAGTTCATTTTCGAGTGACTCAATTTTGGTGTAGAGATAACGGATAGCTTCTATCGTCATCGCATCATAGGTACCATAGGCGGTCTGCAAATATCCTTTAGCATCTTCTTCGACAAGGGTTGGGAAAACTTCCTGAATATTTTGAGCAGTAAAACCGTATTGTACACCTTCAGGACGTGAATTTCCTGTCTTGTCATCATTCCATTCGTAGGTAATGCCTTTCAATGCCAGCAATTTTTCAATCATTTCCTGGGCATCGAGTGATTGTATGTTTTTCTTCAGGCGTTCATCGGAATTAGCCAGCCAATCACCAGCAGTTGATTTGGATGCATTGCCCTCTACCTCGAGTCGATTGGTAGCTGGTGTTCGGCCAAGGCCCACGAGACCTGCGGAATTTATGCGTAATCGTTCTGTAATATTTACCTTGACCGTAAAATTGTGATCATCATCATAGGCGATCTGGCCCACCGTAGATGTTCCTGTGCCAAAATTAATGGCCCCCAGTAAAATTGGATTTACCGTAGAGTTTTTCAGTTCAATGACAGAACCGTTCACACTATTAGTAGACATAAATCTGCCTACAGCTTGATTAGTCAGTATATCAAGACTGAAAGCAGGGGTTAGCTGTCCAATACCAAGTTTGTTTTTAATATATACATTACCATCCTTGAAGTATCCGGCCCAGTTTGTGGTGGCATCTTTAGCAGTCCCAAAAATTCCAATGTTTTCATCGCAAGACAATGAGGCTGCTCCGTAAACAGCATAATTAAGGAAGCTATTGTTGCCTCTCATATCGACCTTGACCCCATAATTTGTGCCGTTCAGATCTCCATCGTACCGGCAGAGGAGTCCTGTCCCTCCATAGTCTGCACCTGCAAAAGGTGTGCAGCGCATCTCCAACCCAAAGGAAAGTGCTGATATACTAACACCCACTCTTCCTCCACTAAACTTCCCTCCAATTCCAAAACCACTTCCAGGATAACTCTCCCCTTTAATGGCAGCCACATCATCGTTATGCGAACCTGTATACTTTACATTGAGTACCGCATCATAACCAGTCAATTGCACTCCTTCCGGTGTGCGGATATCTACATTATGTTCTGGAGTAGTTGTGTTAATACCCAGTTTTTGGGTATGCCCGGTGACTGTAATTAAGCATAAAACAATACAAAGCGAAAGGGTAATGATAGGTTTCATCTTTTTTTTCCACAAAGAAACCTGCTGCCAGATATGCTGACAAGACTGAATGATTAAACGGTATAACTTGAAAGAGTATTCGGGCTAATTAAATGAGTGGAGCTTTTACACCGCCCTCAATCAGCCAACATGATTTTGGTTACTTGCTGTCCTACCGTCAATACATACATACCCGGTACAAGGGATGATAATTGGATCTGGTTAGTGCCCCGAATGACACTACCTCGAAGAACAGGCTGGCCAATGATAGAGGTCAATGTATAGTCTGTTGAGGCGGACTCCGGCCATTCAACCGTGAGTAGTTCCTTTACCGGGTTTGGATAAACTGACACCATTGAAGCAATATCCTGATCATGCACCGCTGTTGGATTGATCAACCCATGAATATCATATTCGGAAAAAAATCGCCAGATCTCTTTTGATGCATCAATGTCCTGGTTGGTCCCCACACCACCAAATGCAGTTCCCGGCCAGGTATGTTGGCCGCCGATAATCTTGTAGTGCTCAACTGTTGACCCGCTAGTGCCATTGCTATAAAGATGATGTTCTGCAGTACAACCATCCGCTGAATCTGTATCTTCCATTGCAGTGATTGTAGGTGGAGTATCACATTCA
>Ga0157380_10001910_pt1 | contig 13832 bp, 10 predicted proteins | sample S35metaG_FD_119757 | JGI IMG/M metagenome (GOLD analysis project Ga0157380, IMG submission 119757) | Switchgrass rhizosphere microbial communities from Kellogg Biological Station, Michigan, USA - S3-5 metaG | ecosystem: Host-associated > Plants > Roots > Rhizosphere > Soil | place: USA...
AGAGGCTGTAGGCTTCGACGTCCTCCCCGACAGGCGTCGCCGCCACGGGTTCGTCCATCCGGCTCTCGACCAGCGCCTCGAGCGTCCCACTCGCGCGCGTGGGCAGGATCGCGGCGTGGCGCCCCAGCAAGTACGTGGCGATCGGCCCGCCCATCAGGCCGCCAGCCACGATGCCCACCATCGCCGCCGACACGGCAAGCGTGGCGGCGCCGTTCACGCCCGCGCTTTCGAACAAAGGAGCAAACGCCAGCCCAGTGGCCGGTCCTCCGGTGAGCGTCACGGACCCGGCGAGCACACCCATCAGCGGATGCTCGCCGAGCAGCCAGGCCACGCCGCCGCCGACGACGTTCTGCAGCACGGCGGCGATCGAGGCCACGATCATCATGACGAGGACGAGCGGGCCGCCACGCGCGAGCACGCGAAAGCTGGCGCCGAAGCCGACCGAGGCGAAGAACGCGTTCTGCAGCGGCACCTGGAGCGCGGTGTCGAAGGCGATGAGCGGCGGCGTTCCGCGATTGACGAACGCGAAGAGGGCGGCGAGCGGCAATCCGCCGACGACCGGCGCGGGAATGTTGTAGCGCGCCAGCACTGGCAGCTGGCGCTTCAGGAAGTAGCCGAGAAAGAGTGCGACCCCCGCGAAGGCGACGGTTTGAATGAGATCTAAAGACACGCAGGCCTCGGGCTTCTGGCTTCGGGCTTCAGGAGAGCGGCTTCAGGCCAAAGGCTAGGGGCTAAAGGTCAGAGGCTGAAGGCCTCACTTGATCCGCACCTGGATGTCCCGGCTGGCAGCGGCGTCCCGCCCCGCGCGCGAGCGCCCCTCGATGTGCAGCACGTACAGGCCGGGCTCGACGTCGGTGAGCGGCAGCCGGCCGGCGAAGCCGTAGCCGCCGCCACCACGCACCTCGCTGGACGAGCGCTCTTCGGCGGCCTCGAGCACGACGCGGCCGCCCTCCGAGCGGAGCTCCGCCTTCAGATCGACGGTGTGCGGGTTGTTCGCCCCGTTCTCGTAGAACTCGGCGAAGAACATCAGCGTGTCGCCGACGGCGAATTCCCGCGCGGCGATCGGCGGTCCCGGCAGGAAGTCGCCGAGCGGATTCTTGGCGTTGACGGTCGGCGTCAGGCTGGCCGAGGCGGCCGTGAGCGCGACGCCGCTCATCACGAACGCCTCCTTGTAGAACTCCGGCACGTCGAGATCGTAGATGACGCTCCCGGCCTTGCCGCTCTTGTTGCCGGCCGCCAGCCGCAGCTGGTAGCGCCCGGGCGGGAGATTCACCTGCGTCACCACGCGGAAGCCGCGTTCCTTCGCCCGCTGGTACGTGTCGGGCTTCAGGGTCAAGTTGGCGGTGTGGCGCTCGCCCATGAGCACCTTGCCCTTCGAGTCGGTCGCGGCGCTGGCGATCTCGAGCGATTCGTTGAAGGTGCCGTTGGCTTCCGTGAAATCGAGCTTCGAGGCATCGAGCTCGAGCACCACGGCCACGGCCGCATTCGGCGCCTCGCCCTTGTACGCGCCGGCAAAGACCTTGAGCGGCAGCCCCGCAACCGGCAACGGGCTGGAGAGCGCCTCCGTCATCGCCGGATTGGCCGTGGGCTTGGCGTCGGCCGGCCGGCGGCCGCGCGCCTCGTAATACCCGTTGCGCGCCCGCACGACGTGCGCGCCGGGCCGCTTCACCCGAATCTGGATCTTGCGGTAGCGGCCGTCGCGCCGCGAGTTGTTCGAGTAGTAGCCGAGCAGGTAGTACTGGCTGTTCTCCTGCACGATACGGTCGAACGCGTTGTTGAAGTCGTTTTGGTTGACGGCGGCGAAGCCGCCGGTGTTGGCGGCGAGCACCCGGAGGCTGTCCTGCGACAGGCGCAGCTCGTTCTGCAGCGAATTGAGCCCGGCGCCCTGCTCGGGCATCGTCGAGCTCACCGTGATCAGGTCCTCGGAGCCGGTCGTCAGGCCGCGCGGGTCGATGGCGTAGATACTGACGTTGCCGCGGGTCGCCGAGGCGATCGCGTCGTGGGTGTCGAGCAGCACCGCCGACGCGGTCGATCCCGCCAGGCCCACGGCCTCGTGGATGTCGTAGTCCACACCCTCGCCCACGAGCAGCAGCGCCTTGCGGCGGCCCCGGACGTTGGACATGAACTCGGCCAGCTTGCGAATCGAGCCCATGGCGTTGCGGGCGTTGAAGCTCCGCTCCATCATCTGGTTGTCGTCGCCCGGCCGCAACCCGCCGGTGGCCGGGTCCGTGCGGATGTTCTGCAGCCTCTCGATCGTCGCCGACTGCAGCTTCCGTCCGACGAACTTATCCACGGCCGACATGAGCAGGCGCGGGTTGTTGGTGAAGTCCTGTGAGCCATTGCTGCGGCCGGTGAACACGACGGCCGCCATGTCGTTGGTGCCGAAGCTGCGCTCGAAGAAGCGCCGCATCGCCGCCTTCACCCGCGGGGTGCGCGTGAACTCCGTGTGCAGGTCGTCGAGCACGATCAGGTAGATGCGCCCCTCGGTGTGATCGTTGGTCTGGACGTCGGCCTCGATCGGCGCGGCGGCGAACAGCGGCCGCTCCGCCCGCTCGATCGGGATGTTCACGAGCGAGAACGCCGTGACCTTCTGCGACTTGCCGTCCTCGGTCACCTCGAAGTCGTCGGCGGTGAGGTCGTTTACCGGGTTGTTCTGCGCGTCGGCGACGTAGACGTCGGCCTCGACGTAATCCACGTCGACGCGGAAGACGACCGGCGGCGCGTCGGTCTGGGGCGCCGCCGGGGCCGGGGCCGGGGTCTGTTGCGCCCACAACACACCGGTGCCGAGCGCGGCGGCAACAGCAACTGAAACGACGAGGCGTCTGGTCATAAAGCGCTCTTGGGCGGTCGATCGAGGGCTGGCACTCGCGATTATAGGGCTGACGAGGCGCGCGTCCGGCCATCCCCGCTCCGCCTCGCCAACGGGAGCGTTGGCTGCCCCCCCCCCGCTTCGGCGGGGCAGCAGCCGTGGAATCAGCCCCTATACTGAGGGGCGTCCATGGCGCTCGACGTCCCAGCCATCCAGCGCGCGCTTCGCGACAGCCGTCTCGACGGGTGGCTGCTCTACGACTTTCACGGGTCGAATCCCATCGCCACCCGCCTCACCGGAGTAGATCGCGGCGCCCACCTGACCACCCGCCGCTGGTACTACCTGATTCCGTGCGAGGGCGAGCCCCGCGCGCTGGTGCACGCGATCGAGCGCCACAACCTCGATACGCTGCCGGGCCGGAAACTGGTCTACGGCCGCCGCGAGCAGCTCGAATCGGGACTGACGGATCTGCTGCGCGGGGTCAAGACGGTGGCGATGGAGTACTCGCCCGGCTGCGCCATCCCCTATGTCTCGCGGGTCGACGCCGGGACCGCGGAAGCGATCCGGGCCCGCGGTGTCGACATCGTGTCGTCGGGCGATCTCGTCCAGGCGTTCGAGGCGGTGTGGACGCCGGCCCAACTCGAGACGCACCGCACCGCGGCGGCGGCGCTCTACCGGATCAAGGACCGCGCCTTTGCCGCGGCCGCGGCGGCCGTCCGCGAACGGCGCGCGCTCGACGAATACGAGCTGCAGCAGCAGATGGTAGGCTGGTTTGCCGAGGAAGGGCTGGTGTCGGACTCGGCTCCGGTGGTCGCCGTCGGGCCCCACGCCGGCAACCCGCACTACCTCCCCACGGCCGCAAGCGCCTCGCCTATCGTGGCCGACCAGCTGCTCCTGCTCGATCTCTGGGGCAAGCTGTCACAGCCGGCTGCCGTCTTTGCCGACATTACGTGGGTCGGCTACACCGGCCGCACCGTGCCCGCGAAAATGGCCGAGGTGTTCGACGCCGCCGCCCGCGCGCGAGATGCCGCGGTGGATCTCGTGCAGGCCGCGGCCAGAGAGGGGCGCGAACTGCGGGGGTGGCAGGTGGACCGCGCGGCCAGGACGGTGCTGGTGGACGCGGGGTTCGAGGCCCAGGTCTTGCACCGCACCGGTCATAGCCTGGGCGAAGAGGTCCATGGCAACGGCGCGCATCTCGACGACTTCGAGACCCGCGACGAGCGCAAGCTGCTGCCAGGCACCGGCTTCACGGTCGAGCCTGGCCTCTATCTGGAGGAGTTCGGTGTGCGCACGGAAATCAACGTCTTCCGAGGGGACCGGGAGGCCGAGGTGACCGGTCCGCGTCAGGACGCCATCGTGCCGCTGGTATCATGAATCAGCGAAGGGCTTGCGCCGCGACATCCCGCGGACCCTTTGGCTGATTCATTCCGCCGTCTTCGGCCGCGCGTCGCGCGGCGGGGGGCGTGGAGGCCGTAATGTTGAACCGGAAGATCACGCTGCTTTATTCGCTGCCGATCGTGCTGATGTCGGTGCTGGTCGGAATGATCGTCGCGTCGCGGCTTGATCTGTCGCCCGCCACGAGCGCGCAGACTGTCGCGGCCCCGCCGATGAACAGCGCGCCGCTGACTGGCGCGCTCACCGCCTCGACCTTCCGCGACATCGCCAAGCTGGCGTCGCCGGCCGTGGTCAACATCCGCACCGAGTCGCGGCAGCGCACGCAGGACCTCTCCGACTTCTTCGGGGGCGGCGGCGGCGACCTCTTCGAGCGCTTCTTCGGCCAGCCGAACCCGCGGGGCCAGGGGCAGGGGCAGGGCCGCGGCCAGGGCGGCGGCCAAGGCGGTGGCCAGGGGCAGCGGCCGCGAGAGCGGGAACAGGTGGTCCAGGCGGCCGGCACCGGGTTCATCATCGACAAGGCCGGGTTCATCCTGACCAACAACCACGTCGTGGACGGGGCCACGAAGATCGCCGTGTCGCTTTACGGCGAGGACGAGGACCAGGAATATGAGGCCCGGGTCGTCGGCCGCGACCCGCTCACCGACAGCGCGCTCATCGAGCTCACCGAGAAGCCCAACCACGTGCTCCCCGAGATCAAGTTCGGCGATTCCAGCCAGATGCAGCCGGGCGACTGGGTGATGGCGATCGGCAACCCCTTCGGCTACGCCCACACCGTGAGCGTCGGCGTCATCAGCGGCCTCGACCGGCCCTTCACGGTGGCCCAACGCCGTCAGGCGCAGGTGATCCAGACCGACGCCGCGATCAACCCGGGCAATTCCGGCGGCCCGCTCCTCAACATCCGCGGCGAAGTCATCGGGATGAACACCGCCATCATCACCGACGGCCAGCGCCAGGGGAACATCGGCATCGGCTTCGCGATTCCGATCAACACCGTGCGCGACCTGCTGTCGCAGCTGCGCGGCGGCAAGATCACGCGCGGGCGCATCGGTGTCGAGATCCGGCCGATCCCGCGCGAGTCGCTCGACGAGTTCGGGCTGAAGAACCGCGAGGGCGCGCTGGTCGGCGCGGTGTCGGCGGGCGGCGCGGCCGACAAGGCCGGCATCGAGCCGGGCGACGTGATCATCGGCTACAACGGCAAGCCGGTGAAGAACAGCAACGAGCTGGTGTCGATGGTCACCGCCACGAAGCCGGGCACCAGCGTACCGCTGCGGGTGATGCGCGACGGCAAGGAACAGACGATCAGCGTCACCGTGGACGAGCTCGACCTCGAGGCCGAAGGCAACCAGCAGTCGCGCGCCGGGCGCGGCGGGCGCGGCGGCGGGCCCGAGCCGGAAACGACGGCCGGATTCGGCCTGACGCTGAACAACATCACGCCCGACATTGCCCGCCAGCTGGGGCTCGAGAGCTCGCGCGGAGCGGTGGTGGTGGATGTCGACCCCAACAGCCCCGCGGCCCGTGCCGGTCTCACCGAGGGCGACGTCATCCTGCGCGTCGGGCGCACGCCGGTGGCGAACACCGCCGACGCACAGCGCGAGCTGGCCAAAGTGCCGGCGGGCGGCACGGCGTTCCTGCGCGTCCAGCGTGACGGTCAGGAAACGTTCGTGCCCGTCACCAAGGAATAGACACCGGACGTCGTGGAGGACCAGCAGTGGTCAAATGAGTCAGATTCCAGGCTGGCCCTTCACGACGTCCCGCCCCCGCGGAGCGGGGGCCAGAAGACACTGCAGCACTAGCGACGAGACACGGAAGTCTCTTGAGCGGAGCGTCGCTAGTGCTCGAGCGTGAGGTCAAGATCCGGTTTCGCGATCCCGACCACGCTCGGGCCGCACTCGCCACGATCGGGGCCGTTCCCCTGCGGCCCCGGCGCCTCCAGGACGACACGCTCTACGACACCCGCGACAGCGCGCTGCGCGCCAGGCGCGCGGTCGTGCGCCTGCGCCGCGAACCCGATCGCGCCTACGTCACCTTCAAAGGCCCGGTGCAGCCGGGGCCGATGAAGATCCGGGAGGAGCAGGAAACCGAGGTCGCCGACGCCGACGTGCTGCGCCGCGTCCTGCAGGAACTCGGACTCGAGGCGTGGTTCCGCTACCAGAAGTTCCGCGAGGAGTTCGAGGCGCCCGGCGTCGTCATCGCGCTCGACGAAACGCCTGTGGGCACCTATCTCGAGATCGAAGGCTCGGAAGAAGGCATCCTGACCGTGACTGACGCCCTGGGATGCTCGCCCGCCGACTTCATCCTGGATTCCTACCGCGGCCTGTTCATCGCGTTCGTGCAGGCGAACCATCTCACCGTCCGCGACATGCTGTTCGACGCGCGAGACGCCGCCGGGGCATGATTCCGGCGCTCGTCCTCACCGCCGGGCTGGCAACCCGGCTGCGGCCGCTGTCGCTCGTACGCGCGAAGGCAGCGCTGCCGGTCGGCGGACAGCCGCTCGTGGGCCGCATCCTCGGCTGGCTGCGCGGCGGCGGCGTCGCCGACGTCGTGCTCAACCTCCATCACATGCCGGAGACGCTGACGCGCATCGTCGGCGACGGCCAGGACTTCGGCGTCCGGGTGCGCTATTCGTGGGAGACACCCGTCCTGGGGTCGGGTGGGGGTCCGCGTCGTGCCGCGCCGATCCTGGGCGCGCCGCGCTTCCTGATCGTCAACGGCGACACGCTGACCGACCTGGTGCTCGGGCCGGTGCTCGAGTACCACGATCGATCGCATGCGCTGGTAACGATGGCCGGAGTACCCAACACCGAGCCGCACAAGTACAGCGGCCTCCTTGCCGGCGCCGACGGCGCGCTGGCCGGCGTGGCCCCGCGCGGATCGGACCAACCCTCGTACCACTTCTACGGCGTTCAGGTCGCCGAAGCCGCCGCCTTCGACACCGTGCCGCCCGACACGCCCTACGAGTCGGTGGCCGCGCTCTACCCCCAGCTGAACGCGGCGCGGCCTGGAGCCGTGCGCGTGCTGCCGACCGATACCTCGTACCACGACATCGGCACGCCGGCCGACTACTACGCCACCTCCATGGCGTTTGCCGAGCGCGAAGGCACGGTCGATCGACATCCCGCGACGTCGCGCGTCGCGCCATCCGCTGCCGTACGCCGTTCGATTCTGTGGGACGACGTGGATGTGGGCGACGGCGCCGTGCTCGACAGGTGTATCGTCACCGACGGCGTGTCGATTCCACCGCGGACGTCCTGGACGCGCCAGATCATCCGGCGCCTCGATGGCAGCCTGGCGCCAGGAGAAACCGTCGTCGGCAATCTGGCGGTCTCCGATCTTTCGTCGTAGGGCGGGGCTTCCACCTTCGCCAAGGCTACGGCGGACCACCGTAGCGTTAGCGGAGGTGGTCGGCCCCGCCGGAAGAACCCGGGGGAAACGGACGTGACGACAACTGTGACCGACGTGCGGGCCCGAATCGATCAGTTTCTCGCCGACTGCGGCCTCGCGCAACGCGGCGCGTCCGTGGTGGCGCTCACCGGCGACGCCTCGGACCGGCGCTACTTCCGCGTGCTCGTGCCGCACGACGCGACGCAGGTGCTCGCCGTACACCCGGGGCCGATCGCCTTCGAGCAGCTCCCGTTCGTCAACGTCGCCGGCCTGCTCGAGGCGATGCCGGTGCCCGTGCCGCGCATCCTCGCCCACTCGAACGAGCTCGGCGTCATCGCCCTGCAGGATCTCGGCGACGTCACGCTGCAGGCGCATCTCGGCGCCGCCACCCAGGCCGAACACGCCGCGCTCTACCGCCAGGCCGTGAGCCTGATCGAAACGCTGCAGCGCCGCGGCGGCGAGCTGGCCGCACCGGGCTATCTGCCCTACGGCATCGCGTTCGATGTCGAGAAGCTCACCTGGGAGCTCAACTTCTTCGTGAAGCACTACCTCGAGGCCTACCGCGGCGCCGCCTTCGACGGCGCGGCGCGGGCGGCCTTGAGCGAGGAGTTCGCCGCGATCGTCGAGGAGCTCGCGGCCGAGCCCCGCGTGCTCTGCCACCGCGATTACCACAGCCGCAACCTGATGCTGCACGATGGGCAGCTTTACATCATCGACTTTCAGGACGCACGCATGGGGCCGGACACCTACGACCTGGTGTCGCTGCTGCGCGATTCCTACGTCGATCTCACGGACGCCCAGGTGGACGAACTGATCGCGTTCTTTCTCGCCCTCCGCAGCCGCGGGACGGGTACCGGCGGCGACGACGCCCAGCGGTTCCGCGAGCGTTTCGACCTGATGGCCCTCCAGCGCAACCTGAAAGCGCTCGGCACCTTCGGCTTCCAGGCCGCGACACGGGCCAACCCGGTGTACATCCAGTACATGCCGCGCACGCTCACCTACGCGCGCACCAATCTGGAGCGCCACGCCAGGTTCGGGCAGCTCCGCGAGCTGCTCGCCTCCGTGCTGCCCGAGCTCCGCTGATTCACGCAGGGCGGGGCTTCGGCCGCAGACGCTCGGTCCCTGCCGCGCGCGGTAAGATGAGGGCACCGTGGACGAGCGGCGCTTCGGTCTTTCCACGCATCTCTTTCACGACCACCGGCTGACGCGCGAGCACCTGGCGCTCGTCGCCCGCCACGGTTTCGAGGCGATCGAAGTCTTCGCCACGCGTACCCATTTCGACTACCGCAACGACGAGGCGGTGACGAGCCTCGCCGGCTGGCTGGCCGAGACCCGGCTCCAGCTCCACTCGCTGCATGCACCGATCGCCGAGGCCGTGCGGCGTGGCGAGATGGTGGCGCCATATTCCACCGCCTCGGGCGACGAAAGCCGCCGCGCCGCCGCCGTGGCCGAGGTGAAAGCGGCGCTCGCCCTGGCCGCGCGCATTCCGTTCCGCGTCCTGGTGCTGCACCTCGGCGTGCCCACGTCGACGCGCCCGCCGGCCAACGACAACCAGCCGGGCGCGGCCCGCCGCAGCCTTCAGGAGATCGCGGCCGCCGCGCGCGCCGTCGGCGTCCAGGTAGCCGTGGAAGTGATGCCCAATCCGCTGTCCACGCCAGACAGCCTCGTCCGCCTCATCGAGGACGAGAGCGACGAGATCGATGGCATCGGCATCTGTCTCGACTACGGCCACGCGCACCTGATGGGCGACGTTGGCGAAGCGATCGAAGAAGTGTCGGGCCACCTGATCACGACGCACGTGCACGACAACCGCCGCCGCGCCGACGATCATCTGCCGCCGTTTGCCGGCTCGATCGACTGGGACATGGCGATGATGGAGACGCAGAAGATCGGCTACGACGGCGTGCTGATGTTCGAGGTAGCCGATACCGGCGACGCCGCCGCCACACTGCAGCGCTGCGCCAACGCGCGCGAGCGGCTGAAAAACACTTTCGTCACCTTCTAGAGCGGCTCACTTGAGTTCAGAGAGCCGCAGATGGTCGGCTCAGGGCGCAGGGCTCAGGCACACACTGACCCCGTCGAGCGCTCTTGCTTGAGTCTTGAGCCTTGAGCCTTGAGTCTTGAGCCAAACCAACGGCTCTCAACTCGGGCCGTGGAATTAAAACGCAGCGTGCCCGGGCGTGCGCGGGAACGGAATCACGTCGCGGATATTGGTCATCCCCGTCGCGTAGATGATCGTTCGCTCGAGACCGAGACCGAACCCGGCGTGCGGCACGGTGCCGTAGCGGCGCAAGTCGCGATACCACCAGTACGCTTTCGGGTCGAGACGCAGTTCCTCGAGACGACGATCGAGGTGGTCCAGCCGCTCCTCGCGCTGTGAGCCGCCGATGATCTCGCCGATGCCCGGCGCCAGCACGTCCATCGCCGCCACCGTCTTGCCGTCGTCGTTCATCCGCATGTAGAACGCCTTGATCTCTTTCGGATAATTCATGACGACGACCGGGGCTTTCACGTGCTCTTCGGTGAGCCAGCGTTCGTGTTCCGACTGGAGATCCATGCCCCAGTGCACCGGGAACTCGAAGGTCTTCCCGCTCCGTTCCAGGGCGGCGATCGCATCGGTATAGGTGATGCGCTCGAACGGCGAGGCCACGAAGGCTTCGACGCGGGCCACACAGCCCTTGTCGATGCGGTCGGCGAAGAACTTCAGATCATCCCCCCGCTCGTTGAGGACTGCCGTGAGGATGTACTTGAGAAACGACTCGGCGAGGTCGGCGTCGGCGTGCAGATCGGCGAAGGCAATCTCGGGCTCGACCATCCAGAACTCGGCAAGATGGCGACTCGTGTTGCTGTTCTCGGCGCGGAACGTCGGGCCGAATGTGTAGACCTTCGAGAGGGCAAGACAGTAGGTCTCGACGTTGAGCTGTCCGCTGACGGTGAGGAAGGCTTCGCGGCCGAAGAAGTCCTGCGTGAAGTCGGTTCGTCCGTCTGGCGTGCGCGGAATCGCCGGCGGATTGGCGAGATCGAGCGTGCTGACGCGAAACATCTCGCCAGCACCCTCGGCATCGCTCGCCGTGACGATCGGCGTGTGGACCCAGAAGAACCCCCGCTCGTGAAAGTAGCGGTGGATGGCCATGCTGAGGCAGTGGCGCACCCGGGCGACGGCGCCAAGCGTGTTGGTGCGCGGCCTGAGGTGAGCCACTTCACGGAGATACTCGAAAGAGGCACGCTTCGGCTGAATCGGATACCCCTCGGGGTCGTCAACCCACCCGACGACTTCGACGGCATCGGCCTGCACCTCGACGGACTGGCCCTGCCCCTGGCTCTGCACCAGCACACCGGTCGCGATCACCGCGCATCCCGACGTCAGCTTCCTGATCTCACTCTCGTAGTTCGGCAACTGAGCCGGCGCGACGACCTGAATCGGGTCGAAGCACGAGCCGTCGTGAACGTGGATGAACGAGAGGCCAGCCTTGGAATCGCGGCGCGTACGAACCCAGCCGCGGACGGACACGCGGCTTCCGACGGCCGTGCGTCCTTTGAGAAGCGATGAGATGTCAGGGTGATCGGCGGTGGACATGGCTATGCGTATCCTAAATCCGATACGCGTCGCTCATGTCTCACGAGGCGCGGCTACAGCCGCCCTTCGCGTAGGGCGCGGCTTCAGCCGCGCCGTGTGGGCGGAGCTGCCCACCTACGCCAAGGCTATGGTGGGTCCCATAGCTTCAGCGAAGGCGGAAAGCCCCGCCCTTCGACGCACGGTCAGACGACTGTCCGGCGGCCGCTGATGATGCCCACGAGGAACAGTACGAGCGCCATTACCAACAGGACGTGCACGAACGCGCCGATCGTATAGGTGCCGACCACGCCAAGCAGCCACGCGACCAACAGGATGAAAGCCAGAACCATCAACATCGCACCCCTCCCGGGCTTGAAGCCCATCGAATGGTGGGAGCCATTCGCCCCCAGAGAGAGCAAGACTGTCGCCAATCCACGTGGCATTCCGATTGCTCTACAGAACACCAAGAACGCTCGCGCTTTTCCTACAAGCGCGACCATCCACCCACCACCACGGTCGGGAGGCTCATCCTCCCGGCTGCCTCCTCTGTTTTTCCTTTTTTTCCGTGTTTTCGCCGCTTCGCCCCTCTTCGGCTTCAGCACCCGCCGGCGACTTTTGAAAAAGCTTCCAGGTAATCAGGGGAATCCCGCACACCGGCCGACGTGTCCGGCCTGTCTTACCGGTCTTACCTGTCCCTCTGGTACCCTGATCGGAGATGAAGATCGGAATGGTCTCGCTCGGGTGCCCGAAGAACCTCGTCGATTCCGAGGTGATGCTCGGGCTGGCCCAGCAGGCGGGCCACGAGCTGACGCGCGACCCCGCCGGGGCCGAGGTGCTGATCGTCAACACCTGCGCGTTCATCGACAAGGCCAAGCAGGAGTCGGTGGACGCCATTCTGGAGATGGCCGAGTTCAAGAAGACCGGGGCCTGTAAGACCCTCGTCGTCGCCGGCTGCCTGGCCGAGCGCTACCGCGACGAGCTGAAGGCCCAGATTCCGGAGATCGACGCCATCCTCGGCACCGGCGACGTCCCCGCCATCGTCGAAGCGCTGGGCGGCCCTGCCGCCCCGTCGCATCCGCAGTCGAGCGGGCTCATCCAGATTCGTCGCAACAGCGGAGAGGCTGTCGCCGCGAAGCCGGGCAGCGGCCCCGCGACTCTGGCCACTCTGCTTACTCCGCCCGCTCTGCCTACTCCGCTTGTCACCCGGGCTCTGCCTACCTATCTCTACGACGCCGACACGCCCCGGCTGCTGGCAACGCCGAGGCACTACGCCTACGTCAAGATCGCCGAGGGGTGCGACTACAAGTGCGGCTTCTGCATCATCCCGAAGCTCCGCGGGCACTACCGCAGCCGGCCCCACGACTCGATCGTCCGTGAGGCCGAGGCGCTCGCCGCGCGCGGCGTGAAGGAACTGCTCCTCATCTCGCAGGACACCACGTTCTACGGCATCGACCGCGGCGAACGCGGCGCCCTTGGCCGCCTGCTCGGCGCGTTGCAGCAGGTGGACGGGATCGAGTGGATCCGGCTGCTCTACCTCTACCCGACCACGATCGGCGACGACTTGCTCGACGCCATGGCCGCGCACGACAAGGTGTGCCGCTATATCGACCTGCCGCTCCAGCACGCCTCCGACGCGGTGCTCAAGCGGATGAAGCGTCCGGGCACCCGGGCCAGCTACGAGAAACTGCTCGACCGCATCCGCACCCGGGTGCCGGACGTCGCCCTGCGGACCACGGTGATCGTCGGCTACCCCGGAGAGACGGCTGACGACTTCGGCGAGCTGCAGGCGTTCGTCAAGGCAGTCGAGTTCGACCACCTGGGCGTCTTCACCTATTCCCATGAGGAAGGGACGACCGCCCACGACCTCACCGACGACGTGCCCGCCGCCTCCAAGGAGCGCCGCCGCTCGTCCCTGATGACGCTCCAGAAACGGATCGTCGCCCGGACGCACCGGGCGCGGGTCGGACGGCAGGTGCGCCTGCTCGTGGACGGGCCGTCAGCGGACCACGAGCTCGTGCTCAGGGCCCGCACCGCCGGCCAGGCGCCGGACATCGATCCGCTCGTCTACCTCACCGATTGCGACCCGTCCGAGGTCGCGGCCGGCCAGTTCCTCGACGCCGAAATCGTCGCCAGCCGCGGCTACGATTTGCTGGCGAGGCCCCTGCCAATCGCCCGCCCAGAGGGCGGGCCCGGCGGCAACAGAGTCGCCCGCCCGGAGGGCGGGCCAAAAGCCACTGCGGGGCGAAGCCGCACGCGTCGAGGCGTAGCCTCGACCCAATTCGCGTGATACACTAGGCGGTCACCTAGGCTGGGAAAGATTCCTAGTGGGCTCGTGCCCACTTTTTGTATTTCTGGGCCAGTTTTTTGCGCGCAGCGCGTCAACAGATACCGGCAGGGAAAGACATCGCGAGCGGAGCGGACCGGGTGCAGCCGCTGGACACGGTTCGAGCCATTGCCGAGCGCGTGGCGCGCGCGCGAGGGCTCGAAGTGTGGGATATCCAAAGCCGGCGCGAGGCGACGGGCCGCGTGGTACGGATTTTCATCGACCGGCCAGGCCCCGCGGCCACCCCGGAGGAGAGCGTCAGCGTTGAAGACTGCGAGCAGGTCAACCGCGAGTTGAGCACCATCCTCGACATCGAAGATCCGCTGCCTTACGCCTACGTGCTCGAGGTTTCGTCGCCGGGGCTCGAT
>Ga0157380_10001912_pt1 | contig 13831 bp, 13 predicted proteins | sample S35metaG_FD_119757 | JGI IMG/M metagenome (GOLD analysis project Ga0157380, IMG submission 119757) | Switchgrass rhizosphere microbial communities from Kellogg Biological Station, Michigan, USA - S3-5 metaG | ecosystem: Host-associated > Plants > Roots > Rhizosphere > Soil | place: USA...
CTGCGACATCAAGGTCACCGGGCTGCTCGCCAACGTGTTGATGAAGCAACGGGCAGCCGACGCCGGCGCCCAGGAAGCCATCATCGTGCGCCAGGGCGAGATCCTGGAGGGAGCTTCCACCAGCATTTTCCTCGTCACCGGCGATGCGGTCAGTACACCGCCGAACAGTCACCGCATCCTGCCGGGCACGACTCGCGATGCCGCAGTCGAGCTGATGTCGAACCTGCTTCCGGTGGAGATCCGCCGTTTGGGCGTCGAAGAGTTGCGCGACGTGGACGAAGTATGGATCGCCGCGGCGACGCGCGACGTCATTCCCGTAACGCAGGTCGACGGCCGTCCCATCGGCAGCGGCAAACCCGGGCCACGGTGGCAGAAGGTTTATCGGGCGTTCGTGGAATCGAGGCAGGCGCTGGCCGGAACGCGGGCGCTGTGAGTCGCGGATGAACAAGCAGCATGGTGGCTCGGCTTGAACTCTCGACGGTCAGCCCATACATCGGCCCGATGACGGACACCCTCTTTCAATTCCCCTGCGCGTTTCCCCTCAAGGTCATGGGACGGCGCACCGACGATTTTCGCAGCATCGCGCTGGGCATCGTGCAGAAGCACGTGGGATTCATCGATCCGCTCAATATCGAGGAACGGCCGAGCAAGGATGGCAGCTATCTCGGCCTGACATTCAATTTCACGGCGGATAGCCGCGAGCAGCTCGACGCGCTCTATCGCGAACTCACGTCCTGCGAGCGAGTACTGATCGTCCTCTGAGAGGAGGCCGGAAGCAGCCCGATCAGCCTCCTGGCGCGACTCTGATCACGACTTTCCCGGTCGCCTTGCGACCGTTCAGCACTTCCAACGCATCGGTGAAGCGCTCGAGTCCATCGAGCTCGGTCACATGGGGGCGGATTTTCCGTTCGTCGAACAGTCTGAACAGCGCCTGCAGATTCGCAGCGTGTATATCGGGCTCGCGGCGCGTGTGCGCACCCCAGAACACGCCGACGATTGAACAGCTCTTGAGCAGCGGCAGATTGAACGGCACAGCCGGAATCTTGCCGCTGGCGAAACCGATCACCAGGTAGCGTCCGTTCCAGCCCATGGCGCGAACGCACTGTTCCGCATAGTCGGCGCCCACCGGATCGTAGGCGACATCGATGCCCTTGTCGCCGGTGAACTCCATCACCTTGGCCTTGATCGGTTCTTTCGTATAGTTGAACGCGGCGTCGGCGCCATGCGCCTTCGCGAGCTGCAATTTCTCATCGGTGCTGGCTGCTGCGAGTACGCGTGCACCCAGTGCTTTGCCGATCTCGATCGCCGCGAGACCGACGCCGCCGGCAGCGCCCAGCACCAGCAATGTCTCGCCTGGCTTGATATTCGCCCGCTGCGCCAGCGCGTAATAGGTCGTGCCGTAGTTCACCAGGAATCCTGCTGCCGCGGCCATGTCCATCGACTCCGGCAGCGGAATGAGAGTCGATGCGGAGACAGCGCATTCCTGCGCAAGCCCTCCCTGTCCCACCAATGCAAGTGCACGGGCTCCGACCTTCACGTCGGTGACATCGGGCCCCAGCTCGGTGACCACGCCCGCCACTTCCGTGCCGGGTGTGAACGGCACTTCGGGCTTGACCTGGTATTTGCCCGCCACCATCAACGCGTCGGGGAATCCAAATCCAACTGCATGCACACGCAATCGAACCTGGCCCGCTTTGAGTTGCGGCGCCGGAACATCCTCGACCCCGAGTTGTGCAGGAGGGCCATAACTTCTGAGCACTACCGCGCGCATGATCTAGTTCTCCTGAATAGGTTCGACATCGCAGGCAGCGCGATCGATTACTGCGCGACCCATTCAACCCGGCCCGGAATCGCCAGTGAGTCGAGCAATGCTGGCGCGAGCCGATCTGCAACGGTTCGCACATCCGCTGTCACGCCGAGCGAGTGCAGGTCCGTTACTTCCAGGCCGGCGAAGCCGCAGGGATTGATGCGCTGGAACGGCTCGAGGTCCATCGCGACATTGAGGGCGAGACCATGATAACTGCAGCCGCGGCGAATCCGTAAACCGATGCTGCCTAGTTTGCGATCGTCGACATAGATTCCCGGTGCGTCGCGCTTGCCGACCGCGGCGACGTTCCACTGTGCAGCCAAAGCGATGACAGCGTTCTCCAAGGCGACGACGAGCTGCCGCACGCCGATGGACGCACGCCTGACGTCGATCAAGGGATAGACGACGAGCTGGCCGGGACCGTGATAAGTCACCTGCCCGCCGCGATCGATCTGCACTACGGGAATATCGCCGGGCGCGAGTACGTGCTCGGGCTTGGCATTCATCCCCAGCGTGAACACGGGCGGGTGTTCGAGAAACCAGATCTCGTCACGAGTCTCGCCAGCGCGCGTCTCGGTAAACGACTGCATCGACCGCCACGTCGGCACGTAGTCGCGCCGACCGAGCCATCTGAGTAGTGGAGTCAACGGCGCTGCAGGCCCGCGCTCTCGCGCCCCAGCGAGAGGCCTGCATTGGTGCGTTCGAGAGCACGCTCTGCGCGATAGCTCGATCGCACCAGCGGGCCTGCGACGCATTCGAGGAAGCCGAGCCCGAGAGCGAATTCGCGATACTGCTCGAACTCCTCCGGCGTCACCCAGCGTTCGATGGCCAGGTGATTCGGCGTCGGTCGCAGATATTGGCCGAGCGTGACGATGTCGACGCCGACGGCGCGAATATCCCGCAGAGCCTCTTCGATCTCTGCATCGGTCTCGCCGAGGCCGAGCATGAGACTGGTCTTCGTCAGCACGTCAGGGCGGAATTGTTTTGCATGCCGCAGCACATTCAATGTCTGCTCGTAGCCTGCGCGCGGATCGCGAACCGGATGAGTCAGGCGGCGCACGGTCTCGACGTTCTGTGCGAAGACTTCGAGCCCCGAGTCGACGACCGTTTCGATGTCGGCGAGATTGCCTTGGAAATCCGGCGTCAGCGCTTCGACGGCCGTTGACGGATTCACCCGCTTGATCTCGCGAATGCATTCAGCCAGGTGCGCGGCGCCGCCATCGTCCAGGTCGTCACGGTTCACGGAGGTGAGCACGACGTAGCGCAACTTCATCAGCTGCACGGTGCGGGCACTGTTGGCGGGCTCCTCCGCATCCAACCAACCGCGGGGATTGCCGGTGTCGACGGAGCAGAAGCGGCAGGCACGCGTGCACACTGCTCCCATCAGCATGAGGGTCGCGGTGCCGGCATTCCAGCATTCGCCGATATTGGGGCACTTGGCTTCTTCGCAGACGGTCTGGAGCCGGTGCTCCTTCACGATGTCCTTGACGGTATCGAATGCGGCGCCCGCGGGCATCGGCGCACGCAGCCAAGTGGGCTTGCGGCCGGTGACGATGGGCGTGGCTCCGTGCGACGCCTTGATCCCGTCCCTGATCGCGGTGAAGCCTTGGGGAGTCCGGTACTTGTCGCCACTGCGAGGCGTAGCCTGACTGGTTGTCTGGCTGGCAGGGACGATGGGAATGCCTTTGAATGCGCTCACGAGCGATCCGCGGTAAGACTGAAGGCGGTCATTGTACCGTGCGCCGGGCGGGCACCACCAACTCGGCGCCGGCGACGAACCCTTGAACAGCTTCCGTCAAAACGAAAAAGCCCGGCAGTGCCGGGCTTTTTCTGCAAACGTGGCCTGCGAAACTCAGGCCGGCGACTGGGTACGAACCGTCCACAGGTCGGCCAGGCTGGACCACTTCGAATCGGGCTTGACCGCCTTGAATGCCTGGCGGGCCTGGTCCCTCTGCCCCTTCTTCAGGTGCGCAATGCCGAGGCTGATCTGGGCATCGTCCGCGTCCGTGACACTGCCCTTCTTGATGCCGGTCTCGATCGCGTTGATCGCGTCGTCATAGCGGCCGTAGCTCAGGTAAGCCTGGCCCAAGGCAACATAGGCCTGGCCCGTAGGAGCCTTCTCTGCATCCTTCGCGAGCTGGTCGAGCGAAGCCTTGTCCGCAGCAGCCTGCTTCTTGGCAGCAGCCAGGAGTCGGTCGTAACGGCCCTGCTCGGTCTTGTCGTCGCTCTTGAGAATGCCGGTGGAGATACCCTTCTCGACTACCTGCTCGGACTCACCCGGCACGCCGGCTTCGATGCCGAGCTGCGCCATTTCCATGTAGTCGCCCTTGTCTTTGAGCACGCCCACATCGCTCATCAGGCGGTAGTAGCCGAGCGTGAGGCGATCGCCTCCGCCGTTCTGCTTGCGACGATTGATGTCGATCAGGTTGTCCCAGTACTCCGGCTTCGGATAGTAACGGACCATCTTCTTGAGGGCTTCGGCGATGCCGTCGTTGTTCTGCAGCTTGAAGTAGGAACTCAGCACGATCTGGAGATAGTTCTCCTTCGGTGTCTGGCCGGCCTTCTCGGCCTGCGAGACGACCGCGCTCATGGTGGTCGCTGCGTTCTTGTAATCGTCGAGGAGGTAATACGACTGCGCCAGCAGCACGATCATGTCTTCGTTGCCGGGATGCTTGTCGAGCCACTTCTTCGACCACTCCGCGGCTTTCTTGTATTCCTTCACCTGGAAGTACATCTGCGCCACGGCCTTCGTGCGGTCATCGACCTGTTCGGGCGGCATCTGGCCCGAGTTCAGCATGCGTTCGTAGACCCCTGCGGCCTCCGCGTACTTCTTCTGCTGGATCAGGATGTAGCCGAGGAATTCATCGATCTGGTAGTCCTCGAACGGCGTGCGCTTTTCGACAGCCTTGGCCTTGTTGATCTCCTGCAGGGCCACGTCGAACTGCTTCTTGCCCATCGCCTCCTGCGCCTTCTTCAGCGGCTCTCCCACCGCCTTGCTGACCTTCGGCTTGTCGGCGGCTTCGACTGTCGTCGGCACGACCAGCGGCACCAGGGCCACGGTTCCCAATGCAAGACCCAGAGCTACAGTGAGGCTTCTTACTCGACTCATGACTCTTCCCAGTTTGCCCGGCGACATGTGCTTTGGCCTTATGTCTTTCGACATGGTGCGTCCGACATGGACCTGGGCGTTAAACGGACAGCGAGACGAAAAGTTCGCCTCGCCACTCTGGCCGCATCCGTCCGTCTCCATCGACCCACGTCGGATCGACGCAGGTCGGATCAACACAGGCGGGTGCGCTGCAACTATTCCATGAACTGTTCGTTGCCGACGAAACCGATGCGCTGCATGCCGTTGCGCTGCGCCAGCGCCAGCACCTTGGCAACCGTATCATAATTTGCCCTACGGTCAGGGCGCACATGCAGCTCCGGCTGCACGGGCTTGGCTGCTTCGGTCCGGAAGTAGCCTTCCAGCTGGTCCAGCTGCACCACGTTGCCGTTCCAGATGATGGTGCCGTCCCAGTCGATGTCCAGCTTGATCGGCTGGCTTTCCTCATCCGGCGGCGGCGGCGGATTCGCGTTCTGCCGCGGCATGTCCAGCTTCACCGCGTGGGTCATCACCGGCAGCGTGATGATGAACATGATCAGCAGCACCAACATGACGTCGATCAGCGGCGTCGTGTTGATTTCCATCATCGGTTCGCCTTCGGCGCTACCTGCACTCATTGCCATGTCAATAATCCTCTTAAACGGGCTCTAAACCGCTCGGTGACCTGCGATCACTTGTCGAACTGGCCGCCCGGCTCGGTGATGAACCCGACTTTCATGATGCCTTTGCGTTGCGCATCGACGATGACACGCCCCACGTATTGGTACTGCGTCTGCTGGTCGGCCCGCACATGCACTTCGGGCTGCGGCTTGAGCACCGCGGCGGCGGCGAATCGCTCCAGCAATTCGTTGTTGTCCTTTATCAGCTGCGTGCCCCAGAACACCTGCCCTTCCTTGTTGACGGACAGATTGATGTTCTCGGGCTTGGTCTTGGTGGCTTCGTTGCGCACCTTGGGCAACGCCACCGGGACGTTATGCGTGATCACGGGAATGGTGATCATGAACACGATCAGGAGCACCAACATGACGTCCACCAGCGGCGTCGTGTTGATCTCGTTCATCGGTTTGTCGTCCGTGGATTCGGACGTACTCAGGTCGAGAAATGCGCTCATTCGCGTAACTCCGAGTGCTTCGGGTCGGTTCGATTAGCCGGTTCGACTCGACTGTTCGACTCAACGATTCGACTTAACAATTCGACTTGCATCGGGGGAGCGGCGGCAGGTCACCGGCCGCCGCCCTTCCGAAACAGCCCTTCCCGAGGGCCCGGCCTTCCGGGAGTCCGAGCCTTCTGGGAAGAGAAGATTACTTGCGAACGGCGGCTGCGGGAGCTGCAGGACGTGCAACGGCCGGACCACCCGAGTCGACGCGAGCGCCGCTGACCAGGTAAGCATGCAGGTCGGCCGAGAAGTACTTCACCTTCTCCTGGATGTCCTTGTTACGGCGGAGCAGCCAGTTGTAGCCCATGACGGCGGGGACGGCGACGAACAGACCGATGGCAGTCATGATCAACGCTTCACCGATCGGGCCCGCGATCTTGTCGAGGCTGGCCTGGCCGGCCAAGCTGATCGAGATGAGCGCGTTATAGATACCCCACACCGTGCCGAACAGTCCGACGAACGGCGAGACCGAACCGGTGGTCGCCAGGATCGCGAGGCCGTTCTGGAGGCGGCTGTTGATGCTTTCGGCCGAGCGGTACAGCGACACGGTGATCCACTCGTGCAGCGGGATCTGGTCGGTCAGGCGACCTTCATGGTGCTGTGCAGCACGAATACCGTCTTCAGTGAGCATGCGGAACGCATTGTCCTTGCCCGTGAGCTTGGCCATGCCGTCACGAAGATTGCCGGCGGTCCAGAAGCCCTTCTCGACTTCCTTGTAGGACTTGCGCATGCGGCTCTGGTCCCACAGCTTGGTGAGAATGACGTACCAGGAAGACAGGGACATCACGACCAGGATGATGAGCACGCCCGTCGCAACGATGTCGGCCTGCTTGATGAACGCTTCTAAGCCAAATGGATTTTCAATTTGTTCAGTGGGAGCTGCCATGGAACGATGTCCTCTGCTAATTGATCTGTGACCGGAATCTGGGGAGCAAGTTCTAAATCGTCTCGAATCGTCTTAAGTCGCTCAATCCGTGAGCTTGAAGGTGACGGCAAACTGCCCCCACATCGCTACAGGCTTGCCGTCCTCGGTGCCCGGTGTCAGGCGCCAGGAACGCTTTACTTCCCGCAGTGCGGCTTCGTCCAGTTTAGGAAATCCGCTCGAAGTCTTCACCCGAGCGTCACCGACACGTCCGGTTTCCAGAACGTATACCTCCAGGATCACGGTTCCGGCTTCACCGGCACGGCGCGAAGATGGCGGGTATTCGGGCTGGGTCAGCGGGCGCCTCGTATCTGATTTCGGCGGCGAAACAACTTTCTTCGCCGGCGCCGCCACCGGTGGCGGCTGCGCCACAGGCGCAGTGTTCGTCGTTTGGCGAATCGCGGTGGTCGGCGTGGTGTCGACAGGAACTTCGATCGACACATCGGGCGGCGGCACGAACGGCGGCGGCGTCTCGATCTTCGGCGGCGGGGGCGGCGGAGCCTCGTCGGGCTTCGGCGCTTCTTCGATCATGCGTGTTTCGATGGGCCCGAGCACTGCATCGACGAGCCGATGCGACATGCCTGATTTCAGCAACCAGAACATGCCGAGATGCAGGGCCGCGATCGCTATGAACGCGAGACCGCGTCGCGTTAGAAATGATGAATCCGCAGTGGGTGCGTAGGCCATGCTGTGCGCTCAAATGTGATTCGGGGTCTGAGGCAGCCCCGTACTCTTGATGAATGCGTACTGTGGTGCGGTTATCCGATTCGTATGTGCAGGCTGTTGTAGCCGCACACTGTCCCGTTCCCCCCGGCCGAACGGGCGACTGTAACGCTCCGAAGCACACAGCCCGCAAACTCGGAAAGAGACGTTACATTTCACGTAGACCGCAGAAACGCCGCGCAAGGTATAAAGTTTCGACGTGGAAGGCAAGCATCTCGAAACAGATTGTATATCAGCCTGCTGCACGATCATGGTTCTCGCAACAGCTCATGTCGCACCACTTTGTGGCCCGTCAGTTCCGGGCCTTTCCAGGGGAGCAGACAGCAACTTCGTTGATTTGTTCTGTGACTGCTGAAAGGAATGATCGCTCGCCGCAATAGTTCCCGTGCGACGCGCCCCACTATGTCACACGGGGTATGTCACACGGAGTGGGCAGCTGAGCGGCGGATCGAAGAGTCGCTATGCACCATTGGCGGCGCTGTTCGCGGCCACGCGAGCGTTCAGGGAGAACTCGATGGGGATGAGGACCATCGCGCGGCGTGGCACGCCATCTTCTATATACGGGCGAAATGCAGCACGGGCGATCGCTTCTCTCGCTGCCTGGTCGAGTCGCTGGTGGCCGCTGGAATTCTCGACGATCACGTCGCAGGCAGTCCCGCGTTCATCTATCAACACTCTCAATACGACTAGTCCCTGCTCGCGGAGCTTGCGCGACTGCGGAGGATAACGGGGTGCCGGCTCGCGCAGATATTCGACCGAGGCTACCAGTTTTACCGCTGTCGTCGGGGACGGAGCCGGAGGCGGCGCGGTTACCACCGGCACCGTGATGGCGCGCGTGCTTTCCTCCTGAGCTACAGGAATGTCTATGACCGGAACGGTGAACGTCGGTGTATCCAATCTGGGCTGCACCGGGTTCACCTTGGGAGGTTCCCAGTGCGGCGGTGTCGGCGCTTCGGAAATGAATCGGACGTCGATCGGAGGCAGCTGCTCGGCCATCGGCGCACGCGTGCGGAGATTCATCAACGCATAGCCGGCGCCGACGTGCACTGCGGTAATCAGGACCGCGGCCACCACGCGTGACTGGGATGGGCTGGAACGCATCGGCATCGGCATCGACATCCTTCGCGACAAGGACTGAATCATGCCGGGATTCGGCCCACGTTGCAAATGAGAACTATTCTTACCTATAGTCGCATCGGTGAGCCCCCATGCCACGTGATCGTTGCGCTTCTCAGCCGCGCTCTTGCCGGAGGCTTGTGTCCAGTTCAGCAAGCTGCGCGGGCGTGCCGATGTTGAACCATCTCCCCGCATAGATCTCACCGCTGACCCTGCCCGCGTGGATACGCTCACGCATGAGCGGAGCCAAGGGGAACTTCCCGGCCGGGGAGCCCGCGAAAAATTCGGGGCGGAACACGCCGATATTGGCGTAAGTCAGCCGCTCACCATCATCGACGACTCGTCCGTCGCGCACACCGAAGTCGCCGCGACGGTGATATTCGGGATTCGACACCATGGCGAAGTGCGCCAGGTCGCTCGGCTGCAACCGCGTCAGCAACTGCTCCAGCGGATAGTCGGACCACACGTCGCCGCTAACGACGATGAAGGGTCGATCTCCCAGCAGTGGGAGTGCATTGACGATGCCGCCGCCCGTTTCCAGCGCCGCGTCGCCTTCGTCGCTGTACTGAATACGAACGCCGCTCGCCGAGCCATCGCCCAACGCGTCACGGATCTTGCTCCCGAGCCACGCGAGATTGATCACGATGTCGCGAACGCCGCCCGCCGCGAGTGCATCGATGTGAAATTGAATGAGCGGCTTGCCGGCCACCGGCAACAGCGGCTTCGGCACCGTATCGGTGAGCGGCCGCATGCGCTCGCCCCTGCCGGCCGCTAGGATCATCGCTTTCATGATTGCAGCGCCGCCGCGTTCGCTGTCGGCAACTCGGCGACGATCTTCGTTTCGATCAACTGGCTGAGCGGCGCGAGCTCCGGATAGTTGCGGACCACCCCGCGAACATATCCGAGCGTGCGTGGAAGATCTTTCAGGTAGCCCGACTTGCCGTCGCGGTACCACAGCCGCGAGAAGATACCGAGCACCTTGAGATGGCGCTGCACGCCCATCCAATCGAACCAGCGCAGGAATTCCTTCTCGTCCTTGCCTACGCCGACTCCTGCCACCTGCGCGCGTTCGCGGAAACGGGCAACCCATCCGTGGATTCGTGCGAGCGGCCATTCGATATAACAATCGCGCAGTACCGACACGAGGTCGTAGGTGACAGGTCCGTTCACGGCGTCCTGGAAATCGAGAATGCCGGGATTGGGCCCCTGCTTGTCGCCATCGGTCAGCATGAGATTGCGCGAGTGATAATCGCGATGGACGAACACACGCGGCTGCTTCAGCGCCTCTTCGGTCAATGCGTCGAACACACGCTGTAAATCGGCGCCCGTCTTCGCATCGAGCGACAGTCCGAGGTGACGGCTGCAGAACCATTCGGGAAACAAAGCCATTTCACGCTGGAGGAGCGCTGTATCGTACGGCGGAAGCTGCGCCGCATTGGCGGCCGAGCGCGATTGAATGGTGACCAATGCATCGAGCGCGTCGTGGTACAACTCGTCCACGTTCTCGGGCCGAGCCAGTTCATTCAGATAAGTGCGCGAGCCCAGATCGCCATTCAGCAGGAAACCTTGTTCGATGTTGCTGTGGAGAATGCGCGGCGCATTGACACCTACGTCCGCCAGCATGGTCGCGACCCGGATGTAGGGCTCCATGTCCTCCTTGTCCGGAGGCGCATCCATGGCGATCCAGGTCTCGCCACCGCGATGGACGCGAAAGTAACGGCGGAAGCTGGCGTCGGCCGAGGCCACCGTGACGGTGAAGTCCTGGGTACCTAACAGACTCTGCAACCATTGCACCAGTTGCTCGAGGCGCGGATCTCGCGTCTTTTCTCTCTCTTCGCGGTGATTGGATGACACGCGGATACACACTCCCGAAAAAAGCCCAAAAAAAAGTTTTGGCCTGCGGCGCGCAAATTAGCCGGTCGGAGAAAGCTTTCGGTCATTATAATCGCACCGCGATGCCAGACCCGCTGCCGACATTTACACCCATGAGCTCACGCCGCAGCGCCGAGGCACGAGCCCAGGCAAGGGCAACGGCCAGCTCGACGGCAATGTCGCTGCTGCTGCTTGCTCCCGTGCTGCTCGCCCCCATCGCTGTGTCGGCCAATTGCCCGGCTCCCGGAGCCGAAGAAGAAGCGAAGCCTCCGGCGAAGCGAGTCACGAAGCCGCTCGATCCCGATACGCCGGTCGATATCGAAAGCGACGGTCTCGACGCGCAGCGCGAAGGCGATTGGTTGCTCAACGGCGCCGTCACCATCACCCAGGGCGATCGCAAGCTCAAGACCAAGGATGCGACCTACCATCCCCAGGACCAGAGCTTCGAGACCAAGAACAGTGTGGAGTACAGCGATCCGAACCTCAGCGTGCGAGGTACCAGCGCACAGTTCGATCCGGCCGCGGGCGCGAAATTCGAAGATGCGCAGTTCGAGCTTCCCGTACAGAACGGACGTGGTTCGGCGAAGCAGATCTCTGCTACGCGCGAAGGCGAAGTGGCGCTGAACGAAGTGCGCTATACCACCTGCCCCCTCGGCAATGAAGACTGGGTGATCCGCGCGGATGACATCAACATCAGCCAGCAGCGCAGCCTCGGCACGGGCCGAGGTGTGCGCCTGGATTTCAAAGGCGTGCCCATCCTGTACACGCCGTTCATTTCGTTTCCCGTCGGCAACGAGCGCAAGTCGGGCTTCCTGTTTCCGATCTTCGGCACCTCGAACCGCTCCGGCTATGAATTCTCCGCGCCGTGGTACTGGAACATCGCGCCGGAATACGACGCCACATTCACACCGACCTGGTATTCCAAGCGCGGCGCCCGACTCGATACCGAGTTTCGGTATCTCAGTCCGTTCGGCAAAGGCCAGCTGAACCTCGACTACCTGCCTGAGGATCAACGCTCGCACGAGTCGCGCAGCCTGTTGAGCTTCACGGATCGTTCGGACTTCACCGAGCACCTGCGGCTCACCGTCGATGCGCAAAATGCCAGCGACAGCAGCTGGTTCGAGGACTTCGGCCTTGGCCCGGAAGGCACCAGCGTTTCGTACCTGGATCGCGCGGCGACGCTGACCTACCTCGACGACACCTGGATGATCGTCGGGCGGGCGCAGAATTTCCAAACCATCGACGACCAGCGGATCGCGCCGGAGGATCGTCCCTACACCATCCTGCCGGAGATCGCCGTGCACGCGGCCGTGCCAGATCAACCGTTCGGGCTCGAACTGGGGCTGGACATGGAAGTGGCAAACTTCGATCGCAGCCTGACCGACGCACTGGACTCGAACGTCAAAGGCTGGCGGCTGGATGCGGCTCCGGAAATCCGCATGCCGCTACGTGGCGCGGGCGTGTATCTCGAACCCGCAGCCGCATGGCGCTACACGGCTTACAACCTCAGGGATCGCCCGCCCGGCAGCGATGACACGCCGGATCGGCTCGCCCCGGTTTTCAGCGTCGACAGCGGCATGACGTTCGAGCGACCCTCCGGATCGCGCCACCAGCGCGTCCAGACGCTCGAACCGCGCGTCATGTACCTGTATGTCCCGTATCGCAACCAGGCGAACCTGCCCACCTTCGATACCGGAGCGGCCGATCTGAACCTGGTGCAGCTGTTCCGGACCAATCGCTATGTGGGTCCGGATCGCCTCAGCAATGCCAACCAGGTCAGCTTCGGCGTCACCTCGCGGCTGTTGAGCGCGACCACCGGCCAGCAATACCTGTCGGCGACCATCGGCCAGGCCTACTACTTCGACGAGCCCAAGGTCGCCCTGCCCGGCGAAGTCCTGGACGATCGAGAGTCCTCCGACGTCGTCGGCGAGGTCACCCTGACCGCTTATCAAAACTGGAACGTGCGCATGGGCGTGCAGTTCGACCCCGACGAGAACCGCTCGGAAAAAGCCGACGTCATGTTCCAGTACCAGCCCACACACGATCGGGTGATGAACCTGGGCTACCGCTTTCGCCGCGACAACATCGAGCAGGTGGACGGGTCCTTCGCCTGGCCCATCGGCGACACCTGGGGCGCGTATGGGCGCATGGTGTATTCGCTCGAGGACAGCTCGCCGCTGGACCAGTTCGCAGGCATCGAATACCGCTCCTGCTGCTGGAAATTCCGCCTGGTCGGTCGGCGTTATGTGAGCAACCGCAACGGCGACCACGACACCAGCGTCCTGCTCCAGCTGGAACTTAACGGCTTGTCCAGTGTCGGAACCGGCGCGGACACTTTCCTGGAACGGTCGATTCGGGGATACTCGCAGCGCGAATCGCAGGCTCCCGGACGCGCTTACTGACGCTTCGCCGGCCACGCCCGCAGCGCCGCTGCGGATTTGATATTCGAGCCGGTGCCGCCCTTTGATCCAGTAGTGTCCCCGCTGAGTCGAGCCTTGGGTTTAGCTCGCTCGATCCATCGATTCTCTATTTTTATTTTTTTGGGCTGCCTTCCACCAATGATCTCGACCCGTCTTCGCCTCGGTCTCCGCGCCATCGGTATTTCGCTGGCCACCTCGTTGATTTGCGTCGCCCTGCTTCCCGGCATGGTCCTGGCCCAGACCCGCGACCTTTCCACCAACGGCGTGTTGCTGGACCGGATCGCCGCAGTCGTCAACGAGGGTGTAGTGCTGAACAGCGAACTGGACCAGCAGACCGAGGAAGTGGTCGCCCGCCTGCGGCAGCAAAACACCGAACTGCCCGCACGCAATGTCCTGCGCCGCCAGGTGCTGGAACGTCTCGTGGTCGAAGAGATCCAGATGCAACGCGCCAACAAGATCGGCATCCAGGTCTCGGATGAAATGCTGAACGGCGCGCTGGACGATGTGGCCAAGCGCAACGGCATCAACTTCGCGGACCTTCCGAAGCAGCTCGAATCCCAGAACATCGACTACCGCAGCTACCGCGACGACGTGCGTCGCCAGATGACGCTGCAGCTGCTGCGTCAACGCGACGTGTTCGGCCGCATCAACGTGTCGCCTCGCGAGCTGGACCAGGCGATGGCGCGCCAGGCGAACGGCCCCGACCAGA
>Ga0157380_10001913_pt1 | contig 13831 bp, 10 predicted proteins | sample S35metaG_FD_119757 | JGI IMG/M metagenome (GOLD analysis project Ga0157380, IMG submission 119757) | Switchgrass rhizosphere microbial communities from Kellogg Biological Station, Michigan, USA - S3-5 metaG | ecosystem: Host-associated > Plants > Roots > Rhizosphere > Soil | place: USA...
CCTGCTATACCGCACATCTAATTCTTTGTACTGCCGGGACGAAACCCGTATCACACAAGTTGAGGTTCTCTGCTTATCATCTTTTCGATGAAATGGCTGTACTGCTCACGATCCAACGGCAGTCGCACTGTTGTTCCCTGGGCTGAACTCAACAACATCGCATTGGCTAGTTCCACTGCGTTTCGACCTTCATCGCCCGGACAGGTCAGAGCGCCATTCCCGTTAACTGCTGAAGCGAAATCTTCATAGAACATGCTCAGCACGTCTCCCCCGGCCGGAATTTGCATCGTTCTAGTATCGCTTTCGAGATCACCCATAAGTTGCGCGGAGTGCGCCGTGCTGTCCCGAATCGAATCTCTCAGTCTTGTTATCTGCACCTGGCCATTTTCAATCGCGATGCGACCGCGATCACACGAGATCACAGTACGCGCCGTCGCGGGCGCTTCCACCGTGCTTATGTGAATGTAACCGTGGGCTCCATTCGCGTGATGGAGAATCGCACTCGCCGTATCTTCTACTTCAATGTCATGCAAGGTCGTATCGCAGCGCGCCGTCAAACTTTCAGGCATACCGCACAACCACGCATATCGGTCAAGAATGTGTGGCGCCTGATTCAACAACACACCACCACCCTCTCCCTTCCACGTACCACGCCAGGGACTACTACGATAGTAAGCCTCTGAACGCCAGGCCGATTCGATCATTGAACAACGAATTATCGCTCCTAATTCACCACTATCGAGCAACTGTTTGGCGTATAGATATGCCGGCTCGAACCGTTTCTGGTGGACCACCACGAACATGCCACGGCTTTGGCTTGCTACCTTGAGTACTTCATCCGCTTGATCAACCGTAACGGTCAATGGCTTTTCACAGAGCACGTGCAAGCCCGCTTTAAGAGCACTGATCGCAAGCTCGCCATGCTGCCAGTGTGGCGTGGCGATTACAACCGCATCGACGTCTCCGCTTTGAATCATCTCCTCTGCATTGTCAAACCACTTGCAGTTAAGATCCGCAGCGAGTTGGCGTCCCGTCTTTGATTGGATGTCTGACACGGCCGCCAGCTTGAGGAGAGGGTTCGCACCGATCGCTCGAGCGTGTTCTTGACCCATGATGCCGAGACCGATGATGCCAAAACGTGTTCGTGCAGCGTGAGATCTTACGACGGGCGCAACATCCGCTTGAGTGGCTTGTGGCTGTGACAGCGGTGTGCCGGCCTCAATGGGCTGGGCCTTACGCTTCTGACCTTTTGGTTGATAGCGCGTCTGCACTTTATCGAAAGCCGCAGCGACCTCTCGCATGTCAGCATCTGTGCCAAGGAAGATATCGTGTGGCAGGAAAAGCATATTGCTGACCGCAGCATCCGCTACCGGAGTCGACATCAATCGCAAATACGAAGGATGCTTCTCTGCGATCAATTGCAACGCAGGTTGTTGGGCCATCGTCGCCTCGTATCCACGATTGACTGGCAACCCCTCGGCCTGCAGTGCGCGAATGAAGTCGCCGATGGCTAAACCGTCGCATTCTTCCGCATGATACTTCAGCACGAACATGTGAATACCATGTCGCACAACGCCTTGGCCTATACCCAATGGCGTAACACAAGAAACTTCGGAAACGTATTCGCGCAACTTCATGAAGTTCTCAGCGCGTCGCTGCTGCTGAGCTTCAAACTTCTGTAGCCGGTGCAGCAGTATCGCTGCCAGATATTCACTGGCCCTCATATTGAAGCCCAGCGAATTGTGTCCCCAACGCTGTCCACCCTGACGAGCGCGGCCAACGTTATGGAAAGAATACGCACGTTCAAAGATCTCAGGATCATTCGTCGTAAACGCACCGCCTTCACCTGCCGATAAGTTCTTAGACGATTGGAAACTGAAACCCGCTGCGGCGCCGATAGCACCGACTCGGCCTAATTCGTGGATCGCTCCATGAGCTTGCGCTGCGTCTTCGAGCAAAACGAGAGAATGACGTTTGGCAATATCCGCGAGTGCGGTCATGTCTGCCGGTTGGCCAAACAGATGAACGGCCATGATCGCGCGGGTCTTTCCTGGAACGATGGCCTCTTCCACACGCTTTGGATCGATTAGATAGGTCTCGGGATCTACGTCGACGAGCACCACACCAAATCGCCTGTCGAGCGCTGTAGTCGCGCTGGCAATAAACGATAGATTGGGCACAACGATTTCGCCGCCATACTCCATCGCATCGTGATCCATCGCAGCTGTTATCGCAACTCGCAATGCGTCGGTGCCGTGTGGCAAAAGGAGAGCGTGTCGCGCGCCACAGTAACTCGCCCACTCACTACAGAATTGATTCGCCAGCGGCTGGGGCAATCCTTCGACGCCGCTTAGAAAAATCTGTAAGAACTTCGGACTAAGTTTAGTTGTCCATTCAACCAGTGACGTTGATGGAGACGAGGGCCACGGTCGAAACCGCGTATCACGTACTGGGAGTCCACCTTCTTTAGCTAATTTGCCGGTAAGCCGCCCAGGTCGTCCGGGAAGTGTGGGCAATGTTTGGATAACGCTTTTTGCCGCGAGCTTCACCGATTTCCGAGCGATTTTCTTAATCTTTGCCATATTTTGACTTTCTCAACAATCGAATTGAACAAAGGACAATGGCGTCATGCAGGCCAGGTACGACTGCGCGCCTCGGCTCGAGCACTCTCATCAACTAAAAAGAGCGGATCTTCGCGTAACTTCTTCACGATCGTTTCATGGAGAGCACCAGTACTTGGAACAAATAATAATTCACTCAATCCCAGTTTACGTTTAACCAACAATCCTCTCTCCACTAACCAATCCGCTGTCGCAGCGAACCGACGACTAATACTCATATCTTGTCGCCACATCCGAATTGGTCGAACAGAACCATCTTTGTCTTTCGTTCGCAGGGTTACTTGTTCAGGAGCGTACAGGTATGGAACCTGCGCTTCGTCTTCAGCGGTGTGAAACAACGTGTATGAATCCATCGTTGCGCCAAACATCAGAACACTCGACTTACCCTGAGCGATCCGATGATAAGGCGTCCCCACACCGCAGGGTGTTTCAAAACACTCGTGTCCGGCGGCCAGCTGCTCTGCGTGCGAACCGCTACAGGCGAATGAATGACTGGGATGAAGACTTCGCACGATACCAGGTTGTCGCCAGTAATAGTTCGTAATCGTTCCAACGACGCTTGGAGTTGATTGGTAATCATAGACGGGTGCCACCCCGTTTGCATCGGGATAACTCCACGTGTGTGTGGGCATGGCCAGCGCCGCGGCGTCTGAGATCCACGAGTTCAGAGCCTTCACGATTGTTGCTGGTCCGCCGTCGATCGATCCACACGCTGAGAGGGAGCTGTGGACGAAGAGCAAGTCAGAGTCAAAGGTGCCGCAGCTTTTAAGAGCTGCAAGAATTTTCGCCTCATCAAGCCGAACCAACTTACGTTTCGCTCGCTTGTAACGACGAAAGACCCCTTCAGTTATTCTTTTACTAGTAACCATAATTAATGTCGTTAGGCTGGGCGTGACACCAGTTCCAAAGGTCCGCCGTTCTTGCTTGTGACGGCGTGTCCATTGCTCAGTTCTGATAGTTGTTGGGCCATTACGTCCTTCCAGACACGTCCCTCCAACCAACGTGCCTGCGGCGGCATATAACCTAGTTTGTCAGTGCGCCACGTTATTTCGCCAGGAACGAAATCGCTGAAGGCCGCTCTTAGAATCCACTTCGTCCATCCATTCCGAATCAGCAGTCTATCTGGTAACTTGAATACAAATTCCACCAGGTTATGATCCAAAAACGGAAGTCGGACCTCCCGGCTGTGCGCCATACTATTTCGATCGGCATACCGAAGTAACTCTACCAAGCCCTGCCTCGTCGTATTCCACCAAAGTAGTTTTCGCAAACTAGAGACCTTGTTGAACTCGCGGGGGAAAATAGGATCCGCTGGTTCGACCTTTGGCAAGACCCCGTTTTGACGCAGACGCTTCTTGAGAACCCGTTTGACTGGTGCCGGCGTCTTCTGTCTCAGCACGCGACCGAACCCACCAGGATTCACACCATGGAGAGAGAAACAATCCCGTCGCCATTTCAGATAGCCGGCAAGATCGAATGAATTCAGCAGATCGTCTGTAATCTCGTTGAAGTAGGAATGGTAACCAGCGAGCATCTCATCAGCGCCCTGGCCATCCAACAATACCGTGACGCCATTCTGTTTCGCGAGCCGCATTACGCACCACTGTGCATACACACTCGTAGACGTGAAAGGCTCTTCCTGATGCCAGAACAGATTACTCAGCTCTTCAAAGAATTGTTCCGCCGTGGGCCACACGTCGTGACGTTCAACCCGATTCTTACTAGTGACGAGATCCATCCACTTGCCTTCGTCTCGCGCAGCATCATCGAAGCGGGCCGAGAAGGTCTTCTGCACTGCGGTTTCGGGCAACAGGTTATTGATCACACCAACTACTGTGCTGGAGTCGAGCCCGCCTGAAAGACTTGAGCCGACAGGAACGTCTGCTCGCAGGCGCAGACGCACGGAATTAATCATCAGATCGCGAAAACGTTCGACATATCGCTCATCACGCCAATTGTCGACGTTGTCGCGTGGATCGATGTCCCAATAGCGCCACTTCCGAAGCTGACCATCAGCGGTGACTGTCATGCAATGCGCTTGCGGCAGACGTGAGACGCTTTGATAAATAGTTTGTTCACCGGCCTCAACCTGGTCGTACTCCGTAAACAGCGCGAGTGTCTCTTCGTGAATGTCGCGACTCGCAACATCCGCCGCCCATAGCGATTTGATCTCAGAGGCAAATGCAAACAGACGATGGGGAATGAAAACGTAATGAAACGGTTTCTCGCCGAACCGGTCGCGAGCGATGAACATCTTCTTCGCGATCGTGTCCCAGATCGCCAGCGCAAACATGCCATTGAAGTGCTCGACGCACGACTCGCCCCACTGCTGATAGGCTGCAAGAATGACTTCGGTATCGGAAGTGGTTTCGAAGCCGTGACCGCCGGCCGCGAGCTCGTCGCGCAGTTCTTTGAAGTTGTAGATCTCGCCGTTGAAGACGATCCAAAACTTGCGATCATGGCTCGCCATTGGCTGATGGCCGGCTTCAGAGAGATCGAGAATCGCGAGACGTCGAAATCCGAAGCCCAGATCGAATTGTTCAGCATGGAATCTATCAAGCTGCGGGAGGTTGAGGCGACGATCTGTATCGCGGCCGGCGCACGAAACCGCGCCTGTACTGCGGGAGTCGACCAGCAGGTAGCCTTCGTCATCGGGACCACGATGGATGATGGCTTCGGTAGCACGATGCAGGCCGGTGACATCCAGCGGTCGCTGGTCTAAATTCCAAATTCCAAAAATTCCGCACATAGCTTCGACTAACTACCAGAGTTGTTCGTAAACGGCAGACGCGTTCTTGGCGAACATTTCTGGGCTGAACCTGTTCACAACGGAGTCTCGCACGGTTTGTGAATCGAAATGTTTGCGGCCTGCGATGAAGTCTGACATGGCGTCAGCGAGCGCCTGCGCATTGGCTACATCAACCAAAACTCCGTTCTCCTCTGTCACTATGAACTCCGGTCCACCACAACGTGTGGAGATCACTGGTTTGCCGCAGGCCATTGCCTCACCGACAACAACACCGAAGGTCTCCCATAAACTCGACAAAACAAAAACGTCGCATTGCTGCATTTCGTGTCGAACCTGCTCGCGGTTGAGTAAACCAAGAAATTTACACCGAGGCGCGACGCCCAAACTGGTGGCCAAATCTTCGAGCTTCCGTCGATCGGGCCCTTCGCCACCGATTACCAGTTCGAAGGAGTTGAGACCCTTCTGTTGCAACAGATGGACAGCCTCGATGAGGTGTTCGAGCCCCTTCTGTTCTGCCAGCCTCGCGGCGACGAAAAAGCGCTTGCTGGTCGCATTCTGACGAGCCGCTCCGTTTACGGGCACGAAGAAGTCGGTCTTCACTGACTCGCCGATGACTTGTATCTGAAGTCCCGGTTGAAAATCTAAAAGCTGTTTGGCCATATTCGGACTGATTGCGATGATCCCGTCGACGCCCGTGAGCGTCTCACGCGCGAGTTTGCGACTCAGCTCTGTACCCAGGTGCATCGAAAACGGACCCGAGTGTTCTGTCAGCACAATTGGAATTCCGTATCGCTTCGCGACCTTCATCGCAGACCATCCTGCGGGTAAAACCACGTGCGTGTGGATTATGTCAGGCGTGCCCCATTCCTTCACTATTTTCTTGAACCCGTTTTCGGCAGCCCGAGCGAACGTTCCGTAGTCGATCGATTCTGGACCATGCGGGATCAAAGGTCGTGCGAACTCGCGGTACACGGTTAGACCAACTTGCGATTCTTTGCTTGATCGATCAGTGGCTTTGCGGTTAGCAACATTCCGCCAGGCCGCCATTCCCGGAATCAGAACCACCACGTCGTGGTACTTCGAGAGAGCCACGGCCTGTTCTTGAATAAACACACCGCTGATCGGATCTTCCGGATTAGGAAACCACGAAGGTATGAATAGAACTTTCTTTCGCATCAAACAGCCCTTTGTGCACGCAAGCGTTTCAGCAGCGGCTCCGCCAATTGCACTGCAAGCCCAAGATCTTCCGAACTTGGTAGCAGCACCTCGCGCAAAGAGACACCGGTTTCGCGAATAAAAAAGAATACCAAGAGGAACGCAGCTACTGAGTACGAAGCCGTGCTCGCGATCGCAGCGCCGACGATGTTCAACCTTGGAATCAAAACTAGATCCAAGGTCACGGTAATGATCAGTGAAACGCCTGACACGTATAAGTTCAATCGAGGTTTACCAATGCCGGCAATGTAAGCTGCCAACACGTTGGCAACACTAAAAATCACTATGCCTGGCAGCAACCAGAGAAGCGCCGAAACACTCGGGCGAAACGGTTCGCCATACAACCAGGGTATTGCTTGAGTCGCCAGCAAGGCCAGTGCGATTGCTGAGAGGGCTGTCCCCCACAGCGCCAGGCGAGTAACCCGCGTGGTGTGCTGAACAGTTGCAGCTGCGTCATCCGTCGCAGCGATCTTAGGTAAGAGCACACTCGCAACCGAGTTAGACATGAGCCACAGCAATTGAGCCAGGGATACAGCAAGCGTGTAACGACCTACTGATGCCTTTCCAGCAAAGAAGCCGACAACAAATACATCCAGCTTATAGTTTAGAAACTGCGCTGCGTTAGCTGCGTAACAAGGCAGCGCAAAAGCGGCTGCTGCCTTGAGGCCGCTGAGGTCCCGCGAAAGCTCGAACTTGAATCGCAGGGAGATCAACAACATAACGCTGATGAGAAGGCTTGCTGACAACGTAACAATAAACAGCCACCCAACTGACAGTCGCTTTCCCGAAAAGTAGAGTACGCCAGCCAGGACAAACAGAAGTAAAAACTGGGCGAGCCTGCCCAGTAGTTCGGCGTTGTTGACGATTGCGATCTGTTGCTGTCCGGTAAGAACCGCAGCATAGAACTTGGAAGTCAACTCAATCCACACGTAGATGACAACGCCAGCGATAATCCACGTCCCCCAATCAGGCAGGAAGACTTCCAGGTAGCCTGTCAGCTGCAACAGACTCATCACGATGAATGCGAGTAAAGCCTGTGCTATAGACACAACGAGGAGTTGTGACGCAATCACATTCCGAGCGACTTTACCCTGCGCTACCACATACGTGATCCCCTGGGGCAGCGAGAAACTGAGAATCATTGCGAGCAAGGCCGAAGTGGCTACGATGAGGTCAAGAGTGCCTTTACCGCTTGGACCGACAGTACGCCCGATTAAAACACTAGTGACGATACCCAGAGGGAGAAGGAAAATGTTTACACCAAAGGCGTGAAGAGTCTTAGGTAGCCCAAACGTCCAATTGGCGCGATGTCTTAAGCTAGTCGCCATCAATCGTTATCGGTGTCACTCGCCTCAGCGTTTTCTTATGGCAAGGATGTCTTGACCAAATTCGAACCATCGGTAGCCGGCTCCGCGAAGAAGTTTTTGTGCGTTCGAAAACTCTTCGTCAGGGAGTAAATGATGCTCGAATAAAACCACTCGAGGCTTATAGCGGTGGAAATCGACTTGCGACAGCACCTGATAGTCAAAACCTTCGGTGTCAATGTGAAGCAGGTCGATTGCCTTAACCTGGTTTCGATCCAAAACGTCTTGCAGGGGGAGACATTCGACATCGGCGTCGATGATGTATGGCGTCACTTCGTTACCAAGCGACGTCGTGATGTGATTCTTATCAAACGAACCGAGCTGATCATGCCAATAAGGTAACTCTAGTTCGGTTCGGGCCTTCTCTGACACGTAATAGAACTTCTTGCGCCCTCTTTCATTACCAATAGCGACATTCTCGAATCTAAATCTTTCCGCCTCTCCGTAATTGTTGCGAAGCCGGCGAAAGAGAAAATCGACTGGTTCTATAAAAATGCCGGCCCAATTTTTCCGCTCGATGATCAGGTCGTGGATTGGATCACCCTGCAACCCATCATTTGACCCAACCTGAACAAAAAATACGCTCGGATTGCCGTCAAGAGCGTTTACGATCAGTTCCTGCATCGTTGGATCCGATTTGCGAAAGAGACGGTATGCCCACTTCGCGGCGCCGTACACCGGCGGAAAGGTCCGCAGATAGTCCTTCATTCGCTCGTTCGTCTTTACTCGACTTCTGGTCATCGACATGCTCAATGAGTCAGGTGCAGATCGGTTCACCCTTAGGCTCGCTAGCAAATTACATGTGTGCGGGCTAATTGTCGAAGTCTCTCAAATGGTAGGGGCCTCGGGACCTGAACAACCCCGGCGGGGTCGCATTAGCTGCTGGTTTCCCAAGTTGGTAGGAAAGATCTGACTGCACTCAGAGAACTAAACAGTGGGAATTGCGGCCTGTTTCCAGCTTTTGATTCAGACCTAGGCGGTTGGCGAGGAGTTGGTACGGCGGCGGTAAATGCGCCGGACTGCGTCTGGCGCGACCCTTACACCCAGACTTACTAATGTCAGCTTCCAATTGCGGCGATATCTTCTAGCTTCATTGAAGGCTTCAACGGCTCCCGCAAAGTCCTCGTCGAGCAGTTTTGTTTTCCCATTCTCAAGCGCAAGTTCGGCCAGCGTCCTGTTGAAATTCAGCTCCAGCGCGGCCTTCTCGCTTGGCGTTAAGTCGTCGCGAGCCTGTATCCGCTCGAGCACAGCAAGCGTGCGCTTCAACTGGCTGATCGTATCTCCCGAGAGACCACTCTCCACGATGCGATGATGAGCCAACACTTTGGGGTGGTACGCGAATCGGGCTCCGGCTTTTGCTAACCGAAACCACAACTCGAAATCATGGCCACGCCGTATTTTCGGATCAAAAAGACCTACATCCAGAATTGGCTTCTTACGGGCTAGAACCGCCGATGTGAGCACCGTCACATTTACAGCTAACAGATTCTCCGGCGTGACGGCACCGCGTGGGGGTTGAACCTGCATGAACGTTTGACCGCTTAAAGGCGACTTTCCAACGAGGAGCGCGTCGGAATAAACAAGGTCTGCTCCGGTCGACTTAGCAAAGTTGATCTGTTCATCAAGAAACGTGGCGAGCCAGATATCGTCGGCATCGAGAAACGCAACGTATTCTCCGTTTGCAGCACGCAATCCCGAATTACGAGCTGCTGCAGCCCCTTGGTTATCCTGTTTGATGTATCGGATCTTTGGTAAATACGGTTCGAGTATTCGCTCCAAATCATCCGTATCTGGTGAGCCATCGTTGATGATGATTATTTCGTGAGCAGTGAAGGTCTGGTCCAACACTGATTTAATCGCGGCCAGTATAAACCCGGCTGCGTTATATGCAGGGATTATCGTACTCACGATGGGGAGGACTTTCGCTGGCTGTGACATACTAGCTTGCTAAAGAACTAGCACTTCCGTGCGGTCGCCACAAAGAACCGCGTTCGCTCAGTCTGGATATCGCGAAACCCGGCCTTCTGAAGTAGCTTTTTAATTCCTCCAGCCGTCTGGAAGGATTCATGCTAGTGCCTTTTAAACGGCAACTGAAACTGCTTACCGACCGAGTTCAAGACTATCCCGTTGCCAATCACATATAGGCAGACGATTGCACGTTTAATTTTAAATTGCGATAACGCATCTCGCATTTCCCTCAACACCATCGAATACGGATGCAAGACGAACCAAACTCTTCCACCAGTTTTTAATACGCGACGGATTTCAGACAACGTGTCGTTCAGCTGCATGTAGGGTAATGCTACTCGCGAAAAAACAAAATCGAAGCGCTCGGTCTCAAACGGAAGATTCTCTCCCTTAGCACACACGAAACAAATTGTGTCGTCGAGTTGCCGTCCCAACTGAAGAGCTGACTTATCGCAATCGACACCGACGACCGTTGTACCTGGCTCGAACGCAGTCGCAATTAACGTCTGACCTGCACCACACCCAACGTCTAGAATTGTTCGGTCTGAACTCTGTACCGGCGGCATGATGTGCTGGACATGACCGGGAGAAGTTGCGATGTGCAGTTCTTCGAGATGGTAATCCGTTAACTCCATTCGCATGAATCGGCGCGGCGTTACTTTGGTGGCGGATGCGAAACCTTCGCTTCGCTCGAAATCGGTCGCAGCCGGTAATCCCTGAACTGCCCGGGATCGCCTTGTTTGCCGTCAACGGCTGCTGTGATGATGTTGTAAGCTTCGCGTGCTGTAGCAAAGTGCAGCTTGAAGTGTTTCGTTGATTCGCCGAGCTCAAGAACTTCCATCATAAATCTCTTCAACTCTTCGCCCATCATTGCGTCTTGATCCTGTTCAAAGAACGCGTGGCAATGAAGCTTTATAAAAATCCACTCAGGCCGGCCTTTCACTCCAATCTGCGCGTTTTGCCAACGCTTGAAGCGACTCAGTTGCAATGGATAATTCCGCGCGAGAGCCCCGTCATCTATTCTCGGTACGGGCAAGCCTCGAACGCGACGGGTCCAATCAAACACTAAAGGTCCATTCACGATTATAGGTAGTATGGGTTTCTCCCCTACCTTCAAATCAGGACCGGATCGATGAGGTCGAGCTTGTTCCAAGGGATTTCCGCATTGATAGATCGAGTTTATCTTTGGCACCTGTGACTGATCGGGAGCGGAAGGAAGAGTAAAGTCAGCGTAGCATCCAGTTGCTGCCAAAACCTCCATCTCAGAATCGACGCCGCAATTTCGCCCACCTGCAGAATTAGCTAAAGCCGAATTGCCGTGGACAAAAGCATACTGGGGCAAAGAACTCGTACTGTCTCGCGACAGACAACGATGGCGTTGCGCTAACGTATCGCGAAATGTCTCTAACAGCCGGTGAGTATTTGACGCGTCATCGGGTTTCTCCACACCGTGATGGAGATGAACTTCGACTTCGCCTAAGCCGTCGGCCTGCAATGCAGAAAGCTTCTCAATCGATCGACAGTCGTATTGTTCTGCAGGAAAAAAATAGGTATGACGAAACAGGGTTTGATCGTGATCTCGGAGCGAATTGCCCGTGGACCGAGCTAACCTGCACCACCGATCAACCGGAGCGACGGCCTGTCTTCCCACCCCCGGCTCAAAATGATTGGCGACAACAAGGATGATGTGCTTCAGATCGGCAGAATCTTCTGCGACCAGAATCTGGGCAGCTCGCCAGAGTGGATAGCGAACTAACCACGGCAAGGACCATTTAAGTTTTGTGACGACGCCCGCTTGATTCGTTGCCATACCTGGGTCTCGAACGAGTTCCAGCTATTAACACTCATGCTGTGGATCTGAGCTCAGCGCATGGAGAACGCTGGGTAGGGGTTAAGATGTTACATCTAACTTCGTTTAGTTTACAAAGCCCAGCGAAGGCTGTCTGTCTGAATCAGACCAAAATGAGAAATAATTCGGAGTCTCTTACCCGTACCTGACACGGTAATACACAACTTTCACGTACTCGACAGCTACAGACCGCCAGCCTTCTAAGTGCAACCACCAAAGGGAGGGAGCAGGTGTTTGCGGCAGCGTAGGAGCGATGCCGATTAAAGTCCCGGTACCGGCGAAACTTTGCTGCAAACTACGAAATGCTCTGCGCGAGTGATACGCCGAAGTCACAACCAACACTGACCGCAGACCGTGCGCTATTGCGTAGTCCCGAATTATCGATGCTTCACTGTGGGTGCTCGCGGCGACGCCTGGAGCGACCCTGATTTTGTCGGGGGGCACCCCTTGTTTGATCAATTCGGCGTGGGCTCGCTCAACGAAGTAGGGGTTTCGTTGCTCTGAGCTGGACCAACCACCGCGAGTGTTGTCATCGGTGAGCACCACGAGCGGCGCTCGACCTTCGTTGTATAACTCCGCAGCCTTGTGGGTCCGTTCGACATACGTGCTGGAACCACTCAAGATGACTATAGCATCAGCTGTGGGAAGATCGACCGTGACGATTAGCGCGCGAGCGGCTATCCACGCAACCACAGGCCAAATAAGAACGGCAACCAATCCCCAGCTTAACAACTTGCGCCAACGGTTTTTTCGCCTTCTGGATATGTCGGGCAGCTGATTCACAACTCAAGACCACCTTGATCTTTTGACCAAACAGTCGATCACCGTGAGGTCGTCTGCGATACTCAGTGTGTGCGTTCCGACGAGTTCTTCATGCCAATTCGGCAGCACGGCAGAAATCTCTTCTTCACGATATTTGTCAGGATCAATTTGGACGATTCTGTTGATGGACATCCCGTAGCCATATCGACCCGACGAATTCTGTGCTGGCCGATAAAGGTCACCATTTGCTCTGAAGAGTTTTCCTGCGGGACGTGAACCTCTGACATCCGACTTGACCGGATTACGCGGATGCGGCACCCATGGTCCAAGAGGTGTTTCTGCCGAATAAAGAAATAGCTCATCCGGAATGCTGTGTTCGGAAATGCTTACGAACATCCACCACTTTCCGTCGATTTCTGCAAGCGTTGCGTCCTTTGCGCGTACATCCGTCAGCAGAACTTTTTCTAATTCCCACTGAAAGGGAAACGAGGTGGAGCGATACAACTCAACCGTCTTATTCGCCGCACTCTCCGGTACCATGTAGTAACTATTATTCCATTCAAATACGAACGGATAAGACAAGTGATATTCGCGTTCGAGAACCGTAGTTGGACCACTGACAATTCCCTTTTTACGATCCAGTTCAATAACGGCGATGTGGCCCTTCCCGGTTTTGTTTAAATACTCCTCAATGAAGACGTAATATTTGTCTCCGACCTTGATTGCGCAAGGGTCGGCCCAAAAGCGATCGGCTGGTGGAACTAAACTCTTAAAACGATAGAACGTATTGTTCGCATCGCACTCACCTGATTTGAACCTGTACGCAAGCCCCCACTGATCAGCACCACGAAAACTGTCGAACTTACTCCGCACGTATTTCGCTGCCATTCGCGTTAGCCTTGGCAGCATCTCGCGGTTTGTCGGCATGCGATACAGCCGGTTCGAATATGGACGATAGAGTTGATTCTCGTCTGAAAGGATCGGGTAGCCCGCCGCGAGATCCTTGAGTTTCCGTTCAACAAAGGCGGCCGACTTCCAGTACAAGTTGTTGCGATTGGCTTTGACGGAAAACCTGTCGCTGGTTGGCGACCACGAGCGATAGATTACCGGACCATTGTCCAGATCTGCCGTGAGGATCTGAAGGACTGAGCCGGTTACTGGTATGCCATCCATGACTTCCCAGAAGCCCGCTGGGCCACCACGATTCACCAGTTGGTCCCCATGGTGATAGGACCAAACACCATGGCGAGCAATCTTTAATGCGTCACCCTTGAGTATGCGAAATCCGAAGCATAGCGCTACG
>Ga0157380_10001914_pt1 | contig 13824 bp, 11 predicted proteins | sample S35metaG_FD_119757 | JGI IMG/M metagenome (GOLD analysis project Ga0157380, IMG submission 119757) | Switchgrass rhizosphere microbial communities from Kellogg Biological Station, Michigan, USA - S3-5 metaG | ecosystem: Host-associated > Plants > Roots > Rhizosphere > Soil | place: USA...
AAGAGATTTCGCGATTTCATATCATTCTCCTATTTTACTTTAACGGCAGGCTCACTTAGTCCAGATCTGTTTCGAGCAGAACTGATCTCACGCTCGATCAGGGTTTTGAATGTGCCAAAATCAATTGCCCCTCGAACTAACTTCCCGTTCACGATGAAGGTCGGTGTGCTTGTTATGCCGAAGCGCGCCGCGTCTTTTCTGTCCGCCAAAACCGACGCACGCGCCAAATCAGAATCGAGACACTCGCGAAACTTCACAGCATCAAGCTGCAGCGTCATGGCAATCTCGCTAAGAGACTTGGGAGACAAATCTGCGGCAAGAAAAAGCGCGTCGTGATAATTCCAAAATTGATTCTGCTCACCGGCGCAAAAGGCAGCCCTTGCTGAAGCTTCTGCATGAGAATGAATGTCGAGCGGTAAGTGCTTGAAGACAAGTTTCACTTCACTCTCGAACTTATCCACTATCTGCTTGATTACAGCCTGAGACTCGCGGCAGTAGGAGCACTGAAAGTCCCCAAACTCAACTATGGTCACGGCGCTGCCTGGTGCTCCTCTGACAGCCGCAGTCGACGTAATCGCAAGCTCCGGAAGTCGTGGCTCCTCCAGAAACAATCGCACTTGAGCCTTACCGCGCAGCCGCGCGACTGCATCACTAAAGAACCGCATGCGTGTCTGTGTTTCTAAATCCAGCCTGAGTCTTTCCCTCGCCTCATCCGGACTCAGTGACGCAAATGCGGAAAGGTTCTCGGTATAAGCCTTTTCAATGTCACTTTGAGCAATCTCAACGCGGCCCGCAGATAACTTTCTTCTCAGTAATTCCAGTGAGATCTTTTGACTCTTAGCTTCCCCCTCCAAAATCGATGTGATGATGAGGTTGTCGAGTGCTACCTGGCGGATGGCATACAACTGGTCTTCCAGTGGCATGACTTGCGCAAGGACCAACGCGTCAACATCGCGTTGCTTTATCTGACGTCCGTTTACTTCAGCGAGAACCCTTTCGCCGTCTTGCGCCAGAGCAGCGATCGAAGTGAGAGCGAAGCAAACTAAGAGTCCAGCTGTTACTGAGAGACGATGGAGTGTGAGGATGTTCATAACTTTGGTTCCACTAAGCTGAGGTGATTCCGTATTCTCTACGAACCGCGGGTCCAGTCAACATGTAACTCTTGGTTGAGCTGGCTAAGATGTGGCGAAAGTGGTTACGCGCAGAAATCTTTTCATAGGGAACAAGCTTTTCCTCGAACGTAAGGATCTATTCCCACTCGAATGCAACTCTTCCTCGCAAGCAACTCTCCGCAGCATAACCAATCGCAAGTAACGAAAGCGCACCGCTCCAAGCTCACTTCGTCTTATTTCTACTTGCCGGCGACTCTCTATATTTCGACGGCGCTAATCCATACATCCTCTTAAACTCATGGCCGAAATGACTCTCGTCAAGAAACCCGACACGATTCATGATTTCCTTTACGCTGAGAAATGTTGTGCTCAGCAGTCGTTCCGCATGACGTAAGCGGACCTCCTTCAAGAACTGTGTAGGCGTTTCACCGGTTTCCTCCTTGAATAGATGACGCAGTCTCGAAGCAGAAAGATTTACAAGTTGCGCGAGATCAGCGATGGCCCACGCGCGTTTGAAATCCTTTTCAATAGCTTCACGGACGATCTGTATTCTTCGATCCATGCAGGACTCGCGAACTAATCTAAAGGTGAGCAAACAACCGTGAAGGGTTCAAAGGCCAGTCGCGGCGAGCCGCATGAGGTCCGACGTGAAGAGCCGTGAGTCGGGTGCAAACTACGCCGAGGCTTCTTCGGCTGTCAACAAAACTTGTGGTGAGATGGGATCCCAACCAATGCCAGACTTCGAGCGGGCGGTGGCGCTCATTTTTGGGCCTTCTTCAGCCCTCATGTTCTCTCATGCTAGACTTCGATCAAGTCAATCAAGTTGTCGAGCTGATGGTTTAGGATTTGAAAAGTTTATGACTGGAAACGAAATTCGCGAGAAGTTCCTTAAGTATTTTGAGCAGTACTCTCACACACGAGTGCGTTCGAGCCCACTTCTGCCCGCAAATGATCCGACGCTCCTCTTTACTAATGCCGGGATGAACCAGTTCAAGGATGTCTTCCTTGGTGTGGAGAAACGCGACTACGTCCGCGCCTGCTCTTCGCAAAAGTGTTTGCGCGCAGGCGGCAAGCACAACGACCTCGATGAGGTTGGGAAGACCGCGCGGCATCACACTTTCTTCGAGATGCTCGGCAATTTTTCCTTCGGCGATTATTTCAAGAAGGACGCGATCCAGTATGCGTGGGATTTCTTAACTGGCAGTCGCGATGAAGGAAAGCTGGGTCTCGACCCAGAGCGTCTCTGGTTCACAGTTTTTGGCGGCGACGACGAAGTCCCTGCTGATGAGGAGGCTGCAGCGCTGTGGATCGAAGTAAGCGCACGCCCTGAACGCGTCCTTCGTTTTGATCGCAAGGACAATTTTTGGCAGATGGCCGAGACAGGTCCCTGTGGACCAAACGCTGAGATCAACTACTACACGGGTGAGCATCCGGAAGATCCCGAATTCAATCGGGCTGATCTTGTAAATGGACCCGGCGACACGACGCTCGAGATCTGGAATCTGGTGTTCATGCAATACAACCGTGTCGAGGTTGAGCCGGGCAAGTACAAACTCGAGCTACTTCCAAAGCCATCCGTTGACACGGGGTTGGGACTCGAGCGCACGGCCGCGATCCTGCAGGGTGTGTATTCAAACTATGATACTGATCTGATTCTTCCGATTGTCGAATTCACCGCTAAGCTCGCTGATCGCCACTATGAACCTGAAACAAAGGAAGGATTTGCGATGCGTGTGATTGCGGACCACGCGCGCGCCACCGCGTTTTCGGTTGCCGATGGCATCCTGCCTGGAAATGAAGGCCGGAATTACGTGCTGCGAAAGATCATGCGGCGCGCAATCTACCAGGGTCGGCACACGTTGGGTTTCGATGTGTTCTTCAACGAAGTAACAAACTTCGTCGTCGATCAGTTCAGCGAAGCGTTTCCAGAGTTAGGGATTCAGCGAGAGTTTATTCAGAAGATGGTGCGGCTTGAGGAGGAGCGGTTCGGAACAACTCTCACGGTTGGTCTGAATAAGCTCGATGAGCTGTTTGCGACAACTCAACGCACGATGCCCGACTTCAAACAGCTTGCGCGTTTGTACGATACGTTTGGAATTCCGCGGGACTTGATTCGCGTGGCCCTGGAAGAACGCGGCTTCGAAGTCGGCGAGAACGAATTCAATGAGAACTTCGACGAGGCAGTGCGGCTAATTCAGTTAGGTGGAAACGTAGCTTCCGGCGGAGGCACATCGGCAAAGGCGATCAAGGGCGCTTATGGGAAGGTGGCAGAGCGTGGCGCGAGTCGATTCCGAGGATATGACTTGACCAGTGTCTCTGATTCCGTGATCACGTCCTTAATAAAAGGCGCGGAAGAAGTTTCTCAGCTTGAACCGGGCGATGAGGGCGAGGTCGTGCTCGACCAGACGCCGTTTTACGCTGAGAGTGGAGGACAGGTCGGTGATACGGGCCGCTTCGTTAGTATTGGGTCAGCTGCGCCTTCAACCCCACCCGCTAACGTGGGCAACACTGATCTCACGGCGTCAGTTCTCGATACTTATTCGCCTGCACAAGGTCTGATCGTCCACAAAGTCAGAGTCGAGAAGGGCACGCTCAAAGTTGGTGACACTGTCACGGCTGAAGTTGATGTTGAAAAACGGGATGCCACGCGTCGTAATCACACCGCCACTCACCTGATGCACGCTGCTTTGCGCGAGGTGCTGGGTAGTCATGTGAAACAGGCAGGTTCAGTCGTAGCGCCGACTTATCTCCGTTTTGACTTCACACATTATCAACCGCTTACCGCGGCTGAAATCAAGAGATCGAAAACCTGGTTAACTACCACATCCTCCGCAACGAACCGGTGCAGACGAACGAAATGGCGGTGGAAGAGGCAATGCGGTCTGGAGCTATGGCGCTCTTCGGCGAGAAATATGGAGAGAAGGTCCGTGTGCTTTCGATCAACGGCGCTGAGGACGTCTTCTCGAAAGAGCTGTGCGGCGGCACGCATGTGCGTGCAACCGGAGACATCGGTCTGTTCAAGATCACGAGCGATGAGTCGATCGCATCCGGCGTCAGGCGCATCCGCGCAGTCACCGGCTCTGATGCTTTCGAGCGGTTTCGCGAATCTGAAGCAATCGTCGAAAAAGTCGCCGCTGACCTACGCACGTCGCGGCAAGACCTTCCCGCAGTCGTCAACAAGTTGCAGGACGATCTCAAGAAGGCCCGGCGCGAAGCTGATGAACTTCGGATGAAGATCGCCACCGGTGCAGCCGGGGCAGCGTCGAATGGAAACGAAGAACGAGAGGTTGCGGGTGTGCGGGTGGTTGCGCGGGAAGCGCGAGGACTGTCAGCCAACGAGATGCGCGAACTTTCCGACACTTTGCTCGCCCGGCTCAAGTCAGGTGTGGTTGTACTCGGACGCAGTGGCGACGGCAAGGTGTCGTTGATTGTGCGCACGTCAGCCGACGTTGCTAAACGAGTACCGGCCGGTCAGGTGATTAGAGAACTGGCGCCGATTGTTGGCGGAAAAGGCGGTGGCAAACCTGACATGGCCGAGGGCGGCGGGAATCTACCCGAGAAGCTGCCGGAAGCCCTGGAGGCAAGTTACCAGGTAGTGGAACGATTGCTGGCCTAATACGCAGCTGACAGTTTGCGTTACATCCAGGGCAAAAGGCGCGAGTGAGGGAGACGGAACCACGCTCGCGCCTTTGCTTGTCCACTCGCAGCCTCATCCGAGTGGAGCGATCAATGTCTACATGGCCTTCTGTTTGTCGGTGAGCTCAATGCCCATCTTCTCGAGTGTCACCTTGTTCATGGTGCCGGTCACTTTCAGTCCTTCCGCCCTTTGATACTCCCGCAACCCATCGCGAGTCGCATCGTCCAATTTGGCTGTGGTGTCGCCGCTGTAGAAGCCGCGCGACTTCAAAATGGTCTGGGCCTGTTTGATCTGTTCTTTGGTGGCGCGGAAGATCGGTCCCCGCTTGCTGCTGGCGGCTGAGGCACCGGTGGTGGTGGAGGTTGATTTCTGACCCATTACAGCGAAGGACAGAAACGTGAGGAGAGACAGCGATACTGCCAGAATCTTTTTCATCTTAGGTTCCTCTTTTTGTGAGGCGCGCAGGAGCGCGCGGTTTAGAGATGAGGTTTCGTAAAGCGAACGCAGATTAGCACGCGTCTCGACTAACTGCCTCGGGCCTGACGTTGGTACACAATTTCAGCTAGCTGCAAGAGTCTTTTCTTCGGTGGCACAACGTTAGAAGCAGATTAGTAAGACTTGCCGTGATGACCAGCCGGAGCCATTTCGGCCCCTCTCATTTCGACATGACGCCCCTCTGCACCGACGCTGCCGAGTCCTTGGATTCCTCAAAGAACCCTCAATTTTCCTAAGAAAGCCGCCAGTGTTGGCAATCGTTTAACCCGTGTGTTACTATCCCGAACGGTCGATTTCCCGAAGAAACGACCTCCAACTTGCCGCCGAGCACCTCATGCCCCACGGTCAATTCCGAATGAAGTCAGTCTAGTTCTCAGCAGTTCAAGCAGGATTCAACATCGCATGAAAACGGTATCCCTCGTCGTTGTCATTCTGATCGCATCAGCCTCCACTGCGTTTGCGCAGGGCGGCGCCACCTACACCATCGACAACTTTGACTTCGCGAATGGGGTTCGAGTTGAAACGCCCCGCCTCCCGGTGAATTCGAAACGAGCTTCACGTCGTGCGAGATTGACTGCTGCTTCGAATGAGCAAAAGACCAGCTTGATAGAAAGCAACATTCGCGAGCGAATGGCCGACATTAACGCCAACAACGCTCTGTCCGGCTTCACGACCGGCAATGCGACGGTGGATGCTTTAATTGTTGATTCAGGCAAACGCAACGCTGTCGATCCGTTGTTGCTCTATTCAATCATGCACCAGGAATCAACGTTCAAGCGCAATGCGCTTTCACCGAAAGGCGCGAGCGGGCTAATGCAACTCATGCCGCCCACGGCGCGACGGTTTGGCGTTTCCAAGATTTGGGATCCGCAACAGAACATCGAAGGCGGCGCGCGATACATGCGCTTCCTCCTCGACCAGTTCGGTGATGTGCAACTCGCGCTCGCAGGTTACAACGCGGGCGAAGGTGCGGTGATGAAGTACGGCAACCGTGTTCCTCCTTACCGGGAAACTCAGGAATACGTGCGGCGCATAAGCAAACGCTACAACCTGATTCGTGATCCGTTAACTGCGCATCTGGCCAACAACATCAACCAGCAACAGCTCGCAGCAGTTAGACAAAAAGAGCCGGCGCCGCTTTCGATCTACGAACAGAGCGTGTTTGCGGTGCGCTTGCCTGACGGTCGATTGCAACTAGTCAGCCGGTAAGACGGCCTTCCGAGACCAGCCAAACGAGGCGGAACCTTTCACGGTCTCCGCCTCGTTTTGTATTTCAGCGAACTGTGTTTCTTTGGGTATGATGAACACAACTTCGCGTACTCAAGGGAGTGCAAACTGTTAGTTTGCACGCGAAAGGCCGGATGCAAGTACGACGCAAACTAACCGTTTGCGTTACATGCTCGGATGAGGTGAGTAAATGCACTGCTCAAACTGCGGATCCTATATAGCTCCTGGAGTGAGGTTCTGCTCGGGTTGCGGTCAACCGGCAAATGATCCTGAGATCACTCGCATCGCCCGAGTGCCAACGGGTCTGCCGCTAGAACCGGTCGGCGGGGATGAAGTTGAACGAACAGTTTTCAGTGTGCGGCCGACTTTGATCTTTGTGAAATTGGGCTACGTGTTAGCTGTACTTGGCGGTATCGCACTCGTGTTCCTGTTGGCTATGATTCCTGTCTCACCCTTCATCTCGATCGGGCTCGCCCTCGCATTGTTGCTAATCCCCGCCTACTTTCACATCAGACGCAATATGATTCGCTACACACTGACCGATTCCAAGATGGAAATCGACACCGGCCTGATCGCGCGGACCACACGCAACATTCCCCTCAGCAAAATTCAGGATGTCACTGTTTCAGCGAGTATTCCGCAGCGAATTTTGGGATTTGGCGATCTGATTGTGGACAACGCCAGTGAGCTTGGCGGCACGACCGTCTTGCATAACATCAACAAACCCCGTCAGCACGCAGACCTCCTTTTGCGCGAGCTGCGGCGCTGGCATTAAACTAAGAGCGGTGTCTTAATTTGCTGTAGGGGCGGCACTCCGTGGCCGCCCCACGCTTTGAGAAAGGGGGCGCCCACAAGAGGGACGCCCCTACAGATTTTTCAATTAGACACCACAAGACTGCAATCCTTTCGGGTTCGAATGGCACAACGGAAGGATAAGGCTGGAACATCCAACCTCAGAACGGGTTCTAACAGAACCTGCGCGGTTTAATAGGTAGGGAGTGTGAGTTTGCGAGTACTAAGTTCAATCTTTCTATTGCTGATTCTGGTTTGTGGGGACACTGTCGTGGCCCCGGCTAAGGTTGCGGTCGAAGAAGTTGCCAAGTCCCTTCCGCGTGAGCTCTCTGGGTTTCGAATATCGGGGGCGGTTCGAAACCCAGTGTTTGCTCCGGACACCAGTCCTTCAAAAAATATGACTGGGTCGGCTAACTCACAGAGATCTGCCCAAGTTGAAGCTGATTATGTTTCTCCAAATGGAGAAAAGTTTTTAGTGCAGCTTTCTCGCTTCGAACGCGACTCTGACGCCTACTCGCAACTCACTCGCTATGTACAAAGCTATCGGTCAATAAATCAAAGTGCGCAAGCTAGTCTTACGCGCGAGATTGGCACCACCAGTTTCGTTGCACCGGGAAGTATTGCCTTCTTTAAGGGACCCAGCTTCGTAAGAATTTTTAATGCGTCTAAGCCCGGAGACAGTTCTGAGGGTTTAGTCGCCTTCGCGAACTCCTTTGCCAGTCGCTTGGAAAAAGGTGAGGGCGATGTGCCTATTCTCGTCAAGCATGTACCTGATTGGGAACGCGCTCAGGAGAATGCTCTCTATCTCGCTGGTTTCACATCATTGAAAGAAATCGTGCCGAATCAACCGGTGTTGGACGCAGTTACCTCCGAAGGCGATGCTGACGCGGTTCGGACTATCTACGGCAACGCCAACTTTCTCTTGATTGAGTTCAATACACCTCAGCTCGCCGGCGATAACGACAGGGCGATAAACGCAAAACTTCAGGAGCTGAAGAGTCAAAACCAGCCTGTCCCATCCGCGTATCGGAAAGTTGGTAACTATTCAGTTTTCGTTTTTGGTGCGCCGACCGAACAAGCTGCAAACGAATTAATTGACCAGGTTGAATACGCTCAAATGGTGACCTGGCTCGGCAACAATCCGTACCTCTTAGAGAAGGCCCAAAAGGACTACTACGAAACGACGGCTGGAGTTTTGGTATCAGTAGTGAAAGCTTCGGGGCTTTCTTTGGTGGCGTGTTTGGCTATTGGCGGACTAATGGGGACATTGCTCTTTACCCGGCGCCGCGCGCAACAACGCGCTGCTGAAGCTTACTCGGACGCGGGCGGGATGCTGCGTTTGAATCTCGACGAGATTACGCCCCAGCACGATCCGGCAAAACTACTCGGTCCCTAAAAAGTCTCAAGTCCCAAGTCTCAGGTTGCGTAGCTCGAACTTGAGACTTGGGATCTGAGACTTGGAATGAAAGAGCGCAACGAGAAATTTAATTCGTTGCGCTCTGCTTCTTGGATGAAGACCCGCCTATAAACGAATGCGGGCTGCTGACCTACCTGGGAGGCTCCCCCAAGCCTCGTCAGGACGTCGATCAGCAGCCCTGCAACTCTTGCTCGTCGACTGTATCGCTCGCGTTAACTCCGTTCCCCCGAAAGAGTCAGCGCTTTGCTTTTAGAACTTGCGAGAGGACGCCTCCCCCAAAGCTTCCACTCACTACAATCGCCGAGCATGACCCGATTTACCCTTTATCAAACCCTCTTGTTCTGCGTCTCTCTTTGGCAATGACCGTGCCAATAGTTGCTCAACGCGCGTGAAAGCCAGGAAGCCATATTTTTGGAGAAAACCAATTCGCAACGATGCAAAATCCTCGCGAACTGCGTACATCTTCAATACATCAGGTCCAACGGAACGAACGATAATCGCTCGCAAGCGCGAATTTATACCCGGAAAACTTAAGGAAGCGCTTCGACGAGGGCATCGATCTCGCCGCGCGTGTTGTAGAAGTGAGGTGAGATGCGGAGGCGATCGCCTCGCGGGGCCGTCACTATCCCTTGCCGCCTCAGTTGAGAGTACAAAGCCATTGGGGTGAGGCTTCCCTTGTGGCTCACGCAGACTATTTGTGATTTTTCACCGGGCCGGCGCGAGCTCTCGACCTGATAATCGGAACCGCTTAGGCGCTCGCACAGGTGATCAGTGAGTTCTTCCAGGTAACGAGCAATCCGATCAACTCCAGTTTCGGTCAGCAGTCGAAGGCTCGCCTCAAGGCCGTAGAAAAGCGAAGAAGGCCCAGTTCCGCTTTCCCAGGCAAGCGCTCCGCGGTTCCATCCCTGCTGAAAGTTGCTGTAGTCGTCAGGGTTAGGCACGCTCACCCAGCCAACCAGCGTCGGTTCCATTCGCTCGCGGGCTCGATCTGACAAATAGAGCAACCCGACTCCTTCAGGAGTGAGCAGCCATTTGTGACCAGCGCCTGCCGCGACATCAACGAGTTCACTCTCAACATCAATCGGAACCACTCCCATCGCCTGGATTACGTCCACAACCAACAACGCTTCGTGACGCCGGACAGCTCGCCCGATGCGCTCCAGGTCGGCTCGAAAGCCGGACGCATATTGGATCTGGCTAATCGCCACGACTCGCGTTCTGTCGTTGATCAACCCAATGAGTTCGTCCAAATCGATGCGGCCATCTCGCTCTTCGCAAACACGCATCTCGACGCCGAGTGCGTCTCGAATACGCAACCAGGGATAGACGTTGGAAGGAAACTCCTTGCGAAACGTGACGAGATTATCGCCGGGTTTCCAGCTGAGACCGTTCGCCACGCACGACAGTCCATCGGAAGTGTTGCGCATGAAGGCGACCTGTTCCGGACGCGCTCGCAGCATCTCCGCTGCCAGTTTCCTGGCACTCTCTTTTACCGCGAGCCAGCTGCGATAATTCAGAGAGCCATTGTGACTAACGTCGTTGAGTTGTGATTCGACCGCTTTGATGGTTGGAGTCGGGGGAGGTGAAACTGCGGCGTGGTTTAGATAGTTTAGAGATTGGGTGACTGGAAAAAGCGCGCGGACTTGATCATTCATTCTATAACCTGAGCCCAATCGATTGGCGATTTGCGATTTCCGATTGCCAATTAGCCCTTAGCGAAAGAAGCCAATCGGAAATCATCAATCGGCAATGTGAAAGCCCACCGGCTACCGCCTGGTGGTACTGACCTAATCGTGCGTTCGTTCGATTGGCAAACTGCATCAGTACCTTCCTGACCGAAGCCATTCAATCTTGAGGAGCAGCAATTCAAGGCGCGAACGGCCTTCCGTAGAACTCCTTGTACAACCAGCCGAGAACACGCGCCTCAGCCGTGCAGAGAGTTTCCACCCAGCAGTTGATCAGGAAATCTTTGCGGCCGCGTTGTGTTGGGATCTTGTGGGCTTCGCTGACAACAGACTGCGCGCCCTGGAGATCGAGTCGATAGGCCTCGGCAGTTGTTTCATTCGCCTTGGAAGCGGTATCGAGCGCAGTCAGGAGTTGACTGATCCAACCGTGTAACGCGCGCTCGTTGCTGTTCTCGGCAAGTGCCTGAATGATTCCTATCGCCAGCCGATCTTCAGCGCGGGCAAAACTGAAAACCTCTTCGCCACTGCTGCGGCTATCTTCCTGTTTCCACTGAAACACCTCTTCAACGCGAGGATGCTTCACGATCCCGACGCGTTGATCGTAATCCAGAAACCACTGGATCACGTCGGGGACTGAATCAACATCAACGCGACCATGCGCGTCGCGTCTCAGCGGCGGGGAATCCGGCGCTGGCTGTTTGCCGTTACCGCTGGTGGCCTGGCTCATCTGCTCACTCTCAATTGCTGCCAACGAAATTCAACTCAAACGCAGCATGCACTTCGCCAACAACCTCCCCGCGACGGTTGCGAATAGGAAAGAACGCATACCGCGAAACTGCCTCGCGCGCTTCATCGTTGAGCACGCCGAGCTGATGCAGCGACTCAATCACCACGGTAGGACGCGCGCGATGATCATCGCCATCTTCAATTTTCAAAGACAGCCCAAGTCCCTTTGGCCAGGCCTTGCATGGCAATGCACCCGCCGTGTAGACACCTTCGGCGCCCACTTTCGAAACCAGACTGCCTTTTGTCCCGCGCATCATTTCCGTATCCAGGCGGTCTTTCGTGCCACCAATCAGCTCTGGATAGGTTGTCATCGCCGACACGATCCGGTTGCACGCTTTTCGAGTGGGTTCGTCAAACGCGGCCGGCGGCGCCACGAGACGCGCATACATAAGCGCCATCGCTTTGATTGTGATCCCAAAAACCGGCACGCCACAGCCATCCACGCCCAGACTAATGTCCTCAATCGGTATATCCGAGAACTTTGAAATCGCCTCTCCGATCGCGATTTGGACTGGGCTCTCCGGACGGAAGTAATCCTCGGTCGGCGCCCCCATGAATTTTGCGAGGGCCAGCATTCCGGCGTGTTTGCCCGAGCAATTGTTCTGTAGCACGTTGGGAGCTTCACCACGTTCGAGCAAATCACGCGTAACGTCGGGGCTGAAGGGCTCGTGCACACCACATTTCAAATCGTCCGGGCCAAGTCCGATCTTTCTCAGCATCGACGCGGCGATTTCAGTGTGAATTGGCTCCCCGCTGTGCGAAGCGCAGGCGAGCGCGACCTCCTGTTCGGTAAATCCGAAATGGTCAGCGGCGCCTGAGACAAGTAATGGAATCGCCTGATGAGGTTTTGCGGAAGACCGGAGAAACGTGACGGTCTCGGGCGCTCCGAGAAAAGCGACGATTCGGCCGTCGGGTTCAACTGCAACAACATGACCGCGATGACGCGATTCGGTAATTGCCCCTCGCGTCACCTCGACCAACGACTCAGGAACAGGAACCTGTTGTTGACTGCTGTCCGCAGTCGCTGGCATGTGAGATACCGACATCTCGCGGTTTCCTCGTGGTTCTAAATTCAATCCAAAGGGGTACGCAATCTTAGCATAATGATTTGAGGCGGCTGACCGAGCCGCTCAACTACTTTGCGAGTGGAAAGATCGGCTCGATGTCAGTCGGCACCGCCGTCAAGCGGTCGAGCGCCTTCTGCATGGGCGGACGAATTACAGCATACTTGTCCAGCATCGCTTTGGCCTTATCGTAAGAACCTTCCGCCTGAATCGTCATGATTTCGTTGGTCAGCTTTCGCACCGCCTCTTTCACCTTTGCCTGATTGACGCTAAACGTTCCGGTCGCTTCGTTAACCTCAAAGGCACCTTCGTCAGTCAGGTAGTTAAACTGCATCGCAATGCCTTTGCCGTGAGCTTCCGTTATGCCAAAACGCACTGAACGAAACGCACTCGCGAGAAACGTTGTGTAAAGCGAGCTTTCCATTTGCTTGTCGAGCACGCCCTTGTCGATCAGATATTGCAATGCCCATAGGCCAGTGATGTCAGCCTTCGCTTCTTCAAACGCCGAGGACAACTCCTTTAACTGTTTGCGCACGGTTGTGTCTTGTCCGCCAACCTTGATGTTGTGCGGCCCCAAACCGTGCATCAATTCGTGCGCGAGTATGTGGGTGAAGAACGACTCGAATGAAAGCTGAGGCTGTTGCGCACGCGACAACACAACGCGCGAGATCGGGATCAACGTCTTCTGGAACTTTGCTTCCTGCACGTTTTTCAACATCGTGCGTTTCGAGCCTTTTTCCGCAACCACGCGCTCGTCGTTCGGTAGGTTGAAGGCCGCTGTTTGCACACCGCTGTTGCCTTCTCCCGATCCGAAGATTTCGTTCACTACGCGAATCGGCGATGCCGCGCCGAGCTTCGGATTGCGATAACGCGCTTCAATGGGCAGATTATTTTCGAGCTCTTGCAGATACTGGCTAAACTTCGCCAGCTTTGCAGACTCAGTCTGGTCGCGCACAGTCACGTAAGCTTCAAAAGCGGCTTTGTAACTGAAGAGCTCGTCTTCGTAAGTCTCATACGGGCCGATGGTGAGTTCGATCGGCGAATCAAGATCCATCCACGCGACGTCGCTGTCATAGTAATCATCGGAACGAAAAGCGGCAGCTCGCTTGAGCAGGTAGTCTTTGAGCGTCTTGTTTGTCGTTAGCTCAGCGGCTTCGTTTAAGAGCTTTGCCGCAGGCTCAAGAAACTCGGCATACGCCTCGCTATAGGGAACAGTCATCAACTTCTTGTCTGCGTCGCGTCGAATCAGATAGAAGAAACCAGTCGCTTTGTGTTTGTCAGCTTCAGGAAGAGTGGCAACCCACGTCTCAAACTCCGCCTTTGTCATGTCATCGGGATAGTAGTTAGCGGAAACAGGCTTCTCGCGCGGGACGCCATCGATAAAAGGCTCGTTATGATCGAGTCTCGACCACGGTCCGTCGTTGATCAAAAAGTAATTGAGGCGTTGGCGACCGAGGGCACTCTTGTCCGCCTCGAGCTTCTGTTTCAGAGCGTCGTTGCCACTCCACACCTGGCGGAGAAACAGCGGGTCGAGCAGCTTCGCGGCCGCGATAATCTTGTTGAGTGCCTGACGATCTCCTGGCGAAAGTTGCGACAGGTCGGCAGTAAG
>Ga0157380_10001915_pt1 | contig 13820 bp, 5 predicted proteins | sample S35metaG_FD_119757 | JGI IMG/M metagenome (GOLD analysis project Ga0157380, IMG submission 119757) | Switchgrass rhizosphere microbial communities from Kellogg Biological Station, Michigan, USA - S3-5 metaG | ecosystem: Host-associated > Plants > Roots > Rhizosphere > Soil | place: USA: Michigan...
CCTTCAACACGTTGATCGTTTCATCGTATCGGCCCAACAGGTATAAGCTAATCGTCTCGTAATTAAAATATGCCACTGTTAAAGGATCAATTGCTTTCGCCTTAGTCAGAAAATGATTCGCCTCTTCAAAGCGGCCCATCATGTTAAGCAAGTAACTATACGTGTAAAGAACCGTCGCATTATTTGGACTAAGTTCAATCGCTTTTTTAAGATGTTTTTCAGCAGACTCAAAATCCTTTTTTATGAAAAACTGAACGAAAGCCTTTGTGAGATAATCGTTGTCTGACGGTCCTCTTCTCCAAGCCTCATCCAAATACAGCTGAATATATTTCTCTGCCTCGTCAGGCGAAAGATCACCGTTCCATGACATTCGCGCTGAATACGAACTTGCCAGCGAAGAGTATGCTTGTTGAAAGTCGGGATCTTTTGCTATGGCCTGCTTGTAATATTCTGAGGCGGCCCTATATCCGCTGACTCCCCACTGATTAAAAGCATGTCGGCCTTTGAGAAAAAGATCGTAGGCTTCCAAACTCTTCGTAGGAATCTCTTTAAGCTTCTCAGTTTGTTTCGGATTTATTGAGGAGTTAAGCTCCGACGCGACCACTTCGGCTACGTTGCTTTGAATGGCAAAGATGTCGTCCATGCTTTCCACAAACACTTTTGACCATACATGCTGATCCCGCATTGCGTCAATAAGCTGGACGTTGATCCGAACTTTGTTGGCATGGGCTTGAGCACTTCCTTCCAGAATAAATTTGACCCCGAGCTCACCGGCGATTTCCGGCGCCGACTTCGTCGTTTTTTTATAACGCATCACAGACGTTCTTGAAATAACCCGGAGTTGCGACAGGGTAGCCAGCTGGATCACTATATTTTCCGTGATGCCATCGGCAAAATATTCTTGGGTCTGATCGTAAGACAGATTTACAAAAGGAAGGACTGCTATAGATTTTTCCAGCAAGCCATTTTGAGATGCGCTTTTTATTTCTTTTTGAGAGACCGGTTCATCTACGATTTCGCTGACCGAGCTATACACTTCAGTTGCTCTGCCAGGATATTTGATAGCCTGAACAATTTGCTTTATTGCATTAGCGACTTTATTGATCTGGTCACGATAAAATAAATTTTGCGTGTTCCCTTGTCGGGAATCGTCTGGCATGAGTGGGCGATTGACGCCGGGTGATCTGAAAATAAAATCGATCGGTCGTAGCTTACTCTGCAATTCATTCTCAATCAGACTTTGGTCGTCGATATCCAATTGGTGAATTGCAACAGGCAGAATTCTGCTGGCTACGTTGCCGTCTCGGAGTTTTATATCCCGTCCCAAACCATCCGCCAAAGAAATTCGATTGAACGCGCAGAATTCATGTTGCCAGGCAAAACTCCTGGGGTCGCAATATATTTGAGAGATTATGGGAATAAAAATCAAGGATCTCAATTTGCCTTCCAGGCTCTTGTCCACGTTGTGGCTTTCCAACAGGCCATCGATTGAATTGGTGTCCAGGTAAATGCTGACATCTTCTTTAAAGGTGCTTTCAATTTCCTTACGCAGATTAAGGACAAAATCGGTTACCCAGCCGTTGCCAGGAACGTGGGTATTTCCCTGAGAAGAGGAATTAATTGTGGTTCGATTATCCTTATGCCGGTACGAGATAAAAACATCGTATTCATAACCGGGGACAATGGATGGCATAATCTACCAAATATACCAAGTTGAATGTGCCAGTCAATATTCCAAACCGAAATTAAATGGCTAAAAAAATGTGAGTTGGCCGGATTACCTAAAAGTAACGTTGGTGGCTTGCTTTCTATGTAAAACTGGCGATCTCCTTGTTAGCTGACCTAAGCCTGGACGATAATGAAGCCCCGAGGTTCGTTAATATTTTCACCTTTACGTTTGATAGACTTTCGACTTTATCCAGTATTTCATAGAGCATAACAAAGCAACTAACATTGGTCTGTGCCTTAACATTTGCCGACCGGCGCTGCTTGTCCAACAAAGCCATTTCTCCAAAACTATTACCTGAATTGATAATTGCCAAAGTGAAGTTCCTGGTTTCATCGATGGTATCGTGAATAGATACCCGGCCAGATTCAATAAAAAATATGTCTTCAGCGGGGCTCCCCTTTTTTATGATGGTTTCGCCTTCAGCATAACATTTGTAAATTAAATGCTTGGTCAATTCGTCTACCTCCTGCTGCGTAAGCCCATTGAGCAGCTGTTGGTCAATGAGCCGAACTGGTTCTACTTTCTGCGAATAACCATTTGATTCAAGAAGGCTGTTTTCTACATAGAACAAAGCTTCATCCAGTTCTTCAAACCTCAAATAGCAAGTATGTTTTTGCGCCATAGAAGTCAATAAATCCAGATGACTGTAGTCGGTTATGAGCAACTTCTTTCCTGTCATTTTGTATTCTTCATGCAGCCTGACAATAAGACTCATGGCACCATCGTCCATTGTGGTGCATCGATGCAGGCTTAATACCAACGTTTGACATTCTTTGGAAATTTTTCGCATAAATAGTTCGCAGGTGGCAAAGCATAAGTCGCCTTGTAGTTCCATAACGTGAATATCGTCGCCGAACTTTTCAAATAGATTTTCTGCATCTAAATCGCGCTTATACTTTGAACGCGCAGTTCGAAGTGTTAGCTGCCGTCTCAGCACATGTTTGATTTGCCTTGGCGTTTTATAAAGATGCAATGAAAAACGCGCGGCAATTGCTTTGCAGAGTTCCACGCCCAATACACTATTTCCTTTTTTGTCCAACAGCGGGGAATATACCGCGATCGAGAGTTGGCCGGGCAATACTGCGAGCACGGCGCCACCCACACCGCTCTTGGCGGGTAGACCTACGTTGTAAATCCACTCCCCTGAGTAATCATACATACCGCACGACGCCATTACACTCAATACATTCGGAATGTACTTTGCTTTTATCGCCTTTTTGCCTGTGATCGGATTAATACCATTACCCGCCAACGTGGCGCCCATTATTGAAAGCTGTCGGCATGTAACCTTAATGCTGCATTGCTTGAAATACACATCCAAAGGCGCATCGACTTCTGATTGTAATATGTTGAAATTTCGCAGCAAATGAGCAATGGCCCTGTTTCTATGTCCTGTTGAACTTTCTGAATTGTAAATTGACATGTCCAACTCGAGCTGAGATCCGGCATAGGTGCTAAACGTTTTTAAAACCCGTTCAAATGTTTCCTCTTTATAATGTTGCCAAACCAAATCCGTAGCGGCGATGGCCCCGGCGTTAATCATCGGATTAAATGGTCTGCCCGATTCAGGGTAAAGACTAATTGAATTGAAAGCATCCCCACTTGGCTCTACGCTTATTTTTTCCAATACCTTTTTAACGCCATGCTCCTGAATGGCCATACCATAAATGAATGGCTTGGATACGGACTGAATGGTAAATTCAATCTCTGAATCACCATAGGAATACTGATATCCGTCTACGGTGGTAAGTACGATCCCAAAATTGCCCGGATTCACTTTGCTTAATTCAGGAATATAGTTGGCTAAGACGCCATTATTTTCCTTTGCCCGAAACTCTTCGTAGAGTTCTGACAACATTTTGTCGACCATGTTCATTTCGTATATAGGGCTAGGGATTTTTTATCAAAATAGAATAGCATGTACATAGTCTTCCTGTGAAACGAAGTTTCAAACATTTTAATAAAGTGATGATAGAATAAGATATCGGTGGGCGTCAGATAAAAATATAAAAGAAGAAGTGTAAATCAAATAGCCGACCGGTTCAAGAGGAGTTTTTATTTTATTGTGGAGTTGGTGCAAACGTTAGCGTTAAAGTTTTTCGCCTGGTTTTCATTTGACGTAAGCAACAGAGAGGAAATTCGAACATTGAACGAGCTATTAAAAAGACCTTAAGATTCATAATCTGAAATTGCTTTGAGCGGATTTTACATACTGGCATAGCGTTAATAACGTATGGTCTAGGCGTTAAAAGCCAATTTGTTCGCTCACGTTTTGTTTGCAAAAATACGTTTGTGATTTTTTGTCCAAATCAGCCCGTCATAATGTCCATTTCGCACCTTAGTTATTATATTTTCCGGCGTTAGCTTTGATCAAGATAAAGACATTTATCATGAAGAGGGCGAATGTGAAGCATACGCGACAACTATCTACAATGGACGAGCCAACGAACACCGCTATCTTCGGAACGTCGGACGTAAGTAGTACAACAACCAGAACCGTTTTAACCTGACTACGGGGATGGTTTGCCGAAAAACCAGAAACCAGAAACCAGAAAGTAGAAACACGAAACTAGAAACATCATGAAAACAACTGATTTTACTACCACGCTATTGGTAGATCAAACTCCTAATGAAGCATTCAAAGCCATCAATAATGTTCGCGGATGGTGGTCCGAAGAGATTGATGGCAATACCGAAAAGCTCAATGATGAATTTAAATATCATTATGAAGACGTGCATCGTAGTCAGATGAAATTAATAGAAGTCATTCCTGACAAAAAAGTCGTTTGGTTTGTGGTTGACAACTATTTCAAGTTTACAAAGGACAAGAGTGAATGGACCGGCACAAAAATCATCTTTGAAATTTCTAAGAAGGACAGCAAGACACAAATCCGCGTCACGCATGCAGGACTAGTTCCGGAATATGAATGTTTCGACATCTGCTCAAATGCATGGACGCATTATGTGCAGGAAAGTTTACGCGATTTGATCACCACCGGTAAAGGTCAGCCGAACGGCGCCGGCAAACCGAGTACGGAACAAGAGAAGACCCTTGCATCCACGACGGGTAGCTGAAGGGATGTCTTGATAGTCTCAAGTCACAAGCTTCAAGCGACAAGCTGCGACTTGAAGCCCCAATGACTCGCAAGCCGCGAGTCGTCCCTTTTGTTCAAAGTCGTGGTAAGAACAACATGATTACGTAGACACAAAAAAATGAAAAAGCAGGATTATACGGCGAGCATTACGGTTAATGCGACACCACAAGAAACGTTTAAGAAAATTAATAGCGTTACCAAATGGTGGACGGAGGATTTAGAAGGGAGCTCACAAAAATTGAACGATGAATTCACTGTTCGTTTTGGAGATGTACATATGTCAAAGCAAAAATTAGTTGAAGTTATTCCCGACCAAAAAATAGTTTGGCTGGTGACGGACAGCAAACTTAATTTTATTGAAGACAAGAGCGAATGGACTGGCACGAAAATTAGTTTTGACCTATTGAAGGTCGAGGACAAAACGCAAATCAATTTTACACACGTCGGCTTAGTTCCTAAAGTTGAATGTTACGAAAGCTGTGTACAAGGTTGGGATCAATACGTAAAAGGAAGTTTGTTCAAATTATTAACGGAAGGACAGGGGACACCTGGGTCAAAATAAGGCGCCTCGAAAGTTTTACCGATAAATGTTAGTGAATCTACTAAGCCTTAGATCGTTGAAGATTTAGGGCTTTTGTTTTATTGAGAAACAAGAAATCCTTTAATCTCAGTTTCTACTTGCCAGCAATTTTAGAACGATCTTCTGAGTATTGTATCCCCGGATTTTGCTGTATTACGACATTGTCCGAATTAAGATCCTTGCTTTTTAAAGCCGCGCGCGTTTTTATTCTTTCAATTAAACGCTCGCCTAATGCCATACCATATTTTTCGATGTATTCATAGGTCCACTTCGCAATGAAATACGTCGTGAACACTGTAAATGCAAATAGTAAAAAGAAGTTTAGGTATTTGTTCACCTGCCCATGAAATGCAACTTCTGAAAGCCAGGTTCCAAGGTCAACGATAAGGAAGTGAACTAAATATACACTGAAACTCACCATTCCTAATTTATTGATTGGGATGAGCGCGAATCTTATTTTCGTCTTTGATATGCAGAAGCAAAAAACAAAGAACAAAGCAGCATATATATATTCGTTTTGAATCAAAAAATAGGGAAAATTCAAATCCCATGGCAGAAAAGTAGCTAATAAAAAATAGCCCATCACGGTTATCGCCAGCATCCATTCCTTATATTTTATTTTATTGGTTCCAAGAAAAAAATATAATGCAATACCAAAACAAAAAACCGGGAACTGATTAGGAAGCCATAGGAACAACGCGTTTTCTCTTTTGTCTAACCATGAATATGACGTATACTCCGTTATTGCAAAATACGCCATAAGCTGAACGGCCATTGAACCGATAATAGCTGCTATGACAAGAAAAGTCGCGGCCTGTAAATTTCTTATCATTGCGAACAAAAATGGAATTGCAAGGTAGAACATCATTTCATCGCCGATACTCCAGCTGCCGGGAGGAAGGTAAAGAATAGCAGGTACATAGATGCCATTCAGAAAGAAAACATTGGCCAATATTTTTACAGGCTCATAGGGCGTAGGAGGGATCCATTGTGATTGATATAGCAACCCAGCAACAATGTATGCTAGACACGCTATCCAAAATAGTGGTGCAATCCTAAAAAGCCTCCTGATAAAAAAGAATAGATTTCTATTTTCACCATCCAAAGCCGACCGGTTTTTATAGGAATTGAACAAAGTAAAGCTACTCGCAAGAAAAAAGAGAGAGACACCATGAATTCCATTATTAATAATACCTATCGGAGGTCCAACGCCAAAGATTGCCTGGCCAGTATGAGACATGATGACCAAGAGTATCGCATACCCCCGCAATGCATCTACCCAAACATATTTTTTAATTTCTCCTTTTACGTCGTGATGTGAACTTGCGGACATGGTTTACAAATTTGGCCTTGTATACTCGAGGATCACAAAGGTATTGATACAATAGGTTGCCGCCAACCCCTGCTTTCCTTGACAACATAAGAAAATCAGCCGAAATGACAAATGAGCAAATCGGTTGATGAGTCAGATTTTGCTCTCAGGCACAGATCCATTGCTTTTAAGGGCAGTTGTCCCCTTTTGGGACATCACCGTGACTGTTTTAAATGCAATTTCAGACTGCGATAAGGGTCAATTTCCGCCGAATCAAGTCTACCATATCAATAGATTAATAAGCTCCTTAACAAATTAATCAGTATTGAATTGTTCCCATTGAGAGGGTTCATTAGTAATTAAAAGTCAGTTATTTCACCTTTTGCAAAGTCACATTTTTCCTTTTGTGTTTACGCTGTGTATTTTCAAATTTCAATTTACCCAACGTTGTCTCCACCTGGCAGAATCTCCGGTGGGTCTCAGAGATCAGCGTAAAACCATTTGCCCCCTTAAACATATTCAAATGGCCCCTATGAAACGCCGCGCACAATTACCTTAATCTTTCTCATAAATTTAAGTTTACAACAGCGAAATGGAGCGCTAAATTTGGGGACACGTATGAACGAGTTGAAGCTTAACGTAATTCTTGGATTCCTTTTAGTGCTTACCAACGGAGCACTAGCGCAATTCCAACCTAAAAATCTAACAAAACATTGGAGTATTAAGGATGGCCTTTCCCAAGGTGTAGTCAACAGCATAGCGCAGGATAATCAATCCATGATGTGGTTTGCTACGGAAGATGGTTTGAACCGTTTTGATGGATATTCATTCAAAGTATTTCAATACGATCCTGACAACAAGGCAAGCATCGCCGATAATTTTGTTCAAAGTATTTTCAAAGATTCCGAAGGAACCCTTTGGGTCTCATCAAGACTTGGATTGCAGGAATTCGACCCGGCCAACGAGACCTTTTCGCTTTATCACCATGATTTCAAGAATAAAAAAAATTACGCTTCCAATGACGTCAGCTTTATCACCGAAGGGAGTGCTGGAAATCTTTGGACGTCATGGTATGGAAGTGGGTTTGCATCTTTTAACAAGGAGAAAAAAACATTTATAGCCTACACTCCGGAGACTTTACCCGGTTTGACCAGCGAAAAAACCGTGGCAATGCTGGAAGACAAGTTTGGCCTGCTTTGGGTAGGAACACAGGAAGGGGGCGTTAATGTTTTTCAGGTCAGCCAGGGTACTGTTGTCAAAAAAATGAACGATCTGTCCAGCAGTGCAAACCTTCCGTTGGTAAACGTCCATTGTTTTGCAGAAGATAAGTATGGAAACATATGGATCGGTACAACTCAAGGATTAGTCGTTTACAACAGACTGGAAAATAAATTCTTCAAATTCGACGATAAGAAATTTTCAGTTTCCTCGGCCAACGTTTTTTCGCTGTTTACGGATAGCAACGACAATCTCTGGATAGGATCCCAGGGTGAAGGGTTGTATCAGTTGGATTTACGTCAATTCAATACGAGGCCGCTGGATGATTTTATATTTGTCAGCGTCAAAAATCTCAATGATTTTGACATTTCAAAACGCACCATCCAGGGAATTTATGAAGATAAGGACAAAAACATTTGGATCGCCACCTTTGGTGAAGGTGTTTATTTCATCAGCAGCGTAAAGGAGAATTTTGTAAGGGTACAAAAACCGATTTATAAAAATACGGCCGTCAGTTTTGTTCCATACTACGGCATGTGTTATGACAACGAAGGTAATTTGTGGTTAGGAACGGATGGAAATGGAATTTACAAGTCTGATTTTAACGGTAACACTATCCGTCATTTCACATCTGAAACTGATGTGACCCTAAAGGACAACGCAATTTTATCGGCGCTTCGTGACGAAAAAGGCAGGCTTTGGTTTGGATCCTATTCACAAGGCTTGTTTTGCTATAATCCCACAACAGACGCTTTTATAAATTACCGTTACAAGAATGCTAAGACAAAAACCGGTGGAAATGACGTCCGAATAATTTTTGAAGATTCAAAACATAATATTTGGATTGGGACCAATAGAGGTGGTTTGTGTGTTTTGGATGAGGAGGGAAAAGTCTATTCGAATCCATCACACTTCGATGAGGCATTACTAAACGGTGATGTTCGCTCAATAACCGAAGACAGTCAGGGAAACCTGTGGATAGGTTGCTATGGCGATGGTGTTTATTCATATTCGCCATCAACCAAAAAGTTCAAACGCCATTTCAATGATCCTGACACTGAAGAACAATTAAAGAGCGATGTTGTATTTGGTGTTAAAGCTGACAGAAAAGGAAATATCTGGATCGGTACACGAGGTGGAGGACTTTGCGTTTTTAATCCTGGAAAAAATATATTTAATAGGTACACTGATAAAGACGGATTATCCAACAATACCATCAATGCTATTCTTATCGACAATAGCCAAAACGTGTGGGCTAGTACCAATGCAGGTATTTCAAAATATGATGTGAGTAGAGGCAAATTCTACAACTATAATGTCTTTGACGGCTTGCAGGAAGGGCAATTCAATCCTGGCTCGGCGTTATATAACGAGGTGGGTGGATACATGTGCATGGGAGGAACCCTTGGTCTCAATATTTTTTATCCGGACCAGATCAGCGACAATCTGAAAAAACCTGAAATAATGCTGACCGGCCTTTCCCTCTTCAACAAGTCCATCCGGGTAAATGATAGCACGGATGGTAACCCGGTACTAACGCAAGTGTTAAGCCACACAAAACATATTGTATTAAAAAATAATCAGAATGTGATAACCTTTGAGTTTGTTGGATTGAACTACAGTTATCCTGAAAAAAATATCTATTCCTATAAATTAGAAGGCTTTGATAAGGATTGGAATTTTGTTGGAAATCAACGCACTGCTACCTACCGCTATTTGGCACCAGGGACATACACCTTTTACGTGAAAGCTTCTAATGTTGAGAACGTATGGGGTAATGAGCACGCCAGCGTTTTCATTGAAATAAAGCCTCCATTCTGGCAAACTCCTATCGCTTATATATTATATGTGTTGTCACTGGCTGGAATCGGCTTCATGATATACTCTTTCCGGAAAAAACAGGTGAGTCTCCGAAGGAGGTTGAAAATCGAAAAGGGCCAACGCAAACATGAGCGACAAATGGTCCAGCAGAAATTATCTTTTTTTACGGAGATCTCCCATGAGTTCAAAACCCCGCTGACGTTGATGATCGGTCCGCTTGAAGAAATGCTGGCAAAAGACATGGGGATCACGCCTGAAGGAAGAAAACTCAAACTAGTATATCGAAACGCACATAAGCTTCTGAATCTTATCAATAAGCTTCTTGATTATAGAAAAATTGAAAGCGGTAATATCTTGTTAAAGGTAAAGGAAGATAACATTGTAGCATTTGTTGAGGAGGTTTACATCACGTTCAAAGAACTGGCAAATCATAAAAACATAAAATTCCATTTTCATACTGAACAACCCGTGATCTTGCTTTGGTTTGACAAGGAAAAGTTGGAAATGGTTCTGAACAACATACTCTCTAACTCTTTCAAATACATTGGAAAGGGTGATGAAATCAATATCCATGTTGCGAGGCAAATAAATGACAAATATCCTGGCGGGAGGGCGATCATTAAAATTAAGGACAATGGTATCGGTATCCCGAAAAAACATCTTGGAAATATTTTTGACTGGTTTTACAAAGGCGATAGTTCCGGCACCATGAGTTCTGGTATAGGATTGTCGTTGGCTAAGAAGCTCGTTCATCTACATAAGGGCGAAATATTTGTGGATAGTGTTGAAGGAAATGGGTCGACGTTCAGTATCAAAATTCCGATGGGCAAAGATCATTTGAAAGCCGATGAAATGGTGTTGGAAACAGAAACCGATCATCTTCTTTCTGATATCAAATCTGAACCGATCAACGAAAATCTTCTTCTTAACGCGGCAGAGGAGTATTCTTCAAATAAAAAAGGATTCAAGAGTATCTTGATTATTGAGGATGATGAAGAAATTCGCTCTTTCCTGAAGGAGTATTTTGAAAAGCACTATAGGATCTTCGAATCTTCGAATGGAAAAGAAGGACTGGAAGTTGCGATGAATATCCCTCCGGACCTCATCATCAGCGATATCATGATGCCGGAAATGGATGGGATAGACTTTTGCAAAACAATAAAAAACAATATCCGGACCAGCCACATTCCTGTTATTCTTTTAACAGCCAAAACAAGTCTGACGCAGCACAAAGAAGGCATAGGAACAGGCGCGGACGCGTACATTACCAAGCCCTTTAGTCCTGATATACTTGGCATTACGGTAGGTAATCTCTTACAATCGCGCGAAAATCTGATGCGGTTTTACCGGAACCTTTTCACTCAGGATTCCAATGGGGAAGGAAATAAGGACCCGAATTCTCTGGATGAAAAGTTCCTGCACTCTATTTATGAAATGCTGAAGGCAAACCTGGATAAGCCGGATTTTAATGTCAACGAGCTGTGCGACGTGCTGAACATGAGCAGGTCGCTGGTCTATAAAAAAATAAAGATGTTAACTGGCCTTTCGCCACTTGAATACATACGAGCACTACGGATGCAGGAAGCCGCCAAGTTACTCAAGACAAAAAAGTACAAAGTTTTTGAAGTAGTATACATGGTAGGTTTTTCCGACCTCAAGTATTTCAGGCAATGTTTTACAAAGGAATTTGGATCTTCACCATCCGATTTTATTAAACAAACCGAATCACCAGAAAAGACTGATCCTTCTTTGAACCTTGACGCAAAGACTTGATTTTCTTTTCGAAAAGCTCATCCCACCCCCCTTATTTACGAGTTAGACCCCCATCACAGAAAACGTTTTAAATAACATTTGCCAACGTTTGTTGCTGTTCAATTCGTGCTGGGCTCGAGTTGTAAAAAGCATCATTTGTGATTTCAGTTCACTACACTAAAGCTCAATAAATATGATAAAATGTCTACACAAGAAAATGACGCGAAACACTACCATGCTTATGGTAATTGTTTTGCAGTTCTGCTGTAGCTTCCTTTTCGCACAAACAGGAACTACGGTCGAGGGTAAGGTACTCGAAGAGGGTGGATCGCCGTTGCCCGGCGTTAATGTGATTGTAAAAGGAACCTCTGTTGGTACGACAACTGACGCGCAAGGGGGATTTGCGCTTTCGGTCCCCAACCAGGACGCCGTGCTCGTTTTTTCTTTCATCGGCTATAAATCGCAAGAAGTTCCGGTTGGCTCACAATCAACTTTTGAAATCAGACTCACTGCAGACATTGAAACGCTTTCTGAAGTTGTCGTGGTGGGTTATGGCGAAACAAAAAAAGAATCGTTAACGAGCGCAATTACATCAGTAAAGGGAAAAGAGTTAGTTAAAAGTCCGCAACAAAACATTTCAAACTCTTTTGCGGGAAGAATTTCCGGCGTGGTAGCGAGCACGTCTTCCGGGGAACCCGGCTTCGACAATTCGAGATTGTTGATTCGCGGTCAAAGTACGGTAGGCAACAATGCGCCGCTGGTCGTCATCGATGGGGTTGCAAATCGAATTGGCGGGTTGGAGCGCCTGGATCCAAATGATATTGAAAGCGTTTCGGTATTGAAGGATGCATCTGCCGCGATCTATGGCGCGCAAGCTGCAAATGGTGTAATACTTATTACCACAAAACGGGGTACCAAGGGCAAGCCCGTGCTCAGCTTTAGCATGAACCAGGGTTTTGTGAAACCTACTCGTCTGCCGGAAATGGCGAACTCGCCAACTTATGCGCAAATACTAAATGAGATTCAATATTATAACAATCCAAGCGGAGGACTTAACCAGATTTATTCTGCCGAAAATATTCAAAAATTTGGCGACGGATCAGATCCCGTCAACTATCCTAATACAGATTGGGTAGACGCCGTGATGAGGCCCGTTTCACTCCAGAGTCAACAAAACTTGTCTCTTAATGGCGGCGGGGAAAATATAACTTATTTTGTTTCCCTGGGCAGAAGACATCAGGAAGGAATTTATAAGAACACAAACCTTGATGTCGAACAATGGAATCTAAGAATCAACCTCGACATAAAATTGTCGGATAACTTCAAAATCGGTGTTGATCTTGCTGGCCGCGATGAGAAAAAAGTATTTCCTACCGAAGGGGCCGGAAACATTTTCCGGGCTACCTACAGAACATATCCAACACTCCCAGTTTACTACCCTGGCGATTTGCCTTCAGCAGGTCTTGAAGGTGGAAATAATCCCGTCATTATTGCTACTGATAAAACGGGATTTGATCAACAACCTTTAACGGTTTTAAATAGTCTCATCAACTTTGAATACAAGCTCCCTTTTATCGAAGGTTTAGCAGTCAAAGGTTTCTTTGCGCAGGATCAAAGTTTCGGTTCCAGGAAGTTATTTAGAAAGCCATGGGTTGCCTATGTGCCCAACACGAGTACAACGCCAACTACTTATGATCCCCGAAAATATGGACCTGTAACGCCTGAATTGACGGAGCGAGATACAACCAGTACGCTTAGGACAATTAACCTGAGCCTGAATTATGAAAAAACCATCGGCAAAAGTTTTCTTAAAGCTTTCGTAGCCTACGAGCAAAATGAAATTAAAGGCCGATACTTTGAAACATTTAGAAGAGGATTCTTATCAGATCAGATCCCGGAAATTGATTTAGGAGGTTCAGCACCTGAGGAAAGTTCTAACAAGGGAAACAGCAAGCGTGCTACAAGGCGCAATTATTTTGGCAGGGTGTCTTATGATTACGATCAGAAGTACCTGGTCGAAGTGCAGTTTCGTTACGACGGCTCCTCAAATTTTCCTAAAGGAAATGAGTATGGATTTTTCCCCAGTGCCTCCGTTGGGTGGAGGATGTCGGAGGAGTCGTGGTTTGAAGTGGACGCAATCAATAATTTAAAGATCAGGGCCTCCTATGGACTCCTTGGAAATGATCGAATCAATCCGTTCCAATACCTTAACTCATTTACATTACGCAATGGAGCCTACGTTATTGATGGAACGCCGGTTCCCACATTTGGTGTGTTTCAATTGGCAAATCCTGACATTACCTGGGAAACAGC
>Ga0157380_10001916_pt1 | contig 13819 bp, 10 predicted proteins | sample S35metaG_FD_119757 | JGI IMG/M metagenome (GOLD analysis project Ga0157380, IMG submission 119757) | Switchgrass rhizosphere microbial communities from Kellogg Biological Station, Michigan, USA - S3-5 metaG | ecosystem: Host-associated > Plants > Roots > Rhizosphere > Soil | place: USA...
CCGCCGGACGGCGGCTTCTCGCGAATGCGCCGGTGCGCGAATCGCGCCACGGCGCGCTCGCCGTCATGGCAGGCGAACAGCCCGACTCCCGGGCCTTCGATACGCTCCTGCAGCAGCAACGGAAATTCCTCGGGCCGCAGGTTGCGCACGCGCTCGGCGAGCTCGGCCGCATCGCGCGCGTAGGCGACGCCCGTGGACACGAAACCCGTGGGCGTGCGCACGCGCGAACGCGCCGGCTTGACGACCACGGGATAGGGGAACGGCAGCGTGATCCCGGCAAGCTCCCGTGCGCTGTCGAGATACACCGTGCGCGGAATCGGCACGCCTATCTTCTCGCCGAGCTGCATGACGTGCGCCTTGTTGGCGGCGAGCGCGACCGTTTCCGGATCCGGGAACGGCAGCTCGCAACCTTCCGGCAGCGCGGCGCGATTCTGCGTGAGCAGGATCGTGGTGATGTCGCTCATCGGCAGGATGACGTCGATGTGATGCGACTTCGCCATGGCGGCCACCGCGGCCACGAAGCCGTCGGGATCCTGCATGGGATTCGGATAGGCCATGAACCCGGAGGAGTAACGCGAGACCGCGGCCAGCGAGTTGCGCGAATCGCCGGCGGTGATCACGAAGTGGCCGTGCTTGCCCAGCGATCGCGTGGCCGCCAGCGCGGAGCGATTGTCGCTGTCGGTGATCAGGACGCGCATGAGGCGGGTCATGTTAAAGCCAGCACAGCAGTCGGCACAGGAAGCCGGCGTTCGATTCGGTGCCGCGCTCGCTGATGTTGATGCGCTTGAGCTTGAGCGGATGGTCCTCGCGCTTCACCCAGCCCATGTCGGTGGTGAAGGCGAGCGCATAGTCGGCCTCGCGAACTTCGCGCACGACGCCTTCGTCGTAGTTGCCGTTGGGATAGGCGAAGAACGCCGGCCGCATTTCCACGTGCCGCTGCAGTTCCTCGTTCGAACGCCGCAGTTCGGAGCGCACGGCCTCGGAGCCGATCGAAGTCAGCGGCGCGTGCGAGTGCGCGTGCGAGCCGAGCGTGACCACCGTGCTGCCCGCAAGCGCCGCGGCCTGATCCCAGGTCATGAAGCGGTCATCGCCGTTGCCGCCGGGGTCTATACCGCCCGCGCGCAGCTCAGTGGTGATGCGTTCGATGTGCTTTGCGATCTCCGCGCTGCTCAGCCGCTTGAGCGCGGTGACCAGGTAGCGCACTTCGCGGCGCGCGGCTTCTTCGCCGAGCGCCGGGATGCCGGGTGCGCCGAGCTCGGTGAACAGCGGTTGCGAGACCTGGCCGCGTTGCCAGGACAGGAACAGCAGGCGCGTGAGCCGCTCCTGCCAGAATGTTTCCTGCGTGCCGACGTAGCCCGTGGCGACGAACACGATGGACGGCACCTGCTCGCGGCGTAACACGGGCAGGGCGTGCTCGAAGTTGTCGAACCAGCCGTCATCGAAGGTGACGAGGCACGCGCGCGGCTGCCACGGCACTTCTCCTCTCAGCATGGCGCGCAGACGCTCGCCATCGATGGGCGTGAAGAAGCGCCGCAGGAATCGCATGTGACGTTCGAAGGTCTGGGGTGTCACGACGATGGCATCGGCCGAATACGCATCCGGCGCGGGGCGATCCGGCAGCACGCGGTGATACATCAGCACCAGCGCGCGGCGGCGGAACAGCCACGCGGCCACGAGCCACGCCACGCCGCTGAAATACAGCGTCGAAGTGAGCAGGCGTTTGATGGTGGCGCGAAGGCTGAGTGACATCGGGGGAATTATTTCACGCGTTACGGCGCGCCGCGCCCGAAACACTGATCGACGATCGTGCGCACGCGGGACGCGAGATCGTCGGGTGAATACGCATGCGTGGGCAGCGTGAACAGCGAAGCGGCCACAGCGCGCGCTACGGACTGTTCCTCGGCGGTGCCCGCGAGGATGCGGTGAACTTCGGGTACGTCGCCGAGCGCCTGCGGATAAGAGGCGGTTGCGCCGATGCCGGCGGCATTGAGCGCGGCCAGCAGCGGCGCACGGCGTTTGGGATCGTTGACGAACACCGGGAAGCGCGTGAAGACCGGGCTCGCGTCGGCAGCCGGTTGGAGCAGCCGCAGGCCGGGCGCGCCGGTCAGCGCCGACTGCAGGCGGCCCGCGTTCCGGATACGCACGTCGTTGATGCTGTCGAGACGGCGCGCGAGACGCAGCGCGAGTCCCGACAGCAGCGTGCTGTAGCGCGTGAGCGGATACACCGTTTCGTAGCGCGTCTGGCCGAGCCCGAGGCCCGGCAGGCTCTGCACCACGCCGTAGAACACGGGCCGCAGCAACACGCCGTAGATCCCGAGCTTCACCACGTATTCGGCAGTGTCCTTGAAACCCGCGCTCTCGAGCGCGGCGTGCTTGCTGGCGATCGCATCGGCGAGCGCGCCCGCGCGCGCGACGATGGCTCCGCCCTGGATGGTCGTGATGACCTTGCCCTTGTCGAAGCTGTAAAGGCCGGCATCGCCGAATCCACCGACGGCGCGCCCGGCCACGCGCGCACCGAGCGACTGCGCGGCATCGTCGAGCATGAACACGCGATTCTCGGCCGCCACGGCTTCGACCTGCGGCAGCGCGTTCGGAATGCCGTAGAGATTCGCCGTGACGATCGTCAGTACGCGCGAGAAATCCACGCGCCGCAGCGCGTCGATGTTCATGTCGAGCGTGCGCGGATCGATGTCGATGAGCCGCACGCGCAGCCCGGCGCGTTCGGCGGCGGCCGGCACCGAATAGCAGGTGTAGCCGGGCAGGACGACTTCGCAGCGGCGCGGATCCGCGGCCGCCTGCTTCATGGCGCTGAACATGAGCGTCATCGCCGCGCGGCCCGAGACCATCGGCCAGCAATGCGACTGGCCGCTGTGCGCGGACAGCAGCTTCGCCAATTCTTCGCGCGAGCCCGGCTTGAAAAGCCCGGCGCCGAGACCGGCCACGAGGTCGGCGGCGCCGAGGCGCGTGCCGGCGGGAGCGACGTAGCTCATCAGGGGATCGACGGAGCGATGTGCCGGCCGAGCATGCGCGTGGCCCACAGCGGCATGCGCCGCCACGCGGAGATGGCCATGCGGTACTTCGGGTTGTCGACATTCAGCGAGGGCATCGGGCCGCCGCCGGGCCGGTGGAAATACCAGTAGAGCTGCTTCGGCTCCGCGTTCCACTTGCGCTTGAATTCCTCGCTGCCCGAATCCGCGGTGGAACGCCCGAGATGAAACGCACGGCAGCCGCGCTGGCAGCCGTCGCGGATCATTTCCCAGTAGAGCACGTAGTTGGCGTCGAGCTCGCGCGCACGCGCGCCGCCACCGGCCCACAGTCCCTCGACCACGCCGTTGAAGTAGCCGGTGAGCGCGACCGCGACCGGCTCCTCCTTGCGATGGCAGACGAACACGCGCGTGTTGTCGGGAAACGTGCGCAGCACGCGCTCGAAGTACGCACGTGAATACAACGGCGTGCCGAGATTGCGCCAGGACTCTTCCATCATCGAATAGAAAGTAGATAGCAGCTCGACGCCGCCGCTCTTCACCGCGAGATCGTTCTTGTAGGCGCGCTTGACGTTCTTGCGATGCTTGGACGTGAATGCGTTCCACAAGGTGTCGGGATCCGGCGCAAGACCGATGGTCATGCTGACCTTGCGCAGCGACGCTTCGAGACCGATGTCGACCGGATGCGTGCAACGCAGTTCGAGATAGTCGACCGCGAGCTCGGAGGCCTTGGCGATCGCCGCGCGCGCCAGCGCCTGTTCGACGGCGGGGTGGGTGGCGCACGGGCCGCCGAAATTCACGAAGGGCATGGAGCAGAGGATCCGGCCGAAGAGGCGGCTCTCCACGAGCACCAGCGGCAGGACGCCCACGACCTCGCCTGCGGAATAGGCGGCCAGCGGGAAGGAGCGATGGCCGAAGCTCTCGCCATTCACGCGTTGCCACGCGGCCAGGTGGTAGAACGATCCGCTCTCCTGGGTGCCCAGGAAGGCATTCCAGCGGTTTTCGTCGACGCAGGGGCCGACGGTGATGTCCGGGGGTGCCTGGTCGGGGGGCGCGGGCGGTGTGGCCAGGGGCCCAGAAGCCATAGACATCCTTGAATTCCCGGGAAAAATTGCGAGGGGGCGGATTCTACGGTCCGCTGGGGTGGGTCACCACCATGTTGCGCGACGCCGTTGTCAGGTACGTGAAGCAATTCCCCCTTGCGGCAGTTCGTGCCCCGAATGCACCCCACGGGCGCGGGCACCGGAGTATCCCTGTACAGGCGCACTGGCGGTGTCGCGGTTGCGAGTTCGCGGCCGAACGGCAGCGATGCGCGGGAGCGATGTGCGTGCGAGCGATCGGCGAATTCACGCCTAACAGGATTGCGAAAATTTTTTCGCCGCGCGCGTGATGATTCGCGTCTCTTCGCAGTCTCTTAGGTGTTTGACGGCTAACTGATTTGAAAATCTGCTGATTCGGAGGCGCGGCGCAGAATCGCGACAAACGACGTTAGTTTTAAGTGTTTGGAGCGGATGCGCCGATATGTAAAGGGTCCGAACTCGTTGATGCTCAACGGCGCGCCCAGTTAGGTGAAACGGAAATTTCAATTCACATGCACTGTGTGATGTGTCACGTTCGTCGGTGTTTATGTCTCCCATCTGAGACATTACGGCGGTGGAATCCGGGGGGCTATCCTCTCGCACATCTGCTGGTTGGCCATCAGGCCTCGCTTGTGCCGGCATCGTAAATTGTGGAGATCATTCGTTATGCAAAGACGTACTGCGCAGCTGATGCGCGTTTTGACCTCGGGAATCGCGCTCGCGGTTTTCGCTTCCGTATCCAACGCGCAGGTTCGCCCCAACCCGCCGAACCCGGTCACTGTCGACGGCGGCAACACGGTTCCCGATGGAACCCGTGCGATGTTCTTCGACAATTTCGAATATGCGGTCGGCCGCACGGATTCGACTGCGCGCACGACATTCATGAATCACGGCTGGACCGGTGTGAAGACCAACCAGATCGGCGAGAACGCCAACGGCTACATCTACACCGCCACCAGCATCCCCGGTTACACAGGGCCGATGCCGAGCGGCTCGCGCGCGCTCGTGGTCGAAGCATTGCCGCGCCAGCTCGCGGGCGCCGCCGACTTCGTGCAGACCGACATGTATCTGCAGCTCGGCCGTGAAGACGGCCCGCAGACTGCGATCCCCGGCAACGTGTGGTTCCAGTTCTGGATCTATCCGGCCAACACCGCGACGCAGCCGAGCCGCTACGACCGCCGCAACAAGTGGCTGTATCCGTGCCGCTCGTACTATCCGTGCCAGAACCACGGCTGGCTGTTCATGCTGGGCAGCGGTGGCAACGAACCTGCCGATGGTCCTCCGGCCAACGAGTTCCTGGCGCTCGAGCATCCCACGCTGATCGACTACACGCTTGCGGACGAGTATCCGACCAACCGCTTCAAGCTGTACCAGAACTCTAACAAGACGCAGATCGTCGCGAACCGCTGGACGCTCGTGAAGCTGCACATGAACAGCTCGAGTGCCACGGGCAGCTACGAAGCCTGGCTCAAGCCGATGGGCGGCCAGTGGGTCAAGGTGGCCAACTGGGTCCCGGGCGTCACGCCTGGCCTCAACTGGAATATTCCGTCTGACCAGCGCGCGGGCCACGCGATCCTGCGTATGCCCACCACGGTGAACGACTTCGATTCATGGACCTACATGGACGACTTTGCGATGTCCACCACCGAGGCCGCGCTGCCCCAGTACCCCTGAAGACAGGACCCCGAATCTGTCAAACGAATCTGATACCCAGGTATCAGTCCTTGGAAAGGCCCGGTCAATCCGGGCCTTTCTTTTTGGATTTTTTGGATAAAGTCCGCGTCCCTGACGACCGGAGCCGCGGACCGAATGCGAATCCTGTGGATTTCCCAGAACCTGCCGTTCCCTCCGAAGACCGGAGTACTGCAGCGAAATTACAATCTGATTCGCGAGGCGACGCGCTTCGCCGACGTCGACCTGGTGGCCATCCTCAAGAAGGACATCCTGCCGGACTTCGACGCCGCGATTGCCGAGTCCGAATTGAAGAAGCTCTGCCGCAGCGTGCAGGTGGTGCAGCTGCCCACCGAAACGTCGCGCCTCACTTTTTTCTGGGTGCTGTTCAAGAGCCTGTTCACGCGCGCGCCTTTCACCTCCAACTGGGCCGAGTCCGACGAGTTGCGTGCAGTGATCGCAAAGACGCTGGCGGGAACCCAGTACGACGGCGTGTACTTCGACACCATCAGCCTCGCGGACTACCGCAAGCTCGCCAACGGCACGCCCATCGTCCTCAACCACCACAACATCGAGTCGCACCTGTTCGAACGGCGCATCGCCTACGAGGGCAGTGCATTGCGCCGGTTCTATTTCAATATCGAGGCGCGCAAGCTGCTGCGCTTCGAGGCCGAAGTCGCTGGCGACTTCGACACCAATTTCACGTGCTCGGAGCTCGATGCCACGCGGCTGCGCGAGATCTGCCCGTCGGCCGATACCGCGGTGGTGGCGAATGGCGTCGACGTGGACTATTTCCGCGTGGCAAACACCAAACCGGAACGTGCGCATCTCATCATGGTGAGCGGCATGAACTGGTTTCCGAACCGCGATGCCGTGTTGTACATGGTGCGCGAGATCTGGCCGCTGCTCGCGGCTGCGATACCCGAGGTGAAACTCACCATCGTGGGCGCGAGTCCCCCCGCGGAAGTCACGGAGCTCGCGGCACGCGATCAGCGCGTGGTCGCGACGGGCTTCGTCGACGACGTGCGTCCTTACATGGATCGCGCGCAGGTCTATCTGTGCCCCATGCGCGACGGCGGTGGCACGCGCCTCAAGATCCTCGACGCGCTGTCCATGGCCAAGCCCATCGTGGCGACGACCATGGCGCTCGAAGGCATTCACCTGACCCCCGAGCGCGACGTGCTCGTGGCCGATACGCCGCAGCAGTTCGTCGCGCAGGTGCGCAGGCTGGTCGATGATCCCGCGCTCAGTGCGCGCATCGCCGCGAGCGCTCGCGACTTCGCGGAACAGAATTTCTCCTGGCCGGCCATCGGCCGCCGGATGCACGACACTTTCTCGAGAATTGGTGGTGGAAAATGACTTCACGCTCAGTGGTACTGCACGCGGTCGGTGACATCTCGCTCGGCGATCATCCGTTGTGCGCCGGCTTCGGCACGCACAGCCGCATCCGCAAGCGTCCCGCGGCGTTTGCGTTCGAGCACGTCGCGCCGGTGTTTCGCGATGCCGACCTCGTGTTCGGCAATCTCGAATGCACGCTCTCCGAAACCGGCATGAAGAGCGGCGACTACAAATCCATCCAGATGCGCGGCCAGGCGAGTTATCTCGACGGCCTCAAGCAGGCGGGATTCAGCGTGGTCAACATGGCCAACAACCATTCCATGCAGCACGGCAGGGGCCCGTTCGCGGAGACCGTGGCCATGTTGCGTGGCGCGGGCATCGGCGCCGCCGGCGTGGCCGGCGCGGACTACCGTGTGTCGGCGCCCGAGGTGCTGGAGAAGAACGGCCTGCGCATCACGTTCCTCGGCTACTCGCTGCGGCCCCGCCAGTATTTCACCGAGGAGCCCGCGTACGCTGAAGGGCAGCGCGAACAGATCCTCGCCGACGTGCGCGCGGCGCGCGCGGCCACGGACAACGTGGTGGTGTCGCTGCACTGGGGCGATGAGTTCATCGAACGGCCTTCGCCCGACGAGCAGCAGCTCGCGCACGACATCATGGATGCGGGTGCGGACCTCATCATCGGGCATCACCCGCATGTGATGCGCGGCGTGGAGAAATACGGCCGCGGCTACATCGTGTACAGCCTCGGCAATTTCGTGTGCGACATGCTGTGGGAAGACCAGCTTCGCGAGACCGCCATCGTCAAGTGCCGCCTGACGCCCGAAGGCGTCTCGGATCTCACGCTGGTTCCCGTTCGCATCAACGACGACTACCAGCCGACGCCGCTCACGGGCGCCGCGGGCAAGGCGCTCGAGCAGCGCATCGCCGCGCTGGCGCAACACCTGAAGGGCGTGTCGGGCAAGGCAGAGACCACCGAGGAGTACCAGGTGGCCGCGGACCTCGCGCACCGCAAGTCGCGGCGCAAGTCGCACTTCTACTTCCTGCGCAAGGTCTATCGCTTTCCGCCGGGCCTCGTGATCCAGCAGCTGCGCACGTTCGTGAAGAACCGCCTCGCCGAGCGCGGTCTCGCGCGCCCCTCGCAGGCGTCGTCGGGCCCCGGCTGCTAGTTAGCTGCTCAGCCCGCCGAAGCCGGTCTGTCGCAGCGGTAGATTTCCCGGAACACGATGCCGCCGATCTCCTCGAGCGGCCGCGTGCAGTAGCCCGCGAGCAGGCCCTGGATCTTCTGGCGCGGCCAGCCGAGATCGGCGAGCGAATACCAGGGCATCAGGTCCTCGTCCTTGTCGTACAGGCGGCCGACGATCACGCGGCCGTTGCGGCCTAACTGTTCGTCGATGAGCCCGGGCAGGCTGGCGATCGGTTCGCCGCTCGAAGACACCGCCATGTTCATGAGCAGGAGCTTGCGCACCTTCGGGCCGCCTTCTTCGACGGCCATCCATTTCTGCTGATCCCAGCCCGGCACGATTTCGAGATCGCCGTCGCGCAGCATGCGCGTGTGTTCCGCCTGGTGGATGGCAAACGCGCCCGAAGACACGGGGATCACCGCGGTCAGCGTATTCACCACGAGCAGCAGGGCCACCAGCACGGCGAGCGCGTTGAAGCGCCACTGGCCCGGCACGAGCTGCGATGGGGCCTCTGACGCCGTGAGGTTGCGCGCAGCGCGCTGCGTGATCAGCACCAGCAACCAGAGGGCCGGCAGCAGCTGCAGCCAGAAAATCTCGTCGCCGACGTTCCACAGGAAATTGAACAGAAGATAGGCCGCGGTCCAGGCCGTGAGCAGGCGCACGGTCGCGTTGGTGCTGAAGTTGCGCAACGCGTACCACACGAGCCAGGCGTGCAGCAGGATGACGGGCAGCGCGACCGCGAGGCTCAGCACGATCTTGCCCCACTGGGGCACGAACTCGAGCGTGTTGCCGAACACCAGCACGGCGAGCACGGTGCCGAGGCCCGCGTTCTCGACCATGTTGCCCAGCGAGAAGTTGAAACCCACCATGGCGAGGCCCTGCGCGATGCGCGAGGCCGTCCATTTCATGCCGTAGTGCTCGTTGAGTCCGCCGCCTTCGGTGCCTTCATACGACAGCACCCAGGTGAAGAGACTGCTGTCCGTGTGCGAGAGCAGATAGCCCGCGACGAAGACCGGAAAACCCACCGCGGCCGCCGCGGCCCAGAAGCGCAGGCTGTTGCGCCAATCGAAGCTCCGCCAGCTGGCCTGCGTCATGCCCACGGCCACGCCGGCGAAAATCACGAGCAACAGGTTGTTGAACATGATGCCGGTCGCGATCGCCAGCAGCACGCCCATGCCGTACAGACTGGAGGAGCCACGCGTTTGCAGGAAATTCACATACAGGACCAGCGCGCCGATGAGGAACGGCATCTGCACCATGAAGAAATACTGACTGATGGCCACGGCCACGAAACTTGCCGAAGCGAACAATGCCGCGCTCGCGAGCAGCCGCACGCTGCGTTCGCGCACGCCGGCGCGCACCAGCAATGCATGGAACAGCCACATCGAGATGAGCGTGGCGATGGCGCTCAGCAGCTCGAAACCGCCGAGCGTGTCGAGGCCGGTTCCAAGCATCGCGAGCAGGTGATGAAAGCCATAACCCAGCGGGTCGAACAGCAGGTGATTGGGATTCCAGAGGAGGTGCGAGTCGTCGATCTGCCGCACGATGCGCAGCGCGTCGCCATGCGGCAGCACGCGGTTGAACACCCAGAGGTAGGCGGCGCAGAACAGGAGGATTGCGACCCGTTCCCAGAGGATTGAACGCTGTTCTTTCATAAGGCGAAACTGCTCACATTGCTGCGGGTTGCAGGCTTTTGTTTCATTGACGGCTCAGGGTGGGGAGTCTAGCCTGCGGCCACTTCGAGTTTCGGCCGGGCGCCGCCGCCCCGTGAATGCAACGTGACGTCTGTCGCGACTAATCAATGCCGCCAGCTTTTCAGCAATTCATCGTCTTCGCGGGTGTGGGTGCCATCGGCACCGCCGGGCACTATGCCGTGCTCATCCTGCTCGTGGAGTGGCTGGGCGTTGCGCCCACCACGGCCTCGATCTGCGGCTTCGCGGTCGGCGCGGTGATCAACTACACGCTGAACTACCACGTCACCTTCGCGAGCCGGCAACGGCATGCGCACACGCTGCCGCGCTTCCTCGCCATCGCCGCCGTGGGCGCGCTGATCAACACCGCCATCATGCATGTCGGCACGGCGATGCTCGGCATCAATTACCTTTTATGCCAGCTGGCCGCGACCGGCTGCGTGCTGGTATTCGGTTACATTGCCAACCGCCTCTGGACCTTCGCCCGCGAGATGCCTGAATGACAACGACTCCAAGACAGCTCCTCACCGTCATCGTCCCTTGCTACAACGAAGGTGCGGGCGTCGACAAGATGCATGAGCGGCTCGCGGCCGTGCTCGACACGCTCGATCTCGACAGCGAGATCCTCTGCGTCAACGACGGCAGCTCCGACGACACCATGGACAAACTACTGGCGCTGCGCGCCAGGGATCCGCGCGTCGGCATCATCAACCTGAGCCGCAACTTCGGCAAAGAGCTCGCGATGACGGCCGGCCTCGACCAGGCGGCCGGCGATGCGGTCGCCATCATCGACGCCGACCTGCAGGATCCGCCCGAGCTGCTGCGCGACTTCGTGCGCGAATGGCGCGCGGGCTACGAGATCGTCTACGGCAAGCGCACGAGCCGCCAGGGCGAGAGCGCGATCAAGAAAGCCACGGCCTACCTGTTCTATCGCGTCATCCAGAGCGTGAGCCGCGTGCGCATCCCGGTCGACACCGGCGACTTCCGCCTCATGAGCCGCCGCGCCGTGGATTCGCTCAAGCGGCTGCGCGAAACGCATCGCTTCATGAAAGGGTTGTTTGCCTGGATCGGTTTCAAGGCGAAGGCGGTCGAGTACGAGCGCGACCCGCGCTTCGCCGGCGAATCGAGCTTCAACTACTGGAAGCTGTGGAATTTCGCCATCGAGGGCCTCACTTCGTTCACCACGGCGCCGCTCAAGATGGCGACCTACCTGGGGCTTGCCATCGCATTCGGCTCGTTCCTGTACGGCGTGTTCATCATCTACAACACGTTGAGGTATGGGAACCCGGTCGCCGGCTATTCCTCGCTCATGGTCGTGGTGCTGTTCCTGGGCGGCGTGCAGCTCGTCGGCCTCGGCATCATCGGTGAGTACCTCGGGCGCATGTTCGACGAGACCAAGCAGCGGCCGCTGTATCTCACGCAGGATTACTTCCCGTCCGAAGCCCAGGCGCGCCCCGCGCCAGGCACGGTGCGCATCCGGCCGGCAGTCACCGCCGGCGAGGGCTTATAGCCCGAAGGTGCGGCGCCAGATCTGCAGGTTGAGGATGCCCCACAGCAGCTCGCTGTAGTCGGCGCTGCCGGCACGGTGCTGCGTTACGAGCGACTTCACCGCGGCCTTGTCCAGCCACGCGAATCCCTGGTCCTCGATGGACTCGTCGAGCAGCCGCGCGAGCGGCCCGCTGCCCGCGAACCACGGCTGCAGCGGCACGCCGAAACCCGACTTGCGCCGGTGCACGATGTCCTGCGGCAGATAGCGCAGCGCCACGTCCTTGAGGATGCGCTTGCGGTGTTTCATCGTCTGTTTGTATTCGAGCGGCAGGCTGTGCGCGAAATCGATGATGGAGTTGTCCAGATAGGGCACGCGCGCTTCGATGCTCGTGGCCATGCTCATCTTGTCCTGGCGATTGAGGATCGAAACCAGATAGGTCTGGAAATCGAGCTTCGCGAGCACGCTCACTTCGTCGAGACCGCGGCGGCGCGCCTCGTTGATGCAATCGAGGCGGAACTCGAGCGGCATCGTGGCCTGCGGCGGCAACACCTTCATGACGGTGGCGCCGTCGGTGCCCGTGCAGTTGTAGAGCAGGATTTCGTCGGCGCTGCGGCTTGCGAAGCGGCCGAGTTTCTTGAGGCGATGATCGGGCGCGTTGCGCAGCATCGCGAGCAGCGGGCTGCGCACGAAGCCGGGAATCTTCGCGAAGTTTCCGACCAGGCGCGGGATGTAGTACCGCGGATAGCCGCCGAAGAGCTCGTCCGCGCCTTCGCCGGTGAGCACCACGGTCACGTGCTGACGCGCAAGCTTGCTGACCGCGAAGATGTGCACGGAGTTCGCGAAGTTGAGCGGCAGGTCGTGGTGCCAGACCAGCTTGGGCAGCAGCGCGGCGTATTCGGCTTCGTCGATGCGCAGCTCGTGATGCACCGAGCCGCAGGCCTTGGCGGCCATGCGCGCATAGGCACTCTCGTCGTACGCCGCCTCGTGGAAGCCCACCGAGAAGGTATTGATGGCGCGCGACGAGTGGCGGGCAGCAATAGCGCTCGTGAGACTCGAATCGATGCCGCCGCTGCAGAACGTGCCGAGCGGCACTTCCGACATCAGCTGTCCGGACACCGCGGCATTGAGGCCCGCGTCGAGTGCGTCGACGGCTTCCTCGTAGCTGCCGCGGAAGGGTTCGACACGATCCTGCACCGACCAGTAACGGCGCGGCGCAGACGGAACTCCCGCAACGACTTCCATGGTGTGGCCGGGCGCGAGCACCTGCACGTCGGCGAACAGATTCTCGTTGCCCGCGATCTGGCGGAACAACAGGTATTCGGCGAGACGTTTCTCGTTGAGACGCGGCGTCACGAGATCGGACTTGAACAGCGCCTTGATCTCCGAGCCGAACGCGATGCCGTTGGGGCCGGCCGCGTAGTAGAGCGGCTTGATGCCGGCGCGGTCGCGCGCCAGCAGCAGCGTCTGGCGCTGCTTGTCCCACAACGCGTACGCGAAGATGCCGTTGAGCTGGCTCACGACGCTGGCATCGCCGCCCATGGCATGCAGCTGCAGCACGACCTCGGTGTCGGAGTGCGTGCGGAATTTCGCGCCGCGTTTTTCCAGGTCGGCGCGTAACGCCTGGTGGTTGTAGATCTCGCCGTTGTAGACGATGACGAAACGGCCGTCCTCGGAAGTCATGGGCTGCGCACCGCCGCCCAGATCGATGATGCTCAGGCGCCGGTGGCCGAGTCCCAGCGGTCCCGCCACGAAATTGCCGCCGGCATCCGGCCCGCGGTGCACGAGACTGTCGCGCATCGCGGTGAGGCGCTGCTCATCGCAGGCCGCGTTTCGATAAAAGACTCCGACGATTCCACACATGCTTGGTTGACCTGTGCCTTGTTAGAGGCCGAGCTCGATTTCGGATATGACCCACTTGAACTTGCCGCGCGCGGTGCGCGGCAGCGACTCGACCAGCTCGATGTCGATGCGCATGTCGTCGCCGAGACGCGCCTTGAGCTCGCGCACCAGGTGCTGCGCATCCTTGGGCGAGTATTCGGGGCGCGGGATGAGACGGATGAGCAGACGATCGAGATCGGTCTGCACGAGTTGCGATGCTTCGATCGAATCGAGCGGCTTGAACGGATGCGTGAGCACCGACGGCGGGATGAGGCGGCCATCGCGCAGGCGCAGCAGGTCCTCGGCCTTGGTCGTCACGTCTTCCATGAGCGGCAGCGGGCGGCCGCAGGAACAGGGTTTCGTCTTGAGCGCGCTGCGATCGGTCGTGAGATAGCGAATCATCGGCATGCCGATGTTGTGCAGCGACGTGCCGACCATGAGGCCCTCGTGGCCCGCACCGAGTGGCTGGTGCGCCTCGTCGACGACCTCGGTGATGCCGTACTCCTCG
>Ga0157380_10001918_pt1 | contig 13809 bp, 4 predicted proteins | sample S35metaG_FD_119757 | JGI IMG/M metagenome (GOLD analysis project Ga0157380, IMG submission 119757) | Switchgrass rhizosphere microbial communities from Kellogg Biological Station, Michigan, USA - S3-5 metaG | ecosystem: Host-associated > Plants > Roots > Rhizosphere > Soil | place: USA: Michigan...
CGCTGGTGCCGTTGGGCTGCGGGCTGGTGCAAGCCCCCGCCGAGCCACCGTTGAATTTGCATTTCACTTCACCGGTTCCGGTGCCGGCTTTGGTGATCGACAGCGTGGATTCGGTCGGCGGGGTTAGGTTGAAGGTCGCCGTCACCGAGCTGTTCGCCGTGATCGTGAACGAGCAGGGCGAGGTCGTGCAGCTGCTCGCCGAGCCGGTGCCGGAGCTGAAACCCGCGAAGGTGGAGCCCGCGTTGGCGGTGGCGATGATTTCAACGCTGGTGCCGTTGGGTTGGGGGCTCGTGCAAGCGCCAGCGGAGCCGCCGTTGAATTTGCACTGGACGGTCCCCGTTCCAGTGCCGGCGGTGGTCACGGTCAGCGTGCGGGGGATCAGGTTGAACGTTGCGGTGACTGCGCTGTTGGCCGTGATCGTGAAGCTGCAGGGCGAGGTCGAGCAGCTCGATGCCGAGCCCGTGCCGGAGCTAAAGCCGGCGAATTCAGAGCCCGCGTTTGCGGTGGCGATGATTTCAACGCTGGTGCCGTTGGGCTGCGGGCTGGTGCAAGCCCCCGCCGAGCCACCGTTGAATTTGCATTTCACTTCACCGGTTCCGGTGCCGGCTTTGGTGATCGACAGCGTGGATTCGGTCGGCGCATTCGAGTTGAACGTAGCTGTGACCGACTTCGCAGCATCCATCGTCAAGGTGCAGGTAGGACCGGTGCAAGCGCCTGAGAAGCCGGCGAAGTTGGAGCCCGAATCGGCCGTGGGAAGCAACGTCACCTCAGTGCCTTCCGGGTATTTGGCCTGGCAGGCTTCGGGGCCTTCCGCCGCTTCGCAGAGGACGGTGCCCGTACCGGTGCCGGCTTTGGTGATCGTGAGGGCGAATTCGGGAGCCGCCTCGAGGTTGAAGGTCGCGGTGACCGATTTGGCCGCGTTCATGGTCAGTTCACAGCTCGAGCCGGAGCAAGCGCCTGAGAAGCCGGCGAATTTTGAGCCCAGGTCAGCCTCGGCCAGCACAGTCAATTCGGTGCCTTCGGGGTATTCGGTGGCACAGGTCCCGATCGGGCCGCCTTCGACTTCGCACTGCACGGTGCCGCTGCCGGTGCCGGCTTTGGCGATCGTGAGTGGGTATTCGACCGCCCCCGGTTCCAGGTCAAAGGTCGCCGTAGCGGTATGGGCTTCGTCCATCGTCAGTTCGCAGGCAAGCGGTCCGCAGTCGCCCGAGAATTCGATGAATTCCGAGCTCGGCCCGGCTTCGGGGATCAGCGTAAGCTCGGTGCCTTCGGGGTATTCGGCATCGCAGGCCTCGACCGAACCGCCTTCGACTTCGCACTGCACCGTCCCTGTGCCGGTGCCGGCTTTGACGATCGTCAGCGGGAAATCGGCAGAAGCCAGGGCTGGGAACGCGAAGACAAGGGCAAAAATCGCTGCGACCAGGGCAGGGATCGCCAAACGTCCCCGCTGTTGCTCCACTCGATGCATCTCCCCCTCCTTGAATCCCTGCCGACGATCCCATGTCGGCGCTCCCTGCAGCTCGCGATCGCTGCCCGTCTCCCAATACCCAGAAATATAAATGTCTGAATTTCTAGGTCAGTCAATTAGGACACACTAGGTCATCGATGTCAACCCTCAGCAAATTTTCCCTGCAAACACTCGTGTTCTGAACGAATCCAAATTCACGATCTCTACTCCCACCGCTCCCCCAGCGTCACCATGCCTTTTCGGAGCCTTTGCTCGGCCGGGCGCTGCCCACACTTCTTCGCTGGGTTCTGGAGTTTCGAGTTCTGACCAGCTGCTTCCGTTCAGCCCTGGGCGAGGGTCCGGCGTTCGCCCCATTCGGTCAAGCTGCCGACCGCCACGCAAGAGCTCGAGGAAGAGCGGGAAGATACCTTCAAGCCCAGCCGTGAAGACTCCCCCGGGTTTGGGCGGGTTGGAGAGCGACCATTCAGTGCCGCTCCAGCGTGCCCCGAAGGGCTTTGCGGCCGCTTCTCCGACCGCCATGCACGAGGTCGAGGCAGGACAGGAGACGCGGTCGGTCATTGCGATCGAGACGGCGAACATTATTGCCAGGCCAACCCCACACGCCCAATCGATCCGATCCGATCATGCAGTCGCACTGCCGTCATTGGCCGTCCCTTCATAGGGCATCCCGTCATCCGCCAGCCCACTTCTGCACCCTGTTGTTGCCGGTATCGGTGACCCAGAGGTCGTCTTCGGGGTCAACCGCGACGTTGCCCGGTTCAAGGAAGTGACCATTCCCGGAGCCTTGGCTGCCGAACTGGCTCAGGTATGTGCCGCTGGAGTTGAACTTCTGGATGCGGTTGTTGCCGGAGTCGGCGACCCAGACGTTGCCGGCGGAGTCAACGGTGACGCCAAGGGGTTCGCTGAGCTGGCCGTTACCCGATCCATAGGTCCCGAACTTGGAGACGTATTCGCCTTTGGAGTTGAACTTCTGGATGCGGTTGTTGCCGTAGTCGGCGACCCAGACGTTGCCGGCGGAGTCGATCGCGATGCCATACGGCTGGTCGAGCTGGCCATTCCCGGAGCCTTTGCTGCCGAACTGGCTCAGGTATGTGCCGCTGGAGTTGAACTTCTGGATGCGGTTGTTGCCGTAGTCGGCGACCCAGACGTTGCCGGCGGAGTCGATGATGATGCCCATCGGCGCTTTGAGCTGCCCGTTGCCCGATCCATAGGTCCCGAACTTGGAGACGTATTCGCCTTTGGAGTTGAACTTCTGGATGCGGTGGTTCCAGGTATCGGCAACCCAGATATTTCCAGCGGAGTCGACGGCGACGCCGAAGGGTTCGCTGAGCTGCCCGTTGCCCGATCCATAGGTCCCGAACTTGGAGACGTATTCGCCTTTGGAGTTGAACTTCTGGATGCGGTTGTTGCCGTTGTCGGCGACCCAGACGTTGCCGGCGGAGTCGACGGTGACGCCGAGGGGCGCACTGAACTGGCCGTTGCCGGAGCCGCCTTGGCCGAAGGCAAAGACGAATCCCGGCTCGGCATCCGTCGTAAAGGTTGCATCTTTGCCGTAGCGGGTGCCTTCGGCGTTGGTGGCTGCCACCCGGAAGTGGTAGGTGGTGCCGGATTCGAGGCCGCCGATATCCTCATCGACCTCAACGCCGCCAGTGCCCGAGCCGATCGCTTTGTCGGGTACCGGCACTTTGGTTCCGTAGGAGGTCGTTATTCCGTATTCGAAGCGGTAGGTAGTTTCGAGGCCATGGGGGTTGACCGTGGCGTTGAGGGTGGCCTGATCACGATCAACCCCGGAGGCCATATCGGTCTTGGCAGTCGCAGCGCCCTGCCTGCCCTCAGCCAGCGCCCAGCTTTCGCCGGGTACCGCGGTCGCAAAGCCACCTGTGGCGACACATCGTGCCTCAAAGCACGATATATCCGATAGTTCGCTGTATGCGCCATCGGAAGTGGGGTCGATGGATGATTCGATTTGCCACTCGATGCCATCCCAGTGCTCAACGACAGGTCGAACCCGTCCGCTCGCACGATAAACCCCGACCAGTTTGCAAACGGTCGGAGTAGTGCACTCGATCTCCCTCCAACCCAGTATATCTCCACCCGGTGGCATGGGCGTCATTTCAGGCGCAGACCATTCTTCTCCATCGAAGTGCGTGATTTCGCTGTTGTTCTTGACCGCCGTGCATTTGGTAGACGGCAGATCGCTACCGGTGCAGGATATTTTGTAGAGATATTCGTATGGTCCCTCCGCAGCAGCCGTTCCAGAAGCAAGTGACCATTCTTTGCCGTCGTATTCCTCGACAAGTGGACGCGAAACACCTGTGGCGCCATCATGACCGTAGAAGCTTCCGATGGCGATACACGACTCGGGGCTCGTACACGAAACCTCCTGAAGTGATGCGGATTCAGTCCCGACCGGATGAGGCGATGGGACTACGCTCCAGTCTTCGCCGTCCCACTCGAGAGTCCACGGGCGAACTTCTTCGGGGTATTTGCCACCTTCGCTGACAATGCGCCGAAAGCCCACCGCCATGCAGTGCGACGTCGACGAGCAGGACACGCTGAGCAGCAGATGTGACTTGTTCCCAGCTTTGTACTCAGCCGGGGACATCGGCGAATCGTCCCTGGTCCAACTCGAACCATTCCAGGTATCGACGATGGGAACCGAGTAACCCAACCAACCGTTTGTTCCAGGCGGCTGTGCAGTCCCCACCGCCATGCAAACCTCGGCCGAGGGGCATGAGATGTCGCCCAAGAATTCTTCTTCGAACCCCAATTCTCCTTCGGGAAGAGGGATCTCCTCCCACTTGGATCCATCCCAGCGCTCGGCAAGCAGCCCTTCCTCGTATGCCTCCGGTTCTCCCTCAGGCCACCACCAGACACCTCCGACGGCCATGCAGTCGGCGTCCCCGCCGCAGGAGACGCCGGAAAAACCAGCGCTAACCGTGTAGCCGTCTTTGTTCTCTACCGGATCGCTCCTTTCTTGCACGTGCCACTCGGCCGACCCCGTTGTGAAGGTTTTGTCTTCGCCGTAGGCAGTACCCGCGACATTGGTCGCGGCGACGCGGTAGTGATAGGTGGTCTCGCCGTTGAGACCCCCCGCCACCGCCGTCGCTTCGATGCCTTCTGTCCCAGAGCCGATCGCGTCGTCTGAGGCCAGTGCCTTTCGCCCGTAGGACGTAGTGGTGCCGAATTCAAAGCTGTATGTGGTGTCGAGGCCTTCGGGATTGACCACGGCAGTAAGCTCGGCGGCATTGGCGTCTATTTCACTTGCCGCTTCCATCGTCGATGCCGGTACTGTTGTTCCAAGGACCCGATCGGCTCCGTAAAAGGTACCGTTTTCGTTGCTCACCACCAAGCGGTAGTGGTAAAGGGTTTGACCTTTGAGGTCTTTAACCACCTCGTTGACCGACGCGTACTCGTCTCCCTCGACGCTTTCGGGAGAAGTTGGGGCTTTCAATCCGTATGACGCGGTCTCGCCGTACTGGAACCAGTACTCGGTTTCGATGCCATTTGGGTTGACGGTGCCATGCAAGGTTGCTTCGCTCGTCGAGCTGAGCGTGAACCCCCTTGTCACCGCGACTTGGTCTTCGGCGTCGAACGCAGCTTCGTCGCTGACGTCCAGCAGCGGCTCTTTGACCCCATCGCCGGAGTTATCGACCCAACCGAGGTTGCCCTCTTCCTCTATCTCCTCCCGAATCGCTTCGACGTCTTCGGCGTCTTCGGGGTTGGCGGCGCTGGCCCGGATCGCTGCCGCGCCGGCGACGTGCGGAGAGGCCATAGAGGTGCCGCTGAGGGAGGCGTATTTGCCACCTGGAATTGTCGAGAGGATGCAAACACCCGGCGCGGCGACCTCGACGTCTTTGCCGTAGTTGCTGAAACTGGCGAGGCTGTCGTCCGTGCCCGCGTTGCCGCAGGTGGGCGCCCCTCCCCCGCCGGCCACGCCGTTGTAGTCGGCAAGGGCGGAGACCGTGATCACGTCGGGGTGGTTGGCGGGGCTGAAGTCTTTGCTGTCGGCGTGGCTGTTGCCGGCTGCCACCGCGTAGACGACGCCCGCTTCCACCGAGGCCTCGATCGCTTCGTCGAGCGCCGGTTGTGAGCATTCGCAGCCGAGGCTCATGTTCGCCACCTCGATCTGATCGGCGTGGGCGGTGACCCAGTCAACGCCGGCGATGATCCATGATGTGTATCCAGATCCTTGGCCATCAAGCACTTTTACGGCCCAGAGCCGTGCGCCGGGGGCAACACCGACGACACCTTCCCCATTGTCAAGCGCACCAATGGTGCCGGCAACGTGGGTTCCATGTCCGTAGCCATCCGTACCCGCTGCGTCAACGCATTTTGTAGCTTCGGACGGCCCGCTCGGCACACAGTTCGTACGACCCACTACATCGAGGTCTGGATGCCCGGGGTCGATGCCGGTGTCGATGACCGCCACGTCGACGTCCACCCGCATGTCGTCTTGGCCATTTACGCGAAGGCTTTCGTTGCTCGGCGTGCCTATGCGCGAGATTCCCGTCGGAGTCGTCTGGGCGAAGAGCTTGACTTTGCGGTCGAGGGTGACGTAGTCGACGCGGGGATCTTCTTCCAGCGCCTCGACTTCGTCCTTGGGCAGTGTCGCGGAATAGCCTTTCAGCGCCGAGCGGTATACGAGGCCGACCTCGCCGTCCGCTTCCTCGGCCTGGGTCTCGGCAACAGCGCGCGGATGCTTGACCGAATCCTCGAGCACGACGATGTATTGATCGGTCTCCACAACCGGGGGAAGCTCGGGAGATGCTTCCAGGAAGGCTTTTTCCATCCGCTCGTCAAGCAGAGGGCTGACGTTCGGAATCGCTTCTGGACCTGACATGACACCGGGAAGCCCCGACCCAGACGCGGATGAGTCTTTGGCGTGCGCAGTCGCAAGCCAAGACCAGAGAAGGACAAGCGCGACTCCCGCAAGTGCACCTGAGAAACGAAACCTTCCGAGCGACATCGATCTCTCCCCACCTCGTTGTGTGCGGCCAGGCATCCGAATGCCTGTTCGGCCAAAGCTGGGCCGACTCTCTCGGTTACGCCCGCTCGCTGCTATGGCAATGTGCCTAACCTGACGAGGAGGATCCCGCAACTTGCCAAGCTCCCGACGAGCCACAGGTATCGCTCAACTCGGCAAGGCGCAGGGTGACGTCGAGCTCCGGACCACAAGACGCGAGAGGACGACCGATCGTCGTCTCTATTGTGCGCAGTCGGCTGGTGACGGTGTTGCGATTGACACCAAGAGCCGCCGCTGCGGAGGAAGTGTTCCTCTCCGCTGCGATATATGCGCGCAGAGTTTCGAACAGGGTCCCTTTCCCGCCCCCCTCTGCTTCAATCGGCTTCAGATAGAGCCTCCTAAGCGACGTTGCCAACAGATCGTCTTGAAGGATCGAGGCAAGCAGAGCCACCTCCGAATACCGGACCAAGGCCTCGGATCCCCGGACGGAGATCGGCAATGCCGCGTTCGCTTGGTGGTGGCTCAACCTCCAGCCGGGCAGACCCGCCCCGGGCTCCCCCACGGCAGCAGCGGTGCCGTGGGGCAACTGGGCTGACAAACGGTGCTTCAGCTCACCGGGGTCCAGCTCATGACCACCGCCGAGCCAGGCCCATAGCGTCCCGTCCTCGCGCCTGACCGACAGCACCCTGCGGTCGAAGGCTGAGGCAACCTTGCGGATCGCCTCTCGAGCCCTAGCGTCCCGGGCGACTATGGCGAGGTGGCTTGCCTCGAACTCGTAGCCGAGTCCCGACGTGTCGATCATCTCTCCGGCAAGCAGCCGCTCGATCCGCTCCGCTCTGCGTCGCTCGGAAGAGGTGGGGCGCTGGCGGGACTCTCGTATGTGCTCCTCGCTGACCGCGGCGAGGAGCCGGTCGAAGAGGGTGGCCTGGGTGCGCAGCAGCCGCTGCAAGGCCGCCCCCCTCAGCAACCTCCCCCCCTCCGCCTCTTCGACCAGGAAGTCCCCCAGAAGCGCGTGCCCGGCGAAGTAGCGGCGCAGGACGGTGTCGAGGGAGACCCCAGCACGAGCCGCCAGCCTCGCTTGGGCCAGCAGGATCGGCGGTGTGGGGGGGGTGCGCTCCTCCCCGAGCTCGACCGCGGCGAAGCCGTAGTCCACGGCGGCGGTGACGGCGGCTTTGAGCCCTTCGGCATAGCTCGGGTCCAGATCGGTGGTGTCTGACACCGAGTAGACCCGGGTCATCACCGCCGCTTCGATCTCCTCGCGGCGAGCCTCCAGCCGCCGGGAGAGCTCAACCCTGGCCTGCTCGAGCGTCTGGGGGCGGGGTTGGGCTCTGACCTTCATATCTCCCGCTGCCTACTACCGGTACGCCACCAGAAAGAACGGCGCTTCCACTTTGACCCCGCCGTTCCAGGCCTGCACCTCGATCTGGGGCGGGAGGCAGGGATTGCCGGCGCCGCCGATGCGGGCGAAGGCGTCGACTGTGCCGATGCCGTCGTACTGGGGGGTGACCTTTACGTTGGCGGCGAAGTCGCCTGTTCCCACCAGGGCCTCCCCGCAGGCTTCCATCGCTTCGGTATTGCTGGAGAGCTGGATGTGGCCTACCCGGCAGACCGGCAGGCCCGCCAGATCCAGGTGCCCGTAGGAGTTGATCGCGAAGCCGATCTTGCGCAGCTGGGGCAGGGGGCCCTTGCGGGTCCCCGAGATTCTGCCCTCGAGAGTCACCGAGACGGGGGCCTTCCCCTTACGGGGCAGCGCCTTGGGGGCGAGGCGTCCGGAGACCGCGACCTTGGCCGGGCCTTTGACCTGGGTCTCAGCCGAGGTCGGGGCGCAGAAGGTGCCCATCGCGACAGCCGTGGCCATCAAGGCCACGGCTGTCGGCCAGGGGAACGTGTGGGTGCTCATCAACGCTGGTGCTTTTGCTTCTTCTTACCGACCTTCTTGCAGCTGTTCTGCAGCGCCGGGCGCAAGGTGGTCCGCTTGCCGTTTTGGCCTATGAACTTGGCGGTCACCCGGTTGACCTGCTTGCAGAGGTTGGTCGAGTTGACGATCAGGCCCTTGTTGCCGCCGGGGAAGCGGGCGACGATTTCGGTGATCGGCGCGTCTGGGACCGAGTCAAAGGTGGCGCGTATCCCTCCGTTGACCGAGTCGATGCGGCCGACCGCCTCGACCTCGATCGGGAAGGAGGCCGGGCCCTCGAGGGCGGCCACCATGTCGGGCAGCGGGTTGTTGGAGGAGCGCAGGTAGATCGGGCCTTCGACGGGGAAGTCGAAGAGCGGGCTGCGGGCCATCACCTGGCCGTAGATCGATGCCGCCGGGCACTCGTCTGCTCTGAACTGCACCCTGGTGCAGACCGTGCCGATGTGCCCCTGGTCGAGGAACTCCGAGTGCGGCAGGGCAACCGAGAAGGCGCCGACGTTGGCGTCCCCTGCCCGAGGGCGAAAGACCGTGGAAAGGCGCGGGTGCGCTCCGCGCTTGGTGCCGCCGCGCAGGCGGAAGCTGAGCTTGGGCTTGAACTCGAGCTTGGCGCAGTCCGATACCGCGTAGGGGGACGTCGGGCTGGCGATCTTCCCCCCGTCGGAGGTGAGGTCGGCCCTGGTCTCCTTGAGTGCGCAGGAGGTCGGGTTGAGGCTGAAGCCCGGCCGATCCAGCTGCACGTTGACGGTCTTGTAGACGATCGGGATGCCTTCGATGAACTGGGGCAACGGGTCTGCCTTGGCGGTTGCCTGAGCCGTTGCGGGGTCGACGAAGACCGCCGAGCGGACAACTTCCAGGCCGAGGTCGAAGGGGCCGGCCTGGGCGGGGACCACGGCGACGATCGAGAAGGGGGCGCCTTTGTAGGGGCCGGAGAGGTAGATCGCTGTCGGGTCCTTGCCTGGCTGGGGGACCCAGAGCGGGTTCGAGCCCACCCCGTCGGCGACGACCGTCTTGCCGATCCGCGATGAGGCAGGACAGTGGCCGGTTTCGGCGCCTGCTCCTTCGCAGCGGGCGATGCCGACGAAGGAGGCGGCCATGCCCCTGGGCAGGGTGACGTTGAGGCCAGCGAGGTTCTCTTCGGAGTCCTCGCGGTTGATCGTGAAGGTGAAGGGGCTGAAGGCGCCGCCCTGGGCGTCGGTGGAGCCGGCGGAGAGCTTGGGGCTGAAACCGCCACCCCCACAGCCTTCGGTGATCTGCATCGGGGTGTCGCCAATCGCGGGAGGCACGCCGGCCCAGTTGGTGAACTCGTAGTGGGTGAGGTACTCACCACAGGTGCGCGGGTTCATCAGCGGCGCCCGGAAGCCGGACTTGAAGAGCAGCTTGACTTCGCGCAGGGGCACCTGGGGGTTGTCGAGGACGACCGACTTGATCTGGCCGGTGGCCTTGTCGACTTCGAGCTGGCCGGGGAGCTTGACGTGGGCGCCGAGATCGTCGGCCACCACCCAGACGCGGAATAGGTTGCCCGGTTCAGGCTCGCGCAGGTAGATCGCGCCTTTCATCCGCCGGGGCAGGGCAGCGACTTCGAATTCGGTTGACGCCATCTTCGCGTTGTCGGGGCACTCGGCGGCGACCCGCTCGCCGAAGTGGACCCGCTCGACGCTGCACACCCCGAGCCCGTTCGCGGAACCCGGGTTGACCGCGATCCCCTCGGGCAGGTCGATGCGGATGTCGCGGGTCTGCGCGCGTTCTAGGACTTTGACGCCTTCGGCTTCGGGCAGCCGGATCGTCAGGTCGAGGCCCGTCGGCGAGTTGGTGTGGCGGTTGGTCGGCTCGACCGTGAGCGCGGGTCCGTAGGGCAGTTTGTCGCAACCGACGATGGCCGGGAACGGAGCCGCGACCGCTTTTTTGGGATCGAGGGCCGGATCGACCCAGCTCGACGCGTTAGCGGTGATGCTGAGCGAGACACCGCAGCGGGTCGGGTTGGTCATGAAGGGCAGCTCGCGCGAACCGGGCGGGCGCGAAGCGGAAGCTACGCATCCATTGAAGACCTCGCGGACGGTGCACCGTTCGGTGTCGTGGGCTTCTGCCGCCGGCACGCCCCAGAAGGTCGTTTCGAGTTTGACCACCTTCGCCACGGCAGGCGCGTCGGTGACCTCCGCAACCAGGCCGTAATCGCTCTCCGAGCGCACCTTGAAGTCTATGAAGGTCACGTAGACGCCGGCGACCGTGCCAAGCCTTGCAACCACATCGCCGCCCGGCGGCGCCATCATGTAGATGGGCTCGCGGAAGGCCTGTTTCAATTCGTAGGCGTAGATCCAGGAGATCCCGACCTGCGACCCATTCGGGCAGCCGCCGCCGTCCTCCAACGAGGTGGCGAGTTCCAGAGTTGTGCACTGCTGGGGAATACCGAGGACGTTGGGGTTGCCGATCACACCCGGCGGCACTTCCACGCGCAGGTTGCGTGTCGCCGCATAGGCATCTTTGAGAGCAAACGCGTTAGGCGTGCTCGCGGGATCTTCCTTGACCCGCAGGTCGAGGGTGACGTCCGGATGGGCTCCGGCCTGGTTGGCCGAGAGCGAGTCGTCGACCGTGTCGATCCCGAAGCAACTCGTTTTCGGTTCGAGCGCACAGCTTTCGCTGGCGCCGGCGGACCCCGGCGCGACGAGGAAGGCGACGGCGAGAACGCCTATCAGGACACTCGTTCGGCGGATCATCGGCTAGCCCTCCCGTGGCGCTTGGCTCGGTGTCGTTGATGCTTGCGTGGCTTCTTTACGCACCGTCCCTTGACACGATGCTTGCCCTTTGAGCAGCGAACGCGTTTTCGCGGCGGCGCTTCGTTGCCCTCGCCGGATCCGGTCGTCGCCGGCGCCGGCAGCACGGGGGCGTCGAAACCCGCGCCCTGGCACGCGTCTCCCTGGCATGGTGCCGCCGCGACGGGATCGGGAATGCCTCCGTCGACGCGAGCGTCGTAGATCGAGTAGCTGCCCAGCGCATCGGCGGGAACGAGTCTCTCCAGCGTGCGGAAGAACACGTCTGAGCCATCCGGGCTCATCCCGTAGATGTAGGAGGGGGCTTCTCCCTGGCCAGAGGAGATCAGGGCCAGGCAGCCGGAGCTCCTCACGCAACCGCCCGTTCCGCCCTCCTCCCACTCGTAGACGTCGATCGCGTCGTTGGCGTCTTCGGGCAGCAGCCGGTCGGCGCTCTGGAAGAACACCCTCGAACCGCCCTCGGCGAGGTTGGCGATCATCGTCGTCTGGGTCAGGCCCGAGGCGAACCGAATGTCCTGAAGCAGGTCGTCGCTGCCCGGCGGGGCACCGCTGGGATCGCAGGAAACGCAGAGCAGGCGCCGCCCTTCCGGCGCACCGGGGTCCTCGCGGTAGATCTCGGCCATGCCTTCGTTGTCGTAGTCCGTGAGCTGGGCATGGGACTGGAAGACGAACGCCTCGCCGTCCGCGGTCGCCCTGGTCGGGGAGTAGGGGCGGCCGATCTGCGTTCCTGGATTGATCGCAGCAGTCCAGCTCGAGAGGGCCATCGTCGGAATGCCGGCGAAGCTTTTGCCGTCGAAGTCCGGGTCGGTCAACTGGGCGACGAACCGAACGCCTTTCGTCTCGGCGTCCCAGCCGTAGAGGTTGAGCTGGCCGAGCTCCGCGTGTTCTCCGTTGTCGTTTTCTTCCCCGCTTGGCGTCAGCGCTGCTTCGGAGCTGAAGTGAACGTCCGAGCCGCCGGGCGCGACGTTGACGAAGACGCCTTCCGCGGCGATCTGATCGGGAGCGTGGGCGCCCGGCCCGGCGCAGGGCCCTTCCACCGCGTTGCAACTGTGGAGGGCGGCCGGGGTCGACCCCGAGCCGCTCGCGGCGTAGAAGACCCGGCTGCCGTCGTCGGAGATTCCGGCAAAGGTGTTCGGGGCATCCGCGATCTCGACGGTCTCTCCCTGACGATGCAGGTAGAGGACACCGCCGACTCGGAAGAGGACCGCGGAGCCCTCTTCGTTGGCGCCCACATAGCTCGCGTCGCTGGCTTCGAATTGGGCGACGAGCGGCGGCGACGCACCGGCGGGCGGAACGGAGACGACTTCCGACGTGCTCGACCCCGGCGCACGGTCATAGATCGCGGTCGTCCCCGCGGGGGGGGAATTCGGCTCGAGCGCGGCGTCGGAGGTGAAGATCGCGTGGGAGCCGTCAGAGCCGACGAACTTGCCCAAGGCCGCCGGATCGTCGCCAAGGCTTCCCTGCCCGATCGACTCGAAGCCCGCGCCGGTTCGCAGGTACGCCGTCGAATCGATGTCCCATATCGAGGCCGCCTGGCTCGCGGCCACACCGAGCGGCGCCGGTTTGACGTCCCCGGGAAGCTGCCCGTAGGACGGGGAGACCAGCTCGCTGGCCCACCCCGCGAGGGGATGATCCCCCTCGGCACGCTCAGCGCGATACCCGTCGAGGTTGCCGTTTCCTTCGAAGCCCGGCAGGGTGCCGTCCGTGTAGTAGGTGAAGCTTTCGCCGGGCCTTCCCCCGGCCTGGGCGGCGAGCCAGCTATTGAAGCCAGCGCCGGTCGAGCCCGGGCCGGCGGCATAAGGCACTAGCCCCCTCATTTCTCCGGGAGTGACGAGCTCGTACGCACGGCAGTCGGGAAGCTGCGCGGAGAGCCCTGTGCGGAACGCCGTGTTGCCGCATTCTTCGGCCCCGCGACGAGAGAGCGTCTCGAAATCCCGCACGACACCCTCGATGACGCCCGCCTCGCTGGTGGCGACGAGCCGGAATCGGTAGGAGGTCGCTTCCGCCAGGCCGGTCAGGTCGGCCGAGACCGGCGTGAGTCCGGCGTTGGGGGCCAACTCTTCTTCGGGGGTCCGCTGTGTTGCCGGCCCTTCGAACCCACCCTGCGCTTCGAAGGCGGCTCGCGTCGCGTAGTCGAAGCGGTAAGCGGTGGCCAGGCCCGACGGATCCACGTTCCCGTGCAGCGTCGCTTCGGTATATAGAACCGGCAGGGCGGTTCCGGACACCGCCATCGGCAGGCCGAAGAAGGCCGGGTCGCCTTCGCTGGCCCCGTATTTATTGGCCGCGAAGAGGCGGAAGACGTAGGTCTCTTCCGTGTCGAGCCCCGCAACCGCAGCCCCCACCTCCACGGGCGCGCTTCCTGTGCCGACGCCCGCCGCGGAGGGGACGCATTCAGCCGTTTCGGACCCGGTGAACTCGTCGCCGTTGGCTTCGTAATCTTCCTTAGTCAGGTATTCGAATCTGCACTCACTCAGCTCGAAGCCATTGGGGTTGACCGTGCCGTTGAGCGTCGCCCCCTCGCCACCGAGGCCGCTGGCCACGCCAGTCGTGGCCGTGGGTGCCGTGCCGTACTCCAGCGGCCCAAAAGCAGTAAGGTCGAAGGAGCCCGGTTTGGTGTCGTCGAAGGCGACGTAGACGTTGCCGTAGGAGGGATCGAACGCTTCGCAGGCCGCACCCTCGAGCGGCGGCTCCTGGA
>Ga0157380_10001919_pt1 | contig 13809 bp, 11 predicted proteins | sample S35metaG_FD_119757 | JGI IMG/M metagenome (GOLD analysis project Ga0157380, IMG submission 119757) | Switchgrass rhizosphere microbial communities from Kellogg Biological Station, Michigan, USA - S3-5 metaG | ecosystem: Host-associated > Plants > Roots > Rhizosphere > Soil | place: USA...
ATAGATCCTGCTCATAAGGAAAAGGAATTGCCCTCATTGACACTTCAATTGTTGGTGGAAAACGCGGTCAAGCATAACATTGTCAGTAAGCAACAGCCAGTACAGGTGGATATCCGGTCGACCATTGACGGATACCTTACGGTTGAAAACAACTTGAGAAAGAAATCGAGGTCGTCGGTAGATTCAACGGGTATAGGTCTGTCCAATATCAGGGAGAAGTACAAGTTGCTCCATCGGGATGACTTTCGGATTGAAGAGACGGAGGATCGGTTTAAAGTGACCATACCCTTGCTATCATGAAAACCGGCCTGACAATTCATACGGTGAATATGGCGGTTCGTAAGGTAATCATGGCACCCGAGGGTAGTCGTTATTGCTGGTACGAGATTCATGCCGCACCTTTGTATGGCTGGGGTTACCCTCAGCTGATCCATTAAAGAATAAAAGACGTTGCGATGAAAATATTCATAGTCGAAGACGAAGAACTTGCGGTTAAAAAACTGCAGAAGACCTTACATGCCATTGATGCCAATCTTGAAGTGACCGGTACTGCCGATAGCATTGCGGCTGCTGTGGAATGGTTGCAGACCAATGAGCGTCCCGACCTGATCCTGATGGATATCGAACTGGCAGATGGGCAGAGTTTTGAAATCTTCAATCTCATCGAAGTCAAAAGCCCGGTCATCTTCACCACAAGCTATGATGAGTATGCTCTCAAGGCTTTTAAAGTCAACAGCGTGGACTACCTCCTCAAGCCTATCCAGAAGGATGAGCTCGAAGCAGCCATTTCCAAGTTCCAGCAGATGAAAGAGAACTTCCAGGGTGGAAAGACTGCCGATGTGCAGATTTCATCGCTGGTAAAAGAACTGCAACAGACCCTGCATAACAAGGATTTCCGCAAGCGTTTCCTCGTCAAGCATTCCCAGAAACTGATTTCAATAGAAGTCGATCGCATCGCTTATTTCTTCAGCGACGACCGCCTCAATTTTTTCAAATCCACTGATGACAAGAAATATGTCATCGACTATACCATGGATGAAATAGAGCAGATGCTCGACCCTGAGCAATTCTTCCGCATCAACCGGGCCTTCATCGTCTCCATCAAGAGCATCGACCAGATCCACGAGTACTTCGGCAATCGCCTGAAACTAAACCTTAAACCTCTTATCGACAAGGAAGCGCTTGTCAGCCGGGAAAAGGTGGCGTCGTTTAAGGACTTTATGGGCAAGTAGTGGCAAGGAGCCAGGGGTAAGGGGCAAGGAGAATATTCAAAATAAAAAGGGACAGGGTTTCAAAATTTTGAAACCCTGTCCCTTTTTATTTTGATTCCCATACCCTATTCCCTACCGCTTACTAATTGGAAAATACCAATCCCTCAATATTTGCAATTCATTCACCATTATTTACACTTCATCACCTTTCCTCTTGTAGATCTATTGCTACAGGGGCACCTTTGTGCTACCAATTAAAAAACCCGATTGATCTTAAACCATTGAAATTTTTATAAACCAAATGAAAAAAGTATTTCTTCTCCTAAGTGCGATCATCATCCTGGCCTCTTGCCATGGGAGATGCGCCAATCTTACCCCCGTTTCTTTAATCAATAACGCCACGACAAGTTGTCAACCTGTAACACTTGGTAACCTGATCCGTCAGTTTCAATTTGATCCATCGGCGATCTACGGCGATGCATTCGGTAACAAAGCCTGGCATTAATCTTTACCCCTCATTCATCAATTTTGACAACCCACTATTAAAAAAATCATGGAAACTTCATTCACACCAATTCTTACACCTGACCAAAGGCTCCGCGTATTTGTGAGCTCTACTTTGCAGGAACTAGCTGAAGAGCGTAATGCTGTCAAACAAGCCATCCAACAAATACACCTGACCCCAGTGATGTTTGAAATGGGCGCTCGTCCACATGCTCCACGCAACCTCTATCGCCAATACCTGGCACAGAGCCAGATCTTCATCGGCATCTATTGGGAACGTTACGGATGGGTAGCTCCAGAAGAAACCATCTCTGGCCTCGAAGATGAATACAATCTTTCCGGCAGTATGCCAAAGTTGATCTACATCAAACAGAATGAAGGTCAACGTGATGATCGATTGAATGATCTGATCAACAGGATCCAGAAGGATGATAAAGTATCCTATAAAACATTTACGACTGCAAAAGAACTTGGCAACCTGATCATCAACGACCTCGCGCTTTTGCTCACCGAGCGTTTCAACCTGACCTTGCAGCATATCGCAGAAGTAGCAGAGGTTAAATATTTTGATTCCATTCCATCCATTCCAAGCCCGATCATCGGTCGTGAAAAAAATATCACTGAAGTATTGGCGCTTTTGCAAAAAGCAGAATCAAGGTTAGTGACATTATCAGGACCAGGAGGAATCGGTAAAACACGTATGGTGATTGAAGTCGCCAGGAGAATAAAAGGGAATTTTAAAGATGGAGCTGCTTTCGTACCATTGGCTCCAGTGAAAGATGCTTCACTTGTTGTAGAAACCATTTGTTACCATCTCGGTTTGAAAACAGCCGGTAACCTGATTGAGAGTCTCAAATTATTTTTACATGAGAAATCATTCCTGCTGGTACTTGACAATTTTGAGCAAGTGATCGAGGCATCAGCCATATTGGATGACTTGTTATTTGCTGCACCTGGCTTAAAGATCATGGTGACCAGCCGCGAACGATTGGCACTTTCTTTCGAGCAAACCTATAGCGTACCAACCTTGCCAGACACATGTCCTGAAGGCCCTGTGGATGAAGAAGATTTTCCACCTGCGATGCAGTTGTTTATCCAGCGTGCAAAAACAATACAGCCTTTCTTTAAAGTTGATGCACACAACAAGGACATCATCTATAAAATATGCCACCGCCTGGAAGGATTACCATTGGCGATTGAGCTTGCCGCCGGGCAGATCAATTTATTCAGCCCATCGATGCTGCTCGAAAAACTGGAAGACAGTCTCGATGTATTGAAAGCTACCTTCAGAGATATACCTAATCGGCAAAAGACGATGCGTAATACTATCGAATGGAGTTTTGAATTGCTGTCCGAAATGGAGCAAAACCTCTTGATGCACATGAGTGTATTCAATAGTGGATGCCGGTTGGATGCGATCGAATCCATTATGACGATAGAAGGGCATGAGGTGTATTACCTGCTTGGCGCCCTAATCGATAAAAGCCTTGTATTCAAACAGGATGAAGGCACCGTGATGCGATTCCAGATGTTGGAATATATCCGTGAGTTTTGTGTGGATAAACTGAAAGCAAGTGGTGCGTTTGATTTAGCCAAAGAAAAACAAGCGGATTTTTATCACCACTGTCTGCAACGCATCAAACTGCAACAAAACAAGGTGGATCAGAATGAAATCCTGAATTGCCTCGAAAACGAACACAACAACCTGCGCCAGGTGATGGATTATCTCCTGGAGAAAAAAGAACTGAAGAAGCTCACTGAGCTCGGATGGACACTTTGGTTGTTCTGGTGGGTCAATGCGCATACCAAGGAAGGATACACCTGGATGAAAAGGGTTTGGACTGCTTATCATGCAGGTACTGAAAAATTTGATGATTACACAATGTCCATGTTGGCAACCAATGTGGGGACGATGGCCTTTCTGCAGCGTGACATGGAGATCTTCAAGGCTTCCTTGCTGCAATACTATAGCCTTATCCGTCAGCAGTCGGATGATGAATTGGTGGCAACGGCTTCCTTGATTGTCGGAGTGGTTAAGACGATCATCCATGAACATGATGATGCGGAGATCATTCTGCAGATCAGTCTTGAGCGTTACAAGAAAGTCGGGTTGGCTTCTGGGGTCAGTTTGGCACTCAGTGCGTTAGGTCGCAACTCAATTTATGATGGCCAAAAGCTCGCGGATGCCAGGAAGTATTATGAAGAGAGTATGGTGATGGCTAAGCAGGATGAAAATGAAATTTCGGTGATCATCTGTCTTGCCGGATTCGCACTGTGTGAAGTTATGGCGAAGAGTAGTGCTGCAAAACCATATCTGCGCGAAAGTATTCTGATGAGTCAGCGCATACACTTCTATGAAGCTCTGGCTTGGTCAATAGAGATCTGGGCGCTGGTGTCTATCAATGAAGGGAATTACGTTCATGCCGTAACCTTGATGGGTGCAGTTGATCATCTTCGTGAGGTTACCCAACTACCTGTGTGGGACGACTTGCATGCCATCATCCTTGATGCTAACCTGCAACTCCACCAATTGCTTGGAGAAGATGTGTTTAACCAAGCCTGGGATAATGGAGTGAATATGAGCCTTGACCGGATGTTGGAATATGCAATGGAAGATGGATTAGGGGTAGAGAAGATGGGGATGGTTAGGGTGTGATGAAGTGATGGGGTGATGGAGTGATGTGGTGATGTGGTGATGTGGTGATGTGGTGATGTAGTGATATGGTGATTTAGTGATCTAATGATGTGGTGATGTGGTCATCTTTGATCTGCTGCAGGATGTCGGAAGAAGTGAGATCCCGCCAAATGCATTTGAAGCGGGAGAGTTTCTTGTGCTGAGCGAAGTCTAACTATTTTCTCCGCCAGTATTTGGAAATGCCTAATCTCCAATAATGGATTTGTTCATTTTCTGAATGGTATTCACTTTTATTCTAATTGACTTGAACCTTCATATTCATTTCTAAAAAGCCCTGGTATTGAAACTTGTGTCCTGAACGTCCAGATCCAATCCTTAACAATAAGATTGTCTACTTCTAAAACTGGTGTCAGGCTCCGATTGAATCCAAATTCAAAGGTTACTGATTTATTGATATCTACAGAAACAGAGGTAATCAAGCTAAGGGTATGGCTTTTCCATTGATCTTGATATACACTTGTGGGGTAGTATGTATTGAAAGGGTCAACATCTGATTGAAGATCGTAATCCAATAAGTAATTGTATTCGAGACCCACATTTAATAACAGGTCGGTAGTCTTTCCTTTTAGGATAATATATTTTGCCAGCACTTCAGCACTTAGATATTCGAAGGTATTTTTGAAATCTAGATTGGTAATCGGTGTTGGAGGTCCGCCGATGATTCCATATTGGGCATATTCTTTGTATCCCTTTTGTTGGTACAGTAAATTTGTCTGAAGAACGAATCTAGATCCCAAATACCTGGAAGCATAAACTCCAAATCCATAAGCCCCTAAATAATTCCATTGAAATTGCCCGTCTTCCGGAATGGTGGGATCATAATTGGTATGTGAACTTTTATTGTAGATGAAAGTCAAACCATAATCTATCTTTTGAGAAAAAGTGAGGGTTGAAATGCAAATGAGAAAGGCGGATAGTTGATGCTTTTTCATCTTTGCTTTATTGGGTGAGATTTGTGAAGAAACGTGGCATTGCTCTAAAATATTGCAATATAAAATCCGTTCTAAGTCCAAATCCTGATAGCATGAAGTACCCCTTACTTTTTATCGCTTTCCTTTCCTTACTCCAATGCAGGCCTGACAATAATAATGAATCAAGTGTTCCCTGCCAGGAAAATAGTGTTTCTGTTGAATGGGTATGTGAAGAAAGGATTAATTATAATTTTTGTTTTCCTTCCAGCTACCGCTCAGAGTCATACTTATGGATTCAGAGTAGTCCATTATCATCTTTAAGCAAAGGGATTTTTAATGGACAAGGAAGTACAATGCCTATTGATACCAGTGATTATATCGTTTCTCCGTTTCCAGCCGAGATTATTTTGGATCAGGACAATAAGCTTACTGAAAGACTTGATATTTGTGATCATGGCGAAATTATAGGAGCCTTTTATTATGGTCAGGTGCAGCTGGATAATATTCCTGAGTATTTTGGATCTTTATATTTGAATTCAAAAGTTTCGAATACTAAATACTATTTATCAGCATACAGTGAAATGACCAAAGAAGGTGTGGATGATATGATTGAGGTAGTCAAGCGAATCCAAAAGAAAATTTAGAAAGAAAGTATGACTTATGCTATCGTAGGATTAAGTTTAATATTTGTAGCCATCGGATTCATGGTAACCGAAAAGAATGCCAAATATATATTGGCTGGTTACAACACAATGAGTGCAGAAGAGCGAAGCAAGTTTGACATTAAATCCTATATACCGAAATTTAGAAAGTTTCATATTCTCCTTGGATTATCATTTTTAGTGCTCGGATTAATTTTCAACAGCTTAAATGAAGATGTTGGAAGGATATTCATGCTGGTTTATCCTATGGTGGCTTACATCTATTTCATAGCCACTAGCTCAAAGTACTCCACTGGTTTTAGCTCGAAATCTTATAGAACAACCATTTTTATACTTTTCGGAACACTGGTGTTTGTTGTTGCTCTTTTGCTGTGGGGATCAAAAGAGAATAAGTTACTTATTGATTCGGATACTATAAAAATTGAAGGAACTTATGGAGAAACTTTACAACCTTCTGAGATCAGTAGTATTGAACTTATTAATGAGTTGCCTGAGATCACCTTAAGGACGAACGGCTTCTCTCACGGCGATGTAAACAAAGGATTTTTCAAAACAGCATCAGGAGAGGTTGTCAAACTTATGTTGAATTCAGACAAGAAGCCAATTATACTTTTTACGAAAACGGATGGAAAGAAAATCTATTATTCAGCGAAAGAGGAGCCTAACGAAAAATTGTTCAATGAAATGAAAAGCAGGCTCCCTACTATTTTATACAAGTAGTGGATTTGCAATAAACATGAGAACGTGAGAACGTGAGAACGTGAGATCGTGAGAGCGTGAGATGTGTGGGTCGGAAAGTGAGTGTGTTTCTTCGCCTTCGCCTTCGCCTTCGCCTTCACCTTTACCTTTACCTTCGCCTCAGCCTTCGCCTTAGCCTTCGCCTTCGCCTTTTCCCATTGACCCAACCCATCTAAGCTGATCATCGTCTTTTTCAACGATCTACAATTATCTCACTATCCCTCTTACAAATGAAAAAAGTAAATCACTTTATGCTTAATGCATTTTTTCTAAGTTCTTCCATCTGTGCATTCGCTCAATCGGAAGCATCAACAATCGGTGTAACCGATGTATTTAAAGTCAATATTCTATTGCCGGGAGTATCCTATGAGCAAAAACTGACACAACTGGCTACCCTCAATCTGGATCTCTATATGGATGTTTTACTTCTCGGTCAAAGTGATAGTTACGTTAGCGGTTTCACTTCCTATCCTACGCCATCTTTTAAGGTGGAGATCCGTAGCTATTATAATTTGCTGAAAAGGGCGGATAAAGGATTAAGAACTGCCATGAACAGCGCGAATTATTTAGCACCTGTGTATATGGCCAGATGGTCACCAACTGAGCAAGGTAATGGTCATGAAATGATCCACCAGGTGGGCGCCGTCTGGGGTTTCCAACGAAACAGCCCGAGCGGTTTTAGTATTGATTTTAACATGGGACTGGTTCATACGATTAACGCGGAGAAAAACTCGTATTACAGCCCTATTCAACCTGTAACACAACTTCGGTTGGGATATTGGATTGGACGTAAATAAAAAGTAATAGTCAAATTAATGCTCAATCTTCTATTCTCTCTTCATCGTTTTCCAATTCAGCAAACTTGGCTGTCATGGTAGGATTGCCTCGCACCAGTTTTTTCACAGATAAATCTTCGGCTTTGTCATTGGCTAACCGGAAGTTGTTTTCAGATGAAAGAAGCGCTTCTTTCGTTTTTTGAAGTTGAGCAATGGACTTGTCAATGCCATCAATGGCGGCTTTAAACTTTTCCGATGCCAGGCGGTAATTCCTGCCAAAGGCATCGCGGAAATCATTCAACCGATTTTCAAAATCAGTCACATCCACATTCTGACTTTTTATTACGGCAAGTTCTGCTTTATACTCCATCGCCTTCATGGAGGTATTCCGGAGTAGGGTGATCATGGGGATAAAAAATTGTGGACGTATCACATACATTTTAGGGTGACGGTGGGATACATCGATGATACCCGTATTATAAAGATCGTTTTCGGTCTCCAGGAGCGAAACTAAAACGGCATACTCACATTTTTTATCTGTCCGGTCTTTGTCAAGTTCTCGAAGAAAATCCTCATTTCGCTTTTTCGTCGAAGTAGTATCTGCTTCGTTCTTCATATCAAACATGATGGAGACGATCTCGTTGCCGTCATCATCGGATTCACGATAGATGTAGTCGCCCTTGCTGCCACCACTTGCATCATTATCTTTTTCGAAATACGCCTTCTGGAATCCTGTGGCACGCAATTGATTAAATGCATTTTCGCAATGCTGTTCTAATGTTTCACCAAGCATCTTCGTAGAAAGCTTTGCTTTCATATCCTTGTAGCGCTCGATGATTTCGTCTTTGGCTTTCAAGTCAGAATCATACTTGCTTTTCCATGATGATTCAAGTTGTTGCTTTTCACTTTCTTTAATCCTTACATCTGCCACAAGTTGATCCCGCTCCTTTTCTACCTTACCCACTGCCTCATTAACAGCTAGTTTTTTCTCGGTTTCTGTAGATTGTAATTTAGCCTTGAGGTCAGCCACTTCAAGGTCACCTTTTGATTTTAGTTCAATCAAAGCTTTTTCTCTTTCAGCTTTAAGTGTGGCGATCAAGGTATCTCTATTTGCCACCTCATCTTTCAAACTATTCTTGATACGTTCCTCAGCAAGTTGGATCGCACTCTCTTTCTCTGTTTTAAAAAATGCTTCGCGCTTGTTCAGTTCTTCTGCAAATTCGTGGTCACGAATCTGTTTAATAATATCCGCAAAGCCGGCTTCGTCAATCTTGAATGCTTTTTTGCAGTTTGGACAGATTACCTCGTTCATTAGTGTGGGCTTTAAATTTTATGGCAAATTAGTATACCAAATAATTATTTTAGTATTCACGAACCAACACCTCTGTTGGTATTCCTAGCTCTACATTTAGCTTTCGAATCATGTCAAGTGTTAATTTTCTTTTCTTATTCAAAATTTCACTTACTCGACTCTTAAGTCCCAACGCATCTGCTAGGTCTTTCTGCTTATATCCTAACTGTTCCATGCGAAACTTTATAGCTTCAATTGGATCTGGAAAATCTATTGGAGTCTTTTCCTGTTCGTAATTCTCAATAAGAAGAGAAAGCAACTCAAGTTCATCTCCTTCTTTTGAGTTCCTTGTCGCATCAAATATTAACTCTAGCCGGCTTAGAGCTTTTTGATAGTCCTTTTCTGTTTTAATTACTTTCCATTCCATATCAATTAAATTTTTGTAGCATTTATTTTATCATATTCGCCGTGAGTCCCTATAAATCTGATCCAAACTATCCCGTAGTCATAGTTGATCCGAACAACTAGTCTGTACTGGTTGCCTTTAATATTAAAGACAACCCGGTTGTCCGGTATAATGCTGGCTGAAGGGTAATCCCGCTTGATATCATTAGCTTTTTTCCAGCGAGCTTCCTCAGCCTCCTTATACCAGGCCTTTAACTGCTGTTCGCAGTCTTTTCGTTTACTCCAATATGCCCTTAAGGTTCTTTTCGCAATTATTCTCACAGTGCAAAGATAACGGAAGTTCCCAATATGGGAACATTATTTTGAGAACTCCAATGGGATTGAAAAGGTTCAATCTTTTCCACCTACCTTATTATCTTTAACTCGGATCCCACAATCCAAAGAGAGAAGCATTCCGAGAATTTACAAACGAGGTACCACCGCCTTCAGTCCGTTAGACCAATGGACTGAAGTCATTTTAGAGGGTAGTTCAAAAGATAGAAATAGCGATACCAAACTCCTTTATGGCAGAGCAGCTCATTTACGAAAGCAAAAAATCCAAAATATACCTGGTAGACGATGGTGAATGGGAGAAGCCCGTCATCATGAAGATCCTCAACTTTGAGTTTCCTACCCCGGCCGACATCGACCGGTTTTACAACGAGTTTGACATCATCAATGGCCTCCAGCTTAAAAACACCCGGAATGTGCTCCGGAGATCAAAGGCCAAAAACCGTCACGCCCTCTACCTTGAATGGTTCGAGGGCAAGACACTCAAGGAAGTCTTCCAGAAAAAACAAAACGATATCCTAGACTTTCTCTACATGGCGATCGGTGCTGCAGATGCTCTTGGCGAGATCCACCAGCACAATATCATTCACAAAGACATCAGCCCTTTCAATATCCTGGTCAACCTGCAGGATCGCTCTGTAAAGATTATCGACTTCGGTATCTCCACCCGCTTTGACCTGAAACATCACTTTCTCGGCAACCCGGAGCACTTGGAAGGAACACTCGCATACAACTCACCCGAACAAACAGGGCGTATGAACAGGACGGTTGATTACAGGACCGACTTGTATTCCATGGGTGTGACTTTTTACGAAGCACTTGCTGGTCGCCTTCCATTTCCTGCAACAGACGCGATGGAACTGGTGCATGCACATATTGCACAAGAACCGGAGCCTGTCAATAATGTAAATCCAGTCGTACCACCAGTCATCGGAAGGATCATCAGCAAGCTGATGGCAAAGAATGCCGAAGACCGCTACCAATCCGCCTATGGATTGAAATACGATTTTGAAATCTGCCTTGGACATTTTGAAAAGACAGGTACAATACCAGACTTCCCTTTAGGCCAACGTGATTATTCAGGCCGTTTTCTTATCCAACAAAAACTATACGGTCGCGAACAGGAGCTCCACGACTTGATGGCCGCATACAAGCGATGCTCACAAGGTGGAAAAGAACTCATGCTCGTGGCCGGTTATTCGGGTACAGGCAAATCTGCACTTGTACGCGAAGTACATAAACCCATCACCGAAAGCCACGGCTATTTTATCGAAGGTAAGTTTGATCAATTTCAACGCGCAGTCCCATACTTCGCCATCCTCAAAGCATTCGAGGAGATGATCAATATCCTGCTGACCGAAAGCCAATCGCTACTTGATTCCTTCCGCATCACTATCCAGGAAGCTGTCGGTACAGAAGGTAAAGTCATCACAGACGTCATTCCCCTCCTCGAAAAAATCATAGGACCACAACCACCGGTTCCGGAAGTAGGAGGAGCAGAAGCACAGAATAGGTTCAACTACGTCTTCAGAAAACTGATCCATGTCTTGGCTACCAAGGAGCATCCTTTAGTTCTCTTTATCGATGACTTGCAGTGGGCGGACTCTTCTTCGTTGAGTCTACTCCAGGTATTGATGACAGACAGGGAGAGCGAATACCTCCTTTGCATTGGCGCCTATCGTGACAACGAAGTCAGTGCGTCACATCCATTTATCATCGCTGTCGGCGACATCAAACAGGAAGGTGCACAAATCAATACTATCTCCATCGGCAACCTGTCTAAAGACAATGTCAATGAACTGATCGCTGATGCCGTTAATTCTACTAAAGAAAAAACAGTACCACTTACACAACTGGTGTATCAAAAGACAAGTGGTAATGCATTCTTCGTCAATCAGTTTCTGAAATCACTTTACCAGGAGAAATTGCTTTGGTTCGACTTCGATACGTTGCAATGGGAATGGGACCTGGTCAAAGCCACCGAGAAAAACATCACCGACAACGTGGTGGAACTCATGGCAGGCAAAATCAAAAAATTGCCAGAGGCAACACAAAAGCCTCTTAAGACAGGAGCGTGTATCGGGAATAGTTTTGATGTTGCCACATTGAGCATCATCGAATCAATCGAAGAAAGTGAAATCATCAAAAGTCTCGGCGAAGCACTTGCAGAAGGATTGATTGTGCCTTCGAACAAAATGTATCGTTTCACTCATGACAGGATACAGCAAGCTGTGTATTCCTTGATCGATGAGGATCAACGTAATCATGCTCACCTCACCATCGGGCGACTCCTATTGGCTAATATTCCGGAAGAGAAAAGAGAATCACATCTCTTTGATATCGTCAATCAATGGAATTGGGGCAAGCTGATTATCACTGATGCAGGTGAAAAGGAATTATTAGCAGGCCTCAATCTCGAAGCCGGACGCAAAGCAAAACAAAGCTCTGCCTTCAAAGCGGCACTGGAATATTTTGAAACCGGTATCGCACTCTTGAAGGACGATCCGTGGAATGTTCAGTATGAGTTGTGTCGTAACCTACACACAGAGGCGACTGAAGCTGCGTATCTAAATGGGGATTTTGCGACGATGGATAAATATTATCCGATCGTCCTCAAAAACACACGCGACCTGCTCGAGAAAGTTAAACCTTACGAAATCAGGATCCTTGCGTACAAGGCGGAAAATAAATTACTCGATGCGATCAAAACAGGGTTGGAGCTTCTTAAACAACTAGGAGAAGATTTTCCTTCCAAACCGACTATGGTCCATGTTATGGTCGACCTGGTCAAAACGAAAATAAAACTGTCTGGGAAGAACAATGACAAGCTGAAGGATCTGCCCCATATGACGGATGAACATAAGATAGCTGCTATGCGCATCATGGCGGATATCGCTTCTTCAACCTATTGGGCGACGCCTACCTTATTTCCACTTGTCATCTTTAGGATGGTGTCTCTTTCACTGAAGTATGGCAACACCGCGATCTCTGCTTTTGCATTCGCAACTTATGGTGTGATCATGTGCGGTGTGCTCGGCCAGATGCGGAATGGCTATGAATTTGGAAAACTCGGTCTCATCCTGCTGGAGAAATACAATGCCAAAGAATGGAAGACACAGATCTACACACCGATCTATGCCCTCATCATCAATTGGAATGAGCATGTGCACAACACACTTCGTCCCTTACAAGAATCCTATCACATCGGGATGGAAACAGGGGCGATAGAATTTGCCTGCATCAACACCAATATCTATTGCATCCATGCTTACCTCAGCGGAAAGCAATTGCCACGACTCGAAGAAGAGACCAAAGCTTACAGCGATAGCTTTAACCAATTCAAACAAGAGACCAACTTCAACTACAACGAAGTCTATCACCAGGGCATGCTCAATTTTATGGGCAAATCTGCTGATCCGTTAGTGCTGACAGGAACAGCATACGATGAAGAAAAGATGATGGCGCAAAACCTATCGCGCAATGACAAGACAGGTACTTTTTTCATCCACTTCAACAAACTGATTCTCTGTTGTCATTTTCATGAATATGATAAGGCAGCTTTCCATGCATCTGAGTCACGTAAATTACTTGAGGCAGTATTGGCGAAATTCGAAATTCCGAATCATCACTTATATGAAGCTCTTGCTTTGCTGGCAAAATGTGATAAAGCATTGCCTGCTGACCGTAAGCGATATATCAAGAGGGTGAAAGGAAACATGGGCAAGCTGAAGACATGGTCAAAATTTGCTCCACAAAATTATCTTCACAAATATCATTTGCTTGAAGCAGAGTTGTTGCGTGTCAATGGACATTACAACGATGCACGTCCAATTTATGACAAAGCCATCGCGGGTGCTTCCAACAATGATTACATCCATGAGGAAGCATTGGCGTATGAACTTACCGGACGTTTTTATTTGCAACAAAAATCTGATGACTTAGCGACTTTCTACCTCAGAGCATCGTACAATGCTTATAGAGAGTGGGGTGGTGAAGCCAAGCTCAGGCAGATGGAGCATTTGTATCCGAAATATGTTTCAGGGGTAAACAGGGGACAAGAAAGTATGCTTGAATCTGGTACCGTCAATGAAACCACTTCAATGGTGCATGGTAGCGTGCTGGATATTACAACAGTACTTAAGGCCGCAAACTCTATTTCTGGTGAAGTGGTGCTTTCCAACTTGCTTACAGTACTCATGGGTATTGTTATTGAAAATGCAGGTGCTCAGCGAGGATTGTTGCTCCTCGAAAAAGACGGAAGACTATTTATTGAAGCCAATAAGGAT
>Ga0157380_10001920_pt1 | contig 13808 bp, 8 predicted proteins | sample S35metaG_FD_119757 | JGI IMG/M metagenome (GOLD analysis project Ga0157380, IMG submission 119757) | Switchgrass rhizosphere microbial communities from Kellogg Biological Station, Michigan, USA - S3-5 metaG | ecosystem: Host-associated > Plants > Roots > Rhizosphere > Soil | place: USA: Michigan...
GGAGAAAGTCCAGAAAAATATTTTTGACAAGACCCTCATGCGTGAGCATGGTCAGCAGTTGAGAGAAATGACCAACGATATTTTTACGCAGTTGAAAGACATGCGGAAAAATCTTGACACTGAGGCTGATCGAGTATCCCGTGAAGTAGCAGATAAGTTTAATGCCACACTTGACCAGGTAGAAGAGAAGATTAAAGGTGGTCTTGGACTCCAGCCACTCTTTAACGATCTCAAACGCCTGCAGGGTGAATTCAAGGATGCAGAATTGTCAAGAGGCGACCGGGCTAAAATCTGGAAACGAATTGATAATGCATTCAAAGTAGTCAAGGAGAAAAAATTTGGCGATAAAGGCACGAGAGATACTTCTGCACTCGATCGTTTGAATAGGAGATACGAAGGTTTGCTTTCCGCTATCGATAAAATGGAGAAATCCATCCGCCGTGACGATAAGGACAAGCATTTCCAGGATGATCGTATCGAACATGCAGAAGGTCAGCTCGAAGCGCAGATCCGTATGGCTAAGCTTAAGATGATCGATGAGCGCGTCAACTCCAAAAATGAAAAACTCACCGAGATGCTCAAGACAAAAACCGAACTCGAAGAGCGTATCGCCCGTGAAAAGAAATTCCTTGAGGAGCAGAAAAAGCACCAGGTGCTGAAAGAAGAATTGAAGGAAGCCAAGGAAAACGTTAAGCAAAAGATTGCAGAAACGATCCATGAAAAGGCTGATCACGTAGACGCTGAAGCATTGGGTAAAGCAGCAGAAGCTATTGCTGAAGAGAAAGCTCGAAAGGCTAAAGGCAAACCAAAAGAATCTTTGCTGGGCGCGATAGGAGATACCCTTGGTGAATCACTTACGGATCTAGGAGATAGCCTTGGTGCTGTTGCATCTGTTCTCGGTGAAAAGCTGGAAGAATCTTTTAAAGAGTTCAAAGAAGAAGCGAAAGAGAAAGTTGACGAGGCTGATAAACTCTTTGATAAAGTAAAAGAAGGAGCGAAAGATAAGGCAGGAGATTTCAAAGAGAGTGCTGCACATCTAAAAGAAGAAGCGAAAGAGAAAGCAAGCCATCTCGCTGATGAAGCCAAAGAATTGAAAGATGAGCTTACTGAGAAAGCACGAGTCGTGAAAGAAAAACTAAACGAGCGTGTCGATAAGATCGAAGATTCCGCCAGCGAACTCACCGAAGAAGCAAAAGCAAAATTGGCCGAATTGAAGGTAGATGCTAAAGAAAAAGTCGATGCTTTGAAAGAAAAGGTTGGTCATTTCTCTGAAGATTTGAAAGACAAAGCAGGAGATCTAGCCGATGCGATCAAAGAAAAGTTTAAAGACCTTACTTCTTCGGATAACGATGAAGAAGAAAAGGAAAAGAATGCATAAAAAAAGAGGCGCAAATTTTGCGCCTCTTTTTTTATGCATACTCTTGCTAGTCGGCACGTTGTCAATCGGCTAAACGTTGCGTCGCAACGTTTGCCGTTGCAGGAGTTTGCTCCTGCAACTATGTTCCTGCAACTATTCTCCTGCAACTATTATTATTCCTTTATAAATTTTTCACTCCGCATACCATCCCTGCTCTTAACCTGAATGACGTATATGCCCGAAGCATAATCGGATATGGATACAGTTTTCTGATTCAAACCTGTAACCAGATTCCATGATTCAGCTAAGAGAAGATGGCCAGTAAGATCATATATGTGTACAACAGCATCATCTGTTTTTATAGAGGAAATGACGACATGGATGATATCTCCTGCAGGGTTCGGCATCACAGTAAATGAAGTATTTTCCTCTTCATCTTTTGTGCCAATCATCAACTCGCTATCCACAATCGTCCCACGCTCCGGAGCTTCAATACAAAAGTTAGTTGTCTGATCACTGATGATACAAGCTTGTGCATTATAAATCACTGCATCCATCAATTCCACATCATCTATATACCAGCCTTCATCTCCAATTCCTTCATTGGTTCCAAAACGATAGCGGATCTTCGCTGCTTGTCCGGCATAGTCGCTGAGGTCAACATACGCCGGTTCAAATACTTTTGAAGAATCACTTAGTCCTGAGTATGCACCTAGATTTGCAATGGCTAAGGTGTTATACTCCAGTTTGCGGGGATATCCATTCCTGAAGATTTTATCTTCCAGTTTAGCCCAGCCTTGTTGTTGATCTGTTGAGATTTCCAGGAAGCCTCCGTCCTTACCTGTCTCTGTATTGTAATAGGTGTAAAAGCGATACACCGGCTGATCCCCGGTGATGATAAAATTCGTTGTGCTTTCTAAATAATGTTCGGAAGCAAGGAATGCATCTCCAACACGCCAGGCGCCATTGCCTCCATGGATCACCGTATCCTGCACAACCCAACGATTGATGTTTGTACCATTGGGATCTGAATAGGTTATCCATCTTCCTGTAGCACCTGCTTCCATGTCATCATAATACTGACGAACTGAATAATTATCAGGATAAGTCTGTAGCAAATAGGTAATGATGACAGTTTCATCTGGCGCGAGTGTATTCAATGCCCATAGAAGACTATTTCCTATCTCAGGTTCGATATTGGCTGAGCCAGGAAGATAGTCGCAATCATCAGGAATAAAATCTTCGACATAGACATTGGTCAATGCTTCATCCTTATAATTTGTAACCGTCAATGTGACCACAATGTTATCTCCGGCATTAATTTCAGGAGTCATGGATTTTGAAAACCGTAGATCGTCACGACAAGCTACCGGAAGATCATATCCTTCATTTCCATCCGAACGTGAATCAGGATCTCCGCCAAAAGCATCATAGCCTAATCCTCTTCGTGCAAATGTTTCCCAGATGATACATTGATTGGCGCCACCATTGTTCATTTCATCCGCAAGCAGGATCGCATCCCTGGCTTCAATAAATCCAGGATTACATCCTTGCAGTTTCAAACCATCCATGACCAATTGTATCGCAATATTATTTCCACCTGTACCTTGATACAAATCAGGATCCCATCCGTACACATCGCTCAACTCCCAATACAAATCCCAGATCATAGAACACCATACGGCACCAACACCATAAGGAACATTTTCCAAAACAATATCATCATATGTATAAGGTGTCACACTCATATCGGTCGAATAGGGGAAAGGCCTGATGCCTCTACCTGTATTCTCTTCCTTATTTGAATACGTTCCAATACCTCTGCGATCGGTCCCTACATCACCTGGTCGTGTAGTAGTGGCTAGTGCAAAAAAATCACTCCAACCTTCACTCATTCCATAAGATTCTTCTGCTTCACCAATCAAAGCACCTGGAGTAAGACAACCGCTATTGCCAGGACCACTGGTCAGTCGATTGGTAATACCATGTGAATATTCATGCGCAATGATGGTATTGTCAAGAGATCCATCACGAAGCAATGGGCCACCAGTTGGCTCAGGAGCAACAAAAGAAACCACCACACCTGTACCTGCTTCTAACCGGATCCGCTGACAATCTGAACTAGTAATCATAACCGAAGGAATAACTACTTCATCCGAACCTTCTCCTTCTCCCATGGGGATAACTAAATCTTGATAATTGCAGACGATTGCACCAATGGCACCAGCTTCTTGGGCATAATATACTTTCAATCCAAAATCACATACACCACGATCTATCAAAGCAATTTTCCCTTCAAGCTCCGGTTGATTGGTGACAGGATTACATGCCAGCGTTGGCTCAAAACTGCCATCATCAATGATCACCACTTCACCTGTAACAGGAGTTGTAGTTATTTCAGGACCAAATACAGGCAAACCAGTTAATACTTTTCCAGCTATTCCTCCTGGCTCAAGGATCTCCAGAAATTTACTGTTGTTGTCTCTGTCCCAGGTAAACATTCGCATACGTCCATTCACCCCATCAGGAGTGATACCGAAATCTGCATTGTTGATACAATCCACATCATTATTGGACTGCACACCACAATCCACCGGATCTAGATCACCAAATTGTGCCTGTGCTTCTATGTAATCACCATCTGCCCCTTGACCAGTGTAATTGTATTCTTGGAAATTTCCGGCAGCTTCATCAAATCCATATCGGTAGGAGAAATCATGCATGATGTTGCTCCAATAAAAAAGGTTTGTCACTGCGACACCCTGGTTATCGACAGGTTCATTGTCTTCATCAAATGGAAAATTAAAAATGAGAGCACCACCACCATCGATATTGCTATCAGGAATATAATCCCAGTTGCGATCAGGAAATGCATGTACATTATTGCCACGCGTATCTGTATGATCTGCACCCGCAATCCCATCATCATCATGCCATCCTAATGGAGATGCCAAAGGGTCATCCACACCAGTCACTACCTGAAACGCTCCATGGCTAGGACTTCCAACGGGGACAGGTAGCACATGATAAGTGCCATTAGCCCCGGATGGAGATTTTGAAAGTAATGAAGGGATTAATAAATCATTATTGCAACTTTCTGTTTGGTCAAGATAACCATGTTCAAATTTGCAATTGAGTGTCATGGCATCATTGATGATCGATTCACCAGAGACAGCGTCAACGTAACAAGTATAGGATTTACCACTTTGTGGAATCTCGAGAAACAAAAAATAAACTAGTTTATAATCACCTGCTTCAGTGAGGAAGTAACCCATATTGACTGGGATATCGTGGTAGCTGATATCAGCTTTAGTATAAAGCGCTCCTCCATGTTCCATGTTTTTGATGAACTCAGGAACAGCGCGTGATGAATGTCCGAGAGACTTCGAAGCAATCGTAATTGACTGTGCTGCAGAAATCACAGGTTCTTTTCGGTTAGGTTGCGCTCCTTCTGTTTTCTGTAGTCGATGACTTACACTAGATATTTTTCCATCTGGTTGCATGGCCAGGTTGATACCAGCACCGAGGATTTCAATCCCGTCAATAACCTGGACTGCATTTATGTGCTTCACCTGGTTGTGATCAGTCAGATATTGGCTTTTGATGTACAGGTCGCCAATAGATTGTTTTTGAAGACCATATTTTTCTTCAATATGCCGGTAGACTTGCTGAAGCAAATCCATGGATTGACCGAATGAAAGGGAGAGGAAACCAAACGTCAGAAAAAAAACTGTCTTATACAGTCGAAGTGTTTTCATAGCAGGGAGGATAGCTTAAAGTGGTTCAAAATTAAGCAAACCCGCTTACTCTTTTGGTTGGAGGCTCTAATCTTGGCTATCTTAGCAGTCTATATGACAAAAAAAGGAAGCCAGGTCATCATCGGAAGGCATACCGTGCTGGAAGCATTGGATAGCGGGCAGACTATCGACAAGGTCTTATTGGACAGACTAGCAAGTTTCCCGGAAATAGTGGAAAAATGTAAGAAACTAGAGGTTCCTATCCAAAAAGTACCAAAGGAAAAGCTCGATAAGTATGGCACCAATCACCAGGGTGTTGCTGCCTTCAGGTCACAGGTAGAGTATACTAACCTCGAGGATCTCGTCCCTCATCTCTTTGAGACAGGCGCTGTGCCTTTGCTCATGATGCTGGACAGAGTCACAGATGTCGGCAACTTCGGCTCCATCAGTCGTTCGGCAGAAGTTTTGGGTGCCGATGGTCTCATCTTCCCTGTTCGCGAATCTGCTCAGATCAATGCGGATGCAATGAAGCGATCTTCAGGTGCATTATTGCGTATTCCACTTTGTAGAGTGAGAGATCTCGTAACAGCTGCCCGATTTCTAAAAGACAGCGGCTTCTTAGTCATCGCTGCTGATGAAAAAGGAAATACTCCTTTAAGCGAAGTCGATCTCAAACAACCACTCGCGATCATCATGGGCTCAGAAGGGGAGGGCATCGCTCCCGAATTGCTCCGCCTCGCCAATCACATCATCTACATCCCGCAAGCTGGTAAATTAGATTCACTAAATGTTTCTGTCGCTGCGGGGATTCTATTGTATGAAACTGCTCGTCAAAGAGAATCATAGGTAGCTGTCAGCTGTCAGCTCTCAGCTATCAGTCCTCAGTCGAAATGAATTTTCTTGTTGTTTAATGCCATAAACATTCGATTGGGCCTCCGTGTGCTCCGTGGTGCCTCCTTTTTTTCTCAGTGCGAAACGTCATTTGATCTAGCAGCTTATCCTTGTCTGAATCACGGATTACACCGATGGCACTGATTTCACGGATTTAATTTTCGGATGCTGTTGATTTGACTAATATTCTGACAGCAGATAGCTGACAGCTTTTCATCGCACTGGGCTCACGGAGGACACGGAGACAATATTCCAATGATCTGCCTTTTATAATTCCATGCCCTTATTCTGATAGCTGATAGCTGACAGCTGATAGCTTAAACCTGACAGCTCATTAACATTTCGCCCTATGCCCTATGCCCCATGCCCTATGCTTTTATCCCTACCTTTGCACTTCCTTAATTCAAGAAAATGATTCATCAGTTAAATATATCCGGATTTAGATCCATTCTATTCCTTTTCCTCGCTTCTACATTAGTTTTTAGTTCCTGCAAAGGCACAAAGGCTGCTACCAGCAGTGCAGACACATTGCAGGATGCGCTCTTATGGAAAATCGAACGCAAAGATTTACCTGAACCATCCTATCTTTTTGGTACCATCCACATGATCCCGCAAGAGGATTTTTTCCTCCCCTCCGGACTGGAAGATGCGTTCGATAAAACCGATAAAGTCGTTTTCGAAATCGACATGGATAAAATGTCAGACATGGGTTCTATGATGGGCATGATGTCCAGCCTCATGATGAAGGATGGCATGAGCCTGAATAAATTATTGACCCCTGAGGAGTACAAAGAAGTATCCGCTTATTTCGAAAACATGGGCTTGCCGATGATGCTATTGAATAACGTAAAACCTATGTTTCTCTCCATGTTGGCCGATATGAATATGGATCCTAATGCCATGGGATCAGGTGATATCATTTCGTATGAAATGGAATTGTATGACATGGCCAATGAAGATGGTAAAAAAGTAGGTGGACTTGAGACGATGGAATACCAAATGTCCTTATTTGACAAAATACCTTATAAAGACCAGGCTGATATGCTCCTCGATGCAGTCAGAGGAGTAAGCGTGGAGAGTGATATGTTCGACGAGACAGTTGAACTCTATAAGCACCAGGATATCGAAGCTATGGTATCCATGGTCGGAGAATCAGATGAAGGCAACTATGAAGATGTGCTCCTCAACGACCGCAATCACAACTGGATCCCTTTAATGATCAAAAAGATGCAGAATGGCAGTGTGTTTTTTGCTGTCGGTGCCGGCCATCTTGGTGGCGAGCAGGGAGTCATCCGCTTATTGAGAAAAGAGGGCTACGAATTAACTCCAGTGTCTGTGTACAAAGCCGTTTCTCCAAAACGTGTGTAATTGATCGGTTAAACATTGCAATTCGGCTTGTTGGAGCAAACTCCAACAAGGGGCTACGAGTAGACGATTGATCTTGCTAGTTGACATAATGGAAATCGGCTAGACGTTGCATTGCAACGTTCGCCGTTGCAGGAGTTTGCTCCTGCAACTCTGTGTCAATTATAATTTCCCTTTCAGGTAATGCCCCGTCACACTCTCCGCACATGCAGCCACCTGCTCAGGAGTACCTTGGATGACAAGTTTCCCACCTTCATCTCCACCACCAGGTCCGAGATCAATCACCCAATCAGCCGTCTTGATGACTTCCATGTTGTGCTCAATGATCACAACAGAATGACCTTTCTCCACTAAAGCATTAATCGCTTTGAGCAGGATTTGGATATCGTGAAAATGCAACCCGGTCGTAGGTTCATCAAAAATGAATAGCAGATGCCTGTCATCTCTTTCTTTTCCTAGAAACGAAGCAAGCTTTACTCGCTGTGCTTCTCCACCGGATAAGGTACTTGATGCTTGACCTAATTTAATATAGCCAAGCCCAACATCATGTAGTGGCTGTAGGCGGTCAGCAATATCTTTTTCATCTTCAAAAAAAGCGATGGCTTCATCGACACTCATTTCCAGGATGTCGTAGATATTTTTACCCTGGTATTTTACGTCAAGAATAGGTTTTTGAAAACGCTTACCACCACATTCATCGCACACCAGCTTGACATCCGCCAGAAACTGCATCTCTACGATGATCTCTCCATCTCCTTTACAAGTTTCACATCTGCCGCCTTCGACATTAAAGGAGAAGTGCTTCGGTTTGTATCCATTAACCTTGGATATATGAAGATCTGTCATCAACTTCCGAATAGCATCGTAAGCTTTGATATATGTGATCGGATTTGATCGCGAACTTCTTCCCAAAGCTTGTTGACCAATCACCTCAATACCTTCAATTCGTTTGAAGTCGCCGGTGATCGCTTTTAGCACACTTGCATTAGAACCACTAGTGATACCTAGAATATTAGAGAGCGCTGGTTCGAGAATATGACGGACAAGCGTTGTCTTACCGGATCCACTAACGCCAGTAACAACTGTCATGCAGAAGAGCGGAATTTGAATATCTACATTGGTCAGGTTGTGAAGCCTGGCACCCTTGAGCATTATTTTATTTGAAGAGGTACGACGCTTTGTAGGGGTCGTAACTGATTTTTGTCCTGTTAGATACTGCTGTGTAAGGCTAGGCATCCCAGTGACTTTCTTCGAAATAAAATCATCGTAAGTTCCAGCGAAGACAATTTCTCCTCCATGGATACCTGCACCTGGTCCGACATCAATAATATAGTCTGCCTGCCTTATGACTTCTTCTTCATGTTCAACTACTACCACAGTATTGCCCATATCGCGCAACTCATTCAGCACCTTAATCAACTGACCAGTATCTTTTGGATGTAGTCCAATACTTGGTTCGTCAAGGATATATAATGAAGAAGAAAGGTTACTCCCAAGATTTCGCGTGAGATGTATTCGTTGCGTTTCACCACCACTCAATGTTGAGGAGATACGTTCCAGGTGAAGATAGCCCAACCCGACATTACTCATCGTGCGTAACCTGTTTCTAATTTCAAGCAGGATGCGAGCAGCCGTTTTTTCTTCCAACGGTGGCAAAGTCAATTGATCAAAAAATGTTTTGAGATCACGGATCGACATCATGGCCAACTCAGGAATAGATTTCCCTGCTACTTTCACATAGGTAGCTTCAGGCCGCAATCGACCTCCACCACATTCTGTACAAATAGTGCGTCCACGATATCGGGCAAGTGTTACACGATTTTGGATCTTATAACTTGCTTGCTCAAGCTCACGGAAGAATGTATGGATACCTCTTATATCACCGGCCCCATCCCACAACAACTTTATTTCTTCTTTGGTGAGGTCAACGTAAGAGCGATGTATTGGAAAATTAAGTTTGTTGCCTTTCTTAATAAAGTCCTGCTGCCACAAAGAAGATTTCTCACCACTCCATGGAGCAACAGCCCCATCATATACACTCAATGATGGATCAGGAATGACTTTCTCTTCATCAATACCAATGATCCTTCCGAAACCTTCACAACGTGGACAAGCACCTACAGGATTGTTATAATTAAACAACTTCGGTTCCGGTTCGATAAAGGTCATTCCATCCAGTTCATACCGGTTGTTGAACATGGTGGTTTCACCTTCTTCAACCTGGATGATACATTCGCCTTCTGCTTCATAAAAAGCGGTCTGCGCACTATCAGCAATTCTTTTTTGGAAATCTGTTTCCAGTGAAAGCGGAAAGCGGTCTACGACAAGACTCAATTCTCCTTTAGGCAATTCACTTGCCTTTTGTTTGATAATAGTTTTATGTCCTGCAAGGAAATCTTCAATACGGATGGTTTCACCTTTCCATTGAATTCGGTTATATCCTTTTTGTAGGAGCAACTGGCATTCTTTCTCTATGGTACGTTTTGCATCCCTGATCTGTAGTGGAGCGATGATCATTATTCGGTTGCCTTCTTCAAACCCGATAATATGATTCACTACATCTGTGACTGTGTGCTTCCTTACTTTTTCTCCGGAAATCGGGCTGATCGTCTGACCGACCCTTGCATATAATAGCCTCAGATAATCATAAATCTCGGTCATGGATCCAACCGTGCTCCGGGCATTTCCTCCAGAAACTCGTTGTTCGATGGCGATGGCAGGACATATACCCCGGATATGATCCACATCCGGTTTTTTCATCCGGTTGAGGAACTGGCGGGCGTAAGAGCTCAGGCTTTCCACATATCTGCGCTGGCCTTCTGCATATAAGGTGTCCATGATCAGGGAAGATTTTCCCGAACCGGAAAGACCGGTGACCACGATCAATTTATTCTTTGGAATAGATACCGTAACATTTTTGAGATTATTACTCCGCGCGCCGACAATCTCTATTTGCCTGGCTTTTAAAGTGTTAGGAGTCAATGGTACGGTCTCAGTGCTGGGCTTGACAGCCATAAAAGTGTGGTTTTGGCGCAGTTTTTGTTGTTTAAATCATATGCTGGAATGATTAGCCAGACAGGCAGCATAACCATTCAAGCTGGCGTTAAGTTCTTGTTAAAAGGTTCCGAGCACAAAAATAATTTGGCACAAAGAACGGAATTCCCTTAGCTTAGCGTCATTAATCGTCATTGGTCACAATAAAATTTTTTCTATAGAGATTATTCTACACTGTTTTTGAGACAAGGATTTGATTTCAGATCCGACTATTTCTAAACTGTAAAACCGTGTAGTATGCAAGTGCAATCTCTTGATGACCATCAATTAATCGATTTCTACCTGGCCGGAGACGAGGCCGCCTTTTCCACACTACTTCATCGCCACAAGGCAAAGATTTATTCTTCGATCTATATGTTTACCAAAGATCGTGAGTTGGCTGATGACCTCTTCCAGGATGTATTCATAAAGATTATCGATACCCTACGTAAAGGAAAATACAACCACGAAGGAAAATTCCTCCAATGGGCGTTGAGAATATCTTACAATATGTGCGTTGACCAATTCAGAAGGTCTAAACGCCGTACGAAAGTATCCGCTACCGAAACCTTTGACATTTTTGATGTCTTAGAAAGCGATGATCCAAATCGCGAAATGAGCATGATGCGCGATCAGACTTACGACCGTGTTCGCACCCTCGTGGATATGCTCCCACAAGAACAACGCGAAGTCGTAATTCTCCGCCACTATGCAGACATGTCTTTCAAAGAAATCGCATGCCTCACCGACGTCAGCATCAACACTGCCCTCGGCCGCATGCGCTACGCACTAATCAACATCCGCAAGCTTGTTGAAGAAAAACAACTGGTTATTTAAAGCAAGGGGCAAGGAGCAAGGGGCAAGGAGTAGTCAGCGAAACGTTTAACCAATAAACGAATATATAAGAGAGGGATTCAAGTAATTGGATTCCTCTCTTTATTTTGAAGTGATCGGTGATCGGTGATCGGTGATCAGTGATCGTGAGCAGTGAGCGGTGAGATTTCTTCTGGAAGCTGGAAGCCTAAGTTCGTGAGTCGTCAGTCGTGAGGCGAAAGGAGTGAATAGTGAGCAGTGAGCAGTGAGTTGTGAGTAGCCTTCTGGAAGTTGGAAGCCAAAACAGATAGCTGATAGCTGACAGCTGAGAGCTCTTTACCCACACCCACACCTCTCACGTTCTCACGTTCTCACGCTCTCACGTTCTCACGCTCTCACGTTCTCACGTTCTCACGCTTACGGAGCTAGCCTCTCAATGGCCCACTGGCCATGAGGCTGCGACGTGTAGCGAAACCTGTCGTGTAGCCTGTCCGGCCTTCCCTGCCAAAACTCTAGGGTGTGCGCACGTACGAGATACCCTCCCCAAAAATCCGGCACTGGCAATGGATCCGCATTCTCAAATTTCTCTGCGATTTGTTTCCCATTTTCATCAAGGATAGTTCTATCGGGGATGACTTGACTTTGTGGCGAAGTCCATGCACCTATCTGGCTACCACGTGGCCTTGATTGAAAATATTTCTCTGACCGTTCCCTTGATACTTTTTCAACCGTTCCTTCAATTCGGATTTGTCGCTCCATTTCTTTCCAAAAGAAAAGCAAAGCAACATTCGAATTCTCTTCCATATCTGCTGCTTTCTGGCTTTGATAATTGGTGAAAAACTCAAAGCCTTCGTGGGTCAACCCTTTCAACAACACAATGCGCGCAGATGGATGTCCTTGCTTGTTTACTGTTGCAAGCGTCATAGCATTGGCTTCATCAATTTCTGCTTCAACCGCTTCGTGCCACCAGCGACGGAACAAATCCATAGGGTCAGTCGTTAAATCAGCAATTTCGAGCGCACCATGTTGGTATGATTTGCGGTGATCTTCTATGTTTTTCACAAAACCTTTTGTTTAATCCGTGTTTGATACAACTATTAACATCGGATTGTAAAGATAAGACGTCAGGCCCGGAGTATCCATCTAACTGTTTGTATCTTTAATATATGATTCAAAGGCTGTCAAAAGGCAGGAATGTAGACGTTTTAACCATGCTTCCTTATCGGGCAGGGGTTATCATGTTATTGGCATTCTACCTGGCAGTTTTTGTAATGTCACCTGCAGGTGTGCCACATGTCCATGAAGAGGTTGGAATCCATCACACGGATTCTTGTGAAAAAGATCCCTGCCATATCGCTATCTACCATCCTGGCAATAGAGGTGGCTGCAACCATAAATTTCACTTTAGTGAAGCATCCAAAGAATGTGCTTTCTGTAATGTTGCTCTTCCTCGCCAAATCACAACGATTGAAATCGATAATCCGGAATGGCGAATAGCTTCTTCTTTTTCTTACATCGATATTCAGCATGATCTCAACGAAGAATCCTTCATTGAGTTAGCAAACAGGGGCCCTCCCTGCCTGGTTTAAGTCGAATTTACTTTCAAGACAATTGTTCTTTGATTTAGCCTCCGTGATTTGTTATCACGGCGGTCTCGATTCATTTCTTAAATCAGTACTCAATGAAAACATTTAATTATATACTGCTACTTGCTTTTGCAGCTAGCATTGGATTTTCTTCCTGCGAAAAAGATCCACAGGTGCCTAATGAAGAAGAATTAATCACCACGTTCATTTATACACTAACTCCACAAGCAGGAGGTAACCCTGTTATTTTTTCATTTCGTGATTTAGATGGTGCTGGAGGGCTTGACCCTGTTGTAGTACAAGGCCGACTGAATACGCATTCAGTTTATAATGGAGTGGTTCAGTTATTAAACGAATCAGTTTCTCCGTCAGTGGATATCACTGCTGAAGTAGCGGCTGAAGCACGTGACCACCAGTTTTTTTACACTTTTCCTGATTCAACTATTTCTTATCTCTATACAGATGTAGATGATGATAATAATCCAATCGGTATTACAACAACGGTGACCACAGGTGATATAAGTGACGGATTAATGACGGTCTTGCTTAGGCATTTACCAGATAAATTTGCTGCTGGTGTGAAGGCTGGTAACGTATCAAATGCAGGTGGAGAAACGGACATTGAGGTTTCCTTCTTTTTAGAAGTCGAATGACCTGGCTGGAAAAAGCAGTCTTTGTTTTTCTGTTATTGATAGCTGGGAATATTTCCGGACAGGAATGTCATATTCGAATTACAGGACAAGCACTCGACAAGGCAACGTTTGAGCCATTGGAATTTACTTCTGTGGCTATTCAGGAGACTAATACTTATGTTGTTGCTGACAGCATTGGAAGATACAATATTGAAGGATTGTGTCCGGGATCATACCATGTCCAGGTGTATCATCTTGGATGCCCACCGGCACAGTATTTCTTCTTTATCGAAAAGGATACGGTGATCAATTTTTATCTCGAGCATCATGACGAACTCTTAAGAGAGGTCGTTGTAGAAAGTAAGTCAGGCTCTTTTGAACAGGCTAATACACA